>Ga0255341_1000098_pt1 | contig 154342 bp, 121 predicted proteins | sample wastewater_treat_8_FD_192418 | JGI IMG/M metagenome (GOLD analysis project Ga0255341, IMG submission 192418) | Wastewater microbial communities from Lulu Island WWTP, Vancouver, Canada - plant12 | ecosystem: Engineered > WWTP > Wastewater > Unclassified | place: Canada: Vancouver, British... | reverse complement strand
TATAATACTCCCCGAAAATCGGACCACTGGTTAAGTTGAAAATATAAGGATTAATTTTACCAGTGATTATGAAAAAGACAAGAAGGAAATTTACGAGTTCATTTAAGGCCAAGGTGGCCATTGCAGCACTCAGGGAGCGGGAATCTCTAGCAGAACTATCAAAGCGCTATGACGTGCATCCGACCATGATCAGTAAATGGAAGATTGAGTTTTTGGAGAAATCCGAGACAGTATTTGATCGGAAGCCTGCCGAAGAATCCGGAGTTGATTCCGAGAAGCTGTATGCCAAGATCGGACAGTTGGAAATGGAGAACGAGTTTTTAAAAAAAAGCTTAAACAAGATCGTACGGTGAGTCAGCGTCTTAAACTTGTTGATAATCAGGATACGGTGAGTATACGGAAACAGTGTGAGCTGTTATCGGTACATAAAAGCAGCTTGTACTATTCTCCCAAGGGAGAGAGTCAGGATAACCTGAAGATCATGCGTATCATGGACGAGCATTATCTGAGTCATCCCACTGAAGGGGTTATTAATGTTCAGGATCTGCTCTTAGGTCTGGGCTTTTTGGTTAACCACAAGCGAGTCCGCCGACTTCTGAGGTTAATGGGCTTGATGGCGATTTATCCAAAGAAGAATCTGAGCAAACTGGGTTTGAAGAAGTATATTCAACCTTACCTGCTTAAAGGACTTGAGATCAAGCGTCCCAACCAGGTCTGGCAAATCGACATCAGTTATATTCCGATGAAGAATGGATTTTTGTATTTAACGGCCATTATAGACGTTTACAGCCGTTATATTGTTGGCTGGGGGATATCAAACACCCTTGATGCTGACGCTTCTCTATCCGTACTCAAACAGGCCATGGATGATCATGGTAAACCAGAGATTGTCAACTCAGATCAGGGAAGTCAGTTCACGTGTGAGCAGTGGGGAGAATATCTTAAAGGAAGAGGCATCAGGATCAGCATGGATGGGAAGGGTCGTGCTGTGGATAATATTTTTGTAGAAAGATTCTTTCGCTCATTGAAATATGATTATGTGTACCTGCATCCTGCCAATGATGGGCTGGAGTTGTACCAAGGGGTAAAGGAGTACATCCAATATTACAACCATACCCGCCATCATCAGGGTATTGGTCGCCAGATCCCGGCAAACCTGTACAAGACCGTGGCATGATATTAACAAAAAATGAAGATGTTAACAAAAGAAAAAAGTAACCAAAAAAGAAAAGGCGTTAATAACCAGAATAACTCTTCGAGTTATTTCCGGTTATGTAACACTTGTTTACATCATCATCATAAGATTCAATTAAGAATAGAAAAAAGTGGTCCTAAGAATGGGTAGTACTTTCGATTTCGGAACTTTTATTCAATAATGATCACTACTTATTTAATGGATTTCTTAGTTGAAAATATTTCTGATTGTAATAGGTGTATTTTTTGAGAAGAGGATATTACATATTAGAAAACGGGAATTATGGTTTTAATTTATAAGAATTCCAAGACAGAAAATTAAAAGAATAATGAACGGTTCTTGGTTTATTGGGGCTGTTTTTAATTTTAGAAAATTATACAATTCATGCAAAATAATAGTCCGGATATTAATAAATTAACTAGTTTCTTAAACGGAGATTATTCGGGAAAAGATGCAGAGTATCTTAGAGAAATATTTTGTAATCTGCGCAAAGAAGAAGATTTGAAGCATGTTGTAAAGAAACATTGGTATAAAATACTCAGGGAAAAACTCCCGAAAGAAAAAAATCTTGAACATATTCTGTACAAAATCCATTATGAATTAAATACTAAATCTGACAGCCGGAAAAACAAATTTATATTAAATAGCTTTTTCAATTGGAGTTCTCGAGTGGCTGCAATACTGTTTCTTCCCTTACTGGTTTATACAGGATTATATTTGTTTGCTGACAAAAAAAAGGAAGAACCGACCTGGATACAAATTACAGCTCCTTCTTGGACACGTGTGCAATTTAGTTTGCCGGATGGATCATCAGGATGGTTAAACAGCGGTTCGGGTGTTAAATATCATAGTGATTTTATCAGTAACAGAAAAATTATCCTGGAAGGCGAGGCAAACTTTAATGTCAAATCGGATTTGCGCAAACCATTTGAAGTCAGGACAGATGAAATAGTGGTTATTGCAACAGGAACGAAATTCAACATTTCATCATATCAAAATGAAAAAGATATTGAGGTGGTATTAGAGGAAGGGAGCGTTGAGGTAAAAAACCTGGGAATGACAAAATCTCGCATTATGAATCCCGATGAGTTGGTAGTTTATGATAGAGCTAACGGAGAATTAAGAAGTGAAAAAGTACAATCTGAAAAGTATTCTGCTTGGACTGAAGGTAAACTGATATTTAGGAATGACCCTATTGATGTTATTGCTCATCGCCTTGGAAGATGGTATAATGTAGATGTTGAGATTGAAGGTAATAATTTTTCAGATGCCAGATTGAGGGGGACCTTTGTTGATGAAAATCTGGAGGAAGTTCTTTATTTCATGAAAAAAGCGCTTCCAATAGACTACAAAATTATAGGTGGTGGAATTGATGATGAAGCTGAAATCTATAGCCGCAAGAAAATATTATTTATAACAAAGAACCGATATTACCCCTAATCATTAATCTTAAATACCAAGTGCCTATGAAAAAAACAAATAAAAAAACCAAGGCAGGTAAGTGCTGGAACCACCTTCCTGCCTAAAATCAAGTTACTCTATGTTTATAAGCAACCTAAAACTTTTAAATTTATGAAAAAAAATTATGATTTAAGGGTGTCGATGCACCCAAACATAAAGAAACTGATCATGGAAATTAAAATTATGACCCTGATTGTATTAATGGGTGTAACTAACTTGTTTGCAAGTCCTACTTATTCACAGACTGCGAGAGTAACACTCAAAGCTGATAACAAAACACTTGAACAGGTGATAGATGAAATAGAACAACAGAGTGAGTTTTATTTTGTTTTCAATCAGAAACAGATAGATGTAAAAAGAGTTGTTAATATTAAAGCAAAAGAAAAATCAATTGAAGAAATATTACTAGAATTATTCAATGGAATAGATATTCAATTTGCTGTACTTGATAAAAAGATTTTATTGACTAGATATCCCATTGATAAGGAGTTCGTTAATAATGTTCCAGTTACTCAAGAGAATCTGGTGACAGGCACGATAACAGATGCTACAACAGGTGAACCTATGCCTGGTGTTAACATAGTAATTAAAGGAACCAATTTGGGTACCTTATCAGATTCAAATGGAAATTTCTCAATAACAGTCCCGGACGTGAATAAAGTTCTGATTTTTTCATTTATTGGATACAATCAGCAGGAAATATCACTCAATGGAAGAAAATCAGTTTCTGTTCAATTAATACAAAGCATTGAAACACTGGAAGAGGTTGTTGTAATAGGCTATGGTACCGCCAAAAAATCCGATCTAACTGGTTCTATAGCACAATTAAAGGCTGATGAAATTGGTAATTATACTCCTACTAATGTAAGTGATATGTTAAGAACAAGTATTCCTGGGCTTAATGCTAGTTATGCTGTTTCGGCCAAAGGTAATAGTGCTTTATTAATCAGAGGAGAAACTACCTTAACAGCTGGTTCAAACCCATTAATTGTATTGGATGGTGTTATTTACAATGGGGATCTATCGGATATAAATCCTGATGACATTGATAAAATGGATATAATGAAAGACGCAAGTTCTGCTGCAGTTTACGGATCAAGAGCTACCAATGGAGTTATTTCCATTACAACGAAAAAAGGATTTAGTGAAAAGCCAACTATAAATTTAACCAGTACTCTTGGTATTGCTACTCCTGGTCTAAGGCTTAAACCATATGACGCAGATGGATTTATTAAATGGAGATCGGATTGGTTTAAATCCGTCTTTAGCGCAACTGTAGCACAGAAGCCATGGAGTCCATTTGATGATCCACGACTAATTGATCAACAATATTTAAGTAATTGGTTAGCTTTTCATAGCACAACACAACCTAATATGATTGATGCTTATCTAGCCGGGTTGAGACTAACTGGAATTGAGACAGAAAATTATAAAGCAGGAAATATAATAAATTGGGAAGATGTTATCTTTCAAAACGGAATGAGACAAGATCATAATATTAGTTTGTCCGGAAAAAGGAATGATTTCACATATTATTGGTCATTGGGATATATGGAAAACCAAGCTCTTACAAAAGGAGAAGAGTTTTCGACAATTCGCTCAAGAGTTAATCTTGAAGGAGCGGCGGCAAAATTTATGAAAGTTGGCCTAAATGCTCAATTCTCTTATAGAAATGAAAGCTCTGTGCCTGCATCAAGTGGTGAATATCGTGGCTTGTCTCCCTTTGGTTCATATTATGCAAATGATGGTGTTTCCTTAAGACTATATACAAATGATGATCTTCAGCAACATCCTTTGCTAACAATGACATTCAGGGAACGAGAACAGGAAAATTATACAATTTTTCCTAAAATTTACACAATCATTGATCTGCCCTTTGGAATAAAATATACAATGAATTATACTACAAGGATGGAGTTTTTTCATTCTTATATACATAATTCATCAGATCATCCAACATGGGGATTATTTGGTGGTTCAGCCACAAGAAATAATACTATCACGAGAGAATGGCAAATCGATAATATTATCAACTGGGATAGAGTAATTGCCAAATTTCATTTTTTTAATATAACCTTACTTGCAAACGCTGAACGAATGAGAATTGATTCCGACGGGTTGAGTAATCAAAGTTTCACACCTAACGACATACTGGGTTACCATGAAATGTCGACTGGCAGTTTACCAACAATGAATAGTTATGACGAAGTTCAATCTGCAGATGCATTAATGGCACGTTTAAACTATAGTTATAAAAATAGATATCTTTTGACTTTATCAGTTCGAAGGGATGGTTCTTCATTATTTGGATATTCAAATCCAAGAGCAACCTTTCCAGCTGCTGCATTAGGCTGGATTATTTCAGAAGAGAATTTTTTTAAATCGAACTTCATCGATTTGTTAAAATTAAGATTATCATGGGGTGTGAATGGTAATCGTGCAATTAAGAATTATGCTGCAATGTCCAGAATTGCTACAGGAAAATCCTTAAATGCAGATCAAAGTGGAGTGGCAAGAACAATTCCAACCCTTGTCATTAATACAATGGAAAATAAGGATCTTAAATGGGAAGGAACAGAATCATTCAATTTCGGAATGGATTTCAGTGTGTTAAAAGGTAAATTGGCAGGTAGCGTGGATGCTTACGCCACTTCCACAACAGATGTTTTGGTAAACAGAGAACTCCCAACTATAACAGGATTTGATAGAGTATATGCTAATCTTGGAGAGGTTAGGAATGCAGGTTTTGAACTTTCTATGAATAGCATAAATATAAATAAAAGAAATTTTGATTGGAGAACAAGTTTGATATTTTCGTTGAATAGAAATAAAATAATCTCTATATCTGGAGAAAAGATAGATGTTTTTGATGAAGATGGGAATGTTATTGGACAAAAAGAGCCAGATGATATTACGAATAACTGGTTTATTGGGGAATCAAAAGATGTAATATGGGATTATAAAATTCTTGGAACTTGGAAAGTAGGAGAAGAAGTTGAAGCTGCTAAATGGCAACAATTCCCAGGTGATTATAGACTTCAAGATGTTAATGGTGATGGTATGTTAACAAATGATGACAAACAATTTCTTGGATACAAAACACCTAGATTTTCTTGGACAATGTCTAATAATTTCCACCTGTTCAAAAATATTGAGACTTCATTTGTTCTCTATTCCTTATGGGGGCACAAGCAAGCAGTTGAAGCAGCAAAGCATGATGGGAAAACAAGAGACAGATATAATGACTGGGATATACCATATTGGACTCCTGATAATCAGCTTGATGACTTTTGTCGACTTGCATCTTCTCCTTCGCAAGGTGTGTACTATGACCCTTGGTTTAATAAATCTTATATCAGGCTTGAAAATGTAGCCATTGCTTATCGTTTACCCATGAACATAATAAATAAAACCTTTATTAGAGATATAAAATTTTCGTTTAACATCAGAAATGCAGGAGTTTGGGCTCCCGGCTGGAAATTTGGAGATCCAGAACATGAAACACGTGCGCAACGGATTTTTTCTTTTGGGGTTAATATGTCGATATAATGGTTAATTGTAATAATTAAATTTATGATCATGAAAACGCTAAATAATAAAACTAATTTATTCGTTACTATTGTATTATTGGTTATTTTAAACTCATGTAGTGAGGGTTTCCTGTCTCCTGAACCATTATCTTTTTATGCACCTGAAAATGTTCTTATCGATCAGAAAGGCTTACAAGCAGTGTTAGATAATGCTCTAAGCAAATTAAGGGTTGAATATTGTACTGATCAAGCTCCTTTCTTAGTAAATATTAAATATTCAGATGTTGGAGTTGATGGAACAACAAACAGAAATGCACCCTGGCAGGATTTAAACAATCAAATGCATCCAGATGGTAATATTCCCGATGCTTATTCTGCTATACCATGGTATTGGGATGACTCTTATAAAATTATCAAGGATTGTAATACAGTAATAACAAGAATTAATGATGCTGAATTTGCTTTAGAAGCTGATAAAAATGCTTTGTTGGGCAGTGCCTACTTTTTACGTGCTTATAGATATTATTGTAAAACATTAGGATATGGGGATGTGCCGCTTGTTCTTGAAGAACTTTCGGCCCCAAAATTAGACTTCTATTCAACTACAAAAGAATCTATTTGGAAAAAAATGATTAAAGATTTGGAATTTGCAATTGATCATGTCCCTGAAGCAAATATGGTTCCAAGAGGTCAGGTTACCAAAGCAGCCTGTAAGCATCTTTTGGCTAAGTATTACTTGTTATTCGGAAAATTTGATGAAGCTATTACTTTAACTACCGAAATTATTGAAGGAGGAGTTCATCAATTAAATACAGAAAGATTTGGAGTAGATAAAAATATTCCGAATAAAGATGTGGTATGGGATATGTTCAGAGTAGAAAACAAGAGCCTTGCTAGTAATACCGAAGGATTACTCATGTCTATTGACCGTTATGGGATGGATGGAAATACTTCTGGTACAAATTCTATGAGAAACGCAGGTCCTAACTTTGGGCAAGCTGGAATAATCAAGACACCCGATGGTGCAAATGGTATGTCTGATACACCCGGTTGTGAATATGGGCTTATAGAAATGTATGGCAGAGGTGTAGCCCGTATTCGCCCAACAGGTTATTCACAAAAAGATGTCTGGATCCTTAATGGCATAGAAGATTTTCAGGATTATCGTCATAGAACTGACAATGGAAATTGGGTTACCATGGAAATGATGGTTTATAATAATCCTGCACTTAAAACGGCAAATAATGTATGGTACGGTAAAAATCTCATGTTATTTAACGAAAGCGGTGTATTGCTGTGTAATGATATTATTAGATCATGGTTTGCTTGGCCACATTACAAACTATTTGTACCTGATCCTGACCGCCCTCAACCTCAAGGTGGACCGAGTGACTGGTATATTATGCGTCTAGCAGAAACGTATCTTATTAGGGCCGAAGCTCACGTTTGGAAAAAAGAATGGCAAAAAGCAGCAGAGGACATAAATGTAATTCGACAACGTGCAAATGCTCAATATATGTACACCGCAGATGATCTTGAGGAACTGCAAATTGGTGCTGTACTTGATGAGAGAAATAGAGAATTGTATTATGAAGAGCTACGTAAATTTGAGCTTACACGTATTTCTTACATATTTGCAAGTACAAATATTCAGTGTTATAATGGGAAGACATATACACTTGATAAGTTATCAGAAGATAATTTCTATTATGATAGAATAATGGAAGTTGGAGATCATTACAATAAAGGAATTATTACAAGGACAGGTAATCCGTTTACAATATCACCAAAACATATTTTTTGGCCTGTTGCCAGTTATGTTATCAATTCAAATACAGGTGGTGTTATTAATCAAAATAAAGGCTATTATGGAACAGAGAAAAATGTTCCACCTTTGGTTTATGAAGGAGATTAATTTTGGAAATATTAATAAACTGCACATTCGAATTCCTTAGAATGTGCAGTTTATGTTTTTAAAGATTCTTTCTTGAAAAGGCTATGAAAACTAAGTGTCAGATATTGAGGAGATTACTATAAACGAATTAGGTCAATTAAAATGAATATGATAAAAATTATTCACAGGAAGTTATTTTCCCTACTATTTTTCACATTGTTCATTGGCTTTGTTGATGGACAATCGTTACCAGGAAGTTACTTTTCACCTTGGTCAGTTGGCCTGCTAGATATCCATCATATCAATACTGGCAAAGGGGAGTCTGTCTTTATTATTATGCCAGATGGAACTACAATGTTGGTAGATGCAGGAGCAACAACACGTCCCAAACCACGCGTCACAGACCAGAAACCAGATGCAAGCAGGACTCCGGGTGAATGGATATCAAGGTATATTTTGCATATGATGAAAGATATTCCATCAAAAAAACTAGACTATATACTTCTTACACATTTTGATGGAGATCATATCGGGGATTATTCGGACAAGGCAAAAACATCAAGCTCAGGTACATTTAAACTTACAGGTATAACGGAGGTTGGAGAACATGTACCTTTTAAAAAGTTAGTTGATAGAGGCTGGCCCAATTATAATTTCCCAATAGCTTTGAGTAATGACAAAATGAGGAATTACAAACAATTTCTAAAGTGGCATATTGAAAAAAACCAATCTATCATTGAAGATTTTAAAGTTGGTCAAAATTCACAATTTGTTTTGGTTTATGCGAGAGAAGAATACCCGGATTTTGAGATTCGAAATATTGCATGCAATGGATATGTTTGGACAGGAGTAGGAACAAATGTTCGAAATCATTTCCCGAAACTTTCGGATTTAAAAATATCAGAATATCCCGGAGAAAATATGTGCTCTATCGCGTTTCGATTGTCTTATGGAAAGTTTGACTATTTCAATGGTGGGGATCTTACTTTTGGAGAATATGGTACTTGGAGAGATATTGAAACATCTGTTGGGATGGTCACAGGACCCGTCGAGGTTTGTGAATCAAATCATCATGGACATTTTGATGCAATGGGAGAACATTTTCTAAAGGCTCTCAGACCAAAGATTATTATACTTCAAACTTGGGCGCCTAGTCATCCTGCTTCAGTAGTGTTAAGCCGAATGCAGTCGACTTCAATTTATCCAGGTCCGAGAAATATTTTTGCTACCAATATAATGAAAGAAACAAAAGTTGTAATTGGTGACGCTCTTGATAGACTAAAAAGCCAGCAGGGACATATCGTTGTAAGAGTGAACCCTGGTGGGGATGATTTCATGATTTACATTCTTGATGATTTAACAGAAAGCTATGAGGTTAAGGCAGTTCATGGGCCGTATTATTGTGAGTAACAGTTCTTAAAGAAAAACTATGAAAATATCTTGGCTTTAAAAATAAATTAGTAATTCAAAGCATCATGGGATAATTAATACACATTGAGGCATTTAGTTAATTATATATAAAATAATTAGAAAAAAAAATATCATTCAGTACAAATACTTGTTTTTGTTCTGGTTGTATGTTTAATTTCAACTGGTTGCTCCAGAAGGAATGATGGTGACAAATACAAGTCTTTCAGCGGTATTTATCCTCATCTGGCATTGAAGATATCCCTATAAATCCTACAAGTTATAATTGGGCAAAAATGTCTAATTTTAAACTTGTATATGAAAAGATCAAGATTTACCGAGAGCCAGATAACAAGCGCGCTGAAGGAGCACGAAGCTGGCAAGAATGTTCTGGACATATGTCGGGAACTAAGAATTAATCGCAACACCTTTTACAATTGGAAGAAGCGGTATTCGGGGATGGATGCCGAACTTCTTCGAAGGTTCAAGGAACTTGAGCGGGAGAATGCAGAGTTAAAGCGCATGTATGCCGACCTGAGTCTGGATCACAGGATATTAAAGAATGTCATAGAAAAAAAGCTTTAACGCCCTGTCAAAAGAGAGAGTTGGTGAGAGAGATAAGAGAAGAAGAGCAGATATCTGTTGCCAGGGCGTGTAAGATTGTAATGCTGGTTCGCTGCATGTATTACTATGAGTCTAAAAAAGATGATTCAGAAGTTGAGGCAAAGCTGCAGTGGTATGGAGAGAAGCTTCCCTCAAGGGGCTTTCCTGAGTATTTTAAGAGGATCCGTGGAGAGGGGCTTATCTGGAACCACAAAAAAGTCCGAAGAGTATACCTGAAGCTTGGAATGGCTCGTCGAAGAAAGATAAAACGCAGGATACCAAATCCTGATAGGCAAGTCCTGTTGCAGCCTGTCAGACCCAATATCACCTGGAGTCTTGATTTTATGGAGGACCGACTGGAGAACGGAAGGCGGTTTAGAACATTGAACATTATTGATGATTATAACAGGGAAGCACTTGCAATAGAAGTCGATTACTCGTTCCCTTCAGCAAAAGTAGTTGATATGTTAAAACGAGTTATTGAATGGCGGGGTAAGCCTGAGGAGATCCGCAGTGATAATGGGATTGAGTTTATCGCAAAAGATTTTAGTGTCTTTTGCTCAAACTCAGGGATCAATCATCTTCGAATACAGAAAGGCAAGCCCAGCCAGAATGGGTACATTGAAAGGTTTAACAGAACATATAGAGAAGATGTTCTTGACATCAATTTATTTGAAAGCATTCAGCAAGTCAGGATAAAGACTGAGGAATTTATGGAAGATTACAATAACTATCATCCACACGAAAGTCTCAACAATATGAGCCCGGTTAAATTTCTAAAGTCAAAATTCAAAGAAAAAATGCCTACTTTTACTTTGTAGGAGAAAGGGGGTATCTACAGCATTTACAATAATGAAAGTGAATGTGGTACAGGAGCTGTTGTTCCCTGGGCTGACAGGTTGTGGGTGATCACTTACGGGCCGCATCTGCCTTTTGGTTCTTCTGACAAATTATATGAGATAACTCCTGATCTTCAGCAGATAATCAGAAAGGAGAGTGTCGGTGGAACTCCTGCAAACCGTATGGTACATAAAGAGAGTAAGCAGCTTTTTATAGGACCCTATGCCATTGATGCAGATCGTAACGTAAGGACGATTCCCTATGAAAAGATGCCGGGGAGACATACGGGAAATGCGCGGCATCTGACAGATCCTGCCGGAAAGATTTATTATGCCACAATGGAGGAGGGATTTTATGAAGTGGATGTAAATACACTGGAAATAAAACTGCTTTATCAGGACGGAAATGTTACTGACAGGAAACAGGATGTGGTGTCAGCAAATAAGCCGGCTGCACTTCTGGAGGGTGTACACGGCAAAGGTTTCTATTCAGGGCAGGGTGTTGCTGTTTATACCAACAATGGTGAATCGGGAAACCTGGCTCTTGTTAAGTTTGATATTGAAGCAGGTTCCCTGTCAGAATGGAATGGGAAAGAATGGAAACTGATCCGCCGTAATCAGTTCTGTGAAATTACCGGTCCCGGTGGAATATACGGCAATGAAAACCCTGAAACCGATCCCCTGTGGGCCACCGGCTGGGATCATAAATCCTTGATACTTGGTGTGAGAAACGGAGGAAACTGGAGCTTCTACCGACTTCCCAAAGCGAGTCACAGCTATGATGGAGCTCACGGCTGGAATACGGAATGGCCGCGTATCCGGAATATCGGGACGGATGGCAGGCCGGATTACCTGATGACCATGCACGGTATGTTCTGGAACTTTCCGGGTAATTTTACCGCATCAAATTCATCCGGGATCCGTCCCCGATCAGCATATCTGAAAATAATCGGGGATTTTACCAGGTGGAATAACAGACTGGTTTTTGGTTGTGACGATTCAGCACTGAATGAATTCCTTAACAAGCGCAAAGAGAAAGGCAGTATAGAAGATCCAGGCCAGTCGAACTCCAATCTGTGGTTTACTTCGTTGAAGCAGCCTGATGAGCTTGGTCCCACAACGGCTGAAGGGGCGGTGTGGCTCAATGAAAAGACTGAGGCAGGAATGCCTTCAGAACCCTTTCTTTTTGCCGGATGGGCCAGACGTATTTCCTGGATACATAATTCAGGCGATTCCAGGGTGAATTTCATTTTTGAAGTTGACAAATCAGGCAACGATTTGTGGGAAACACTACAATCGGTTGCAATTGACGGAAATATGTCAGCTTTGATTGAGTTTCCTGCAGCCACCAGGGCCGAGTGGATAAGGGTAAAAACCGATAAGCCGGCGATTGCAACGGTTCATTTTTCATATACCGGCAAGGATGACAGAAATGATTGCCCTGATCCTGTTTTTAACGGGTTATCGGTTGTCACAGACCAGCTGTCAACAGGCGGCCTGCTGTATGGTCTTGGGAATGACCGCCGGGCATTGGGAGTGCTGGCAGGACAATTTAGCGGGGGAGATTTTACGGAGACTGGTTATTATGAGCTGAACGCTGATATGGATCTTCAGAAAAAAGAAGATCCGGAAACAGCCGGGTTTATACGAGATAAATTTGCAATTCCTCAACAAGTGGTAACGATTGACGAGGCTTCTGTGCTTATACAGGATGATTTTGGCAGGAGATGGAGGCTGCCGGTGGGCAATAAGGCTTATACAGAACTGACAGAGCGTTCGGCACTGCGTCTTTGCCGCGAAGTGGTAACTGAGCGGGATCTTTTCAGCTGTGCAGGAACATTTTATGAACTTCCTGCCAATAATGCCGATGGATTTGCAAAGATCCGCCCTGTTGCATCACACAACTTCAGAATACATGATTATGCTTCCTATCGGGGGATGCTGATCATGACAGGAATTGATCCGGGCAAAGCCCGCGGCAACTCACATGTAATTGTGTCTGATGACGGAAAAGCTGCTGTATGGGCTGGTGTGATCGATGATCTTTGGAAAATAGGCAAACCTGCCGGAGAGGGTGGTCCGTGGAAAAACAGCCATGTTTCTGCCGGCATACCATCCGACCCTTACCTCATAGGTTTTTATGATAAGAAAAGTCTTGAACTGTCACATAATTCTCCACACAGGATTACATTTACAGTCGAGGCAGAACCGCTTGGTCATGGGCCATGGATGACTTACAAAAAAATTGAAGTAGGGCCGGGGGAGACGGCCGGTTTTAATTTCCCCGACAACTTTCAGTCGCGCTGGATAAGATTCACTTCAGACAGGGATTGCATTGCAACGGTATGGCTGAAATATGAATGAATGGATAGCAAAGGCCGGACTACCGGAACTATATGCATAAAAAGATGTGACAGGTGAATCAAATATGAGAGGACCTTTCTTGACATCCGGAAAACAGGGGGTGAATTATTTCCTGCCGGAGTGAAGTTAATTCAATATTTTCAGGAAAAGCCGTGATCATTCTTTCGCCGGGAATAGCCCGAGAATTCCTGTATGACTTATGTCTGAATGAACTATTAATAATTTTTAAGATTTGAATTTCCCCTAAGCCCTTTTTTCCCCGCATAAACATTTAACTTTGATAAAAATAATGCCAATCAGCTTACACCATCTCATAAGTATATGCTGTATTGATACGCAGTCAGGAAAACTGCCACATTTAAAAACTTATTAATCTGCTTTAATTAAATTAAATATGAAACGACGCGAAGTATTAAAAACTCTGTCAACAATTCCGGTTGCAGGAGGATTAATGTCAATTGAACCTCTGGTAGCATCAGCAAGCCAGAGGAAGCCTGTTATTGATGCAGGGCTGTTGTCAAATCCGGAGAAAGGGGCACTGGCTCTCGGACCACAAATTTACCAGTCAATAGGCGTGGAACCCTTGATCAACTGCAGGGGGACTCTTTCGATAATAAGTGGTTCAACAGAACTGTATGAAGTCAGGAAAGCAGTTGAATATGCTGCAATGGTTCATGTACATATTGATGAACTCGCAATGGCAGTGGGTAAAAGACTGGCTGAGATCACAGGAGCTGAATGGGGAATGGTATCATCAGGCTGTGCCGCGGGTTTAAAACATGTTACTGCCGCCTGTCTAACCGGTGGCGATCCTGAGAAACTTGTTAAAATACCGGACCTGACAGGATTTGATAAGACAGAAGTCATCATTCCCCGGTATTCAAGAAATCAGTATGATGCTGCAATCAGGAATACCGGAGCAGTTCTGATAGAGGTTGAAACAGTTGAAGAGCTTAAAAAGGCTATCAATTCACGTACAGCGATGATATATCTGTTTTCCGGTCCACGGGCTTATTATGACGGACCTCTGTCCATTGAAAAGGTAGCTCCGGTTGCAAAAGAGAAAAATATTCCTATTCTTGTAGATGCAGCTGCTGAAATACTTACTGTTCCAAACGATCATCTGAACCGGGGTGCAACCATTGTGGCATATAGCGGGGGGAAGGCCTTAAGAGGCCCGCAGGGGGCAGGACTTCTTCTCGGTAATAAAGACATCCTTTTTTCAACCTGGCAGTCAAGTTCTCCGCATCACGGACCGGGAAGGGATAATAAAATCGGCAAGGAAGAACATATGGGTATGCTTGCTGCTGTTGAAGCCTGGGTTAAAACGGATCATGCTGCAAAGGAGAAGACATGGATTTCCTGGCTAGAATATATTTCGAAAAAAGTAACTGCAATAAAAGGTGTGACAACTCAGATCACAGAACCACAGGGTGTTGATAATCGCAGTGCCCGGATGTCAATATCGTGGGATCCTGCAGTTCTGAACATCACCGGTGAGGAAGTTTCAAATGAGCTGTACAATAACAGTCCGAGAGTTGCACTGGGCGGAGGAAGAACCAATCCCGCGGATGGAAGAACCTCCATCTCGATCAGTGCTCAGATGATGCAGCCGGGAGATGAGAAAATCGTTGCCGACAGGATTTTCAACATACTGTCCGCGAAGCATGAGAAAAAGACTGTTGTCATTGAACCCCCTGCTGTCGATATTTCCGGCCAGTGGGATGTAAGCATTGATTTTTATTCAGGCAAGGGAGAACATAAGCTGTATCTTGGAAAACAGGAAGGACATGAAATAAAGGGAACCCATAAGAGCACTTTCTCATTGCTTGATATAGCCGGAAGAGTTGAGGGCAGGAATGTTAAGCTCCAGAGTTATTACAGGGAAAATGCCCAGTCAATACCGTATATATTTGACGGAAATGTTGAAGGTGATACAATTTCGGGAGTGCTCTATCTGGGGGAATACCGTTCTGCCAATTTCATTGCGAAAAGAGCAGAATCCGGAAGACGTCCCATGATGCCGATAACAATACCTTCCCACGGGGGAAAGAAGAGCGATTCATGGTAGAAATGATGGTTTTTATCATGACCTGACTGTTCAATAGTGAAAAATCAGATATAAAACCAGTTTTTGTCCCTGATAATCCGGAATGGGGAAATTTCAGGGTTTGAATGCAGCGGGGGATATGTACTGAACGGGGAAGGATCACTGATATATCCGGGCAATCACACCAGGAGGTATACAGGCCAGCCGGATGTTAACGGCCCCGTGTCGTCAATAAGGTTTGAGCTTCTGAGGGAAGGTATTGAGGATTATGAATACATCTGGATGCTGAAGGAAAGCGCATTGAAGAGCTGGTAAAACAGCCAGGGCAGTTAAATACTGTCTTCTTTCCCGGATTTTCCTTATAGAACCGGTGAAAAGAATACTATTTGTCATGAAAAAGTAATTCCGGATTGACTTATCTTTATTTTCTGAATTTCTGACAGGATAAATTGAAAAGACTGTATCTTTTTAAAATGGATTTTGATCCACAACAGATGTTATGCAAGATTTACTAACCAAATAAGACAATCGAAACATGAAAAGGACTAACATTTCAAGAAGAAAATTTGTAAAAGGCCTGGCAGGAAGTGCTGCAGGAATTGCAGTACTGAGAGGCAATCCGGGGATCTCAGCTATGAGTTATTCACGTATCATCGGAGCGAATGAAAGGATCAATATCGGTGTTATCGGTTGCGGTGGCATGGCAAACAGTCATATGGAAGCTTTGTTAAATATGAAGCAATCAGACAATATTGATATTACAGCCGTATGTGATATTTATACAAAGAGGCTGGAGAAGGCTAAAGAGCTGACAAAAGCACAGGCTTTTAAAAATTATCAGGAAATCCTGCAGAAAAAAGACATAGATTATGTACTTATAGCCACACCTGAACACTGGCATTATCAGATGACCCTCGATGCCATAGGTGCCGGAAAGCATATTTATGTCGAAAAACCAATGACTCATACAATTGAACAGGCTAAAGATATATGTAATAAGATTGCATCGTCAAAACTCAAAATGCAGGTCGGGGTACAGGGCATGTCTGATGATTCGTATGAAACCGCGCATAAAATGATTGAGGAAGGGGCTCTTGGGAAGGTTGTCATGGCTCATATTGATTATTCAAGAAATTATATCGGTGATTTTTGGGCCTATGAAATCGATCCTGATGCCAGACCGGGAATAAATCTCGACTGGGAAGCCTGGCTTGGTCCTGCACCCAAACGTCCCTGGGACCCGAGAAGATATTTTCAGTGGAGAAGATACTGGGATTACTCAGGTGGAATTGCAACAGATTTGTTTATTCACCGGGTGACAAGGATCATTAAATCGGTTGGCCTGAGCTTTCCGGATTATGTTGTTGCCACCGGCGGAACCTGGAATTTTACAAACAGTGTGGCCGAGATACCCGATACCTTTAATATGATGTTGGACTATCCGGAAAAAACGACTGTCATGGTTGTTTCTTCATTGGCAAATGATATGCCGATAAGGCATGTGATAAGAGGACACGAGGCAACACTGGAATTTACCAGGGAAGGATTTACAATAACTCCTCAGGAGCAGTCAGAGCTAGCCATAATAAGTGGTACGGGAGAAACAGTAAAAGGGACAAATCTTTTTACCTATAAAAAAACAGGTGCTGAAGATATAACTTTACACCATAGAAACCTGATTGCCGCGATCAGGAAGAACGAACCGTTAAAGTGCGATCAGGACCTTGGTTTTTATGGTGTTGTAGCCTGTATGATGGGAGTTGAGTCATTTCGTAACAGAAAATATCTGAAATGGGACCAGCAGAATAAGGTGATTATCGAAAGCTAATTTTCGTATGAATCAGGAAAACCTACTGTAAATCAGATGGGTATTGCTGTGATTTTGTTTCAATCATCCTGCCCATCGCAATCCTTTGAGCATCCCACTTTCCGGCGTCAAAGTTCCAGACATCAAGATTCCCTATGGATTTCGGTCCATAAGGTTCCTTAATGATTATATTAACGACAGGGTCAGCCCTTAGGGTGTTGCCATCATAGATCGGATTTCCCTTCAGGCAATCTGAATTGAAATCCTTTCTCCCTTTCAGAAGAACAAAGCGTTTTTCGATAATTTTATTATTTGACGGATCCAGCCTCGCCAATGAGGGTATGACTGAAGCCCTCCGGCCTGATTCTCCAAAATCATTTCCGGACGATGAAAAGCTGCATATATATGTGCTTTTTACATCCAGGAATTTTGGAGTTTATCCCTTAACTGAACGATGAATATGAAGACCTCACGTGAAACATGAATAATAATTATCTTTAAAACGGTCATCACGGGGATAACCACAACGGATTAATTTAAACTGTATGATTTTTATGGATTTCAAAAGTTTAAGGCTGATTGCATTGTTTCTGGCAGTGGTTTTTGCCGGATTAACAGGCTCATACGCGCAGAAGAAAGGGCTTCGCGTCATTTCTGAGAAGGAGTTGAAGTACAATCTCGATTTCCTTGGTTCAAGGGAGTTCCGGGGAAGAGAGACGCCTTCGCCGGAACTTGAGATAGCAACCCTGTACCTTGGCAACTGGGCCGGATACACAGGCCTTAAACCGGCAATGAAGGACGGCTCCTTCTATCAGGAGGTGCCCCTGATGGTGACAGCAGTCTTTCAGCCCGGAACACGCATAAGCCTTTCACAGGGCACATCCGACCGCATATATTATTTTGGAAGGGACTTCTGCGGCAGCTTCGCACGAAGCGGCTCCTACAGGGGAGAAGTGGTCTTTGCCGGGATGGGCATAAGCAATCCTCAGTCCGGATGGGATGACCTTGCAGATATGGATCTTCGGGATAAGGTTGTGGTGATACTTGATGCACAGCTTCCGGGGACGGTTTTTCCACTTGGATTTACCATGACCAACAGGCTCTCGTCACGGATAAATGCCATCCGCGGAAGAGGTGCCGCGGCAGTGCTGACTGTTGTTGATCCGGAGAGGCAGAAGATGAAGGAGGAGGGACAGAAGATTTTCGATTATATCCCCACCGGCAGGCTGCAGATTATGTATGACTCGCGCAGGACGGATTTCAGCTCTGCGGACGGATCGCAGGCAGATCGCGGACAGATGCCCCCGTCACAGAACTCCCGTCCGCCCCTTCCTTTCGAGAGGGCTGAGATAAGTCACGACCTGGCCGCACAAATGCTTGGCATAACCAGGGAAAAGATAGCCGGTATGTTCTCAGCAGTGGCAAAAGGGGAGAAGGTATCTTCATTTGAAGTTGAAGGGGTCAGCGTAAAGCTCGACGTGGAAGTGGAATATTACCCGGCTGTCTCCCGCAATGTTGTTGCAATGGTTGAAGGGTCCGATCCGGTGCTGAGGAATGAATATGTAGTTATCTGCGGGCATCATGACGGACGGGGCATCGACGACGGTGGAATCATTGCCGGTGCCGATGACAACGGCAGCGCATGCGTCGCCCTGATGGAGATAGGCAAGGCACTCCTGGCAGAGAGGCCGAAAAGGTCGGTCCTCCTCGTGTGGTTCACCGGCGAGGAGCAGATGATGAACGGTTCACATTATTTCGTGAATAACTGTCCGGTGCCGTTGGAGAAGATCACTGCATGCCTCAACATGGACATGATCAGTCGTAATGATCCCGACAGCCTTTTCCTGGTGGGTTCTGACCTGCTGAGCTCGGAGCTTGATGCATCAATAAAAAAGGTGAACCGCAACTATGATCTTGACTTCACGTTTGACTACCTCTACTCCAACCTTACACACCCGCAGCAGGTTTACTTCAGGAGCGACCACTACCCGTTTGTCAGGTTTGGCATTCCGTCAGTATGGTTTTTCTGCGGGTTTACCTATGATTACCATACCGTCAGGGACGTGCCTGAGCGGGTCGATTATCACAAGCTTTACAGGACGACAAGGCTTGTTTACCTGACAACCATGGAAGTTGGCAACATGAAGAGTCTCCTGAAGCTTGACGTGAACCCCGCCGTTACTTCGCGCGGTGCGCATAACCTCAGGGAACCCAGTCTGTTCGGCAGGTAATGGCGGAAGGGTTTTTTGGAGGCCTGTGATAAAAAGATAATTTTTACAAAAGAAAGATGAAGTACATCTTTCCCTTACTGCTGTTTAATTTTCTGGTCTGCGTCGCGGAGGCACAGCACCTGCCGGGATTCAGAAATTCGGAAAGCTTTGATGAACAACAGCTTGTGATTGAAGATGCGGAAAATGGCATCCGTATTCTTATAAATGCTCCTCTGGAAGGTTTCGGTAAAAAGGATAAGGTACTGCTTGTTTTTTATGCTTTACCAAACGGCAGTTCAATTGAACATACCTTTGGGAGGAAAGCGGAACCGGGACTTGATTATCGCTATGATATTCAACATATAGGAGCACAGACAAGGTTCCTCAGAAATGTGATCGGAGACCGGACGATTGTTGTAGCTTATCTTGAAAATTCACGTTTAAGCTGGCCTGCATGGGTGGCAAATACAACTGATCCCCAGGAAAAGATAAGGAAAATTGTTGACTGTGTAACCGGGATCTTTGTCCGCTGGGAACCTGAAATAGCGCTGAATGGTCACAGCGGAGGCGGAAGATTTATATTCAGCTATATTGATTCCCTGGAAGAGATCCCCCCTTCAATTGTCAGGATAGGCTTCCTCGACAGTACCTACGGCTATAAAGATACGCTTCACGGAAAGAAAATAGCAAGCTGGCTGATGTCGGGAAGAAAAAGATACCTGTGCACTCTTGCTTATAACGACAGCGTGGTTGTCTATAATGGGAAACCTCTTGTTTCACCGACAGGAGGAACCTGGTACAGGAGTAAAATGATGAAGAATTATCTTTCCGGCTATTTCCGCTTCAGGGAGAAGGAAAGAGATTCACTGCTATGGAGTACATCACCGGGCAGACGGATAGTGTTCATCCTGAAACCAAATCCGGAAAGAAAAATTTACCATACAACCCAGGTGGAGCTAAACGGATTTATTCACAGTATCCTCAGCGGAACGAAACATGAACAAAAGGATTATACTTATTTTGGGAAAAGGGCATATTCAGATCTGATAGATGATTCTCTTGCATTACCTATCAGAATGCTCAATATTCCTGTTCGTGACCCATTATCGGAAAGCGGATCTGAATTCATGAACAGGATCAGATCATTATCGCCCGGGGAACGTGAGGAGGAGATTTACAAAGCTGTTTCATCGGGTAATATACCGGATTTTTTAAGAGATCCGGTGACAATGAGCGGAGAATTCATGGATTCCCGGGGTAAAGCCCACAGGGTTGTTTATGAGGTTATGCCGGATTATATTTCGGTTGGCAGCAATGAGGATTTTTGCCGTATACCAATGAATCCTTATACCGCCCAAAAAGTGGCCGATGACTTTGGAGCTTCTTTGATCACATCTGTAATAAGCGACAATATTCACAGATCAGCAGATATCAGACTTGAACCTTTTTATTATGCCCCGGTAGGCCATGAAAATGAATTAGTCGAAAAATTTGCTGAGCATAACAGGCAGATTGAAAAACAGCTTTCAGAATCGGGAGGCAGGCAGGGGGATCTGGTATCAGGTATCAAAAAGGATGTAATACTTTCATCCCGGATCGATGCTCAACCCGGGAAGGTAGTGATCTACGGCTGGCACAGGCCGGATGGCAAGCCGATACAACCGGTATACAGTGGTCATATTTACTGGTATGTCGATTATAGTCATGGGATAAGACTTATTAACAACCAGGTACTTATAGATGGCAAGCCAAAATTGTTCACTGAAATATTACAGGACCCGGTACTATTCAGGATCTTTAGCGATGAGGATACTCCGATGAAGCAACCTGCGTACAGAAAACCGGGTCAGGACGGGGATTGAATACTGTTGAAAACAGGATAAGGCAAGCCGTTTTTCCGGGATTTTCGCTCAGTACGGATTAAACATAAGCAATACAATCCATCTGAATCAGATTGTCGGCGGGTGGCAATCCGTTTGGCACGGCGACTGTTGTCCGGGCCGGGGGATTCTTTCCGAAACGTCCCTTATAGGCTTCGTTCATTCCATGATAATCATCCATGGTTTCCAGGAATACCGTCACCTTAAGGACCTTTTCCATGGAAGAGCCGGCTTTGATGAGCTGGGCTTCTATCATTTTAAGAACATTGTCGGTATGCACCTTAATATCACCCTCAAGACGTTGTCCGTGACCTGAAACAAATACAAGATTTCCGTATTTAGTAAAAGGCGAGAATAAGGGCTGATCCTGAAAATTAACCGCACCGGGAGTTTCCTTTTCCATGGGCACACTTGCCTTTGCCCTTGTTGCCAGGCCTGCACCGCTTACGCCAATAACTGCTGCAAAGAGTTTCTTTAGTACTGATCTTCTTTCTGTTTTCATTTTGATATAGTTTTAGTTTTGAGAATATAACAGCCTGTCCCGCAAAGCGGGAGAAACGCATATTAATGAAGAATAATTTCCTAGCTCTGACTTACGCTGGCTTTGATCAGCTCTTCCCGCACCCTTTTGGCTACGATCTTATCCTGTCCGGGTTTCAGCATGAATACGGTTATTACAATACTTTCATTCCTGCCCCCGCGTACTTCAATGGAGGGATTCCCGTTCTGAAGCCTGATAATAAAATCCCTCCCGCTTACATTGATCTTGCGGATATCCCATGAAATTGTCAGTGTTGGAGTATGGTTGGCAATGGGAGGTACGCTGACCTCTGTGGTGACACCTTCCACTTCCCTTGCCGCACTTTCAATCACAGCAACCCTGTCTTCCCACATCTTCCATTCAGCTTCGTGATCCTGGTTAATATATTTATCCAGTGCCACATACATACCTATAATTTCTTCCTTGTTCACTTTCATGCCACGGCCGATAGTACTGGAGCGCGGAGGTGCACTCAGACGTGCTGCTTCAATCAGATCCTTTCTACCCATCAGGATACCTGCACTTTGCGGACCACACAGGCCCTTACCGCCTGAAATACAAACCAGATCAAAGCCCATGTCGTTATATTTCCAGAGATTCTCGACGGGAGGTACATCTGCCGCTATATCATTCATTGTCGGTATGTTGAACTTTTTGCCAAGGGCAACCCACTCCTCAGCACCGATCTGTCCGCTAAGGGCAGCATCATTGAGAAACCACATCATTGCAGTGTTTTCGTTAACGGCCTTTTCAACGTCCTGTACTGTTTCAACCTCAACAAGTTTGATGCCGGTGAGCTTCAGTGCATGAATGTATCCCCAGTTATGTGATTTCTGTGTCAGCACTTCCGATTTCATGCCAGTAAGATCGGGGAGCTGGGCAACTTTTTTTGTATCATTTCCGGTTAGAACGCCGGCCATTCCCAGTACAAGGGCAGAGAAACATCCTGCTGTTACCGTTGCGGCTTCAGCATGACACATTTCGGCAATCCTTTCTCCCACCTTATCCTGAACTTCATCCAGTACTGCATATTCCTCAGATGAAGCAAGCCATGCATCCTTAACTTCTTCATGCATCAGGGAAGCCGATAGTGCCGTGTAGGTTCCGGCTGCATTGATGAAGGTCCGTATTCCGAGTTCCCTGAAAATATCGCGTTTTGCTTTTGAGGATGAACATGCTGTAGCCACTGTTCCGAAAGTAAGAGTACTTCCGGCTACTGCCCCCGACAAGGGCAGAATCGTAAGGTTTTTAATCAGTTTCCTGCGTTTCATTTTTACTGTATTTTTTCAATTAGGTTTTTTATCAGTGGTGATTTTTAAAAGCTGCCCTGAAATGAATATCATTTCATGGCGGCTTGATCCGATTATTTTCCTGCTCTGTACAGGGGACTTGTAATTCCGTTCAGGTCATAGACGATTTTCCCGGCACGGAGGGTTAATTCCGCAATCAGCTTTTGTGTTCCCATCATCTTTTCCCTGTTTATGTCAACAAATCCAAAATTCCCCTTTACCAGGCTGAATACAGCGACATCAGCCTCTGAGCCGACACTCAGGTTTCCAAGTTCCGGTCTGTTAATGATCTTTGCCGGGTACCATGTGGAACGCGCTACAACGTCCTGAACGGACAATCCCAGTGCCATGAACTTGGACATCAGGTTGGCCATGTCCTTGTATCCGCTGTTCATACTTCCCGTATGAAGATCAGAACTCAGGGCGTCGGCTATTAACCCCTGCTGAATTGCCGGAACGGCCTGGTTCCAGCGGAAGGATCCTCCTCCGTGTCCGACGTCAAATATTATTCCTCTTTTCCGAGCCGCAAAAACGAAAGGCTTAACTTTTCCGTTCTCGTCCACGATTGCGTCGCGTGTTTTGGGAAAATAAGCATAGCAATGTGTGAAGATGTCACCCGGATTTAAATGCTTCATGAACAATTCCTCAAGGGGCAGAGGGGGATTACTAACACCAAAGTCTATCATTGACGGCATTCCTGTAAGCGTTCCTGCCTTTACAGTACTGTCTGTGGGTCTCCAGTCATAACCCTCGTAATGGGCCAGCTTGAATCCTACAATCTCATCCGGGTATTTCCTGGCCATTGCAACGGCCCTGTGGGCATTCATGTCCTTGATATTCTGCTCCAGAGGACCTCCCCTCATACCTTCACCCACAATATTCAGGAAAGCAAGAACCCTGGTTTCTGACCTGTCTATAGTCTGTTCCTTGAAAAGTTCAAAATTCCTGTATCCTGCCGAGCCTGCATCAACAACTGTTGTTACCCCTGCCCTGAAAGTAAAGCCGTCAGGCGGAAGTGAGGTATATCCGTTGGCTATATAGGATGGATCCATCCCATGAAACACATGGACATGAATATCTATCAGTCCGGGTGTTACGAACATTCCGCTCACATCAACGGTCCTTTTAGCCGTATTTGAAGGAATATTTGGTGCTACCTGAACAATTTTGCCTCCGGCTATCGCCACATCCATTCTGGAATCAATATTATTTTTCGGATCAATTACATGTCCGCCTTTCAACAGGATATCGACGGACTGGGCATTCATAACTGAACCGATTGCCATGAAAGCCGCAAAAAACAGAATATGAATACATCCGTATATTCTTCCCGGTGTAATTTTTTTATTTTGCATTACTGGTTTTTTTAAAAGATTAAAAACTATTAATTATTCAATTCTACGAAGATAAAAAAGTTCTTTGAAACTGAATAAAGCCTGCTATATTAGGGGCCTGAAGAATAAAGAACTGAATCAAAACCGGCAAAGTTGCCTCATTCACTTTATTTCAATGATTCTGAGGCAAACTTATAAAGCCTGTAAAATCAATAAGTTGTATTATATCAAGATGAAAAGAGATGTTTTTTCAAGACGTGCTTTCTTAACGAAAGGAGGCATCGGAGGATTAGGACTGTTTACAATTGGAAGCGCCATGGCCTGCAGCCGCAGTACTGATAAGTCCGGTACTATTGAAAGCGGGCGGGGAAAGATTGAAAATATCGGCGGAATATCCCTTGAACAGCTTCGCGATCAGTACAGGTCGGAGCTGTATGATTATTTTATTCCCAATATGGACAAGTATGCCGTTGACCATAAATATGGCGGTGTGATTTGTTCTCTGGATATCCGTACAGGTGAACCGGAAAATATGAATAAAACAGCCTGGTTTGTCGGCAGGGGCCTTTGGGTATATTCATATTTATACAATAACCTGGAACCAGATTCCCGCTTTCTGGAGATTGCACGCAAATCGAAGGATCTGTTGCTGAAGTTGCAGCCAAAAGATGACAGTTTCTGGCCGGAAACTTTCAGCCGTGAGGGAAAGCCTCTTTCAGGACCGGGTGATATTTACGGAAGCCTGTTTGTTGCTGAAGGTTTGTCTGAATACGCTGAAGCATCAGGAGAGAAAGAATACCGGGACCTGGCAAAGAAAATTATTTTTGATTGTGTTGCCCGCTATGACCAGCCCGATTACAGTTACAGTATCGGGAGCTATCTCAAAAATTCCCCGCCGGTACAGGGGCCCAGGATATTGGGTCACTGGATGATACTTCTCAGTCTGTCAACTCAGATGCTGATGCATGAACCTGATGAAGACCTGGAAAAGCTTGCCGCACGCTGTGTGGATGCCATACTGAATCATCATGTAAATGCAGAATACGGACTTACCAATGAGGTTCTCAACCATGATTTCAGTCTGCCGGACAACGAATATGCACAACATTCGATTACCGGCCATGGTCTGGAGACACTGGCTTTTGTGATGTTCGAGGCCGGCAGGCTGAGGGACAGGAATCTGTTTCGTTCGGCTGAAAAAGTATTCAAGAAAATTGTGGATGTCTGTGCTGATCATGTATATGGCGGTTACTTTCACACCTTGCAGCAGGTGGATAACTACATATGGAGTACAGGCAAGTCACTGTGGTGCCAGCAGGAAGTCATAAACGGAGCCCTGTTTCTGATTGAGCACACGGGTGATGAGTGGGCGATGCGTCATTTTGAAAGAGCAAACAGTCATATTTTTGAAAAATACTTCAATCCGGCGCATAAATTCTGGCATTTCGGAGGAGACCGGAAGATGGTGAACCGTAATGTAAGCCTGATGGAACATTATCATCATGCCCGGCAGTTTGTCAGGGGATTGCTTACATTTGAACGCCTGATAGAACGCGGAGGCAGGATATCGGATTTGTTTGCCTGAAACAAAAAGTGCCCTTGCCGCGGAAAGATACCCGGTGCGGAACTTCACCGATCAGGGCTGTTTTAAATCATATAAATTTTTGCAGATATGGAAACAAGGTACACTGAAAACAGGACATTGATACTGATCGTTATCCTCCTGAGCCTTATGTGTTCGTGTCAACCCGGGGACAAGGGGATACGAGTGGTTTTTCCGGATGTGAGCGAAGCTGTTCAGGTTACAGGAAATGACAGGGAACATCTGCTTGCAAGTTACTACGGAATAAATTCGTGGAGCAGGGATCAGAGATATATCACGGTGCTGGAGACGGACATAAAATATAAACTTCCGGATGAGACGGAACCGGCAGTTCTGGGACTTGTTGACCTGAAGAACAATAATTTTATTCCGCTTACGGAAACCCGGGCCTGGAATTTCCAGCAGGGATGCATGGCACACTGGCTGGCAACATCGCCGGATTCACTTATTATTTTCAATGATTTCAGGAACGGAAAATTTGTTTCTGTAATAATGAATGTTCACAAGAAGCAGGAAATCAGGACAATTCCCCACCCTGTAAGCGCTGTTTCTCCCAATGGCAGGGAAGCAGTCAGCATCAATTTTTCCAGGCTCAGATTAACCCGTCCGGATTACGGCTACGGAGGGAACGGACAGGATCCACAGGCAGACATACCCTTGCCGGACAATGACGGGCTGTTTCTTGTAGATCTTGAAACGGGTGAGTCCGGACTGCTTGTTTCACTGGAGCAGGTAAAAGATCTTATTCCTCCTGTAAGCGAAGGTTCCATCGGCTGGTTTAATCATACTCTCTTCAGCAGGGATGGTTCAAAAATCTTCTGGCTTTCACGTCAGATGGAAGGTTCAAGACGCAGAACAACTTCCCTTACGGTTAACAGGGACGGTACTGATCTGAGGAGATGCTTTCCGGATAACTGGGAAGGATCCCATTTCGACTGGCTGAATGATGATGAACTTATGGTCACTGCCAGTTATGAAGGGAAACAATATGCACACGTACTGTTCACGGTCGGAAAACAGGATTATAAGAGACTGGGAGGGGGACTGCTTGATTATGACGGGCACGGTACCTTCTCACCGGACCAGAAGTGGATGGTTACTGACACTTATGCAGGTTCAGGCATGAGGGAACACAAGATCTATCTGATGGATATGGAGAGTGAAGCGGTTATTTCCCTGGGAAGGTTTGTTCAGCCACCTGAATTTGACGGATACTGGCGTTGTGACCTTCATTGCAGGTGGAGCCCCGACGGCAGCATGCTGGGATTCAATTCAACATTTACAGGCAGCAGACAGGTCTATATCATGAGATTGGATTATCTTTGAAAGTATAAGCAAATCCAAATACCTGAACCATGAAAAATAAAATCCTTCTTTTCAGCCTTGTCCTTATTCTGATTTCAGGCTTTCCCGGTGTTTCCATTTATGCTGCCTTAAATGTAACCGGGCAGGATACTCTTACATTCATTCATGTCAGCGATGTCCATATCTGCAATCTGAAAGGCTATCACCCTGAATTTGTACAGAGGCGCCAGCATTTCGGGGACGGGATGAGTCCTTTCCGGGAATTTCTTGCCACTGTCCCGGCAAAGGTGAGAGCCGACATGGTCATAGTAACCGGTGATAATGTGGATTATTATGAAGCAGAAACTGAAAGCGGCGGAATGCTTGATACCCAGATTGAGCAATATGTCCGTCTGATTGACAACAGTCAGGTTCCTGTTTTCCTTACCCTCGGAAATCATGATATTGCAAGCTACAGGATTACTCCCGGTCCGTGGAGCGGAAACAACCAGCTTGAAGCCGGAAGGGCGCGTGCCACATGGATGAGGAATGTTCCCTGCTTTAAAGACGGCACCTATTACAGCCGTGTTTTTAAAATTGATACAATGACTTTCCGTTTCATTTTCCTTGATAACGGCTATTATTCAACCCAGGAAATATCTGACGGAGAACTGAATTTCTCTGTTGACCCCTACCAGCTGCGGTGGCTGGATGCCCAGCTTAAGGCCTCCCCCTCGGATGTGGAAATAATCTTCATGCATATACCTCTTCCCAACGGAAAGCCGGCCGAAAATGAAATACTCACTGAGGCGATGTCGGATTACTCACAAAAAACTGAAGTGTACAATCTGTTCAGTGTTCTGGAAAATAATTCCTCAACTGCCATGATTTTCGGAGGCCATAATCATATTAATCTGATCAACAGGTATAAGCTTCCAAATGGTAATTTACTCACACAGGTTAGGACCGGGGCTTTTGGAAATGATACAGCAAACTGGCGGATGATCAGAATCACAAAGGACAAAATCCTGGTAAGCAGGGCCGGGAGTACTGTTACCGAATATACAGTCCCCCTGTACTGACCAAAGTGTTGCAGTCTTGTTTGGCAACTGTTGCTTTTGTTCCTTTGCCGCTTATGAAAAGATAGAAGTAAAGAACCCGCTCAACAAAAATTAGAAATAAATTATGAAAAATAAGTTCCTGATATTTATTGCCTTATGCTTAACAATGACGGGGCATGCCCAAAATAAAGCGGTTTCAGGCGAAAATCCCGTAAAATTTTATGATCATAATTTCTTCCTGACCGAAGGGACAGTTTTCAGCGGAACGGTGAAGGAGAACCTGTATGACAGGTTTCCTCTATCTTACAAGGATAAGGTAAGGGAAGCAGTCTGGAATCTGTCAAAAAATTCGGCAGGAATATCAGTAAGGTTCCTGACAAACTCAACATCGTTGAGAGTCCGCTGGGAACTGCTTAACGACTTGCGGATGAATCATATGGCTGAAACAGGTATCAAGGGCATAGATCTCTATTTCAAAAACGGAACAGAATGGCAATATCTTAATACCGCACGTCCTTCGGGAAAAAGCAATGACTATCTTCTTATTGACAACATGACTCCTGTTATGCGTGAGTTCAGAATGTACCTGCCTCTTTATGATGGGGTTACCAGGCTTGAAATAGGAATTGACAGTCTTGGTGATATGGTTAAGCCCAGGGAAAGCACCAGGAAACCAATAGTGTTTTATGGTACCAGTATTACCCAGGGCGGATGTGCTTCCCGGCCTGGTATGGTCCATACGAGTATTATTTCAAGGAAACTGGATGTTGATTGTATTAATTTCGGGTTCAGTGGCAACGGGAGGATGGAGAAACCTCTGGCAGAGCTTATTTCCGGGATTGATGCATCGTTTTATGTTCTGGACGGTACAAACAATATGACGCCGGAGCAGATCCATGAAAATGCCATTCAGCTTGTTGAAATAATACGTAAGAATCATCCTGTGACTCCGATAGTATTTGTTGAAGGCATGCTGAACGATAAATCCTTTCTTGACGAAAAGACGCGAAACCTGGAAAATGCCAAAAACACTGCATTGAAGCAGGAGTTTGAAAAAATGAAAAGACAGGGATTCAGAAATATTCACTATATAGAACAGGCAGGTGGAAAAGGTTACGATTCGGAGGCCACTGTGGACGGTATTCATCTTACTGATCTTGGATTCTCACGTTATGCAGATTTCCTGATCAGGGAATTCAGAAAAATAAAACTGATTGACAGGAAGAAATGACAGTAAATTCAATATTCATGCGTTTAACTTCGCCGGCAGGCCGGCCTGCCTTTTTCCGCCTCTTGGTAATTGCTGCTTTCATAGGCTTTTCGGCAGCTTCATGCAAAGATCCTTCAACCGCCAACAAATCAGGAGGCAGTAATTATTATTTTCCTGAAGGATATCTGGACCAGCCGGATAGTATTCCGGCTTTCTGGATTACCACCAATGAGGAGATAATTTCCTTCCTCAAGACTAAAGTCAGGACAGGGAAGGTTGAAAGGATAGGAACCTCGGCCGGCGGCCGTCCCGTGATGGCGGTTATGTACGGATCACCCAGAAAGGGCGGAGGCACAACAACTTTTTCCGGTGCCTGCGGAATAGGGAATATTGCCCCGTACCGTGGTCAGGATAATGATAAAACCGTTTATCTCGGGCTCGGAGGGGTACATGGTTTTGAGACAGAGGGTATAATGGGAATTGTTAACCTGATCTCAGTACTTGAGGAAGGAAGGGATCTGAACGGGAAAGAGTGGCCTGAAATAACTTCTGTCCTCAGGAATGTTGACAGGATAATTCTTATACCCCTTCTTAATCCGGATGGCCGGGCACGCGTACCGGTAATAATGGAAACACATAAGGGGGCTTCCAGAAATTCATATCTGGCCCATGAATACCTTAACACCGGCGGGAAACCTGATGGCTCCCTGATAGGCTGGCCGGATGTAAAGGAATTTATTCCAATGGATTTCTCGAAGGTTGGTTTCCCGGGAGGATATCCGAATGATGCAGGCGTGAACCTGATGCATGATGATTTTTTTGGAAAACTGCAGCCGGAGAACCAGGCTCTTTTCGATCTTGCTGCCAGGGAGAAACCGGATATTATAATAAACATGCACACAGGTGCTCCCGGGAATAATTATTTCATGAGGATGCACCGGCCTGTATGCGAAGCAGCACTGGAGCCTGTATATGATTCCCTTTATGTTATGGCTCACACGGGCTTGGCTCTCAGAGGACTGCAAAGTACAAATGATCCGGATATTGAAGCAGATCCGTCAAAATCGCCGCGCGGAGTCTATAACCTGGATTGTGCACTGAATCTTCACTGCGGGGCACTGAGCGTGGTCGTTGAGGCACCTTCCCATGGTTTCTCCGGAACTGACCGTTCAGGCAAACCCGTTTTGCAGACACCCGAAATGATCCTTAATGCGGAACTTGTGGTCCATCTGGAAGCAATGAAATTTCTCGCCGGAAGCGGGGGAAGATCAAGATGGAAAATTTAAATAATCTGCAGACAATGATAAACTGTTAAGGGATTCGTCATTGTCCCGGCAGAAAATATTTCTGTACACCTGGTTAATCTTAAAAACTGAATAATATGAAAAGGGTAATTGCTGTTTTTTTATTGTTCCTGCCAGCCGGCGCGGTATGTATTTCACAGGTCCGGCAGTCTGACGGATATGCCACTGTTTCACATGCTCAACAGGCTGCAGAAAGATATCCATTCCTTGATACAAATCTTCCGCTTGAAGAGAGGGTGAATGACCTGGTTTCAAGGCTGGATCCAAAGGAAAAGGCTGATCAGCTTCTTTACACTGCTCCTGCGATTCCGCGGCTTGGGATTCCCGCCTACAACTGGTGGAACGAAGCGCTGCACGGAGTTGGCAGAGCTGGTTTTGCAACGGTTTTTCCCCAGTCCATCACCATCGCCAATTCCTGGGATGAGGGGCTGATGTACAATGTTGCCAGTTCAATATCTGATGAAGCCCGTGCCAAATACCATGAATTCCGGAGAAGAGGAGGAACGGGTATTTACCAGGGCCTCACGTTCTGGTCACCGAATATCAATATTTTCCGTGATCCTCGGTGGGGAAGGGGACATGAAACCTATGGAGAGGATCCCTATCTGACCGGAAGACTGGGACTGCAGTTTGTAAGAGGAATGCAGGGTGATGATCCGAAGTATCTCAAGACCATTGCAACAGCAAAGCACTATGCTGTTCATTCAGGACCGGAATCGCAGCGGCATTCGTTCAATGCGAAAGTGAGTGAGATTGATCTGAGGGAGACTTATCTTCCGGCCTTCAGGACACTTGTTGTGGATGGCGGTGTTTATTCCGTGATGGGTGCATATAATATGTTCAGGGATTTCCCCTGCTGTGCCAACCCGATACTTTACGGAATACTCAGGAATGAATGGAATTTCAAGGGATATATTGTTTCGGACTGCTGGGCGATCAGTGACTTTTACAAGTTCACCTATTTTTCCGGCGATGCATCACTGGCTGCGGCAGCAGCACTGAAGGCAGGTACTGATCTTGAATGCGGTGTGGATTACAGCGAGCTGATGACCGCCCTGGAACGGGGATATGTTTCCGATGCGGATATTGATCTTGCAGCGAAAAGAGTTTTTACAGCACGGTTTAAACTCGGGATGTTTGATCCGGATGACATGGTTCCCTATGCGCAGATACCATATTTTGTAAACTGTTCAGACTACAATAACGGTCTCTCGCGGACAGCCGCACAGAAATCAATTGTACTTCTGAAGAATGAGAACAATATTCTGCCCCTGGACAGGGAGAAGATAAAAACCCTGGCAGTGATCGGGCCCAATGCCGATAATTTTGAATCTCTCATTGGGAACTACAATGGCATCCCGAAAGATCCCGTAACGGTTCTGAGAGGTATCAGAAACAAGCTGGAGCCTGCCGCACAGGTCATTTATGCCGAAGGAAGTGATCTTGCCGAAGGAATACATAATCTTTCAGTTATTCCCTCCTGTTATCTCGAGACACCTGACGGCAGACAGGGTGTCCTGGGGGAGTATTTCGACAACAGGGATCTGGAAGGCGAGCCTGTTTTTATTAGGACAGACGACCAGGTAAACTTTTACTGGGAGTATGTTTCCCCGCGATATGATCTTCCGGCCGGAAATTTCGGGGTAAGATGGACTACATATCTTGTTCCCCCCGAATCCGGGAAATATGTTATCGGAGGATGGGGATCACCAGCCTATGAAATATTTCTTGACGGCAAAAGGATACTGCGGGAAAGAAGTGAACACCATGCTTTCCACAAGGAATATTCTGCTGAACTTCAGGCAGGCAGGAAATACAAGATTGAGATATTGTTCAGGAATTATGACAGGGATGCCGATATGAAGCTGTTATGGACTCCGCCACGCCCGGACATGGTCGGGGAAGCGGTAAGGGCAGCCGGGGAGGCTGATGCTGTTGTGCTTGTCCTGGGTTTGTCACAGCGGCTTGAAGGGGAGGAGATGAGTATCAGTATTGATGGTTTTGCCGGGGGAGACAGGACAAACCTCAATCTGCCGGCTGTTCAGGAAGAGTTGTTTGATGCCCTGGCAGCGACGGGCAGGCCGGTCATTGTGGTACTAATGAGCGGAGGAGCTCTCGCTGTCAATAATGTGCAGCAAAAGGCAGCAGCTGTCTTGCTGGCAGGCTATCCCGGACAGCAGGGAGGAAATGCGGTTGCAGATGTATTGTTTGGCGACTACAATCCTGCCGGGAGACTTCCCGTTACATATTACAAATCGGTTGATCAGATACCTGCTTTTGAAAACTATGACATGGCCGGAAAAACCTACAGGTTTTTTACACAGGAACCTTTGTATCCCTTTGGATATGGTCTGAGTTACACAACGTTCAGCTATAGTGATCTCAGTATGCCGGAAAGAATTCCTGCCGGCGAGAAGGTAAAGGTCTCTGTTAAGGTCACCAATACCGGGAAAACTGACGGGGATGAAGTGGTACAGCTGTATCTGACTGATGAGAAAGCTTCGACTCCCAGGCCTGTACGCCAGCTGGAAGGTTTTACCAGGATAACCCTGAAGGCGGGTGAAACAAAAGATGTTGAATTCACCCTTGAGCCCCGGCAGTTTTCAATTATTAACCGGAAAGAAAAAAGAGTGATTGAGCCGGGATGGTTTACCATATCCGTGGGAGGCAAGCAACCGGGATTCAAAGGTTATCTTGATCCGCAGTTTACCCGGGTTCTCTCGGGCAGGCTCAGGCTCACCGGCAGGGAAACAGCAATTGCGGATTAACCTTCCGGCCGGCAGAATGTTATTGCCATGATCCGTACCGTAAGTAAACTTACGGTACGGTGCCGGCCGGCAGTGGACTTTTCAGGGAGGAAATTTTCTATTCTCCCTTCAGTTTTTTCATAAGCCAGTTATTCAGGGCTTCGGTCTGCTCGGGGAAAGTCCAGTGTCCTGTTTCCTGGTAGAGATGCAGTTCCTTTGGTGCCGTCATCACGTTATATGCCGAATACATGGATGTTGGCGGACATACTATGTCATTGAATCCCCAGGTATAATATCCGGGTGCACTGACCCTTCTTGCAAAATTCACCACATCAAAATAGGCGAGTGTTTCAACCTCCCCGGGTTTTGGTTCCGTATTTCTGAAATAGTGAGGCCATCCGCCCGCTCTTTTGTTAAGATAGCCCGTATGGTCGCAAAGGGCCGGATAGAGACCGGCGGCAAATCTGATACGCTTATCAAGCCCGGCAGTGACTATGGTAAGGGCGCCACCCTGGCTTCCGCCCGTTACCGCAATATCCGTTCCATTAAATTCCGGAAGTGAGAAAATAAAATCAACTGCCCTTACACATCCGAGATACACTCTTTTAAAGTAATGCCTGTTCCTGTCGTTCATCCTGATGTTGAAATATTCTGAAAGGGCTGCTCCTCCAAGGTCGGTGTATAACTGCTGCTCCAGGTTCACCGGTATTCCGTGTATTCCGATATCAAGAACTATGAACCCCTGCCCGGCGGTTCTGGTATCTCCCGAATAAGGCCTTATTCCGGCTCCGGGAACTCTCAGTATTGCAGGATATTTCCCCGGTTTTTTAGGCATGGCAAGCATTCCGTATATCCTCGATCCCGGAGCTTCATTCTGAAAGCTTATGTGATAGACATCTGCATCGGAGGTGCAGCGTTCGGGAACAAGGGTGAGCCGCGGGTCAAGATTAATTTTCCGGGCTTTTGCAATTTCATCATTCCAGAAACTATCGAAACCGGAAGGATCCTTAACGGTAGGCTGTATCTTTTCCGGTTCAAACGCAGCAGTGGCCAGACCTTCATATCTTTTGCCGTCAGCAACAGCCCAGACCCTGACACGGTAAAACCCGGGCTGCTTCATTGTTCCGCTGAGTTCCAGCTTTCCGTTTTTCAGAACCACTCCCTCCTTCTTTATGTCAGGCAGCATATCCGGACCTGCTTCATAATCAACAGTAACATTTTCAAGAAGATTTCCATACTTGAAAACCAGTACGGTGAACTTCGCTTTTTCATTTACCTTGTATGTCCAGTCCTGATGATCAGGAGCCACAATTACCTTTATCAGCTGTGTTCCGGCCTGGGAATGCAGGTTCAGCAACATGGCTGAAATTAAAACCGCAGATACTAGAATTTTTCTCATGTTTGAATTATTTTATTAAACAAATGATATTCAGTCAGATAACAAATTTGCTGCATTTAAATAGTATATATTTCAATATTATACTTTTAAAGGATTCTTCAGGAATTTATAAAATGAAACATGGTCCGCCATTCTAAAAATCTTAATGTTGGTGTTTGAGGAGGAAGAATATTTCATGGTTTAAAGAATTCCGACAGTCTAAAAATAAACATATTTGAATTTAAATTCAATTGTTTAATTATTTTTGTCGGCATCCTACAAACCAACTTATGTCATCAGTCAACCATCTTCTGCAAAAACGAGTAAACCTTTTCGACGGAATTTCGATAGTTGCCGGTGGCATGATCGGCTCGGGAATATTTATTGTAAGTGCGGATATTGCCCGGACGGTAGGGTCGCCCGGCTGGCTTCTTGTAGTCTGGCTGATAACCGGCATCCTTACCATCATCGGGGCAATGAGCTATGGTGAACTGGCATCCATGATGCCCGATGTGGGCGGTCAGTATGTGTATTTGAAGGAAGCTTACCATCCTCTTGCCGGATTTCTGTTCGGGTGGACAACCTTTCTTGTGGTCCAGTGCGGATCGATAGCTGCGGTTGCAGTTGCATTTGCAAAGTTCAGCGGTGTTCTCCTGCCATGGATATCAGAATCCAATATTCTGGTGGATGCAGGACTGCTGAAGATAAATACCACAATGGTTGTGGCCATCGCCATGATAGCTTTTCTTACATGGCTTAACACCAGGGGAATAGTTACCGGGAAGACAGTCCAAAATATCTTTTCTTCAACAAAGGTCATCGCCCTTGCAGGTTTTATCCTGATCGGACTCTTTGCCCTCAGAAGCACTAATTCACTTGAAGTGAACAGGGAGATTTTCTGGAAAGCGAGTCAGACTGGCGCAGATCTGCAGAGTACTCCGCTTGCAGGATGGGCCCTTATAGCTGCTATTGGAACCGCTCTTGTCGGATCTCTTTTTTCTTCGGATGCCTGGTATAATGTTACCTATATATCGGGAGAAACCATCAATCCCAAACGGACCATTCCACTGAGCCTGTTTTACGGAACCCTGCTGGTTTCCCTCATCTACCTTCTTACAAATTTTATTTATATAAGCATTCTTCCGGTAATGGGTTCTCCTGACGGAACAGATGTATTCAGCAGGGGGATTCAGTTCGCCACTGACGACAGAGTGGCCACGTCGGCAATGTTTGCCATACTTGGTGATTATGCGGCAATCATAATGGCCCTGTTCATAATGATCAGCACCTTCGGATGCAATCACAGCCTTATTCTCACGGCACCCCGTGTTTATTACGCAATGGCACAGGATGGACTGTTTTTCAGGAAGGCCGGGGAAATCAACCGTTTCGGGGTTCCGGGCTTTGCACTGGTGGTTCAGGGAATATGGTCAATATTACTCTGTTTGTCGGGCACCTACAGCGACCTTCTTGACTATGTGATCTTCGCGGTTCTGATTTTCTTCGCCATTACCACCCTGGCCATTTTTGTCCTGAGAGTCAGACGGCCGGATATCCCCCGTCCATACAAGGCTTTCGGCTATCCTGTCATTCCGGCTGTTTACATACTGGCCACAGTAGTTATAATGGTGATCCTCCTGATATACAAGCCGAAATACACATTCCCCGGACTTATAATTGTATTGCTCGGCGTTCCGGTGTATTATCTGTGGAAGAAGTATTCCGGCAGGCAAAATTCTCATCAGTGAAATCATGTTTCCGGATGCTTTCAGGAAAAGAATTGAGAAGCAAGAATATATTGACAGCGGACAACTTCTGGCTGCACTGGGGGAAGAATCCCCCGTTTCAATCCGTATAAACCGCGACAAATGGGAAGGTGTTCCTTTGAATTCCGCTCCCGTACCCTGGTGCAGTGACGGATACTATCTCGACAGCCGTCCCTCATTCACCTTTGATCCCCTCTTCCACGCCGGATGCTATTATCCCCAGGAAGCATCGGGAATGATTCTCGGGGAGATATTCAGGCAGATATCCAGTGCCGGTGAGTATGCCAGGATTCTTGATCTCTGTGGTGCTCCCGGAGGTAAAAGCACTCATCTCTCATCGCTTGCGGGTGAAGACAGGCTGCTTGTATCCAATGAAGCTATCAGGAGCAGGGCGGCGGTTCTTGCGGAGAATCTTAGCAAATGGGGTATTCCGAATGTTATCGTTACACAGGGTGATCCTTCCGCATTTGGCCGCCTTACAGGCTTCTTTGACATTATCCTTGCAGATGTTCCCTGTTCCGGTGAGGGAATGTTCAGGAATCTCAGTGTTAGGACCGAATGGTCGGAAGCCAGTGCAGAACTGTGTGCTCTGAGACAGAAAAGGATACTGATGGATGTTTGGCCGGCCCTGAGGGAAGGCGGGATATTGATCTACAGTACATGTACCTTTAATCCTGCCGAGAATGAAGATAATATAGCCTGGCTTGCCGTAAAGGCCGGAATTGAATCACTGAGACCGGATTTTTCGGAATATGAAGGAATTACAGAGATTGAGCGCGGGAAAATTTACGGCTACGGTTTTTACCCCGGAAAGATCAGCGGCGAAGGATTTTTTGTTTCAGTGATAAGGAAAACGGAAGCTGTTCCGGGAAAACATGGCAGGACTGTCAGGAGGCAGGATTCTGCAGGAGTGAGCGGGGAGGAGAGGGCTGCTGTTGAAAGGATGGCGGATCTTCCTTCGGAACGGCTTGTGAAGCACAGGGATGAAGTGATAGCATTGCCGTGCAGCAAGGATGATTACCTCAGAATAGCGGATGAAGTGAAGATAGTTAAAGCCGGGACCAGGATTCTGAAATCGGGAGGGGTTCCGCTTCATGACCTTGCTTTGTCAGTGAAGTGCAGAACGGATTCCTTCCCTGCTGTAAACCTTGCATACGGTCAGGCACTTGCCTTTCTGGGCAGATCAGTGATTGCACCGGAAAATATTCCGCGGGGCTGGAACCTGGTCCGGTACAGGGGAATTAACCTTGGATTCATCAATAATGTCGGCAGCAGGATAAACAATTATTACCCTGTGGAATGGAGGATCAGGCAGCAAATCCCGGGCGAACCCGGAGCGGATATAATCAAATGGACCGGATATAATCAGCCGGGCCGGATATAATCAACCGGACCGTTAAAGAGAGCCCCGGCGGGAAAGGCGGAACCCCGGTTATTGCGGTGGGGCAGAGAAATTTAATAAAAACAGAAGAGATTCAGGAACAATGAATAAGCTGTCGCGCGAATTTCAGATCTTTGTCAAGCCGGTTGGTGCCGCATGTAACATGCGCTGCTCTTATTGCTATTATCTTTCCCGGGCGGATCTCTATCCCGGGAACAAGTTTCCCCTGATGAGCGATGAAATGCTGGAAAGATATATAGTTCAGCATATCGAAGCAACGACGGATGATGTTGTCTTGTTCTCCTGGCATGGAGGAGAGCCTGTTCTTGCCGGACTTGATTTTTACAGGAAGGCTATTGCATTCCAGAAGAAGCACAACAGGGAGAAGAAAAGGATTATAAACGGCATACAGACCAATGGTACTCTTCTTGATGATGAGCTGTGCAGGTTTATGCGGGATGAGAAATTCATTGCCGGGATAAGCCTTGACGGCCCGCAGGAGTATCATGACCGCTACAGGACAGACAGCAGGGGAAAGGGCACATTCAAAAAGGCAATGCGGGGCTATGAACTGCTGAGGAAATACGGGGTGACAACCGAAATACTCTGTGTCGTGAATTCCTTCAATGTCAGGCATCCGCTGGCTCTGTATGAATTCTTCCGCGGTACTGATGCCAGGTATATTACATTCCTTCCCCTGGTGGAAAGGGATGTTCATTCGGAAAACGAAGTCACCGCGGATACCGTTCCGGCTGAGCAGTTTGGGATTTTTCTTTCGGAGATATTTGACCGCTGGTCAGCTGATGATATCGGCAGGATTGAGATTCAGATCTTTGAAGAAGCCACCCGCAGGGCTTTCGGACGGGAACACAGTCTATGCATTTTCAGGGTGGATTGCGGAGGAGTGCCGGTTGTTGAACATAACGGAGATTTTTATTCCTGTGATCATTATGTTGACAGGGAGCACTTCCTGGGTAATATTGCTGAGGGTACACTTGCCGGATTTCTGGACAGTGAGAGACAGCAGGCCTTTGGAAGGGCAAAATCAATGACTCTTCCCCGATATTGCCTGGAATGTGAATTTCTTGACATGTGTAACGGGGAATGTCCCAGAAACCGCTTTATTTCTACTCCCGACGGGGAAGCCGGTCTGAATTATCTGTGCAGGGGATATAGAATATTTTTCGCACACTGCCAGCCTTTTATTTCAGCCCTAAGGGAACTATGGCTGATGCAGGGAAAGGCCTGACACAACGGAACTGGTTCTGTATCTGTGCCCTGCTTAGGGTTCCAGGACAAGATCATGTGCTATTTTAGTTTTTCCTTCAGGAATCCCACTGTCCTGGCCCATGCCAGCTGTGCCGCTCCGGCATTGTAGCGCGACGGATTGGTGTCATTGTTAAATGCATGGCCGGTTCCGGGGTATGTGAAGAAATAATGTTCTATATAATTCTTTTTCAATGCTTCCTCAAAATCTGCTATGCCTGCATTTATTCCGGGATCATTTTCCGCATAGTGTGCCATTACGGGGGCTTTGATCCTTGCTGCGTCCTCCGCTGAAGGCTGCCTGCCATACCAGGGAATGGCAGCATCAAGCTCAGGCGAATTTACTGCAACCTGGTTGGTCATTGCTCCGCCCCAGCAAAATCCGGTGCATCCGACCTTGCCGTTGGAGTTGGGATGGGTTTTCAGGAATCTGACCGCTGCCACGAAATTTTTAACAGTTTCCTCGTTGTCGAGTTTCCTGATAAGTTCCGGCGTATTGCTTTCATCTTCAGGCGTGCCTCCGAGTGGAGTAAGGGCATCGGGAGCCAGGGCAAGAAATCCCTCCCTTGCCATTCTTCTTGTCACATCCTGAATATGCGGAACCAGTCCCCTGTTTTCATGAATTACGATAACAGCCGGAAATAATTTTCCTTTCGCCGGTTTTGCCAGATAAGCCCGCATTTCCCCGGAGTCTGCCGGATATTTTATAAAATCTGCTGTTATCTTCAGCTCTTTTTGCTTTTTTGCGTCAGCTGCAATTGCCCGGTTATCTTCCAGTATGGGAAGAAGTGCCATGGCTGCTGCAGTGCTTCCCGTAATCATTGTCAGCTTCCTCAGAAACTCCCGGCGCCCTGAAAGGCCCTTCCGGTAATCATTGTAAAGCGAGGATATTCTTTCTTCCATGATCTTTACGATTAATGTGATATATTTGACTCGGATATAAAATTTCAATTTACAGAAAAAATCATAAAATCACTTATTTTTGAAGACTTTGTTTCAAGTATAATTTCAGAAAAACCATTAAAATCTTAACTATGAAGCGTGATATCGAAATTGCCCAGGAAACCAGGAAAAAGCCAATAGTTGAAATAGCGCAGATGTTAGGGATTCCGGAAGAGGATCTTGAATTATTTGGAAGGTACAAGGCGAAAATACCACTGAGGTTTATCGACGAGGAAAAAATGAAGAAGTCAAACCTCATCCTTGTTACGGCAATAACTCCCACACCGGCAGGCGAAGGAAAAACAACAACATCAATAGGTCTTGCCCAGGCAATGAACAAGCTCGGAAAGCTTACCACAGTCGTTATCCGCGAACCATCACTCGGTCCTGTTTTCGGCATGAAGGGGGGAGCTGCCGGCGGCGGCTATTCCCAGGTTGTACCCATGGAAGATATCAATCTTCATTTTACCGGTGATCTGTCTGCTGTTGAGAAGGCTCATAACCTTCTGGCAGCCATGATAGACAACAATATCCAGCTGAAGGAAGGCAATCTGGGTCTCGATCCCAGAACAATCGAATGGAAGAGGGTTATGGATATGAATGAACGCGCACTCAGGGATATTGTCATTGGTCTGGGAGGCACAACCGAGGGAGTGCCCCGGCAGTCAGGATTCAACATTACCGCCGCATCGGAAGTAATGGCAACACTCTGTATGGCCAGTGACCTCACTGATCTGAAGGAAAGACTGGGAAGGATATTCGTCGGCTATACCCATGCAGGCAAGCCTGTGTTTGCTGCCGACCTGAAAGCCCAGGGTGCAATGGCCGCCCTGCTCAAGTATGCAATAATGCCGAACCTTGTTCAGACTCTTGAAGGGACGCCGGCAATCATTCACGGAGGACCTTTCGGAAATATAGCCCAGGGAACCAATTCAATAATCGGAACAAAGATGGGCCTGTCACTCAGCGATTATGTTGTTACGGAAGCAGGATTTGCCAGCGAGCTGGGGGCAGAGAAATTCTTTGACATAAAATGCCGCTTCGGCAATCTCAGGACCAAAACGGTTGTAATAGTGGCCACCATAAGAGCCCTGAAATACCATGGAAACGAAAAGCTGGCAGCTCTTCAGAATGAGAATCTCACAGCACTGAAAAAAGGATTTGACAATCTCGACAAGCACATTGAGAATATGAGATCTTTCGGATTCAATCCGATTATTGCGATAAACAAGTTTGCCACAGATACCGATGCAGAAGTGAATCTCCTTTTTGAACATTGCCGCGAACAGAATGTGAAGGTTGCCATTAATGACGGATGGGCCAGGGGAGGAGATGGCGCCATTGAACTGGCACAGGCAGTGATCGAATCCGTTGCCGGTGGAACACCGGAATTCAAACCCTTATATGATCTTGACTGGTCATTCGAGAAGAAAATTGAAACCATATGCAGGAAAATGTACGGAGCTGATGGTGTGGAGTATACGCCCAAGGCGAAAAAGCAGCTTGAACGGATCGATAATCTCGGGATCAGTGATCTGGCTGTCTGCATAGCCAAAACCCAGAAATCACTCTCCGATGAACCCGGTCTGAGGGGAAGGCCTCAGGGATTCACGGTAAAGATAAGGGAAGTTGAACTCTCATCAGGAGCAGGATTTATAGTACCCATTGCCGGAGCCATTATGAGAATGCCCGGTCTGCCCAATGTGCCGGCGGCAGAAAAGATTGATATCGACGGGGAAGGAAGAATAACGGGTCTTTTCTGAAAAACAGAAATATTTCTTAACTTGTATGTCCTGATCGTATTGCAGATCCGGCAGGATAAAAACGGCTGTCACATCCGGGCTGCCGGCCGGCCAGGGCGGACTGGAAATGCATGGGGATAATGGTCGGGAGATCTGCCATGTTCCTGACAGGGTCAGGGGCTATGGACCAACATAACCTGCTATTTACAGTTCTTCAGTTTTCCCGGCATAAAACATGACAATTGACATATTAATTATAAACCCATGAACAGACTTGTATTGTTTTTTATTATGGCTTTACTGGTAATTTCCGGCTGTAGGAGATACAGTAAATACGAAGGCGTGGAGTTTACGGAGAAGGAACCCCGCGACTGGGAAAACCCCGGAATGATCGGACAGAACAAGGAAGCCCCGCATGTGTCTCTGATCAGTTACGGCGACAGGGAATCTGCCCTGGCGGCAGACAAAAAAGCTGCGCCGAACCTTCTTTCCCTCGACGGAATATGGAAGTTCAATCTTGTAAAAGCTCCCGGCGACAGGCCATACTGGTTTTTCAAGGATGATTACGACACCCGTGACTGGGATGATATTGAAGTGCCGTCAAACTGGGAAATGAAGGGCTACGATGTGCCCATCTATGTAAATATTACATTTCCGCATAAGAATGACCCTCCCTTTATCCAGCACGACTATAACCCGGTAGGATCCTACAAGAGGAATTTCAGAATACCCTCACAATGGAGGGACAAGGAGGTTTATCTTCATTTCGGAGCAGTGGCATCTGCCTTTTATGTCTGGATCAATGAGCAGCTTGTCGGTTACAGCCAGGACAGCAAGACTCCCGCGGAATTCAATATTACCAGGTATTTAAAAAGAGGCAGGAACTCCATTGCGGTTGAGGTATACCGCTGGTGTGACGGCAGTTACCTCGAGGATCAGGATTTCTGGAGACTGAGCGGCATTCAGAGGAGTGTTTTCCTTCATGCAAGACCACGTACCCATATTAGGGACTTTTACGCTGTTGCTGATCTTGAAAATGATTACAGGGATGGTGCCCTGAAGCTTGATGTAGAGCTGAACACCGCTGATGCCACTGACGCCGGTGATGCCGGCAGTGAATATATTGTTGAGGCTTCGCTTTTTGACGGATCACAGGAACTGTACAGTGAATCAAAGGAAGTCAGAATGACAGGGAACACAGCCGGAGTAAGTTTTCTCAAAAATTTTCCCGGAATAAAAAGATGGTCGGCAGAGAGTCCTGATCTTTATTCCCTGGTGATTACCCTCAAAAACCGTAATGGCAGGGCACTTGAAAGCGTAAGTTCAAGGATCGGTTTCAGGAAGGTGGAAATCAGGGATTCACAATTCCTTGTCAATGGTTCTGCAATATACCTGAAGGGAGTCAATCTTCACGAACACAGTGACGTGGACGGCCATGTAATAAGTGAGGAGTTGATCCTTAAGGATATAGGCCTTATGAAGAGCAATAATATCAATGCTGTCAGAACATCACACTATCCGCAGCAGGAACTCTTTTACGAATTGTGCGATAAATACGGCCTCTATGTGATAGATGAAGCGAATATTGAATCCCATGGAATAGGATATGACAAGGATGTAACCATTGCCGACAAGCCTGAATGGGCACCGGCGCATATGGCCAGGATGCAGGCCATGGTGGAAAGGGATAAGAATCATCCTTCAATTGTTATCTGGTCCCTCGGCAATGAATCAGGTGACGGTCATAACTTCCTGGATCTTTACAAATGGACCAAGGATAGGGACAAAACACGTCCGGTTCAGTATGAAAGGGCTGAAAAGTCGACCAATACAACCGAACGGCACACTGATATTGTATGTCCCATGTATGACAGGGTATGGGAGGTGGAAGCCTATGCGAAGGATCCTGCCAGCGACCGGCCGTATATTTTATGCGAATATGCCCATTCAATGGGTAATGCAACCGGAAACCTGCAGGATTACTGGGATGTTATAGAGAAATATCCCATCCTCCAGGGGGGATTCATTTGGGACTGGGTTGACCAGGGTATTCTTCAGACTGATGAAAATGGTGAAAAATACTGGGCCTATGGCGGGGATTTCGGCGAAGAAGGCGTACCCAGCGACGGCAATTTCTGCATAAACGGCCTCGTACTGCCGGACAGAAGCGTGAAACCCGGACTGAATGAAGTGAAAAAGGTTTATCAGTATGTCGGCTTTGAGTCTGTGGATCTTAAGAAAGGATTGATAAGAATTAAAAACAAGTATGATTTCACCAGTCTTTCAAAGTTTGACCTTGACTGGGAAATAATGGCAGACGGATCCGTGATACAGTCGGGAAGAGCGCCCCTTTCTGATCTGCAGCCGGGTAAAACAGCAGATATTGCAATACCGCTGCAGATGCCGGAGCCTTTGCCCGGAACGGAATACTTCCTGAATTTGAGAATATCCGGGAGCGAAGCATGGGGTATAATACCGGAGGACCATGTTTATGCCACGGAACAGTTCAAACTTCCCGCTGAAGGTGCTCCGGTACCGCTGAAACAGTCTGATCTGGCTGTGCTTCAGATCACCACAAAAGAGTTTCTGCTTGAAATCGGGGGCAGTGATATGTTGCTGACATTCAACCTTGAGACCGGCAGACTTGAATCCTACAAATACAGGGGAAGGGAGTTGCTGCTGAAGGGTCCGGAGCCGGATTTCTGGAGGCCGCCTACCGATAGCGATTATGGCTACAATATGGACAGGAAACTGGGTGTCTGGAAAAAGGCCGGAGAAAGGTCCATTTTAAAAAGTGTTGATATCAGGCAGCCGGAACTGGGCAGGGTGCTTGTGGTTTTCAGATATGATATTCCGGATACTGAGGGCAAAAAGATAGCTGGTTACTCCTCAGCATTTACCGTGCTTGGTTCCGGGGATGTGATCATTTCAAACTCATTTGCAAAGGTATCTGATCAGATTCCCGAAATACCAAGGATGGGTATGCAGATGCAGCTCCCTGTTGAATTAACAAATCTGAAGTGGTTCGGACGGGGGCCTCATGAGAATTATTCCGACCGGAAGACATCGGCAGAAACAGGATTGTATGAAAGTACGGTCGCCGACCAGTATGTCCCGTATATCCGGCCGCAGGAGAATGGTTATAAAACGGATGTCCGCTGGCTCAGCCTTACCGATAATGACGGGAACGGTATCCTTGTAAGCGGAAATCCCCTGTTCTGTTTCGCGGCACTTAACAATATCCACGATGATTTTGAATCGCCCGGCAAGCTGAGCCAGTACAGGAAAGATGCAAAAAGCGCCAATACCCATACAAATGACGTCAAACCCCGTGACTTCGTAAATCTGAATGTTGATCTCGCACAGATGGGCCTGGGAGGAGATAATGCCTGGGGTGCCGAGATATACAGGCAGTACAGGCTTCTTGGAAGCAAATATGAATATAGTTTCCGGATCCGTCCCGTTGTAAGGGGAGATGATGTTATAAAACTCGCAAAAGGGAGATATTAGGTAAACTATTTTATAGGTTCGCCTTCAGTATTTCAGTTCTACTTTCAGGACTTCGCTTTCTCCCGTGATTATATTTCTTACATTATATATCAGGGGATTGGTATTGGATTTGCTTAAGACAACCCTGGTAGCTGAATTTGCCGGAAGAGTTATTGATGAAGGAGTTCCCGGCACCCCATCTGTAAGGTAAAAGGGAATATCCGATCTGTTGGTTATTTCAAGGTAAATGCTTTTCTCATTCTGGTAATACGGTTTCCCGACGGATATGCACTGGTGGAAGAATGGCAGGGCATATTCCTTTCTGCCTGCCAGCATGTCATCAAAATAGGCAAGGGTACGGCCTGCGAACATGGCTTCCTTCAGTGAATCATGGCTGCGTTCCCTGGCAAAGACCAGTGTCATGGGCCTGTGTGTTTTTCCTGCATATTCCTCACTGATCGCACCGTGCATGTCGCTGTTGGCAAATACAGCCAGATTATTCTCCAGCGCGAATGTCATCACCAGCGGATAATACTCCTTGTGATTGAAGAACTCAATACCATGAAGCCACTTGTTCCTGATAAGTCTGTGATGAATATTGTACATTCTGGGAATACCGTCAGGCTGCTGCGCTTTCCATCCGGGATGGTTCCAGAGAAGAAATCCTCCCTGTTTAATGGTGGCTTCAAATGCATCCCATACCGAGTCAACAGCAAGGGCATTGGCATCTGAAATGAATAAGGCATTCACATGTCCGGGCGGCATTGAACGGGTTATTTCGGCTCCGTGCACGAGAATCAGGTTATAATCCCTGGCAGTGTTCCGGGTTATTTTCCAGGCAGCATTATGATCAACAGGAATATAATCTTTATGCGGGGTATATTCCAGGTGATCTGTTATTGCAATGGCATCCAGTCCGTCCCTGTAGGCTTCATTCACTCTGATGGTCGGCCATACGTTTCCGTCAGAGAAAGCAGTATGGAGATGGAAATCACATTTCAGGGTAACATATCCCGGAAGATCCGGAAGGTTGATAATTTTTCGCTGTCCGGTAAGCAGTAATGTTGTGGAAATAATCAGCAAAAGGAAAACAGACAATCTTTTCATAACTGGTTTTTTATTTTGTGTAATATGGAAACATGTTGCGGGCCGGCAGAAAGTATTTTCTGAGCGCTGACCGGAAAAATGTTTTCAACATGGCAATCAGTGTCAGGTTTTATTTAAAAACAGGAGGCATGAATCATTCTTCAGTGTCAGTTCCCTGTATTTCTTCATAAAAATATGCAATTTTCCTGTCGAAATCGTCCCATGTATATATCTTTTTCTTCCTGTTGAAGAAATAGAAATTCAGCATTGCAAAATCACCGGCGCACATTGTTGCATGTACGAACAGCAGGAGTGACATGCTCCACTTCCAGAGACCGGGCAGAATGAAAACAAGAAGGATCAGCGCAAGGCTGATAAATACGAAGGGTGCCAGTGCAACCAGTCTGAACTTTTTCTGACCGGTTACATAACGGTGTGCCGTGACATAAAACATATACTGCCGGAGATCCATTCCCACTCTTATCCTCCTTGCTCCTGATATTAAATAGACAATAATATGTACCAGTTCATGAAAGGGTATCAGAAGCAGCGGAAACACTATCAGACCAAGAAATGTGTGCAAGGCGATGCTCATCAAGGGGAAATAGCCTGCAATATTGATTCTGATGGTAATGGCAAAACCCAGGAAAATAATACAGACCGCCCAGAAAAAGACCATAACCTCCGATTTCCTTCGAATATAGTCTACAACGAAATCGATCAGCTCCTCATAAGGTAATTTAAGCAGTTCCCTGTATCTTGACGGATCTTCAAGATCCTCCACCTGCAAGCCCATAAAATTGATTTTAGCAAATTTAACTTTTTGCGGAAGAATATAAAAGAAAAGGCCGACACGTTTATTGATTCCGGAATCCGGAAGACTGCCCTGGTTGATTCGAAGATAAAACCGGTTTCAATGATTGTTTTTGTTATAGGACAAGGAGTATTACCGCGCTTGACCCTGCCGGCCGGGAGACAGATCAGACGATAAGGGAAGGTGTTCTTATTGTAAGGAAGCCGGTTCCTGAGGAGATCCGGATATCAGAGCTGCCACCTGCGAGTAAGAGGGCAAGAGTCAGGCGGGATAAAAACCCTTATCATCAATAAACAGAAAAGTGAAGCCTGAGCTTCACTTTTCAAAAGTGTATTCTGTCCTGAGCCGGGAACAAAAACCAACCCGGAACGGTCCGGCGGCTTCGGTTCGTTACTTTTTAGCGTCTGATAATTAGCTTCTGTATAAAGTGCTGACTGCCTGATTCAGCTCTTAATGTATAAATCCCGTTTGGCAGATCAACGGACAAGGGAATGATATTGCCATTCAATTCATTGGAATAAACGATCCGCCCGTTCAAATCGGTAATGGTTACTTTAACAGAACCTCTCTGAAGATCATCAAAATCAATCACAAAATTTCCCTCACTGGGATTCGGATACATTTTGAACCAGGGCACGATCTCTTCTCCAATTGCAGTTACATTCAGAGTAAACGCATGCGTATGGATAGTGCTCCACCTGTTTGCTTCATCCCTGGCCCGCATATATAAAATATGGCTTCCGCTGCTCAGTCCTGTCAAATCCGCAATAAATTCCAGAGTCACCCTGTCGGCCGGTACCCGAACTGCAACCTTCGTTCCCTTGCCAAAGCCGGGATCATTATCAATGAAATATTCCAGTCCGGTAATTTTCGGGGAAGCAGCAGGTACTCTCCTGAAGAGATAAAATAATTGCTCGTGTTTCATGCTCCACGCCCCATTGTCGTCGCGGGCCCTCACTCCTATCATATGGAATCCCTGAGAAAGTCCGGATAAGTTGGCCAGGAAATTTAACGACACATCTTTTGCCGGTGTGCTTACGGGAATGGTCACTGCCTTGCCGAATCCCGGATCACTGTCGATAAAGTATTCCGCCTTATTTATCTTCTGTCCAAAACACAATTGAACAGACAGAATAAACACAATAAATAAAGGTAGCTTTTTCATTGTTATCCCTGTTTTGATGTTACTTACCTGCTTTGATCTTAATAATGCATGAAAGACCCTTATCGGAATAGGCAGTACCGGCTATTGCAGCTTCGTATATACGCGGTATGGGTGGCAGGCCCGATAAAACATAGGGAGTTGCTCCGCCAAATACTCCGCAGTCGACACCGGTGACACCTGCCCCGATGGCGGGAGAACCGGCTTTCAACTTGTATCTTGCATCCTGACTGTAACCAAGGGTTCCGTCGGGATCAACAAATACATCTGTCATATCGATGTTGTATTTGTTCCCATTGGCATCGGTGCCGTCATAGGAAAAAATATTGTTGATTATTGTATTGCCGGTATTTTCCTGCATTTTTCTTGTTGGATGTATAAATATATTATTGGAGATGGTTGAATTGTAAACACCAGATAAAACATAAGTTTGGGTTCCTCCTATGAAAACATTATTTGTAATCTGCAGAGGGTAGCTCGCCTTACTTACACTGATGTAATTGGTGATATTATTCGAAATAACCGAATTGGTCAGATTAACATAATAAGTAGAAATATCAGAAATAAAATTTTGGGTTATCGTAATATTGTTACTGTTCGAATATATCTGCAATTTGTTAATCTTACATCTTGATACGACAATTTCATCATCGCGAATATAAATAGTCTGGTCTATTATTAAACCACATACCTTGCTTCCCTCTGAACCTTTAATGAAATCAAGACTGGCACTTATTTCAGCAACATGGATATTAGCCTGAGTACTGTCATTATCAGCAAGGAAATAACCCGGACCGATTATTACAAGTTTTTTATCGATTTTCGCACCGGCATAATTAACAGGTGAACCTTCGACATAAATTGTATCTCCGGGTTGGGCACCGTCAATTGCTGACTGAATTGTTGTATAATCCGCATTGGCAGCTGGGTCGTTGTTCACCCTGATAAGATGCTGTCCAAAGATAATTCCGCAAAATAGCGAGAATAGGGTGCTGAGTAAAAGTAATTTCTTCATAATTAGATGTATTAGATGGTTTATAGTTAAAAGAAGATGGCTCTTCTACCGCAATATAAAATTACGCTAAAAAAAGAACATGGGATATCAAAAAATCAGGAAATTTTTATTGATTTTCAATTAACTATATTTTTTTCTGTCAGAGCTTCGGCCCCGCGGTAGTCAAAGTACCGCTTTCAGGCAAAAAGAGCTTCATGCATAATCAAATGGTCCGTAATTTGATAAATTTGCATATAATGGCGACTGATGTGAGACATTTCTTTTTGCTGATAGTATTCATAATTCTTCCTGTTCCGCTTTCCGGCCAGACGGATACGAGCCGTAAGGTTAACGAAAGAACAGTCATACCTGATTCAGCCCGGGAAGAGATACATGTTTTGCAAAAGGTTGAGAGAAACGGCCTGGTCCTTCCCGAGGTTGAAATAAAGGAAGTTACGATAATCGGCCGCCGGCAGGAGAGCTACAATCCAAGAAAGATCAGGGCACAGGAAAGACAGTATGACAGGCTTGTTTACAACCTTAAAAAAACTTATCCCTATGCCGTGATAACCAGGGAAAAACTATCTGAGGTCAATACCCGGCTGGAGCAAATCAGCGATGAAAAGGAGAGGAAGAAGTTTCTCAAAGATTTTGAAAAGGAATTGTTTGCAGAATTTGAGGCGGATGTGAGAAATATGACCATTACCCAGGGAAGACTTCTGATCAAGCTGATTGACCGGGAAACACAGAATACATCCTATGAACTGATAAGACAATACCGCGGATTCCTGTCGGCCGTTTTCTGGCAGGGAATAGCAAGGATATTCGGATCCAATCTCAAGGCGGAATACGATCCCTTCGGGGAAGATGCCCTTATTGAATTGATCGTGAGGGATATTGAAATGGGGTGGTTGTAGTATGGCGCTTATCCGGACAGTGTTTGAATTATAGTCAGTACTTAAACCGGAAATAAAGCAGGTTTTCGGATTTTCACAAAAAGCGGTCAGGATGAATTATCAGGGACAGGGATTGTTGCTTTTTGCGGCTGGCTTGTGCCCGGCAAAAAAAACTGAGCCGGGACAAATACCTCAATATAATATTCAATGCTATGCGAATCTCAGCATGCTGTAAATCAAAATCATATTATGATGAAAAGAATTTTCACTGCAATAAAAATCATTCCTGAGAAATCTTTTCTGGATATTCATTCCTCTTTTCAGGCAATTCTGGCAAACGAGAAAATCAAATGGGTTGATACTTCCAATATTCATCTTACCCTGGCTTTTCTCGGGGATATTGATGAAAAAAGAATTCCTGAACTGGCCGTCATGCTGAAACTTAAATGTGCGGGATCGGGGGAGTTTGATTTCACCCTGGCGGGGGCCGGTATTTTTAAGAATCTCAGGGATTCCAGGGTTATCTGGCTGGGTGTCAAAGAGTACGAAAAGCTGATCAGTCTTTATGAAGAAATAAAGGCAGGATTGAAAGAGACTGGCTTTCAAACAGAAGATCGTCAGTTCAGACCTCATATTACGATTGGAAGGATTAAATTCATCCGGGATGCCGGTAACCTCGGAAAGGCCCTGGAGATGTACAGGGATCAGTTCATACAGAAAGTGAATGTGGAGGAGCTTGTATTGTATGAAAGTATTCTGAAACCTTCAGGCCCGGTCTACAAAGCCCTGGAAAAATTCAGGCTGGTGTAGTTGTTGCCATAAAATTCACCCAAACAGGCTTAATAATGTTGCAGGTTCATCATGTTTTTAATCAATCTTTTATACAACGAACTGATCCTCCCCACAACACAGTATTGGATCCTATTGGTAAATCAGAAGCTATATAGCCTTGGGCCCGATACCATGCAGATGTTGATTTATTTCCAGTTGAACTCCACAATAAATTACTTTCCCTGATATATACAAATGACCCATCGTCTGCACGAAAGCCTCCGGGCAGACCAGTAAATCCACTTGAATTTGTTGCTCCGACATTAGGACTCTTCCAGTAATCAGTTCCAGCAGCCTTCATCTTTCCACCAGCAACATCAGGCCCACCTAAAAAAGTCTCAATAATCTTCCATTCCTTAAGGTCAGGTACATGCCATCCTGAAGGGCACAGTTTTCCTGTTTGTACCGTGTACCAGTTATATAGAGCGCCATAGATGTCTTTATTAATCACGTCATTATTGTACCAGCAATAAGCCGGCTTGAAAAGCTGACTCCATTCCCGGTTACCGGTTATCAGCGGAATGCTTGTCCCATCATTATACCTGGTTGTTTTCAGGTTCTCAGCTATCCATATCTGTGAACCAATTCCTATGGTCTGATATATGTTTCCGTCTGAATCAGCTACTGTGCCTTTCTCTCCTGTCAGATCTGCGGGTGTGGCAAATAATAATTCATTCCCGTATGAAGTGCCTGCCTCACTTGTAGCGTAAGCCCTGACGTAATAGGTAATTTCAGGTTTTAGACCGCCAATCCTGAGTTCAAAGGGTACAAGGTAGGGATAAAGATGGGTGCTGACCGTACTGTCTTCAATTGTGGGCGAAGGAGAGTCGCTCCAGCACAAGCCTTTTTCAATCAGTTTTGTACTGCCGGCAGATATTACAACTCCAGTGCAGGAAGCAGATGTTGGTGTGACAACAGATACTTCAGTTGTATCTACTTCAGGTAAAACAGATTTTTCTTTTTTACAACTGATCCCGAGTACAATAAAGAACATTGATATACTTACCACGCAGGCTGTAACACTTTTATTTGCGTCTTTCATTGTCTTTAAATATCAGTTTTTATCTTAATGGCTTATTTTTATCTTATAAGAATAATGAAGATTGCGAATTCAGTGGCAATGTCAGAAAATTAAGACAGCTTACAAATAATATCTTTTTCATAAGCAGGAATTATTAAAATGGATTTGACCTCAGTTCAGTTTTATGCAGACAATTTTTCCATTAAACTGAACTTGTTATCAAAATTATGAAATAATCAAACCTGAGTCAAAAAAATATCCGCGTTGTGGAGATTTGAAATTTGCCGTTCTCTTTTAAGTTGGGTAAACGAAGGTTCTCATACTTTGCCCGATGATTTGTATATTGAGGCACCTGATTGCACCAAAGTGAAATATTTAAAAGTATTTCAGGATATTTTCAACCATACTGCAATTAATTATCAAATGTCCAGTTTATTTTATAATTTACTGGACAATTTTATTACTTTTGCAAAAGCAATTTATTAATGAAAACATCTGAATACATATCACTTACAATCGACAGACTTCCGAAAGGATATGTTTTCACCTATGCCGACTTTATTACCGAGGTGAACAAAAAAGAAGCCGTTATAAAAGCACTTAACCGGATGGTGGCTTCCGGTAAGATAATGAAACTCGCCAAAGGTAAATATTATAAACCCGAAACCACACCGTTCGGAAAACTGTTGCCCGACCAAAAACAGGTAGTAAAAGACTTGTTGGAAGAAAACGGTAAAATTATCGGTTACCTGACAGGTTACAGCATATACAATCAATTGGGTTTAACCACGCAGGTTAGCAATACCATACAAATAGGGCGAAACCAAATAAGGCCAAGTTTTAAACGCGAACGTTATACCATTTCATTTATCAAACAAAAAAACACCATCACAAAAGAAAATATTCCCTTATTACAAATTCTGGATGCCTTACGGTACATAAAAAAAATACCTGATGCAGGAATAGAATCATCGTGTCGAAGGCTTTTAAATATCTTAAAAGAATTAACCGAAAACGACAAGAGTTCATTGGTTCGGTTGGCGTTAAAATATCCGCCGGTTACAAGGGCTTTATTAGGAGCTATGTTGGAGCAATTGCAGCAAACCGAAATAACACAACCCTTGCTTAAATCGCTCAATCCTATTACTAAATACAAGCTTTCGGGCATTTCGAAGGTTTTAATTACCGCCGAAAAATGGAATCTGTTATGAAGCTGCACCACGATATAAAATTATTTTCGGACACATTGAGGGCTGCATCACAGCACTTGGATATTAAATTGGAATTTGTAGAAAAAGATTACTGGATAACCTTGGTGTTAAGTCGATTGGCAAAAAATAAATATGTTGATGAATCGGTTTTTAAAGGAGGTACATCGCTATCAAAAGGATATAATCTGATAAAGCGATTTTCGGAGGATGTTGATATTGCCATTATAAACGACAAGGGTAAAACAGGTAATGAAATTAAGACCATCATCCGCACTATTGAAAAAGAAATCACATCCGATTTAACCGAAGTGCAAATGGACGGTGTTACCAGCAAAGGTTCACGGATCAGAAAATCTGTTTTTGAATATGTGACCACAGATAAAAGTAATAAGAACAACAAATTGATTGTCGAGATAAATTCATTTGCCAATCCTTTTCCTTTTCAACGGCTTTCCTTAAAAAGTTTTGTATTTGACTTCTTACAGCAGACAGGAAATGAAAAATACATAGAGCAATACGACCTTCAACCATTTGAGGTAAATGTATTGAGCAAAGAGCAAACGTTGTTGGAGAAAACAATTTCACTAATCCGGTTTTCATTCGAACAAAAAGCCGTTGAAACTATTTCGAAAAAGATACGGCACTTTTACGATTTATACTTCTTAATGAAAAATCCTGAATGTGCTGAATTTGTTTCATCTGATTCGTTTAAGAAACAATTTGAAACTATCCTGCAACACGACAGGGAAATGTTCGAAGAACCGATAGGATGGCAAACTAAGTTAATTTCAGAATCTCCTTTAGTGGCAGATTTCCCAGCCATCTGGGAACAATTAAAAGAAAAATATCAAACTGAATTATCAGCGTTGGCATATAGGACAATCCCTGCTGAAAATGAAGTGGCTAAATGGTTTAAAGAATTTATAAAGAGAATTGAATGAAGTTAACTGAAGAAAAATCAGAAAAGGCATTTACCGAATTGTTATTTACCGTTTACAGCGCCTCATGTAGCAGGTGTTGCGGCATTAATATTACCACAAAAAACAGTTTATGCAGCCTTATCGCCGCCACCGCTTTTCGATGTAAGTGGTCCCGGATCAATTGTTCTTAATAGTACAGAACATTATGTTGCTGATATTTTACCAATGGATATTTCATCGTATGGTATTTATTACTATGACTGGTCCGTGACAAGCAATTTTCAGTTTGCAAGCTCTCATACCGGCCAGATTGATGTATATGTCAAAGGTATAGCCCTTGGCAGGGGCACTATCAGTTTTTATACGACAAATGGTTGTGGATCATCTGCTTTTAACTTCCCGGTAAGAGTAGTATCAGGGCTGCTCAGGGTTTATCCTAACCCGGCAAACAATGAAATCACACTCGGGATAGATTATGATGATGCTGAATATGCTGAAAGTGAACTATTGACTGAAAAAGAAACCTCGGTTACAATATATAATAATTCAGGCACGCCTGTTTTTGTTAACAGGTATAATTACAAGGAGATAAAGATAAATGTATCGGGATGGCAAAGGGGTATATACTATGTAAACCTGAAGACAGGAGAGGAAGAATACAGCACGACATTCGTGGTTGAATAACACTAAAGAGGTTTCATATCGTAGATTTTATTATAAAATTTAACCGGTAAACAATGTAATTCACACAAACAGGCTTAATAATATTGCAGCGTTTTAACCGGTAAAAACGTATATATAAAAAAGAGCAGGGGAGGGAGGATTCAGTTTATTTAAACCGGCCGTGATGTTTATCCGGATTTTATCTGCTCATATTCATAAGACCGGCTGGTATTTTATATAATATCATAAAGAAAATTTTAAGCCATGGAAAACATCATTTTAAAAACCGCGATTGGCTTCCTGGTCCTGTTAATGATGGGGACAGGATGCGAAAAAGAAAAAGAAAAAGACCCCGGTGAATTTACCGAGAAACAGATCCTCAAATTCTCCGATTTCGGATGTTCAAACATTTTCCTTAAGCCCGCGTATATTCGCAATTATCACAATCATTATGTGGTGACCTCTCAGAAAAGCCTTGAAAAATATACATATACTACAAGTGATTGTATTCTTCAAATTGACTTTTCAAAATACATCGTGATTATAGGAGACATAGGGTTTCCTACAGGTGTTTCACTCTATAATGAAAAGATTGAGGAAAATAACGTGGAGATTGTATATACGGTAACCTTCTTAACGAATGATGCCACGGTACCTCTAGGAATTCAGTATCATGCTGTAATTGAAAAGCCGTCCGGACAAAAAAATATCCGCGTTGTGGAAATTGTCAAAGATCAGGTGTAAATTGAAGTAACCTTAACCTTATAACCTATGAAAGCTCTGTTTTTAATTGGATTTATTTCTATGTCCATAAATTTATTTGGGCAAAATGATTCTTACTACTGGTATAAAGGTGAAAAAGTACCTTTGAAGCAGGCCGGCCATAAAAAATTTATCCTTTTTGAAAAAGAAAATGAAGATCAGGTTATTTCGGACTTTACCATAAACTCATGGGAGATAATTAAAAGTAGTGAGGTCAGTGTATTCAGCACATTAATCCCATATAATGCATACAGAGAATCCAGGACAAAAAAATGGGCATTTGTAATCAATGAAGCGGGCAAAATTTCAGACTCATTGGCTTTACAGTTTTCCTCAAAAGTACTTTATGCATCGCCGTTTTTTATGACTAAGCAAGGGGAGGAAGTGGGACTGTTTTCCCGATCAATGGAATCTAAAAAATACTGGAAAAGAATATGAAACACTTTATAATGTCTGTTGGAGGAAGCAGAAATATTTATAAGATCCTGCTATTATCAGTAATTGCTTGCGTAATGCAATCATGTGAAGATAATGATATTGACCCTGCCAGTTATGAAAAATATATCTCGATAAGCGCTGATCAATACCCTGCAATATCTCCTGACGGTACACGCGTAGCTTACTATCACAGATGCCTGGAATTCCCTGAACCTGTTGACTATCCGACAGGCTTATATGTAATGGATGTTGATGGGACCAACAGAAATCTTGTAATACGAGGTGACCATTTTAGCCCGGATTGGTCTCCTGACGGACGAAGTCTGGTATTTAGCTCAAATGGAACATTACAAATCATTAACGTTGATGATGATAACATTCGTACTTTTAACGGACTGCCAGGCTTTCCTGAACTCCCGTTACATACACCTGATTGGTCTTCCGACGGCGAAGAGATTATTTTCAGCGCTCCATTAACAACAAATGGCGGAGTATTTAAGGTAACCCCTGATCTCTTATCTGTTAAACGGATCTTACTCCCCGTTACAAATAACGGCATGTATGCCTCGTGGTCACCTGACAGGTCGAAAATAGTATACCAGAAAGGCAATCGCTCATTGGAAAGTGTTGAAATATTTATTATCGATACTGCGATGATTTCTGAGCAGCAACTGACTCATGATAAAAAAGACGACAGAGCTGCCAAATGGTCGCCAAACGGAGAGGTAATAGCTTGGAGCAGTGATGTTAGAATAACGACGATCAATATTAACGGCAATAACAGAAAAACATTGGGTTATGGTCGATATCCGTCATGGTCACCGGGATCGGATTTTTTGATCTACAGTTTTGCCAACAGTGATTATACCAAAGAGGTTCTATGGAGGATAAATATTGATGGTTCCAATAATAGCCAGATAACCTTTTAACCTGAAAAATATGAAAAAAATTATTGGTTTTGTTGTCCTGGTTTCTTTATGCATTGCATTTACTGTGTTTTCAGTTCAGAGAAAATCAACAGTGAACGTTCTGAAATCAGTTGAAAATGTAAGAGTGATAGCTCATTTTGACAGTAGTATCATTTCCGGAACTACCCTCACGTCCTTTACCTGTAATATGAAGTCACAAGAGGTAAGGGAATTGCTCGAGCACTACGATGTTCATGAAACGCAGGCGATTTTCCGTAACAGGTATAATTCGTTAGGCTTATTACAAACCCCGGTTATTAAAAATAATAATCGCTATTTTCTGGAAGGATGGCAATTAATATTGGTCAAAGGAAAGTCTGAGGCCGAAGAGCTTGTATGCCTGTTAAAAGAGCAAAAAGGGGTAAAAGAGGCATTTATTGAGCTGCCATTGCGGGCAAAGCCATCGATTTCCCCAAATGATCCGTATTTCGTTAATGGATCTCAGTGGCACCTTAAATCCATCCAGAATCCTTTGGCAGATATTGATGCTGAAGCGGCCTGGGATATAAACAGAGGCAGAAATGATGTCATAATAGCGGTCGCTGATGGAGGAGTTGACTACAATCATCCCGATCTTGATCCGGGTGACAGAAGCCGGGTTATAGCAGGTTACGATTTTGGAGATTTTGATTCTGACCCGATGGATAATCTGCCTGATAATCATCCCGCGAGTTATGCGCTGACCACGGGACAAGAGTTGCCGGAGCTATCGGCGCTATTACTAATGATTCCACAGGTGTAGCAGGGATCATGTGGAATTGCAAAATTATGCCTCTTAAAATGGTTTCAAGCTTAAGTATATCCTTTCCTTTTATAGGTACCATATTCGATTTTTCTACTACAGCATTACCATCTTCAACCGCAATGGCAATCGATTATGCAGTTAATCATGGGGCTCATGTTATAAATATGAGCTATGGAATTTCGGGGCTGGGCTATACATTAGCCGTTGTTACTCAGCAATTGTCGGTATTATATGATGCGATCTCCAATGCGTATGATAATAATGTAGTATTGGTTGCAGCTATGGGAAATGAATATCAGCAGGGCAATCCCATCGAATATCCGGCTGGATTTTATGAGGTTATAGGTGTCGGACAAACTAATAATTCTTTGGAACGAGTTGAAACATCTAACACTGGACCCAACATCGATGTTTCCGCTCCCGGTTCTTATTATACAACATCAAGAAATAATAGCTACGCATATTTGGGCGGGACGTCTTCTGCTACTCCGGTAGTTTCAGGGGTAGCCGGACTAATAATCTCTCAGGGAATGGACAGAGGATTTAATCTTACAAATGATGATGTTAAACACATTCTTGAAATAACTGCTGATGATATTGAATCATATGGTTTAGGATGGGACGAAGAAACGGGTTACGGAAAAGTAAACGCATATAACGCTTTACAGTTACTTGACGAGCCTAATGCATTGTATCATTATACTTCTACCGGAGGGACATCTGTTAAACTGCAAACCTTGGATCAATGGATATTGATAGACGGGCGTTGGGAACTTGCTCCCGGTATGTATCTCAGTGTCGATCAATACAAGATCACCAAACATGTTGTTTTTGATGTGCCATTCTGCTCAATACCACAGGTATGGATGCGGGAGAGGCAAAGTAAAAGCCTGAGTTACGGCAATCCAAACGGCGGACAACCTTTTTGCATAATAACTAACGTTTCCAATACCGGTTTTGACCTTGAGTATGTCACCTATTATGTTCGATATAATCTTGCGGGGCAGACTCTTAACAAATGGTTTCCGGCAGCGCCTGCATCGACTTATGTAGCATACACGGCAGTCGGCGAACCAAATCTCGCAGCAACTGCAGGTCCCATCACCGGCCCATCAGGTGTCTGCTCATCGGGGACCGCATTCACGATTGAAAATCTTCCGCCTGTTTCTTCAATTATCTGGACATGCGGGCCTTACTTAACAGTTACTTCCGGGCAGAATACCTCCACGTGCACATTCTCGGCGACGTCAACCAGCAGTAGCAGCACGTGGGTAAGAGCTACGCTGGTTACGGATTGCGGCAACATAATATTACCACAAAAAACAGTTTATGCAGCCTTATCGCTGCCACCGCTTTTCGATGTAAGTGGTCCCGGATCAATTGTTCTTAATAGCACAGAACATTATGTTGCTGATATTTTACCAATGGATATTTCATCGTATGGTATTTATTATTATGATTAGTCTGTTACCAATAAGCTTCAGTTTGAAAGTTCTCACGTTTACCGCGCGGATGCTTACATTAAGGGTATTTCTCCCGGATTCGGCACTATCAGTTTTTATACGACAAATGGTTGTGGATCATCTGCTTTTAACTTCCCGGTAAGAGTAGTATCAGGGCTGCTCAGGGTTTATCCTAACCCGGCAAACAATGAAATCACACTCGGGATAGATTATGATGATGCTGAATATGCTGAAAGTGAACTATTGACTGAAAAAGAAACCTCGGTTACAATATATAATAATTCAGGCACGCCTGTTTTTGTTAACAGGTATAATTACAAGGAGATAAAGATAAATGTATCGGGATGGCAAAGGGGTATATACTATGTAAACCTGAAGACAGGAGAGGAAGAATACAGCACGACATTCGTGGTTGAATAACACTAAAGAGGTTTTATGCCGTAGAGTTTATTATAAAATTTAACCGGTAAACCATGTAATTCATACAAAAAGGCTTAATAATGTTGCAGCGTTTTAACCGGTAAAAGCGTATATATAAAAAAGAGCAGGGAAGTCAGTATCATGCTGTAATTGAAAAGCCGTCCGGACAAAAAAATATCCGCGTTGTGGAAATTGTCAACCTTTCTTTAACACAATATTATTATGAAAACACTTAAACTTCTTACACTCTTTTTTTTTCTTATCGGATTTATCAACTGTGAAAAGAATAAATCCGGAAAAGAGAACAGCTATGTCTTCATAAAACCATACTGTGATATGGTGACTGTTGGCGGAGTTGTCGGAATCAGAGAAAAGTGCTTTAATTCGGGTGATACGGTTTCTGGCAGAGTAATAACTGATGGGCAGGTTACAATCCGGATTGCTGCTCACTCAGAGCTTAATGAAGGTCCTCCGGGCCCTCATAGTTATCAGGAATTCTTAAACGTGCCTGCTGAATATCTGAAGAAAATAAAGGACCGGAATTGAAAATCTGATTCTTAAAGTCCCTTGCCTTTGAGAATAGTACCGGTTGTGCAGAATAATATCTTTATATCAAGGAACAGCGACTTATTACGGATGTAATAGAGGTCATATTCAAGTCTTTCCAGCATCTGATCAACATCCGAGGCATAACCGTATTTAACCTGTCCCCATGAAGTGATACCGGGCTTTATTCTGAGAAGTTCCGAAAATGCAGGATTCCTTTCCATGATCTGGTCAATGAAAAATTTTCTTTCCGGCCGGGGCCCGACTATCGACATGTCTCCCTTTATAACATTTATGAAATTTGGGATTTCGTCAATCCGGTATTTTCTCAGGAATTTTCCGATACGGGTAATCCTTTCCTCATTTGAACATGAGAGTCTTGGAAGACCCGTTTCTGCGTTGAAGACCATGGAACGGAACTTATAAATGACAAAGGGTTTGCCGTTTTTTCCTATCCTGTCCTGGGAATATATAACGGGACCTTTGCCTGATACTTTTATCAGGAATGAAAGGATTATTATCAGTGGACTCAATACACATAATGCAGTCAGGGATATCAGGATGCCGGCGATCCGACTGATCAGTTCATTCGCTCTTGTCCTGCCAGGGTCAGTATTTTCGTTTGTTTCTATATTTTCAGGTCTTTCCCGTACGGATGCATTCACATGTTCCGGACATTTATTGCCGGCGAAGATAGAAATTTTTTTATTTTTGCTCAATGTACCCTATTCACACGAGAATAAATGACAGATGATTTTGAAGCCAGGGGAAAGAGAAAGAAGCTTATCTCGGAACTCAGGAAGAAAGGTATTGGTGACGAGGAGGTTCTGAGGGCCATGGATGCCGTTCCCCGTCATGTTTTCATGGATAATGCCTTTCTGAATCATGCCTATGTGGACAAAGCTTTTCCGATCAGCTCGGGACAGACCATATCCCAGCCCTATACCGTTGCCGTACAGACATCATTACTGGAAGTGAAAAGAAGGAGCAGGATACTCGAGGTTGGTACCGGTTCAGGTTACCAGGCTGCAATACTGGCTGAGATGGGAGCAAAGGTTTATACTATTGAAAGGTACAGGGAATTATTTCTGAAGGCACAGAAAACCCTTGCTTCCCTGGGCTATTCCGTTGATTCCTTTTTTGGCGATGGTTATGCGGGAAAGCCTCAATACGGACCCTATGACGGAATAATAATCACTGCAGCCATAAAGGAAGTGCCGGAAGAACTTCTGAAGCAGCTGAAGACGGGGGGCAGGCTGGTGGCTCCTGTGGGTGACAGTTCTTCACAGCGTATGACACTGGTAAGGCGGACAGGGGAAGATTCCTATGAATACTCCTCACATGGCCGCTACCTTTTTGTTCCCATGCTGCCCGGTATAGTAAAAGAATAATTGTAGGAAATGGAAATATACAGACTTGTTTTTTCACCCATCGATGTAAATACATATATTCTTGCAGACAGTGATAATATATGTGCCGTTATCGACTGCGGATGCTACAGCGATGAAGAATTCAAGATCCTGACTGATTTCATTGTGGATAAGAATCTTAGTCCGCAGCTGCTGCTGAACACTCACTGCCACCTTGATCATATATTCGGAAACGGACGCTTCCTGGAGAAATACGGACTGGGCACATTTTGTCACACGGGAGAGGAGAATAACCGTAAGGGTGCCGTTATGCAGGCAAAGTTTTTCGGCCTGAGCATGGAAATGCCGCCGGAACCCGCGGGATTCCTGGAAGACGGACAGATTGTATCATTCGGATCGGTAAGCCTGAAAGCCCTGCACGTTCCCGGCCATTCCCCGGGCAGCCTTGCTTTCTACTGTGAAAGGGAAGGAGTGTTGTTTACCGGGGATGCGCTCTTTGCCGGAAGCATTGGCAGATCTGATCTTCCCGGAGGCGATCACAACACACTTATTAAAAGTATTACCGGGAAATTATTCACCCTGCCGGAAGAAACAATAATATACCCGGGGCATTATGAATCCAGTACAATAGGGGAGGAGATAAAAACAAATCCTTATTTTGCGTAACTTTCAGATGTTATTTGAAATAATCATGAGTCAGACTGAAACTTTTACATGTATAAAGGTGTTGATGTTTCAGATCTGTGCCTCAGCTCCTGAATAAAGCTTTGAACAAAGGCAGGATGAATCAGGTTATATGAGGATGTTTCCGGAAATGGAGGAAGATTTCTCCGGGTTGGTTGTGGAAATACCGGATTTGTCTGAGGGAATTGCGGATTTGCCGGAGAAAATTTCAGGGTGGATCCGGGCATGTTTCCGGATGACTGCGGAAGCGCTTCATGAAAGGCTTTGCAAGGCAGATTGAATAGCATAAAAAGAAAATAATATAAACAGAAAACTTAAATCATGTCCCACGAAATGTTTGCTAACCGTCATAATGGTCCGCGTGATCATGAGATTCCGTCAATGCTGAAAACCGTTGGTGTTGAATCGCTGAATGAGCTTATTGACAAGACTGTTCCTGCAGGGATAAGACTTTCCGGGCCTCTTGACCTTCCGCCTGCCATGACAGAATATGAATATCTGGCCCATCTCCGGAAGCTCGGATCGAAAAACAAACAGTACCGGTCCTTCATAGGGCAGGGTTATTACGGGGTGGCTCCGCTTTCGGTCATAATAAGGAATGTTCTTGAGAATCCCTCATGGTATACTTCCTATACACCCTACCAGGCTGAAATATCCCAGGGAAGACTTGAGGCCCTGATCAATTTTCAGACCATGATCATTGAACTGACCGGAATGGAAATAGCCAATGCCTCACTGCTGGATGAGGCAACCGCGGCGGCCGAGGCGATGATAATGATGTTCAATGCAAGGCCGCGTGAAGCTGTAAAGGCAGGGATTAACAGGTTCTTTGCAGATGAGGATGTCTTTCCCCAGACCCTGGATGTTTTAAGAACACGTGCAATGCCTCTCGGGATTGAAGTGGTGACAGGGAAATACAGTGACATTGTACCGGATAAAAGCTTTTTCGGATATTTCGTGCAGTATCCCTCCGGATCGGGGGAAGTAAAGGATTACAGTGATTTTGCCGCAAAGGTTCACGAAGCAGGTGCCCTGCTGAGTGTTGCTGCTGACCTGATGAGCCTGGCCCTTCTTGTTCCTCCGGGGGAATGGGGCGCCGATATTGTTGCAGGGTCCAGTCAGCGGATGGGATTGCCGGTAAGTTTCGGGGGACCACATGCCGGTTATTTTGCCACCAGGGATGCCCTGAAAAGGAGCATGCCCGGGAGGATCATAGGTGTTTCGGTAGATGTACACGGGAATACCGCACTCAGGATGGCGCTGCAGACCCGTGAACAGCACATAAAGCGGGAAAGGGCAACGTCGAATATCTGTACGGCCCAGGCACTGCTGGCATCCATGTCGGGTATGTATGCACAGTATCATGGCCCGGAAGGACTGAAAAGTATTGCATCGCATATCCACAGGTCGGCCTGTACCCTGAACGATTCCCTGAAGGAACTTGGCTACAGGCAACTCAACAAGGTGTTCTTTGATACATTGAAGATTGAACTGCCGGAAAATATTTCCCGGGATAAAATCAGGGATCTTGCCCTGGCCAGGGCATATAATTTCCATTATCCTTCAGATGGTTCGGTTATAATCAGTACGGATGAGATCACCAGCCTTGAAGAGATAAATGTCATCTCTGCCATATTCGCGGAGGCTGCCGGGAAAAAGACTCCACTGACCGAAAAACTGTGCAGCTGTACAATAGCGGATGAAAAATTCATCAGGAAGTCCTCCTTCCTGGAGCAGGCTGCCTTCAACAGCTATCACAGCGAAACGGAGATGATGCGTTATATCAAGATGCTTGAAAGAAGGGATATTTCCCTTACTCATTCAATGATCTCTCTCGGATCCTGTACCATGAAGCTTAATTCCGCCACTTCGATGTTTGCACTCAGCTGGCCCGAATTTGCAAATATTCATCCCTTTGTGCCGGAGGATCAGGCTGAGGGGTATTATCAGCTGATGGATGAACTGGGAGAAGACCTGAAAGAGATTACAGGATTTGCAGCAGTTTCCTTCCAGCCAAATTCCGGTGCCGCAGGGGAATATGCCGGTCTCCTTGTTATGCGTGAATATCATTTGTCGAAGGGGGAGGGACACAGGGATGCTGTTCTGATACCTTCATCAGCACACGGTACAAACCCGGCCAGTGCGGTTATGGCAGGCATGCGGGTAGTGGTTGTCGAATGTGACGAGGGAGGAAACATCGACATTGATGACCTGAGGAAAAAGACGGAGGCAAACAGGGATAATCTCGCAGGGTTTATGATAACATACCCGTCCACACATGGTGTGTATGAACCCGGTGTTGTTGAAATGGTGAACATTATTCATGAGGCCGGCGGACTGGTATATATGGACGGTGCAAACCTGAATGCCCAGATGGGACTTACCAGTCCCGGAAGAATAGGAGCCGATCTCTGTCATCTGAACCTGCACAAGACATTTGCAATTCCTCATGGAGGCGGCGGGCCGGGAATGGGACCGATACTTGTAAATGAAAAACTTGCAGAATTCCTTCCTTCCCATCCGATGGTTGAAACCGGCGGAAAGCGGGGAATAAGTGCCGTGGCAGCCGCTCCTTTCGGAAGTGCACATATCCTGACCATATCACATTCATTCATAAGGATGATGGGATCGGAGGGGCTGACACTGGCAGCCAAATACGCGATACTGAACGCGAATTATATTTCATTTGCCCTTAAGGATGATTTCCGGACACTGTATAAAGGTGAGGAAGGTTTTGTTGCCCATGAATTCATACTGGACTGCCGGAATTTTAAGTCCGGGACGGGTATTACCGAATCGGATATAGCCAAGCGTCTGATGGATTACGGCTTTCATGCACCGACCCTGTCATTTCCGGTATACGGTACGCTGATGATTGAACCGACGGAATCAGAGTCCCTGCAGGAGCTGGATAAGTTCATTGAAGCCATGAAATCCATCCGCAGGGAGATTGATGAAGTGGCGGAAGGAAAGGCAGACAGGGAAGATAATGTTCTCAAAAACGCACCGCATACGGTAATGGTTATTACTGCAAATGAATGGAATCACAAGTACGACAGACAAAAAGCTGCTTTCCCAGCCGGATGGATTGTGCACAATAAGTTCTGGCCCGCAGTAGGAAGGATAGATGAAGGCTATGGCGACAGAAACCTTGTCTGTACCTGTGACCCCATCGATTCATACAGAACGGCTGATATTGCTTTCCCGGAGATTGAACTGTAGCAGAAGGCACAGCCTGCAGAGACAATTAATTTTTTTCCCTGAAATAAATTACCTAATTTATTCCGGGATTATTTTATGAATCACAAGCACCGGGCAAATGAAAAATTTATTCTGGAATGACCTGATCAGGCTGATTGACAACGGAAAAACGGATTATCAGCCAGTTGGTTTTATTATTGACAGTCCCTGGATACCTGGATGGTACGGCATCTCAGCCGTAGATTATTATTCCTCGGACGAATACTGGCTCCGGTCCAATATCAGGGCTGCAGAAACTTTCCCCGATGTATGGTTCCTGCCCGGATTCTGGTCGGAATACGGAATGTGCACCGAACCGTCGGCCTTTGGTTCCAGGATGATTTTCCTTGATGATAGTCTTCCCCATGCCGAGAAAATACTGGACAATATTGAAGATGTTGACAGGCTTCCCCAGCCCAATGTAAAGACCGACGGACTGCTTCCCTTTATGATTGGGCGGCTCAGGAGGAATGAAGAGGCAATAAGGGAGGCAGATCATCAGATAAGATTTGCCGTTGCAAGGGGACCGATGAACATAGCCAGTTTCCTGATGGGCACAACAGAATTTATGATGGCTCTTGCCCTTGATCCCGAAAACTCTCATAAGCTGCTCCGGAAAATCACACTTTTCATACAGGACTGGCTGAGCTGGCAGGCGGAATGCTTCCCGTCCATTGACGGTGTGCTTATACTGGATGACATTATGGGGTTTGTCGGGGAGGCTGAGTTCGGGGAGTTTGCCCTGCCCTATTTCAGGGAGATCTTTGATCATGCCGGAACGAAGGTCAGGTTCCTGCATAATGATGCTGACGGACTCATAACCGCTGCCAATCTGAAAGAGATGGGTGTCAATATGTTCAATTTCTCTTTCAATCATTCAATGGGTGAGATAAGGGAACTTGCCGGACCGGAGGTGGTTCTGGTAGGGAATATTCCCGGAAGGGATGTACTGGCGGCAGGCACGGCAGAACAGGTTGAAGAAGCGGTAAAAAAGGCGTTTGCGGAAACAGGAACTCATGAACGGATTATCTGGTCGGCGGGGGGAGGAATGCCGCCGGATGTAAGTGATGCCAACATTCATGCCTTCATCAGGGCGGTCAGGAACAACCAGTGAATATTCAATATAGTGATAGTAATGCACCCCAGTGCCGTTTATTCTGCCGGAGGGAGCTCCGGACCGGGGAGCCAGAACAGAAATCTTAAAACAACTTAATAATAAAAAAATGAAAAACATAATTCTGCCAGTGTTGGTTTCAGTGATTATAACTTCCTGCGGAGGCGGAGGAGCAGGACATAAACAGTCAAAATCCGGAAAAAAGATGGACAGTAATTACCCGGTAAGTCTTATGACAGTTGATCCGGGCCATTTTCATGCGGCCCTGGTCCAGAGGATAATGTATGATGAGGTAAATCCCGAGGTGCATGTATATGCACCGGAAAGTCCTGATTATGTCATGCATCTCAACAGGATAAGGGGTTTCAATGAACGTGCCGAAAACCCTACTTCCTGGAATGAAATAGTGTATACAGGTCCTGATTTTTTCGAGAAGATGCTGGAAAACCGGCCTGGGAATGTCGTTGTTCTTTCGGGAAACAACCTGAAAAAAGCGGAATATATCAGCAGGTCGGTTGATGCAGGACTGAATGTGTATGCCGACAAGCCGATGATAATACTGCCTGAGGATTTTCCCCGGCTTGAACAGGCTTTCAGGACAGCAGCGGAGAAAGGTGTGCTGATATATGACATCATGACTGAAAGGTTTGAGATTACCACCATACTGCAAAAGCTTCTGTCAATGAAGGAAGAGGTATTCGGAAAGCTTGTACAGGGAACGCCTGATGATCCTGCCGTATCCAAGATCAGTGTGCATCATTTCCTGAAGCTTGTGGCGGGAGCTCCCAACATAAGGCCGGGATGGTTCTTTGATGTGGACCAGCAGGGGGAAGGAATCGTTGATGTTACAACCCATCTGGTGGATCTTATACAGTGGGAATGTTTTCCGGAACAGATACTTTCACCGGCTGATGTAAGCATTTTTTCCGCAAAACGCTGGCCTACGATTATTACCAGGGAGCAATTCAAGGCTGTGACAAACCTTGAGGATTTTCCTGACTACCTGCAGAAAGATATCAGGGACGGAAAACTGAATGTGTTTGCAAATGGTGAAATGGTATATCAGATCAGGGGTGTCTGGGCCAGGGTGTCTGTTGAATGGAATTATGAGGCTCCTCCCGGAGGCGGAGATACTCATTATTCGGTAATGCGGGGCAGTACCTGCGACCTGGTGATCAGGCAGGGGGCTGAAGAGAAATTCATTCCCACCCTTTATGTCGAGAATATCAGGGGAGTATCCCCGGGTGATTTCACCGGGACACTTGAAAAAGCACTTTCGTCATTGCCCTATGAGGGACTTGCAGTGGAAACTGCAGGCAGGAACAATCTGAAGATAAATATCCCTGATGAATACCGGATCTCGCATGAAGAGCATTTCGGACAGGTGACGGAAAAATTCCTGGAATATATGGAAGCGGGCAGGCTGCCTGACTGGGAAGTGCCGGGAATGATCACCAAGTATTATACAACTACCGGTGCACTGAAAAAGGCCAGAGAAAAGTAAGCGCCCGGTTTCCCGGTATTAATGCCATTCCCATTCCGGGGCGGAAGCCGGGTTCTTTGCTTTTGCGCCCGTGGAGGGAATTACAGGTGATTCATCAGGTGATTCAGGGCAGTGTTGTTAGACAAACAAGTCCTCGATCACCATCGAGTACAGGTCCTTAAGGGGAATTCCGGCGGCTGCTGCCTGTTTGGGAATGATGCTTTCTTCTGTCATTCCGGGTACTGTGTTGATTTCCAGGAAAAGAGGCTTATTGCCGACAATTATGAAATCGACCCGGACTATTCCACTGCAGCCGAGCAGGTCAGCTATCCGGGAGCTCAGCTTCCGGATCTCATCAGTCAGTTTCTCCGGAAGGTCAGCAGGTGTAATTTCATCAGACTTCCCCGGGGTATATTTTGCCTCGAAATCGAAAAATTCATTTTTGCTTATTATTTCGGTAAGGGGCAGGATTATTTTCCGTGATTTTGTCATCACCAGGCCGCAGGCAACCTCCCTGCCCTGCATGAATGATTCAATCAGTATCTCATCGCTTTCCCTGAATGCCTCTGATATGGCATCAGCCAGTTCCCCGGCCTGTCTGACCTTTGAAACCCCGAAACTCGAACCGCTGTCGTTGGGTTTTACAAAACATGGCAGTCCCAGTTTGTTTACAATGACAGCATTGTCCGGCTTCTCGTTCTTTCTTAAAAAAATGCTTTCGGCCATTCCTATATTGTATTCCTTCAGGAACAGCTTGCATGCATGCTTATTGAAAGTGAGGGCGGAACAGAATGAGCTGCTCCCTGTATAGGGAATCTGAAGCATGTCGAAATAGCCCTGCAGCATGCCGTTTTCACCGGGTTTGCCGTGGATGGCGATGAAGACGGCATCAAACCTGATGGTCAGATCATCAGCTTTAAGGGTGAAGTTATTCTTGTCGACGGTGTGGTATCTCCCTTTGGGATCCTCCCAGTACCAGTTGCTGCCCCTGATGATTATCAGATAGACTCTGTAAAGGGATGAGATTATTCCGGCGACCGATTTTCCGCTCTTTACGGAGATCTGGTATTCTGATGAGTCACCGCCGGCTACTACTGCAATGGTTTTCATTATTAGGCTGGTTTCAGGTCAAAATTACAAATTCTATGCATCCCTTCCCGATATGTATTCTCTCCACCGTGTGATTACCTGCTGCATGTCGTCCGGCATCGGGGTGTCAAAAGACAGCCTTTTACCTGTTACGGGATGGCTGAATGACAGAAATCTGGCATGAAGTGCCTGCCGCGGCAGCAGGCTGAAGCAGTTTCTTACAAACTGCCTGTATTTTTGGAACGTCGTACCCTTAAGAATCCTGTCACCCCCGTATTCATCATCATTGAAGAGGGGGTGCCCGATATAACTGAAATGTACTCTTATCTGATGCGTTCGTCCTGTTTCGAGTCTGCATTCGATAAGTGAAATATATCCCAGGTTTTCGAGAACCTTATAGTGGGTGATGGCAGGTTTTCCCCGGCTTCCGTCGGGAAAGACCTGCATTATTTTCCTGTCGCGTATATTCCTGCCGATATGTCCCGTGACCGTGCCTTCTGCCGGAGCAGGTACACCCCAGGCAATCGCGGTATAGATGCGGTCCGCCGTCTTTTCGTAGAACTGCCTTGAGAGCCTGTTGAGGGAAATCTCGTTCTTGGCCACAACGAGAAGGCCCGATGTGTTCTTGTCTATTCTGTGAACGAGACCCGGCCTCAGTTCACCTGTTGCGAAGAGCGGCAGATCCCTGAAATGCCACATGAGGGCATTGACCAGCGTTCCGCTGTAATTGCCGTAAGCCGGGTGGACTACCATACCTGCTGCCTTGTTGACCACGATCACGTCATCGTCCTCATAAATGATATCAATGGGAATGTCTTCCGGGATCAGTTCGATCTCCCTCGGCGGATCGGGCAGAACGATCCGTACAATATCATCCGGCTTCACCCTGTAGTTTGCCCTGACGGGTATATCGTTCACCAGGATATTTCCTGCATCGGCAGCATTCCGGATCCTTGTCCTCGAGGTGTTCTCAATACGTGAAAACAGATATTTATCTATCCTCAGGAGAGACTGCCCGGGATCAACATTAAACCTGTAATGTTCAAACAGTTCCTGTTTTTCGGCTATTTCTTCCTCCGACATTCCGGGTATTACTTTATTTTGATGAGGCGGCTGTATCCCACCGCTTTCCCGTTCCTGCCAAGAACAATAATGTAGGCACCCGGTTTCAATGAGGAGATATCTGTTTTATCCGTCATTTTCACTTTCAGAAGCTCCCTCCCGTTGAGATCAAAAACGGAAACATCATACTGGTCCGTTTCTGTCAGATCCTTTCTGTCGAAGGATATATAATCCCTTGCAGGATTGGGATGGAAGCGCAGAGGCGTTTCCGGATTATGGTAAACATCATGAACGGATGTTCTGACAGGAGGCCCGACCACGGGTCTTATCATGAGAGTACCGGAATGCTGGGAGGTGAACCAGCTGCCGTTTATCCAATACAGCAGATTGCCCCTGTGGGGTGTGTTGAGGTCGAATCCGGCATTGAGAAAGGTTTCTGACTGCTGTTTCCATCCGACATAGAAATTATCCTCCACGGCAACACCCGAGGGCAGAAAATATGTATGGAAGCCGTTTATATCCCCTGCCTGCTCAACCATTGTTTCCTGTCTTGTATAGATAACATCGCCCGGCAGGCCGTTGTTGTCGTTCCATACCATGAGACTGAAGCTTCTCCGGTTAGCCCGCATATAGCTGTCATTGAAACAGATGCTTATGGCTCTGAGAGTATCCCGGGTGTAGGCCCTGAACCTCACCGCAACCATTGCATTTCTCGATCCGAGGCCGTTAATGCCGTAACCTGCCTCAGCCGAACCGTCGTCATAGGCAAAATAGTTTCTGAATACCTGGAAATAGGTAACGGTATCGTTTGTTTTGGGATCAAAATCGTCGGTCTTAAGCCATGCGTTTATCTTGAAGAGCGCGGAATCCCGGCCTATTGTGTTGAAAGTATAGAACAGGCTGGCATTGTAGTCAACATTCTCAAGAGGACCGACATTTGCAGCTCCGGCTGAGAAAGATATTGCTTCCTCATTTTTGTAGACATCCCATATTCTGAAGTTTCTTGTGACATTCCTGACAATGGTGTCGTTGTTACGGTAGCTTATCGGGATGTTATCCCCCATTTCCTGAAGGTATATCTTGTTGAAATGTGCGGGTGGCATGGCCTCGTGATTTTTTAGAAGCGACCGGAATGGTTTCCTGAATGCCACATCGTGGAAAATGGTATCTCTGCTGCTTCTGTTTTTATCCAGCAGTACATAGTCTATATTCCAGTGGTCACAGTTGCCTGTCATGGAAAGGTCGGTTTTGCTGCGGCTAAGACTGGCATAATTTATAAACCTGAACCGGAAGCCCGTTTTAAGGAACCTGGGATCATCTATTTTCAGCATGGCCAGTCTGAATATCCCTGAAGAATCGCCGTAGGCTCTCCATACCGAATACCACTTATTTTCGTCAGGTGCGAAGAAATGGAGGGTGAGGGTGTCATTTTTCTCGGGCATGTCACCTATGCCGCCCGGCTGGTAAAAGAAACTGAGCCGGATATTGTCAGCCGCTGTGTAGGCAAGGTCTATGGGTTGTGAAGTCAGGACATCGGCCCTGAATGTTACCGGAGATGCTTCCCCGTATAGTCTGCCTGTTCTGTCGAGTGCATCAAATGTGGCAATTCCTGTTGTGATCTGATCCCGGGAATATGTATTGTTTATAAACACATTATCGTCACTCCATTTTGCGGGATCGGGATAAATATCTCTTCCGGAGAAATCATCGAAGAACGGAAGTGTCAGTTGTTCGGCTGAAAAAGATTTTGCAGACCGTGAAGGGGTATTTTTCAGTACCGGATTTGAGGTAAGGCCGATAACAATTTCCTGGCCCGTCAGATTTCCTGTGAAGCTCAGGAGGATTGCAATATTCAGTAGATTTCTTCTGATCATCAGGATTAATGTACCTTTCCCGCTAATACAGCCGTTGTCATTGTAGTGTCGGCTCTGACAAATGCAGAGTCGGCGGGCAGCTTGAGTGAATCGGTTGTCATCCACAGGTAGATGGAAGATCCCAGCTGCAGCGTGGCATCCTCACGGTATTCAGGATTCTGTTTGTATACGAAGGCTCTCAGGCTGTCCTCTCCCGTACGTACTGTCCTGTCAAAAATAAATGTGCCCAGATTCAGGGAGGCCCCGAGTATTCTGCCGGCAGCATCCTCAAGGGGCAGGCCTATCAGGTTGGGTACCGCAGTCCTCTGATTGCTGAGGCCTTTGCCCAGGACAAGGTCGATTACCGAACCTTTCTGAATCGAATCACCCGGAGTGATTTCCTTGCCATTGAATAGCTGGCTCAGAACGACATTTACCGAAAGATCGGGTTTGTAGCGCAATGTTCCCATTACCAGTCCGGTACTTTCTATCAGTGAGATCGCCTGTCTTAAGGGCAGGTCAAGAAGATCGGGAACAGCCACCATTTCCGGACGAAATGCATTGATCGTCAATGATATGGTTCTTCGTTTCTTGACCCTGAAGCCCGGCCTTGGATTTTGTTCAGCCACACAGCCTCTCATAACATGGGATGTATACACGGAATCCACCACCTGGTATTTCATTTTTGATTTTTTTGCCAGGGCTTTGGTTTCCTCCATGTTGAGACCTGTGAAATCGGGTACCGGAACTGCCTGTCCGTGACGTGTATATATGTTCAGGCTGATCATCAGTATGAAGATTGTTCCGATGGTGATCAGGAAGGCTATACCGAGCTGTTTTAGAAACAGTTTACTGAGGATGAATTTCTTTAAGCTCATACGGACAGATGTACATTATTGATAACGCAAATGTAAGGATAAAATTATTATCTGGTTAAACCCTCCGGTAGAGGGAGTCTCTTTCAACCGGCTCATAGCCCGCCCCGGCAATAAGTGAGGAGATCTCCCCGGCTGTCATTGACGGGTTTTGTTCCTCTGCCCCGGCCATCGAATATATTCTTGTGGTGTCGTCAATGGTTCCGTCAAGATCGTCGGCTCCAAAGAAAAGACTCAGCTGTGCAACAATTTTCCCCGTCATTGGCCAGTAGGCTTTTATGTGCGGTATATTGTCGAGGAATATCCTGGCAACGGCATAATTCCTCAGGTCTTCAATAATACTTACTTCCCCCAGCTGAGACATCCTGTTATTTGCCATCCTGTATTTCAGAGGGATGAATGCATTGAACCCGCCTGTTTTATCCTGCAGCTTACGCAGCCTGTTCATATGGTCTATCCTGTGCGGCCATGTTTCGAGGTGCCCGTAAAGCATGGTGGCATTTGAAGAGATACCCAGGCGGTGGGCCGTTTCATGGATGTTCAGCCATTTTTCTGAAGAGGCCTTTTCATTGCTTATCTGTTTTCTGATCTTTTCATCGAATATTTCCGCACCTCCGCCCGGAATGGAGTCAAGGCCGGATTCTTTCAGAAGTTTCAGTCCTTTCTCAGTTGTCAATCCTGCCAGCCTGATCATGTGGTCGAGCTCAACGGCCGAAAAGGCCTTAACGTGCAGCTCCGGTCTGTGAGCCTTGATTTTTGCGACAAGTGAGCAGTAATAGTGAACATCGTGAGCGGGATGAACGCCCCCCGTGATATGAACCTCGGTAACATTCTTCCCGTCGAATGCCCTGACCATATTCATTATTTCATCATGGCTGTAATCCCAGCTTTCCGGGTCGCCGGCAGGTTTCCGGTATGAGCAGAACCTGCAGTTGTAGATGCATATATTGGTCGGTTCAATATGAAAATTGCGGTTATAAAAGGCATAATTGCCGTTAATCCTTTTTCTGACCATTGATGATAATAGGCCCAGAACGGGCAGATCGCCCCTTTCATAGAGCAAAATGCCTTCATCCGGTGTTATCCGTTTCCCGGATGCAACTTTCAAGGCTGTTTCCCTGAGGTCTGTATCAATGATATGGTCAAGAATCCGGGTCATTTTCGGAGAATTAACAAAAAAGGTGCCGTTGCAGGGCACCTTTTCGTAATTATTTAGATATCAGAATCAGGCTTTGCCACTGAGTTCCGATGATACTGTCAGTTTTTTTCTGCCTTTTGCCCTCCGGGCAGAAAGAACACGCCTTCCGCTCCGGGTAGACATTCTTTCTCTGAATCCATGCTTGTTTGCTCTTTTCCTTCTGGAAGGCTGATAAGTCCTTTTCATTTTTCAGAATCTGGTTTTCCCTTGTTTTATTTAAGACCGCAAATATAGCTATTTTTTGAAAAAAATGAATTATACGGAATGTTTTTACATTTTATATGAAAAACCATCTCTCCGGCAGCAAAAAGAGGGGTGCCGGAAACCGGAAACCCGCTGAAACGCGGAAGGAATTCCGCCGGCTGAGGCAGGGGAACCGGAGCATCAGGGTTTCGGATGCCTGATTGCAGATTCTGCAAGGAAGATTATTCTTTTTGTTTCAAAGAAATCCTCGCTGAAGAAATTTTTTATATCCCAAATTTTTACCTGATCTCCGTATTTTCCCGGTTCTTTTCCACAATCTCCTCCTTTCAGGTAGATGATACCATTTCCGGGCTCGCCGGCCCTGGTTTTTTCCAGGTTTTTACCGGTAAGTTTCACGAAGGTGTTAAATTCAGTTACAGCCCTGCCGGAAATGAAATCGTATTTTCCCTTTTCATCCTCAATTCTTTTATTTATCAGTCTGATATTTTTTAGTCTGAGTGCATCTGCAACGCTGCCTGCCACTTTTATTTTTTTCCCGGTTGAATCGAGAAGGGAGAATTCCGATTCCGGGAACAGTATTGCCAGGGGTATTCCGGGAAAGCCGCCGCCCGTGCCGGCATCCAGGATCCTGCTTCCCGGCCTGAAGGCAAAAACCCTGGCTATTGCCATTGAATGGAGTACGTGGCGGATATAGAAATTATCCATATCCCTGCGTGATATGACGTTTATTTTACTGTTCCACTCATCATACAGGGGTTTCAGGCCTGATATCTGTTCCTTCTGCAGGGCGGACAGCGAAGGAAAGTATTTGAATATGATCTCCGGCATTATCTTGCCCCGGTTTTTACAAATATATTGTAAAGAAGTGTTTTGGCACGATATAACTGGGCTTTTACGGTTCCGATGGGAATTTTCAGTTCGGTAGCGATTTCTTCGTATGAATATTCCCGGTAATATCTCAGTTCAATTATTTCCCTGTAGGGTGACTTCAGCTGGGCAACAATTTTTCTGAGAGTGGCTATTTTCTGGTTATTTATCAGGGCTTCCTCAGGGTCGGGAAGGTCGGACTGGATATTGACCGTCATGGTATCCATGATATCCTTGTCCTGATTCACCGGAATAGGGGAAGCCTGTTTCTTTCTGATGAAGTCAATGCAGTTGTTTGTGGCTATCATGAAAAGCCATGTGCTGAATGCAAAGCGCGGGGTGTAGCTGTCGATACTTCTGAATGCCTTTCCGAAGGCTTCAATGGTCAGGTCTTCCGCATCAACAGGATTGTTGACCATTTTGAGAAGCATAAAGTAAATAGAATCCCTGTAACGGTTCATGAGGCCTGCAAAAGCCTTCTCGCTGCCTTTTTTGGCATCTTCAACAAGAATAAGATCGGCTTTCGCTTTTTCTGAAAGCTCCTGGTTTATTTCCATTTGTTTTTACCTGGTCTGGTAATTGTATTGCTTAAAAAAATAACACTGTTAATCACGGGTGAAAAGATATCAAAAAATAATGAAAATCCCGCAATACCTTTCTCATTTAGTATCTTTTGTGCCTTTATCATGACAATTATCTGTACTATCAGCCTTAGTCCGAATACTGCCGCAATGACCTGCCAGAGGTTCAGGGGTATGATCAGTATGATGAACATGATATAAAATAATATCCTGGAAAGAAGCTCACTTCCAATAATCAGTTTATGCCATGTTTTGTAAAGGGGTGCTGAGGTAAAATGTCTTTTTTTCTGTTTAACCCAGCATTCAAAGGTGGGGCAGGGAACCGACCGGGTATGGCTTTCGGGCCTGATTTCCACGGAAGTGTTTCTTCCGGTGGCATTTGCATTCACAAACAGGTCATCATCACCTGAAATGATGTGGGTATGGCCTTCGAAACCCTTTTTCTCGAAGAATAATGAACGCCGGTATGCCAGGTTACGGCCTACGCCCATGTAGGGTATCTTTCTGACAGCCATTCCGAGATACTGCAATGCTATCATAAAGGTGTCGTAGCGGATATATTTGTTGAGCAGTCCCTTTCCCTTCATATAACCGCCATAGCCGAGAACTATCTGAATATCGTCCCTGAAACGGGATGCCATCATCTCAATCCAGCGCGGGGAAACAGCTTCACAGTCTGAGTCGGTGAAAAGCAGGATGTCGTTTGAGGCAGCCTTGATGCCTATGAACTGTGCGAATTTCTTGTTGTGAGTAAAGCGGGGATCCTTGTTTATTGTTGATATTTTGAGGTGGGGATGATCAGGAAGAAAGCTGCCCAGGACATCATAGGTATTGTCTTCCGAGCAATCGTTGACAACAATTACCTCATATTCAGGATAATCCTGTTTCAGAATGGATGGCAGGAATTTCCGGAGGTTTTCAGCTTCGTTTCTTGCACAAATGATAACGGAAACAGGCTTCTTTTCAGTTTCTTCTTCTGCCGGATGCCTGTAAAGGGATACTGCAAGATAGAAGCAGAGGTAATGGAATAGCTGCACCGCTGCAGAGAATGCAAAAATGATGAATACAACGGAAAGAAAGAGGTTGTCGTGATATATCATTGAACTTTCATAATCCGGACACAATATTAGCAAGATATATTTTAATTGTGAAGAATAGTTTTCAACAAAAAGCGTCACATAATTTCCTGAGGCGGTGCGGATGAATTACATTTGTGCTACCAAAGTCAGAATTATGTTTGAGCTCCGATCGAGGGACAAGGATACAAAGGCCAGGACCGGAATACTGAAAACCGGTCACGGAATAATCCACACCCCCGTTTTCATGCCTGTCGGAACCGCGGGGACCGTTAAGGGAATTCTTCAGAGGGATCTTGAAGAAGACCTTGATGCGCGGATAATTCTTGGCAACACCTACCACCTGTATCTGCGCCCGGGCATGGAAGTGCTCAGGGAGTCGGGAGGTCTTCACAGTTTTATTTCATGGAACAGGCCCATACTTACTGACAGCGGGGGTTACCAGGTATTTTCCCTGTCGGGGAACCGGAAGCTGACGGATGAAGGGGTGATTTTCAAATCCCATATTGACGGATCGAGGCATATTTTTACCCCGGAAAACGTTATAGATATTCAGAGGGTTATAGGAGGCGACATTATCATGGCGCTTGATGAGTGCGCGCCTTTTCCCTGTGATCACGGGTATGCCGCTAAATCGGTTGAGCTGACACACAACTGGCTCGGCAGGGCTGTTGAAAGATTCAGAAACAGTGATCCCCTGTGGAATCACAGGCAGTATCTCTTCCCGATTGTACAGGGAGGGGTCTTTGATGATCTGAGAAGAATGTCTGCGGAAAGGATCGCGGAAACAGGTATGGCGGGTAATGCGATCGGAGGCCTCTCCGTAGGGGAACCGGCAGATGAAATGTACAGGATAATCGAGATAGTGAATGAGATTCTGCCGGAAGACAAGCCCAGGTACCTGATGGGAGTAGGGACGCCTGCCAATCTGCTTGAGGCAATAGAAAGGGGGACGGATATGTTTGACTGCGTGATGCCTACCAGGAACGGCCGCAATGGCATGCTTTTCACATCACAGGGAATAATCAATATAAAGAACAGGCGCTGGATCAGTGATTTCACTCCGATAGATCCTGAAGGAGCTTCAGAAGTGAGTCTTAGATATTCAAAGGCATATCTGAGGCATCTTGTCGTTTCGGGTGAAATGCTCGGCGGACAAATAGCAAGTCTGCATAACCTGGCATTCTATTTGAAACTGATGAGCGATGCCCGCAGGAAAATTGAAGAAGGGGAATTCAAGAAATGGAAAGACAAAATGATAAAAAAAGTTTCGGTGAGACTTTAAGATTGCTGAAACCCAAAATAATAGATCTCTACATTATAAGGAAATTCCTTGGGACATTTCTTTTCAGTCTGGCACTCATCCTGGCCATTGCGGTAGTTTTCGACCTGTCGGAGAAACTGGACAATTTTATGGAACATGAAGCTCCGTGGCAGGCAGTGATATTTGATTACTATTTCAATTTTATTCCCTTCTTTGCCACGCTGTTTGCACCCCTGTTCGTGTTTATTGCAGTAATATTCTTTACTTCCCGAATGGCAGTCAACACTGAGATAATTGCCATCCTGAACAGCGGAATGAGTTTTCACAGGATGATGTGGCCCTACTTTCTGTCATCCTTTGTTATTGCAGGTGTCATTTTCTGCCTGGCAAATTTCGTGATACCCCATTCCAATCTTGTAAGGCTCGATTTTGAAGACAAATATTACCGTCCCAGGGGGAGGAGGATCAACATTGAAAATGTCCACAGGCAGGTCAGCAGGAATGTTTACGTCTATATAGAGTCTTTCAGTCCCATATATCTCAGGGGACGTAATTTCACCATTGAGAAATTTGACGAGGAGGGCAATCTGCTTTCAAAGATATCGGCTCCGACCGTGACATGGGATTCCGTTACGAGCAAGTGGTCGATAATGAATTATGTTTACCGTGAAATAAACGGTCATGAAGAAACAGTGACAAAGGGATCGGTGATGGATACCACCCTGAATATAAAACCGGAGGATTTTTCCCGTGATCCCAGTTTTGTCAGTACGATGACCTACAGGGAACTTGATGAATATATTGAATTGCTGGAGCTTCAGGGTTCGGAGGAGATCAAGCTGTTCAAGATAGAAAAACACCGGCGCTTTGCCAGTCCCTTTGCCGTTTTCATTCTTACACTCATAGGTGTCTCCCTGTCCTCCAGGAAAGTGAGGGGAGGTATTGGCATGAACATTGGCATAGGACTGGCACTTAGCTTTTCGTATATATTTTTCCAGCAGTTTGCATCCCAGTTTTCCCTCAAGGGAAATCTCAGTCCCCTGGTAGCGGAATGGATTCCGAATTTTATTTACATTGCAATAGGAATGGTGCTTTACAAAATCGCACCGAAATAATGCGGTTTATCATTCAATTTGTTTAAACTTGCATACCTGAAGCTGAGCTTGCAGCATTATCATCAATATGATTCACAATGGCATTAAGCAGCAAGATTAGGGAGTTTCATGAAAAGCGTGAGAAGCTTTTACTCGGGGGAGGAGAACAGACCGTCGAAAAGCAGAAGGCCATGGGTAAGCGTACTGCCCGGGAGCGGATCAGTGCTCTTCTGGATGAGGGTTCCTTCACCGAATATGATCTTTTTGTGAAACATGTGGCTCATGATTTTGACATGGGTGACAAATCACTTCCGGGTGACGGTGTTATTACGGGTACGGGTACTATTGACGGATCCCCTGTGGCAGTGTTTGCACAGGATTTTACCGTTGCCGGCGGTTCCCTGGGACTGATGCATTCGAGGAAAATCACCAAGATAATGGATCATGCCCTGAAGATGAGGATGCCGCTTATAGGGATAAATGATTCAGGCGGCGCCAGAATCCAGGAAGGTGTGAATTCACTTGCAGGCTACGGCGAGATATTTTTCCGTAACACCCTGTCAAGCGGGGTTATTCCCCAGATTTCCGTAATTCTGGGTCCCTGTGCGGGAGGTGCCGTATATTCACCTGCCCTGACCGATTTTGTGTTCGTGGTTGACAATATCTCAAAAATGTTTATTACCGGTCCGGAAGTTATAAAAACCGTGCTGGGGGAAGAGATCTCGATGGAAGATCTGGGAGGAGCACGGGTTCACAGTGAGATCAGCGGGAATGCCCATTTCTTTGCCGGCAGTGAGGAAGAATGCTTTGCCCAGATAAAGAAACTCATCGGTTTCATACCCAGGAACAATACGGAGAAAGCCGGAGTACTGACATCTGCAGAACCTCTGACAGCTCATGAGATAGACGGGATAGTACCGGATGACCCGACCCTGCCATACGATGTAAGGGATGTTATAAAGGCTGTTGCCGACAATTCCGATTTTTTTGAAGTGATGGAGAATTTTGCCGGAAGCATTGTAATCGGCTTCGGTCGCATAGAAGGCCGGACGGCCGGTTTTGTGGCCAACCAGCCTCTCGAGATGGCAGGTGTACTGGATGTGGATTCATCTGACAAGGCAGCCCGTTTTATCCGTTTCTGTGATGCCTTCAACATACCGGTCATTACTTTTGTGGATATCCCGGGCTATCTGCCGGGGGCCGATCAGGAACATGCGGGGCTTATCCGTCATGGTGCCAAAATACTCTATTCCTACAGCGAGGCTACCGTGCCCAAGATCACCGTGATCCTGCGAAAAGCCTACGGCGGAGGATATATTGCAATGGGTTCGCGGCATCTCAGGGCCGACTTTGTCTTTGCCTGGCCTGCTGCCGAGATTGCAGTAATGGGACCCGAAGGAGCAGCCAATATTATTTTCAGGAAGGAAATAATGTCGTCCGCTGATCCTGAAGAAACGCGCAGGCAGAAAATTGAGGAGTACAGGAAAAAGTTTGCGAATCCCTATGTTGCAGCATCAAGGGGCTATATTGATGCGGTTATTGAACCATCCGAAACAAGGAAGTTCATTGCTCATTCATTGAAAGTATCGGAAAACAAGGAAATACAACTTCCGCCGAAGAAGCATGGCCTCCCTCCGTTCTGATAAATCTTTTGTGACAGACACCTGCTATGCTGCTGATCCGGTAATAAATGATTGAAATGAAAAAGACAAGTCAGGAAGGAAAGCTGAATATTGATGGTACTGTATACAGGACCAGGCTGAGCAGAAAATTCATCAAAAGGGCCCCTTTCAGTCCGTCCGATCCCTTTTTGCTTACAAGTATAATTCCGGGGACAATACTGGATATCATGGTAAAGCCGGGGCAGACTGTTGTAAAAGGAGAGGCGCTGATGATCCTTGAAGCCATGAAGATGCAGAATGTGCTGAAATCCCCGGCAGGGGGGACAGTCAGAATGATAGCGGTAAAAAAGGGTGACAGGGTTGGGAAAGGAAGTCCTTTGCTCCGTATAGGGTGAACTCAGAGATCACCCTCATAAATTATCCAGGGTTTTATATGCCCGGGAATCTCAATGCTGTCCCTGAAAATAGCATATACCGCTGATCCGCTGCCTGACAATGAGCTGTAAACCGCACCTGCCCTGTAAAAGGCTTCTTTCAGTTCCCTGATTTCGGGATGAATCCTGAATACATATTGTTCAAAATCATTAATTACCAGGTTCTTCCATTGCGATGGATGCTGCTTTACAATTTCTTCGAGACTTATGGAGGGTTTTGCCGGGATGCAGTTATTGTATGCATCCCTTGTGGAGATGCGTATCCCCGGATATGCCAGTATAATTCTGAATCCCGGCGGAAGGGATGCGGCAGGCCTTAGTATTTCACCCCTTCCCGTTGCATAAGAGGGGACCGGATCAACGAAGAAGGGACAGTCGCTTCCGATTTCAAGTGCGGTCCTTCTGAGGGTTTCATTATCAATTCCCAGGCTGAAGCATTTATTGACTGCTTTCAGGAAGAAGGCAGCATCTGATGATCCGCCGCCCAGGCCTGCAGCAGCGGGTATTTTTTTGTGAAGATGTATTTTCAGGGCCGGGATATTGTAACTCTCACGCATCTTTTTCAGAGCCGTGATAACCAGGTTTTCCCCTGGTGCCGACCCGGTACCGAGGCCGGTGACAACCATTTCGTCCTCCCCGGTACTGCAGGTATGTACAACAAATTCCAGGGCATCACGTAAGCCCACGGGATAAAATACCGTCTCAATATCATGAAAACCGTCATGACGCCTGGAGATAACCCTTAATCCGATATTGATCTTGGCAGCCGGGAAAGTAATCATATCAGCTTATTTTTTATAAAATTATAATAATTTATCTTTCACTCAGTCTTTTTCAGACTCCCTGCCGTGATATTTAATAGCCGTAAAAGTAGCCGGCAAATGCGGGATACTTTTTTCAACAAGTTTTTAACAGCTGATGTTTGTAATAAAATCTGTTCTTTCAGGGGGGAAATACCTTGTAATTTTTACCTTTGAAGCCTGGGGGAATTTTTTGCAAATTCTTTTAAATCAATTGATAATAAGCAGTTTAAAGCATGGCAAAACAGACAAGGATCAGTAGGCCGGCTGTGACGGCATTACCGGATCTGGGGAAGGTGCCGCCTCAGGCCATTGATATGGAAGAGGCTGTTCTGGGCGCAATAATGCTGGAAAAGGAAGCAGTGATTGCAATACTTGACATTCTTAAACCGGAAAGTTTTTACAAGGATGCCCACCGGAAGATATTCAAGGCGATATCGGATCTGTCTGCCAGGGAATATCCGGTTGATCTCTATACTGTGACCGAGGAACTCAGGGCTCACAATGAACTGGATAGTGCAGGCGGTCCGGTATATCTTTCCCAGCTGACCTCCAAGGTTGTTTCGGCGGCAAATGTGGATTTCCATGCACGGATAGTGGCGCAGAAATTTATTCAGAGAGAGCTTATAAGGGTATCCACGGAAATACAGACCCGGGCATTTGACGACACCTGGGATGTAACGGAGCTTCTTGATTATTCGGAAAATGAACTTTTCCAGATTGCCGAGGGAAACATAAAGCGTGAAGTTTCCCCGATCAATATGGTAATAAAGGAAGCGATACGGGAGATTGAGGAAGCGGGAAAGAGAAAAGATGCCCTGGTAGGCATTCCTTCCGGATTTTCAAAACTCGACAGGCTTACTTCTGGCTGGCAGAAGTCCGAACTCATCATTATAGCAGCCAGGCCTTCAATGGGGAAAACGGCTTTTGCCCTTTCCATGGCAAGAAACATGGCTATTGAACACGGTAAGAAGGTTGCTGTTTTCAGCTGCGAGATGTCGTCGATACAACTGGTAAACAGGCTTATTATAGCGGAGACGGATATTCCGGGAGACAAGATCAGAAACGGAAGGCTAACGGAGGAGGAATGGAAGCAGCTGGACAGCAGGATTAAGAAACTGATTCAGGCTCCCATCTATATTGATGATACTCCGGCAATCTCAATATTTGAGCTCAGGGCAAAGTGCCGCCGGCTGATGGCCCAGCACAAGCTGGATGTTGTTATAGTCGACTATCTTCAGCTTATGTCGGGACCGGACAATGCAGGCAGCCGTGAGCAGGAGGTAAGCAATATCTCCCGTTCGCTCAAAAGCATTGCCAAGGAGCTTAATGTGCCGGTGATTGCATTGTCGCAGCTCAACCGTTCCGTTGAGATGAGGGGGGGATCGAAGCGGCCCCTGCTTTCCGATCTGAGGGAATCGGGAGCAATTGAGCAGGATGCAGATATGGTGGTATTCATTCACCGGCAGGAGAAATTCGGCCTTGTTACATTTGAAGACGGATCATCCACAAAGGGTATAGCTGAAATCATTCTTGCCAAGAACCGTAACGGCCCCGTGGACGATGTCAGGCTCAGGTTCAGGGAGGAGAAAGCCCAGTTTGTTGATCTGGAGGAGTTTGACCTCGACATGGTGGGAGAAATGAATGGCACGCAAAGCATAACGCTGGGATCAAAAATGAATCATGACCGTTTCCGCGGACATGCGGACAATAATTTTGACAACGGATATGATTACAGCGATGAACCCCCGTTTGCATGAATTCATGATGGTTCTTCCGGATTCCTGTTAAATCCTGAACTGCTGATCATTTTTGCATGTTCCGGCAGAAGACTGTATGGTTGATACTTCAGTTTAATTTCAGAATCAGTCTGATCCCGAAATTTCTGAATCTGAGATTATCGAATCCTGCAAAGATCCCTGCTTCACCCAGGAAAAAGAGTTCCGACAAACTGTATCCTATTTCACTGTAATGAGGATTATTCCGGCTGCCAAGCCAGGAAAGGATTATATTTTCCCTGACAAGTGTCCGGCTGAATCCGGGAAGATATTTCAGTGCCAGGTAGGGACTGGTATATTTCAGGTGCAGTTCCCCGAACAATTCCGGTGTGCTCAGTGAATAATACCGCGGAAGGTAAAAAGCATCCCGGTAGTCATTGAGCAATAGCGGAAATGACTGGCTGTTGAAATGAAAGAAATCAAAGAAGGGAATATGTGAGTTATTGAGGAAGCTGCCTGTTCTTATTCTCCAGCTGAATTCGCTGAATGCTCCCGGCTCATGTGTTTTTGATGCTTCAAACCTGATCATGTCAAAATGCCTGTATCCCTCTGAAGGCTCAGTATACCTGTATATCCCGTGTTTCCACTGAAAACCGAATAGAGGCCAGGAAGATCCTGCCGGGATTCTGACACCCTCATTCATCCGGTATCTTTGCCGGGGCAGCCAGCTGATGCCGGCAGTGAATCCGTAGTGTATCTGATCGTCAAGCCGGTGCCGGGAGCCGGAACCAGCATCCAGAAAGCGGTTTTCAGGCAGGTTGGGTGCATAATCCTCTGTCTTTCTGAAAAGGGAAAAGTTACTGCTGTTCTCAAGAATTTTCCTGTTGTCATATTCTGCCGACAGGTCTATTTTCAGTCCGTTTGCTATCTCATCGCGGAATCCGGCAAGAATATATCCTGATTCATAGAGCCTGAGATGATTTTCCTTCAGCAGCAGTGATGTCATCGTGTTCAGGAAACTGTTGATGCTTCCGCCGGATGAGATATCGGTACTGATGATCCCTGCCCTGAAATACAGGGATTTTGTTGATGAGCCCTTGAAGCTGTATCCGCCATTCATTCTCCACATCAGCTTTCTGCGGCTGAAGGCATAGCTCATTTCCGGTGCGATATATGCAGGACCGCTGTTCCCGAAGTTGCCTGACAGTCTGAAACCGGTACCGTAGGTGAATCCGTCAACGGGATTGAAGCTTATATTGTCCGGCCTGACGAGTCCGCCGAAAGTGAATCCCGGTCCCCCGGCAACCGGCCAGGTGTGTCCGGATGCAGTCCTTTTCAGCACAGTGGCAAACCTGCCTTTTTTCCCCGTCTGATTCCCGCCCATGCTATCCCCTGTTATTTCCCGGGGTTCCTGCCTTTTGTTTTTCACGCTGTCACGGATTCTTATACTCCGCATCTCGGCATCAGAGAGGGGAACAGGTCTTATTTCAGCCCAGAAGGCACTGTCTTTCCTGCCGGCATCATTTTCGATTATACGTGTTGTCTTATCCCTTATTTCAAGATCTTTCCGTGATGAGTCAGAGCCTTTCCCGCGGGCTTCCCTGTTCATCAGGCGGGTCAGTGCCATCATGTCGCGCCTGGAGAGCTCATCTTTTTCAAGGATTCTTTCAATTTTTTCCCGCTGCCCCGGGCTTTCCTGCTGTCCCTGGCTTCCCCGCTGCCCCGGGCTTTCCTGCTGTCCCTGGCTTCCCCGCTGCCTCGGGCTTTCCTGCTGTCCCTGGATTTCCCGGTCCTTCGGGGCATTGGCCGCGGATGCCGGTGATTCAGTTCTGTCACTGCCTGTTCCCGGTTTTTTCATGGACTTGTTCAGTTCCACGGAGGAATACTTCATTGAACTGCCATATCCAGCATCTGCCCTGAATCCCAGAATGCTTATTTCCATTCCGAGTTTCAGGCTTACCGGCATCCAGATATCCGGCTCCACCGGTATATAAAGCTGTTCGATGCTGATCTTTCCGGCAATGTTGTTATTTGTGAGCTCAAGGCTGTGCAGGCACCACAGGTCGTCCAGTATGTAGATGCTGCCTTCAAACAGCTGCTGGCTCTTCATCCTCGGAATCACCTGTATCTTAAACACCCTGAGGTCACCCTGGAGTGAAGTTCCCAGATACCTGAAGCGGTAATAGGAAAAAGCCCGGGGAGACAGGGGAGAAATTGCCATATCCGCGATAACAGGCTGATAGAAACTGGCCTTTATGATATCCATGGGAGTTATGTTGTCATCCTGAGCGGGAATTGTACTGTTCACGGAGATGACCTTCTGGAGGTAATTGTCGGGTGCAGTGAATTCCACCTCATTAAATGATTCCATCATGTAAACGTCCCCTTCCTTTACCGGAACACCTCCCGGATGTGTGTTGCTGCCATAATCCATTCTCACGGAGCGGCGTGCCAGTTTTGGAATTTTCCTGAATGTTATGTTTCCCCTGATATATACTTCTGCCTTCCATGAACTGATGTGGTTAAGGTAATAGGGAGCCATTCCGATTGCCCTTCTCATGATATCATATGCCGGATCCTCACCGGAGGCGGAAATCCTGACCTCCGGTATTTCATAGAACTGGTAGGGCAGGGTGACATCCCTGACAATGGTTTCGCCGGTAATGGCAATATCCAGAAAAACAGGTGAATACCCCAGACTCTGAAAAGCAACCAGGTATTTGCCGGGAGGAAGTTTCAGCTCATATTCGCCTTTGGTATTGGCAGTCGTTCCCTGTTTGAGCTCAACTATAAAAACGGTGGAATAGGGGACGGGATCACCGGCTTCATTTGTTATCCTGCCTTTCAGGATCTGTGAAAGGGAGATCAGCGGAAGGAGGAATATGAAAAAGGAAATTATCAGGGCACGCTTCATCCGGACTCAGTTTTTTTTTCCTGACACTACAACAACTATCTCGCCTTTTGGCGGATTGTTTCTGAAATGGTCTGCAAGAAATCCGAGTGTTCCCCTGATTGTTTCCTCAAAAATCTTGCTCAGTTCCCTGGATACGGATGCCTGACGCTCAGGACCGAAATGTTCTGCCATTTCCCCGAGTGTTTTCAGCAGCCGGTAGGGAGATTCATAAAAAATCATTGTTCTCGGCTCGGTTTCAAGGGAAGTCAGTTTTTTCCTTCTTCCCTTCCTTACGGGCAGAAAACCCTCAAAGCAGAACCGGTCGGACGGAAGTCCCGAATTGACCAGGGCGGGAATCAGTGCAGAGGGACCCGGGAGTGTTTCCACCGGAATTCCTTTTTCAATGCATTTCCTTACAAGGAGGAATCCGGGATCAGAGATGCCGGGCGTGCCTGCATCTGATATCAGTGCAGCTGTTTTCCCCGATCTGATCAGGTCGCATACAGGATCAGCTGAATGGTGTTCATTGAACTTATGGTGTGAAAGCAGTTTCCGGCTGATGTTGTAGTGTTTCAGCAGCCTGACGGCATGCCTTGTGTCTTCTGCAAGTATTATGTCGACGCTTCCCAGTATTTCAACCGCCCTGTAGGTTATATCCTTCAGATTGCCGATAGGTGTCGGTACAAGGAATAATTTACTCATCAGCCGAGAATTTTCGTTTTACGAGGTCGATAAGTTGTCTGGCAGCTTCGTTCTCCTCATCATTTCCGGCAAAATTCAGTATCATTTTCCTGGCTTCCTCAAAGCCCGAGGAGTTTTCCAGAGCGGAAATCGCCCTGGTGTATTTCCCCGGATCCCCCTGGAAAAGTTCCCTGACGAAAAGGAATTTATCATTTATTCCGATGGCCTCCGATAAGCTGTGGATGGGTTTGGATTTTATTATACTTCTCATGTCATCTTCTTCCTTCCGGACTCCCAGCTTTTCAATAACGCTGTCAGCGCGGGGACTGAAGGAATCAGCTATGGTGACTTTGTCAGGCAGTTTTTTTCCGGGCGCGGTCCGGGGTTTTTGTATATCTGGTTCTTCCGGCTTTCCGTACCTGTCTTTTCCCATTTCTTCTGCCGTTTTTCGTGCCGGGTCTTTTCCTTCGTCTTCTTCATGTTCTTCCGGCTTCCGGATCAGGCTTCCTCTTTCTGTTTCTTCATGTTTTTCCGGCTTTCCGTACCTGTCTTTTCCCGTTGCTTCTGCCGTTTTCCGGATTAAGCCATACCTTTCTTCTTCCGGCTTTACGGTTTCATCTTTCCTGTCTGCTCCTGCTGTCCTGCCTCTGGCTGCCTGTTCAGGGACTTCCGGTTTTTCGGGGAAAACACCTGCTGCCGTGCCCTGCTTCCGCGGGTAAACCTTTTCAGGCATATCCTTGAGCATGCGGATCACATCAGCGGCATTCCTGCACTTTGCCCTGGCCAGTTCCAGATGCAGCAGGGGTACTTCCCGGTAATTTTCCACATCCTCAATGATTTTCGCAGCTTCTTCAAGTTCCCTGATGATCAGATCGATTGTTGCATTGAAATCCATGACTCTTATTGTTATTAAAACAAATCAATTAACTTACTTTGCAAAAGTAATTATAATTCCACCTTCATAACGGGTTATATACATACTTTGGTACAAAAGCACAGATATTAAGCCTATGGATATCCTTGAAAATCCGGCGGGCCCGGGTGACAGGCGCGGAACGATTGAGGTGATAACCGGTTCCATGTTTTCAGGGAAAACGGAGGAACTTATACGCAGGTTGCGGAGAGCCCAGCTGGCAGGGCTGAAAGTTGAAATTTTCAAGCCTTCCCTGGACAGGCGCTATTCTGAAACAAAAATCGTATCGCATGATTCCAGGTGGATCAGCTCCACTCCCGTGGACAATGCATATGGTATACTGCTTCTTGCCGCTGGTGTTGATGTTGTCGGAATTGATGAGGCCCAGTTTTTCGATGATTCCATTGTTGATGTCTGCAATCAGCTGGCAAACAATGGCATAAGAACTGTCGTGGCCGGTCTGGATATGAATTTCATGGCCAAACCCTTTGGCCCCATGCCTGCACTTCTTGCCGTGGCTGAGTATATTACCAAGGTTCATGCCATATGTATGCGCTGCGGCAGCCTGGCAAATTATTCATACAGGAAATCCTCAGAGGATCAGATAGTGGTAGTTGGCGAAAAGGAAAAGTATGAACCGCTGTGCAGGGCCTGTTACAACAGGACGGCAGGCAGCACTGCCTTAAAAGACCATATTTAAACAAACAATAAATGTGAAATTCTCTTCTTCCGATATTGCTGAAATAATTTCCGGCAGGCTGAGCGGCGATCCGGACCTGACGGTGACAGAAGTGCTTATTGACAGCCGTAATTTCAAGTTCAGTGAGGGAGTGCTGTTTTTTGCCATCAGGGGTAAAAATCATGACGGGCATGATTTTATTGAAAGTCTGTACAGCAGGGGGATAAGGGTTTTTGTTGTTGAACGGCTTCCCCGCGACATGGAGAAATTTGAAGGAGCAGCTGTCATAGAGACATCCGGTTCCGTTGCGGCTTTACAAAAACTTGCCGCCCATGTCAGGAAGTCATTCCGGCCGCCCGTTATTGCCGTGACCGGCAGTGCCGGAAAAACCATTGTAAAGGAGTGGCTGGCGGATATTCTCGGAATGACTGCATCAGTGGTCAGAAGTCCGCGGAGCTATAATTCCCAGACAGGAGTCCCTCTTTCCGTTCTCAGGCTTGAAGACAAGTATCAGTACGGAATATTTGAAGCCGGTATTTCATTACCGGGTGAGATGGGCAGGCTCAGGGATATCATAGATCCCGATATCGGTATAATAACGAATATAGGTGACGCGCACAGTGAGAATTTCAGCAGCCTTGAGGAGAAGGCCCGGGAGAAACTGGAACTCTTCAGGGATACATCAGTTCTTATTTACTGCAGGGATCACCGGATTATCCATGAACTGATAAGCGGCAGGGAAGTTTATGCGGGGAAGCAGATTGCCGACTGGTCGGTCAGCAGTGATGAGGCAGCGATCAGGGTTGAAAAAATTTCCGGAGACGGCAGGCAGACACATATACGGATGGGATACCGGGGCAGGGACCACTTTTTTTCCATACCCTTCAGTGACCGGGCATCTGTTGACAATGCCGTCACCGCAGCCTGTGCCTGCCTTGTCCTGGGGACAGACGCGGAAGTTATACGGCAGGGACTGGCCTCGCTCGTATCAGTTGCAATGAGGATGGAACTGAAAGCCGGGATAAACAATTGTCAGCTCATTGAAGACTATTACAATTCCGATCCGGGTTCCCTTGGCATGGCTCTGGATTATCTCAGGGCGCAGAACAACAGGAAAACGACTCTCATACTTTCCGATTTCGTTCAGAGCGGAAGGGATGAAAAAGAATTGTATTCCGAAGTTTCCGGACTGATACGGCAGAACGGAACGGGCAGGTTCATAGGGATCGGGCCTGTACTTTCCGCCAACCGTTCATTGTTCGGCGGTGATCCGGAGTTTTACTATTCAACGGATGAGTTTATACAGCGCTTTACTCCCTCGGCCTTCCGGGATGAGACAATACTACTGAAGGGAGCGAGGAAATTTGAATTTGAAAAGATTGCTGCCCTTCTGGAACAGCAGGTACATCAGACAGTGCTCGAGATAAACCTTGACGCCATTGCCCATAACCTGAATGAATACAGAAGGAGAATCAGACCGGGGACAGCCATTATGGCGATGGTAAAGGCTTTTGCCTATGGTTCGGGCCATGCGGAAACGGCAGCCCTTCTGGAATACCACAGGGTAGGCTATCTCGGCGTTGCATACGCAGATGAGGGCGTCGAGCTGAGGAATGCAGGAATCACTCTTCCTGTGATGGTAATGAATCCTGACCCCTCGGCATTTGAACTGATGATCAGGTATGACCTTGAACCCGAGATATACAGTTTCCGCTCATTCGAAAGGTTCAGGGAGACAGCTTTGAAATACGGACTGGTGGGTTATCCCGTGCATATCAAGATTGATACGGGAATGCACCGGCTTGGTTTTATGCCCGGTGATGCTGACAGGCTGGCAAGCCTGGTGAGAAGCAGTGAAAGCATGAAAATCGTATCTGTTTTTTCCCATTTTGCAGCCAGTGAGGATCCGGCCCTTGATCATTTCACTCACAGGCAGGCCGCACTGTTTACAAAGGTGGCTGAAAAGCTCAGGGAAGCAACGGGCTACTCCTTCATCAGGCATATATGCAATTCATCCGCGATCATACGTTTCCCCGAATACCATTTTGAAATGGTCAGGCCCGGCATAGGCTTGTACGGTACCGGATATTTCAATGCCGGAGATGCTGACAAGCCTGATCTTAAACCGGCAGGAAGGTATATGACCAGGATATCGCAGGTGAAAACAATTCCGGCAGGAGAACCTGTCGGTTACGGATGTGCCGCTGTTGCGGACAGTGACCGTGTTATTGCCATACTGCCCGTGGGATATGCCGATGGACTGAACAGGAAGCTGGGAAACGGGAATGGCTCACTTTTCATAAAGAACCGGAGGGTTCCCATTATCGGCAATATTTGCATGGATATGTGCATGGCCGACATAAGCGGAGTGGACGCCGGAGAAGGGGATGAGGCCGAGATATTCGGTCAGGGTATCAGCATTGCCGAACTGGCCGGGAAATGCGGGACCATACCCTATGAGATCCTTACATCAATACCACCGCGGGTAAAAAGAGTCTTTTTCAGGGAGTAGGGAAGAGGGAATCTGTATGATGACCCGTCCGGAGAGGGCGGAACAGCAGTCCTTTCCTGACAAAATGGAGGCAGAAACTGAAAGGGCCGGCAGAAGGGTTCTCAGTATTTTGCTGCCAGGGGCATTATTCTTCCCTGTCCGAATGATCTGGAGGAAATTCTCAGAACCGGCGGGGCCTGGAATCTCTTATACTCGCTGTTCCTGACCATTCCTATGACATCTGATACGATTCCGGGTGTTATGCCTCTGCCGGTGATTGCGGCCGGTGCTTTCTGTTCTTCAATATACTGGTAAAGTATTGGATCCAGGATGCTGTATTCCGGAAGTGAATCGGTGTCGAGCTGATCAGCCCTCAGCTCTGCCGAGGGTGGCCTGGCAATTATATTTTCCGGAATTATTTCCCCGTTTCTGTTTATGTGGCGGGCAAGACTGTAAACATCAGTTTTGTAGACATCCCCGATGACGGACAGGCCTCCTGCCATGTCCCCGTATAATGTTCCGTATCCCACGGCTGCCTCACTCTTGTTGGAAGCATTCAGTAAAACGGCTCCGGATTTATTTGCCACTGCCATCAGAAGTATTGCCCTTATTCTTGCCTGAATATTCTCTTCCGTGACATCCGGCTGTTTACCGGCAAACAGGGGGGCGAGATCTTCCTCAAAGGCCCTGAAAGGCTTTTCTATGCTTATGATGTTGTATGGAATGTTCAGGCGTTCCGCCAGTGTGAGGGCATCGGTAACGGAATCCTCCGATGAATAGCGGGAGGGCATCAGGAGAGCCTGTACCCTGTCATTTCCGAGCGCTTCGGCTGCAAGGCAGAGCACAACCGCCGAATCAAGACCCCCGGAGAGGCCCAGGATTGCCCTGCTAAACCCTGATTTTCTGAAATAGTCACGTATTCCGCATACCAGGGCTTTATATACAAGCTCATGCTGACCGGGGAGTATATGATCATTATGATGTATTCCCCGGAATAAATCTTCAGAACTGAAGGTTCTGACCTCCTCCTCAAAAAAAGGAAGCATGCCGCAGATATCCCCTTTGCCATTGATTGTCACGGATGCACCGTCGAAGATAAGCTCGGTGTTTGCTCCTGTCTGGTTGCAGTTTATAAGCGGAACACCGTACCTGGCAGCTTTATTCCTGAATGCGGAAATCCTTTCACCGGTTTTCTTATATGAAAAGGGGAAGGCCGAAATGTTGACAATGAAATCAGGATGTTGCCCTGACAGTTCATACACAGCCGGAGAGGCATGGTTTTCCGTATCTCCTGATTCTGATCCGGGGAATTGTTCACTCCGTATGTCGTCACCGACTGTAAGCGCCATCCTGAAGCCCCTGAACGGAAAGATCCGGAAGTTTCTGCCGGGACTGAAATATCTGTGCTCATCGAATATGTCGTGTCCGGAAAACACTGTTTTAGCCGCAGAAAAGAGGATTTTTCCCTCAGACAGGACAAGGGCGGAATTAAGAAGCTTCCTGCTGCCGGAGCTGTCACTGACAACAGGGCAGCCGGCAATTGCGGTTATCCCCCTGCATTCATCCGCAACCTCATCAAGTGCTTTCCTGCAGTCTTCTATGAAATCATCACGCTGTAGCAGGTCATGGGGAGGATATCCCGGCAGGGAAAGCTCCGAAAATATTACAAGATCTGATTTTTCTTCCCTTGCCTTTTGTATTGCCCTGCGGATTTTTTCCCTGTTGGCAGTAAAATTGCCGATATGGTAGTTCAGCTGTGCGACCGAAAATCTCATATGAAATCTCAGAAGTTAATCCCCAGCCGGAAAGATAGCAATTTATGACTTACCATTTCACCCGGTTTATTCTTATTGTTCCGTATGAAATCAAGGAAATTGTTTTCAAAGCGGAGTCCGAAGACGGCAGAGAGGTTTCCGATGACAGGATATTCTGTTCCGGCCATTACGTGGTATGAAAGGTTGAAGGCCCTGATTTCAGCAAATGCATTATTATCCCGTATATTAAGAGACGGGATGTCGGCTTTGGCCGAAAGCACGATTTTCGGGTCCAGTCCGGCTTCGGCAAATATTTTCCCGTAGCCGGTTTCGCCTGTTCTTAGTTTTATGCCAACCGGAACGGAGAAATATTTAATCCTGTAAATAATTCGTTCGCCTGCTTCAACTGCGACTGTTTCGTGCCGGGGATTCCTGAGCCTGAAATATTTTTTTTCCAGGCAGATGAGTTTTCCCCCTGCGTCGGTGATACTGACTCCGGATGTGAAGGAGTAGTTCGGGCTGTAATTTTTGCTCCGGGATATGCCTATGCTTGACCCCGGTATTGCGCCTTCATTGCGCATCAGATATCTGTTTGTGGAAAACCAGCTTATTACGGGATCGAAATGAATGTCGAGCGAGTATGCATACGAGGGAGCGAAATTATCGCGCCGGGAGCTGAAACCGGTGTTCCGGTAATCAGTCTGGGCGGAAATCCGGAATGATATGCATAACAGAACAATCAGTACAATATATCCTTTGACTGATGGTTTTATACCTGTATGATTCATCTCATTCCTTTGTATGCGGATTATTTTCTCCATCACACGGGTGATCATTCATTTTCATTATCAAATGATCAAATACTGAGCCAGATTTATTGCTGCACGGATTTTTGCCATCACAATGAAAAGTAATTACTTTCGTATTTTCAAATTTATAACGGCATGAGAAACATTATATTCTTCACGGTAATTTTTTCATGTTTAATGGCAGCCGGAAGCGCCTGCAGAAGAAATCATTATAAAGTGAACACTTCATCCATAGAGGCTGATGTAAAGATAAAAAGGTTTGAACAGGCTCTCTTTTCGGCCGATCCTGCCGGGTTTGATGAGGGATTGCCTCTGATAAGGGAGGAATACGGCAGTTTCCTGCAGTTGTTTGCCTATGTTATCAATGCCGGAAGCACAGATGATCCGGATTTTCCTTCCGCGCTTCTGAGCTTTGCCACCGACAGGCTGAATTATGAAGTATATGAGGAAGTAATGCGGGTTTTTCCTGACATGGCTCCCTATGAGAAGGAACTTGAAGAAGCATTCAGGCATTATCTCTATCATTTTCCCGATAAGGCGGTTCCTTCGGTTATCAGCTGTGTTACCGGTTTCAACAGCAGTATCATTGCCGGCGATTCGGTTATCGGTTTAGGGCTTGACAGGTATCTTGGAAGGAACAGTCCCTATTATCCGCGTCTTGAAATTTATCAGTATGTGGCTGCCAGGATGAATCCCTTCAACCTTGTTCCTGACTGCATGTACGGCTGGGGCGCTTCGGAATGGGATTATGAGAGCATGGACTATCCTGAAAAAAACCTGCTGAGTGTCATGCTTCATGAAGGCAAGCTGAAATATTTTGAAAAATGTATGCTTCCCGGTATAAGTGACACACTGCTGTTTGGTTTCACTGCCTCCCAGATGAAGTTCTGCGAAAACAATGAAAGGCAGATGTGGCAGTACCTTATAGAACACGATCTTCTTTTCAGCACTGATCAGTTTGTTATCCGCAAGCTTACCGGAACGGCACCTTTCACCAGCTATTTCACGAACGAATCACCGGGAAGGGCAGCGGTCTGGACAGGATTCAGAATAGTTGAATCAGCCATGAAGAAGAACCGTGACATCAGTCTTGGTGATCTTATGGATTCAAGGGATATACAGGGCCTGCTGACGATGGCGGGATATGATCCCGACTGAAACAAAACGGGACTGAATTGCTTCAGCCCCGGCAGTTAATCTGAATACACAGCATCAGTTCTCAGGATGAATTGCCTCAACCGGGCAGACATCCGCGCATGCTCCGCAGTCGGTGCATAAGTCCGGATCTATTTTGTAGATGTCGCCTTCAGAAATTGCCTCAACCGGACATTCGTCCAGGCATGTTCCGCACGCTGTGCAATCTTCATTGATTTTGTAAGCCATTTTTATTTTAGTATTAGAATTTTTGAGTTTCCAAATGTATCCAAAAAAATTTTATTTTAAAATGCCGCATGACACATAGCAGCGGCATGTCTTCCGGATAAGGTCAGAAATCGAGACTGAATGACAGGTAGAAGACCCTTGGGAGAATGTAGTTGTTTTCAATGCCCCATGCCCAGTCGGCTCTTACGAAATATCCCAGCAGCTGGGCTCTTAATCCTGCCCCGAATCCTGCCACTATCGGCTCCCGGTTTGAGTCAAGTGTCACTTTCACGGAACCGCTCTGGATTACTTCGTTGTCCCATGCATTTTCTCCCGCCCAGGGTGTTCTTCCCACCCATGCGGATCCGATGTCTCCGAAACCGACCAGCTGGAAGGAGTTGAGAAAGTTTGATTTAAGCGGGTGTCCTGCAAAGTACCTGATTACGGGCCATCTTATCTCACTGTTTATCAGGGCAAAGCTCGTGCCGTTGCGGATATTCTGGATAAAACCGCGCATATTTGTAGCCAGGGCCTGGAAGCCATAGTTCATATTGGGATTGACAGGAATTGACTGGTCAAACATTGCTTTCCTGTTGAAAATATTTCCCATCCAGTTATCCACGCCTCCAAGGTAGTAAACAAGTCTGGTTGGTCCGTAGGATGTGCTTGCCGCAAAGCGGTTTGCCCAGATAAGTTCCCTGTGGAGTCTGATATAGGTACGGTAGTCCACACCTATCACAATCATATCTGACATTTTGTAATTCAGCTCCTTGTAGTATTCGCCAAAGATCTTGAAGCGGGTTCCGTAATAAATATTTATATTTCTTTTCCGTGTGTTGTCATATACCAGTTCCCCCTTCAGGTTTCCCCAGTGGCGGGAAATGATATCATTGTTGAGCACGGCAACCATGTTGTCGGAATAAAGCATGACGTGGCGGTCATTTCTGTAGGCAACGGTACCCTTGAGCGAAAGTACGGGCGTAAAGGGCTTTGAAAAGGTCAGGTAGATATTGTGAGTATGCGATTTGAAATAGCTGGTATCATTTGAACTGAAGAATCCCTGCCGGTGGAATATGAATTGTTTGTCGAGTTTCCCCTTCAGGCTTTCAGCGCTTACCAGGTACTCGTTGCTGTCGAAGTTGCCTGAGAACCGGAATCCTCCTGTCAAACGGTAATTTTCGAAGAGGTCGATTACCCCGAATCTGGTAAGCAGGTTTATCCCGGGGTTATAGTAGGGAGCTCCCCCGCTGTATACCTGGTAGGTGTTGTTCAGGAAGCTGAAGTCGATCTGATTTGCTATGTAATTGTTGTAGAAGGCTGTCTGGTAGATTCTTATAAGAGGCAGTTTAAGCCGCCCCGTATCAAGATCAATATTCATGTAATCCTTTCTCCAGAGCTGTTCGAAATAATTCTGTTTTTCTTTTTCGAAGATATAGTGGTTAATATCTATGGGCTCACTGGTCAGGTAATATTCATACAGCGGTTTTGTAAGGGTATCGCGTCTTTTTTTGTCTTCGGAAATAAGCCATTGCCTGAGTTGTTCAATACTGTCTGCCCTGTGGAGCAGGGCAGATTTCTCCTTTCTGAAGTTGCTGAATTTTCTTTCACGATCCGACAGGGGGGGGGAGTCGGACAGTTTTCCTTTCCGGATCATGTATTTTCCCTTGTTGAACAGCACCTCCCCGTAATTATCCTCTGCCCTGTCCACTGACTGGGTGAGGATATTGCGGTCATAGGCGCTGAGGGCTTCGGATCTGATAAAATACCTGTAATGGGTGGCGGTGTCGATATAGCTTATGGCACTGTCGAAGGTGGCGGAGTAACGGTTCATCATACCATCGGCATCGCCGATGTAGGTAAATCTCTTTCTGATATTTCCCGAAGGGGAAAATCTCTCAATGTATTGCCCTTCCGTCAGCCTGGTGAGAATATTATCCCTCCGGGAAAGGTTGTAGGTGAAAAGATTGAAGGTGTTTCCGACTTTTTCCCAGGGATCGGCAAGGTTGGTAATAGTGTCGCTGAGCCTGTTTGATGAAAAGATGATCACATCTTCCTCCCCTTCCAGGAAAGAAGGATTGAGGTCATCTGCTATATCCCTGGTGATCTGTTCGTTTGTTCCTGAAGAGATTGTATGCAGGTAAAGGTCGGTTATGCCGTCCTTCACCCCGGAAAAAATCAGGCGTGATCCTTCGGGTGAATAGGAAAAATCCAGAATCTTGTCAAAATAAAGAAGGTTTCTCTTTTCAGTCTTTTTCTCGTCCGTCCTGTAGAAATAAATAACCATTCCGGCATTTTCCTCGTTAATGTATGTAAGGATCCTTCCGCTCGGATGCCATGCTATTACGGGGTAGGTATTATCTGTGATATGCTCATATTTGGGTTCTTTCCGGAAAATAACCTTCTGTTTGCCTGTTGTCTGATCATAGATCCTGATCCTTTTCCTTCCCCAGTTGTTGGTCACATAAGCAATATACCTGCCATCGGGACTGATTTTTACCTGCTGGAAGAGCTGTTCCTTTTTTGAACGGGCAATGACATTTCCGTCATAGTCAGGCTTCGCCTCATCGTCAGCGAACTCATTGCGGTAGAATGCCTTCCATTCCTTCATCAGTTCCTTTACATTCTTGCCGATAACATACAGGAGGCCGTCCTCGATATTCTTATATACCTTTGTCAGGTATATAATATTGGGTATCAGCGCATCGCCATATTCCTTACCGATAAAACGCCAGAATGACTGTCCGGCATAAACGGCATCATCGTATTCTAGATGGTTTATATTCTTGTAATAGCCTGTCATGATGCCATCCTTTACCCGGTTTTCCGTTTCAACATCCCATCCGAATGAAACATAGTTTGCCAGTCCCTTGATAAACCATTCCGGTATGGTGATCACGGATGAGCTGCTGATGCGGTCCCGCACATCGGCGTCATAAAGCATCTCATTCACTATCACTTCGGTTATTGATGCCCCGATCTGTTTCTGGTAGGCAACGTGATCCCCCTCGTAGTAGAGCAGCACCTTGTTTTTTATTATTCTGCTGAATCCGCCGGTGTTATAGGTGTCCGCATCACCTGTGACAAGGCCGACATTGGATTCCCTGTACTCGTTATTGTTTTTATGGATAATGAAAACGAGCCGTTTTTCGAGGTTATAGTCAAAAAAGTCCTCTATCTCATCCAGTTTCCTGATGGCATAATCGGCGGTATACTGGGCGAGATCGCGGCCGTATTCGTTGAAATAACAGTCAATATTCTCAAAACGGTAGAAGGACCAGTAATAATCATAATACTGCACCCTGTTCTTGCCGAATGTCATCTGGTGTCCGTTGTAGAACTGTCCTGTTACAGTCAGCGGAGCAAGGCATGCAAGTATGATTATTATCAGCAGGCGGCGGTTTCTCATTCCTTGTTTCTTTGTGAAACATCAGGGTTTTTCGTTCAAATCCCGTTCCAAAACCCTCTTATTATGCAACAAAACTAATGATATTCCGGTTTAAAATATCTTAAAATAGTAAAGTTTATTAAATTTGTCATGTTTAATGTCAAACATCATTCCGGTCTGATTTTTGTATCAACCAGTGCAACCATACAATTACCGGGGTTGTTTATATACTAAAAACCGTATTGGAATGTTAAATATTATAAGTGTCTAACAATTTCGTAATATGAAAAAAGTCTGTCTGATAATTACAACGTTTTTTATTACTGTTTCGGTGATGGCTCAACCGGTTATGAAGCTTTCCGAAACTGAACACAATTTTGGTTCTTTCAGGGAAGAAGATGGTCGTCAGACCTTTGATTTTGAGGTCACCAACACCGGGAATTCCCCTCTGGTGATACAGAATATCATTGCCTCATGCGGCTGTACCCTTCCCGACTGGACCAAGCATCCGATTGCCCCGGGAGGAAAAGGGAAGATAACCGCTATCTATGATCCGCAGAACCGGCCCGGAGCATTCAACAAAACTCTTTCCGTCTATACAAACTCAAAACCGCAGGTTGTTGTTATTACTCTGAAGGGAGAAGTTATTCCGCGGGAAAAAACCATGGAAGAACTGTTTATCTTTCCTGTTGGTCCGGTAAGGTTTCAGAGCAATCATCTCGCTTTCACCAATGTGAAAAAGACCGAAAAGAAAATACGCGTCATGCAGATTATCAATCCCTCGAAGGAATCTGTAAAGGTTGAATTTGAAAATGTTCCGGAGCATCTGACTCTTAAGGCCAGTCCGGAGACACTCAAGCCCGGCCAGAAAGGTATTATAGAAGGTGCCTATGACGCCACAAAAAACAATGCCTGGGGCAATGTCAGCGATATGGTAAGGGTGAAGCTCAACGGCGTGACACAGCAGAATGTGTTTTATTACATTTCGGCCAATCTGGTTGAAGATTTCTCCTCACTTTCCAAAAGCGACCTGGAAAATGCACCTGTGTTCAAGCTTGAGGCCACGACCGTTGATCTGGGAAAAATGGCCGGTTCCACTTCCAAAGATGTTGAATTCAGGTTTTCGAATGCCGGCAAGAGGGATCTGATAATACGTCATGTCAGGTCAACCTGCGGATGCACTGCCATTCAGCAGGGTACCCAGGGAGAAGGCATCAGGCCCGGTCAGTCCAGTTCCATAAAGGCGACCTTCAATTCAGGAGGCTACAAGGGCAGGGTAACCAAGGCCATCTATGTCTATACGAATGATCCGAAGAATTCCGAAGTGGTTCTTATGCTCAATGCCGATGTTGAGCAGACTGCTTCAAGATGATATGCAGATCCCGTGATCTGATGTTTAACCCTGAAAGGGTGCTGTATGAGATAACGGCACCCTTTTACTGTTTTTACAGCTATAAAAACCGTTCAGTATGGCAGGAGGAGATAAGTCAGTCGGAGAAAAGCCAGACGGAAAAAGGCCAGACGGAGAACAGTCGGGCAGCCGTCTCAGGATAAAGGCTGGAACAGAATACCCCGCGGGTGTTAATCCGGCGGTTGCCGGAGGCAGCAGGAGGAAGAGAAAGCAGTATTCCGCCGCAGAATACCTTGATGGTATATTGAAAGGCAGCAGGACCATCCTGAGCCAGGCCATAACGCTGGTCGAGAGTTCCCTTCCGGAGCATGCCGGCATGATGCGTGACCTGGTTGAAAGCTGCCTTCCATTCAGCGGAAAATCGGTCAGGGTCGGGATAACGGGCGTGCCCGGAGCCGGCAAGAGTTCGTTCATTGAGGCCCTGGGCCTGCATCTTGTTTCGGAGGGCCGTAAGGTGGCGGTTCTGGCTGTTGACCCGAGCAGCAGCACTTCCCGGGGCAGCATCCTGGGAGACAAGACAAGGATGGAAAAGCTCGGCACCAGTCCGGATGCTTTTATCCGGCCGTCTCCTGCCGCAGGAAGTGCCGGGGGAGTTGCACGGAAGACACGTGAGGCAATTATCCTCTGCGAGGCAGCCGGATTTGATACCATACTGGTGGAGACTGTCGGTGTGGGTCAGTCTGAAACGGCAGTGCATTCCATGGTTGATTTCTTTCTTCTGCTTGTGCTTGCAGGTGCCGGGGACGAATTGCAGGGCATGAAAAGGGGCATAATGGAAATGGCTGATGCAGTTGCCGTCACCAAAGCCGACGGATCCAACAGGAGCCGGGCTGAGCATGCGGTCCGCATGTACCGTAATGTCCTCTCACTTTTTCCCGCCGATCCCTCGGGGTGGAAACCTGTGGCTCTGAGCTGCTCAGTGCGGGAGAATACGGGAATAAGGGAATTGTGGGATGTTATACGGAAATATGTGGCACTTACCGGCGAAAACGGTTTTTTCACGGAAAAACGCAAGCTGCAGTCTGTAATGATGATGAATGAAACAATTGCGGAATATCTGAATAATTCATTTTACAGCAACGATGAGATCCGTGCTTTGAAGCTCCTGTTGGAGAAGGAGCTCCTGGAAGGCAGAATAAGTTCCAATAAAGCTGCCCTGAGCCTTATTGAGAAATATCAGAAAATACATTGCCGCTAAACAATATTTTGTATCTTTGCGCGATTTAAAGATTAAAAATCTGATACTTAATACATTTAGCATAATGAAGAAAATTATCTTTTTATCCGTTCTGGCAGCAGTTCTCTCTGCCTGTACTTCCGGCCCCCAGTTTGTCATCAGAGGAAAGCTGGCCGGTGCTGACAGTGTTACCCTGGTACTTCAGAAAAGAGCAGACGGACAGATTGTGAATCTTGATTCAGCGGTTGTGAAAAAAGGTTCGTTTAAGATGAAGGGAGTGATTGAATATCCTGATCTTGTCCAGCTTGTGGCTCTTAACACCCCGTACCGCACGTCCTTTTACCTCGAGAATTCAAATATCACAATTACCGGGACGCTTGATTCCCTTTTCAATGCAAAGGTTTCAGGATCAAAAACTCAGGATGAATACAATTCTCTTATAGAATCAACAAGGCCGCTGAGTGAGAAATATTCCGATCTGGTACAGAAATACCAGGTTGCCCGCCAGGTAAATGATACTGCAGAGATCTCCAGGATAGAGAAGGAGGCAGATGTAATTGCAAAAGACATGAACAGTCTCCAGAAGGAATTCATCGTTAACAATCCTTCTTCATATGTAACTCCTTCCATACTCAGAAGCCTGAGTTATGAAATGGAAGCCTCGGAAATAGAAGCTGTCATCAACAGCATGGATACCAGTGTTGCCAGGATCCCGATGGTTCGGGAACTGAAGGCAAGGGTTGAGGCAATGAAGAAAGTTGCCATAGGGCAGAAGGCACCCGATTTCACACTGAATGACGTTAACGGGAACCCGGTTTCCCTTTCCTCCAAGATTGGATCAAAGCTCCTGCTTGTTGATTTCTGGGCCGCATGGTGCGGACCCTGTCGCCAGGAGAACCCCAATATAGTAAAGACCTATAATGAATTCAAGAACAGAGGCTTTGATATTTTTGCCGTATCACTTGACCAGTCAAGGGACGACTGGGTTAAGGCAATAGCCGATGACAAGCTGACCTGGACGCATGTATCCGATCTCCAGTTCTGGAACAGCGCTGCTGCACAATTGTATGCGGTAAGTTCCATTCCTGCAAATTTCCTGCTTGACGAGACAGGCACAATAATTGCCCGCAATCTCAGGGGCAATGATCTGAGAAACAAGGTCAGCGAGCTTCTGGGAAGGAGATAGGAAAAAGAGAATCCGCTCCGGCCGGGGGCAGACATGGTATGGAGGAAGGTTCTCCTGCACGGGACCGGGCAAGGGCACGGCAGGAAGTCCGGGAAATCAGCAGGAAATATTACGGTGAAAAGCCTGAAAAAGCAGGAATGGCAAAGCTTATTCCCTTTCCACTTCTTCAAGGATGAATCCCGTTCCCCTTACCGTCCGGATATCGATGTTCTTATCATCCGAGATATATTTCCGGAGTCTGCTTATGAACACATCCATGCTCCGGCCAAGGAAATAATCATCTTCACCCCATATTTCAGTAAGGATTTCTTCCCGTGCCAGGATTTTGTTCTTATTTACTATCAGATACTTAAGAAGCTGTGCCTCCTTGAGGGTCAGTTTCTCCGTATATTTTCCCGACTGCAGTTCGAGGGTATTGAATTTAAGGACTGTGTCAGATATCCTGAATTCATCCGTGGATGACGAATATGATCGTTTGAGGATATTTTTGATTCTCAGAATGAGGACTTCAGGGTCGAATGGTTTCGTGATGTAATCGTCGGCGCCTATTTTCAGTCCTTTTATAATATCTTCCTTAAGGCTTTTTGCTGTCAGGTAAATAAAGGGGATTTCGGGTTTGGCTTCCTTAATTTTTTCTCCCAGGGTAAATCCGTCCATTTCCGGCATCATCACATCGATTACGCATATATCCGGCCTGTCTTTTGTGAATGCTTCCCATGCTTCCCTGCCGTCGCGTGCCAGGCTGACCTCAAAGCCATTCATGGTTATGTACTGTGCAAGGATATTGCCAAAATCCCTGTCATCTTCCGCTAGTAAAACTTTCATAATGCCTCTCTGTGGTTTAATAAGGAATTGTTACTGTAAAGATACTGCCTTTTCCGGGTTTGCTGCTAACCGTAACATCACCCCCGTGGGCGGCGGCAATTTTTTTCACATAGTAAAGCCCTAGTCCCAGTCCCTTATATTTGTGAATATTGCCTGATGATGTACGGTAAAATTTTTCAAAAATATGTTTCTGGTCCGATTTGCTTATTCCTATGCCGTTATCAGCTATCCTGACAAATATTTTTCCGTTTTCGGCAAAGCCTTCAATATTTATAACCGGATCCCTGGCCGAATATTTGACCGCGTTGGACAGGAGGTTGTTGATCATTGTGATAAAATAGACAAGGTCGATATCCGCTTCCAGTCCGTTAAAGCTGTAATTCTGGGTAATTGTGGCTGAGTTGCCGGGTCCGATTCTGAAGCTGTAAACGATATCGTTCATTACTTCCTCAATGACTGCCTTCTTTTTGTCGAGCTGGAATTCGGTTCTTTCCCACATTGATATTTCGAGTATCATGTTTATCAGCTGGTTCAGATGTACGCTTTGTTTACCTATCAGTTTTGCCGTTTCCAGAACCTTTGCATCATCCTGTCTTATCCTTTCCATTTCCAGGGTCTTTCCTGCAACGGTTATTGTAGCCAGGGGCGTTTTGAGCTCATGGGTCATGTTGTTTATAAAGTCTGTTTTGAGGTCTGACAGTCTTTTTTCCTCCATCAGGTTTTTATAGGTAAGCATGAATATGGCAACCACTATGACCAGGCTGAACAGGCTCATGGCAAGTGATGCGGAAGAAGCCTGAAGCACCATTTTCCGCTTATCCGAGAAATCAATGAAGAATTCAAAAAAGAGGGAGTAATAATTGTCTTCAAGTCCCCTGCGTTCAACGAGCAGTCTGGATCCTGCGGCAGGAGATATATCCGTCCGGGCTGCAGTTTTTCCTCCTCCGGTCTGTTCAGGCGGTTGTTTTCCAAAAAAGCTGAAGGTCCTGATGATGGGAAATGTATCCGTGCTGATGATTTCAAGATTCCGGATTTCTATTCGGGAGGTAAAATCCTTTTCCACTCCCATTCTTTCAAAGTACGCGGAGAGGTAGTCAGAAAGGTATTCTTCCTGGTTGAGTGTCATTGTGAAATAATCCAGTATTTCACCTTTTTTTCTATTCATTTCCGCTTCGTCCCTTATCAGCGGCAGTTCAGCCGCCACTTCCCTGGAATACTCATCCAGAATAAAACGGACGGTATCGTAAACATCCACCTTATACTGCCGCCTCAGGGATACAAGGGCTTCCTGGGAAAGCAGCCTGTACCGGAGGTAAAGCATTTCATGATTCTGCTTCAGGATTCCCCGTATGATGATTATCTGGGCGATGATCAGGATTGCTATCGCTGTTATGCCGAGAAGGAGTATGGTATTCCTTTTTTTCATCATCTGCAGTTTGTTTATCAAATGTATTGAATTTTCTTAAGATCACTATCCCCTGATCCTCACATTAACCCTGCATTAACTCCGTATTAACAAAGCGGGGCTGTAAACGGTATTATCTTTGAACTGAAAATAATTAAAGAGACAATAATTAAAAAAGATACTGCCATGAAAAAATCGGGAATAATACTGGGAATAATTCTTTTGGCAGCTTTTTGTCAGATGCTGCCGCTGAATGCCCAGGAAAAGACAAAGGAGGAGAAGGAAAGGGAGATGCAGGAAGCCATAAGGGAGCAGAAAAAAATTATGATTGAGAGGCAGAAGGCGGAGATGGAGAGGCAGAAGGCGGAGGTGGAGAGGCAGAAAGCTGATTTTGAATCAAGGAAGCGGGCCAGGGAAGAATTTGAGAAAGCCATGGAGGATTTAAAGGAACAGGGGAAGACAAGGCCCTTCGGTGATCCGTTCATGTGGCCGGGCCCGGGTGATCTGTACAGATGGTGGCCGAACGGAAATTCTGAAAAGAGTACCTGGGATATCTCCAAATCGATAAAGGGATCGTCTTATTCCCGTGAATATATTTTCGATGTGGAGCCTTCTGCAAAATCAGTCATCATGTCGGTCAGCGGCGACTGCAAGGAAGGTGAAATCAGAATAAAGGTCATTATGCCAAACGGCAGGACCTTTTCCGAAATCGTTATTGATCAGTATGGCAATCTTAACTGGAGAAAATCACTCAATATTTCCGATACTGAGAATCAGGATAAGACCGGTGCCTGGAAGTTCAGTATAAAATCATCAAAAACGACCGGTTATTTCAAAATTTTCTTCCAGGTAAGCTGAAGGAAGGCGGTTTATTCTATCTGTGCCGAGGCCCTTCCGCCCTTGACACTTTCAACCCTTACCGTGTATTTACTGCCGCCTTTAACTATCCATTTCACATCAACTTTCTGGTATCCTGCGATATTGGGTATTTCTATCCTCTGAGGATTCCTTTTCTGTTCGCTGGTAATATTAAGGTCGGCATTTTCCACTATCATGCCCGCAACAACCGTTCCTCCGTCAAGAAAGGCATAAACCGGGGGATCAATTTTAAATTTCAGGTTTGATGCTGAATGCGTTGGTATCATCCGGGTGTTGGTTATTGAGGCTGTTATTTCCCTGAGACCGCCTTCAGTCTTTGTTACTTTCAGGTTCGAGATTTCCAGTTTGGGTGTTTCATATGCGTTATAAAGGCAGAATGCAGCATTCCGGTGTGCATCCGTTTCAAGCATGAATCCGGGGTGCAGCCGTCCGAACATCTTGCTGAACCCGCCTACTTCCACTTCTCCGTAAACAGGATGATTCACTTTCTGCCAGGGAATGAATCCGTCTTCAAACAAAAGCAGTTTGTCGAATTCATAGGAATCGGTGTTTTCCCTGTCATAAAACATCATATAGCTGTTCCACAGTTCGTTTGAATAGACAAAACATCCCATTGCCCCGTGAAACCAGTCAATTTCACCGCCATATACGGAATACAGGTCTTTCCAGATTGTAAGAAGTGAATATCCGGGGAGGATCTTTTCCCCTTTCTTTCCTATGGCTTCGATGGCGGCATCATCGGACCGGCTGTAGGCTTCAGCACCGCCGTTCTGTATTGAAGGTCCCCTGAGGATCATGCCTCCTGTATTGTGGAATGACTGTGCAGCCGTTATATTCCTGTGGCTGGAGACAAAATCCCTTACCGCCCGGTTTTCCGGCTGTGAGAAAGGATACTTATGGGCCCCGCTCTGAACGTAATTTGGCTCCCAGTTGAAGCCCCAGTCGCGGTTGCCGTCATATCCCCCGGGTCCGTCTTCATTGATCTGTCCGTCTCCATCATTGTCAATACCCTCCATTCCAAGAAGATCATACTCGCCCTTTTCGCCCGGTTCAACGCGTATCATCCTGCGCGGATCCTTGGGATCGGCCTTGTATGCACCATCGGGATTCCTGCGTCTCATCTGGCTAATATTCTTGTCACCGTTCAGATCATCCGGTCCGTCTTCATCAAACAGGCCATCCCGGTCATTGTCAAAGGGGATAAGTCCTGATCTGGGAGGAACGCCGATATTTGCAAAATAATCCCTGCCATCCGGGTTGATACTTGGTGCTATATAGAATGTCTTGTCTTTCAGCAACTGGTTTATGAAATCATTCTGGTCGAACATTTCGCAGAGGTACCATGCTGTATACATGGCCATTTCACTTCCCTGGAGTTCAATTGAATGGATATTGCCGTCAATCCAGAATCCCGGCTTATGATCCGGATTTCCGCTCTTTTTATCGGATATTGTCAGTACATATATATCGCGTCCCTGGTATGATTTACCTGCTGAGCTCAGGCTGACCAGGCCCGGGAAAGCTTTTTCAAGTTTCCTGCAGAAATCGGTGATTCCGGCGTTGGTATAGTATTTATTCCAGACCATGGGAACTCTGGGAGCTGAAGGTGTTCCTGCCGCTGAGATAAAGAGTGCCTCGTTCTGGGCAAGAACTTTATCGGGAAGGAGTATTAGCAGTGACAGGAATAATGTGGTTAAAGCTATTTTTTTCATCTCGTTGTATTTTATTTTTGAGCAATCAGTCAATGAATCTGTATCAGACTGATCAGCAAGTTGAACTGATAGTTATTTAAGTTCGGCAGTTGTTGTTATAATACCGGTATTAACAGCTCCGGCAGTGATTTTTACAGTTCCTTTTCCCATTATGAGCCAGCTGTATTCAGCCGATTCCCCGCCTTCAAGCCTTTTGATTGTCTGGACTTTCTGTCCGCTGAGGAATTTCTGTTTTCCGTTTGTTTCAACGCTGATCCGCATCAGTCGTGTGAACACATTTCTTTCACCGGCAGCGGCACAGGTGGCAAAAATACCTTTATTATGCACTTTAAGGGAAATCCTGAATATGTTTTCACCCTGGTTTTCCACCTTCATATCAAGGAATTGCAGTTCTGGATGCATTGCGGCCATTTCAACAATGAAGCGCGAATTCTTCTCAATAAGATCCTGAAGCCTGTCTTCCGGAGGATTGATTGTTACAAACGGTTTTATTCCTCCCACCTCTACTTTTTTACCGGGGAAACCGGGGTGTTTTATTTCCGTCCATGGAACGAAAACATTTTCCATATTGTTTTCTTCAGCAAATTTCAGGAATGCCACACCGGGATTTTTCCCGGGTTCAGCCGGGAACCACCAAGCCGGTGTACTGAAGCTGTATCTGCCATAATGGTAATATGACCATTCCATGAAATTTCCCGGGGGAAGCGTTGCGGCGGGTGAACCGTTAACGCCGGTTATATTCCGGTATTTTTCCGACACCAGCTTAATGATGGTTTCATCCTGGCTCAGAACACTGGTTATTTTCCTGGCCTGTCCGGTCATCATTCTCATTGATTGCGGTCCGGGGGGTGGTCCCTGCATGGGGAATGCCCCCGGGAACTGAAACTGACCCTGTCCGCCGGGAATATATCCCTGTTCCGCCGGCTGGGCTGCGGCCTGACGTCCGCCGGCAGGTTTTGCCGGCTGGCTGAGGTTGTCCTGGGGTCCGAATGCCATGGTGGCATAGATATTGAAATGGTCAAAAAGGAAATCCAGGACAGCAATGGATTCCGGTTCCGATACAGGATGAGCTCCTGCTCCGGCGCCAAAAGCTTCGTAGTTGTATGTCAGGTTCCTGTTGAAGTTCACACCGCCGGGTCCGTCTTCATTGAAGAGACCGTCCCCGTCGTTGTCGATGCCTTCCGGAAAGACAAGATAAGATCCTGTTTCCCCCTTTGAAAAATCTGCTTCAACCATTATTCTTTCATCGTCAGGGCTCTTCATATATTTCCCGGCCGGATCGCTGACTCTCATCAGTGTAATCAGTCCGTCGTTGTTCAGATCCTCAAGGGGATCCTCGTTGGTGACGAAATCCCTGTCATCATCAACAGGCGTATCATTGACGTTTCTTTCGTATTTCAGGTCGCTGAAGAACTGCCCGGAAGCATCAGGGCTGACATCCGGAATCACGTAGAAGGTGATTTTCCCGAGAAGGTTTTGTATTTCCGGGGATCCTGAATTTTTCAGAAGGTATCCGGCAAAGCCGGCAGCGAGTTCCCTTCCGAGCACGTGACTTCCCTCGATGCCTCCGAGAACGGCTATTCCAGGCTTATTGTCCCTGTCGCCCGTTCCTATTGTGATTACCACCAGTTCCTTCCCTCCCGCACTTTTGCCTAGAGGCTTTACAGAACAAAGGGAGGGATATTCCTTTGCCAGTGCTTCAACTGTACGGGTCATCACTCTGTGATCCCCGTACCTGCCCTGAGCCCCTGTACTGACTGAAAGGAAGCAGCACATCAGGGCCAGAATGGAAAATCTCAAAAAAACATTCATGTTATGGTCTTTAAGTTATCAATGGTCCCCGGCTAAGTCCGGGAGATCCGGAAGGCTTAAAATTAACGCATATTATTTTAATTGCAACACCTAAACTTTTTATTGTCTTATATGTTAATTTTGTAGTCAGGCAGATGGGGATCAGGATGGAATACTGCCCTGAACCGCCGGATCCTGCGGTTATTCTGCAGGCAGGCACAGCCGGGACCGGCCTGAATGGTTTATTAATGATAGTCTTGCAGTGAGGCAGAAGCTGTTAGTTCGATGAGAAAAGCACTGGTAATTTTTTCGTTTTTTTTCCTGTGGGCCTGCGGAGGCGGTCCTTCAGGTCCGGATGAAATGCTGATAACGGTCACCATTGCCCCGTATAAATATTTCATCAGGGAGATTGCCGGGGATGATTTCACCGTAAACATAATGGTGCCTCCCGGTGCAAATCCCCATATCTATGAGCCTTATCCCGCCCAGATAAGAAGTCTGAGCAGGTCGGCCGCATATCTTGGGAATGGTTTTCTCGGCTTCGAGTCGGCATGGATGAAAAGATTTGAGGAGATCAACAAGGACATGAAGAAGGTAATGGCCGGAGACAGGATTTCACCCATAGCTCCGGACCATTCTCACGGAGCCGGCAGAAGCCATTCCGAAGCTGCAGATCCCCATTACTGGGTATCTCCGAAATGTGCCCTTGAACTGGCTGCGGTTGTCAGGGATCTGGTATGTGAACTGAATCCGGCTTCGGCTGAAGAGTATAACAGGAATTACGAAACTCTTGCAGGGAAGATCAGAGAAGTTGATAAAAGGGCTGAGGATCTTTTTTCAGATCTGACAAACCGTCATTTCATGATTTATCATCCCAATCTGGCTTATATTGCAAGGGATTACGGACTGGAAGAGGTTGCTGTGGAATTTGAGGGGAAGGAACCTTCCCCCTCACGCATGAAGGAGCTTATTGATCTGGCGGTAAGAGAAAACATAAACACGATATTCATACAGAAGGAATATGACATCAGGAATGCCAGGGCTATTGCTGCCGGCACGGGAGGAGAAATCAGGATAATTGACCCGCTTTCGGAAGACTGGTACAGATCCGTAACGGATATCATTGACGGCTTATACACAAGTCTGACAAGCAGCGGGAAATAAGTTGAGCATATGGCTTTTATTTTTGAAATGCATTCTGTATCCGCCTCATACGACACGAACACCGTGCTTGAAGGGGTTGATTTCAGTGTGGATGAAAATGATTTTATCGGAGTGATCGGGCCGAACGGCGGGGGTAAAACCACTCTTCTGAAAATCATTCTTGGACTGCTGAAGCCTTCTGCCGGGGAGATCCGTTTTAATCCGGATCTTCCGGACTCGGAAAGAATCGGTTATCTTCCCCAGATTTCAACCGGTGATGTGAATTTTCCGGTTAATGTGACAGATGTCATTCTTTCGGGAATGATGATCAGAAAGAGGATTTTCTCAAGGATGTCGGCGGATGACAGGAAGAAGGCCGGGCGGATTGCGGAGGAGCTCGGACTTTCCGGACTTGAGAGGAAAGCGCTGAGTGAACTTTCAGGAGGACAGATACAGCGGGTTTTGCTCGGGCGTGCCATAATAGGTGATCCCCGGCTTTTACTTCTGGATGAACCGGGAAATTTTGTCGATTCTTCGTTTGAGAGCGATTTTTACGGAAAACTGAAGGAATTGAATAAGAGGATGGCAATACTCATGGTGTCGCATGATATAGGAATGATCTCCTCGCATGTGAAATCCTTTGCCTGTGTAAACAGGAAGCTTCACTACCATCCTTCCTCGGAAATAAGCAATGATCAGCTCCTTGCGTACGGATGTCCTATTCAGCTTATTACTCATGGTGATGTGCCGCATACGGTACTTAAAACACATAACTGAGTGGAAGGAACTATTTTTCAATATGATTTTATTGTCAAGGGTTTGCTGGGAGCGCTTTTTGCAAGCATAACGGCAGGATTTGCCGGAACATACATTGTTACCAGGAAGATGGTTTTTCTCAGCGGGGGAATCACTCATGCCTCATTCGGAGGGATAGGGATAGGGTATTATGCCGGGATCAATCCTGTTGCAGGAGCAGCGGTATTCGGAGTTCTTTCAGCACTGGGAATTGAATATCTTTCCATTAACCACAGGATAAGGGAAGATTCCGCCATTGGTATCCTGTGGGCATTCGGAATGGCTACGGGCATAATCTTCATTTATCTTACACCGGGCTATTCGCCGAATCTGATGAGTTATCTTTTCGGAAGCATTCTTACCGTAACCAATGCCGATATAATTGCACTGGGAATAATGTCGGTGATATTCTTCATCTATTTCGGAGTATTTTACCGGACAATACTGTACACATCCTTCGATGAATCCTTTGCACGTACCTACTCATCGGGTGTTGATGCATTCAAATATGTCACCACATCGCTAATTGCACTCACCATCGTACTTAACATCAGGATGGCCGGGGTGATCCTTGTGCTTTCACTTCTTACCCTGCCGCCGAATATTGCAATGTTGTTTACCCGGAAGTATTCGCTTATAATCCTTGTTTCCATTCTCACCGGATTTGCCGGAACTGCTTCCGGATACGTCATTTCATATTTCGCCGGCATTCCGGTGGGGGCTACAATAATATTCACCCTGGTGATAATGTGGATTATTGCAAAGGGTATCACCATGCTTATGTTATCCGGATTCAGCAACTTAAACCCGGACTGCGATCGGAAGCAATAGAAAAAAATATAAACAAATTTAATCTGGAAAAAAATGGATTATGACATAATAATAATCGGAAGCGGCCCCGGAGGGTACGTAGCTGCAATCAGGGCATCGCAGCTGAAGATGAAGGTAGCTGTTGTTGAAAAAGCAGATATCGGAGGAGTCTGCCTCAACTGGGGTTGCATCCCGACGAAATCACTCCTGAGGAGTGCGCAGGTATTTGACGACCTGAAGCATGCATCTGAATATGGCATTTCAGTTGCCGGAGAGCTGAAGGCTGATTTTAGCGCAATCATTGCCCGCAGCCGGAGTGTTGCGGAAGGAATGAGCAAGGGGGTTCAGTTCCTTTTCAGAAAAAACAATATTACCCTTATCAGGGGGAAGGGGCGGCTGGCCGGTGCCAACAGTGTTGAGATTGATGATGGTGAAGGAAACAAAACCATAAAAAGTGCCGGGCACATCATCCTGGCAACCGGGGCAAGGTCAAGGGAACTGCCCGGACTGAAGCAGGACGGAAAGAAGGTTATTGGTTACCGTGAGGCCATGAGCCTGCCCGTTCAGCCGGAATCGATGGTGGTTGTCGGCTCGGGTGCAATAGGAAGTGAATTCGCTAATTTCTACCAGTCTGTCGGAACTGCCGTGACCCTGGTGGAATTTCTTCCGCGGCTGGTTCCCAATGAGGATGAGGAAGTGTCCAGACAGCTGGAACGTTCCTTCAAGAAGATGAAAATGAAAATAATGACCGGATCATCTGTGGAATCTGCAGATACATCGGGGGAAAAATGTGTTGTGACAATAAAAACCCCGAAGGGAACCGAAACGGTTGAAGCCGATATTGTTCTTTCCGCCGTTGGGGTGACAACAAATATTGAAGGACTGGGACTTGAGGAGGCGGGAGTAAGGATTGAAAGGGACAAGGTTGTTGTGGATGAATGGTACAGGACCTCTGTGGAAGGGGTATATGCCATCGGGGATATTGTTCACGGGCCGGCACTGGCACATGTGGCATCGGCTGAGGGAATAATCTGTGCGGAAAAGATAGCCGGCCTGGATGTCGAAGCGCTTGATTACGGCAATATACCTTCCTGCACATATACCAGTCCTGAAATTGCATCGGTGGGTTACACTGAAGAAGCTGCCAGGGCTGCCGGATATGAAATAAAGGTTGGCAAATTTCCTTTTACGGCTTCAGGCAAGGCCAGTGCAGCAGGCAGCAGGGATGGTTTCGTGAAACTGATTTTCGATGCCTCGTATGGTGAACTTCTCGGAGCACACATGATAGGAGCCAATGTAACGGAAATGATTTCCGGACTTGTTATTGCAAGGAAGCTTGAAAGCACGGCTCATGAGATAATGAAATCTGTCCATCCTCATCCGACTATGTCGGAGGCCATCATGGAAGCTGCGGCAGCCGCATACGGAGAAGTTATACATATCTGATTTCCTGTTCATTGTAACAGGAGAGGCAAAAAGAACAGAGCCAACGCAACCTTTTTCCGGTTTTCAGCATCAGTTTTAAGGAAGAATATTGGCTTTCAGGCAGAATTTTGCATATTTTTATACTCTGTGCCAAGAAACTATAACTTGCCTGAGATTAGAAATATCATTAACGGTTGTCTGAAAGGAAGCAGAAGGGATCAGGAACTTCTGTACAGGCGCTATGCACCCTCACTTTATGCCGTCTGTCTTCAGTATTCCGACAATGATGAAGAAGCAAGGGATATTTTGCAGGAGGGGTTTATAAAGATTTTTACAAATCTTTCCCACTTCAAATATGAAGGTTCTTTTGAAGGCTGGATGCGGAGAATCATTGTCAATACCGCACTTGAGAAATACAGAAGCAGGAACAGGCTTTACATGGTTGAAGATATTGACATGATCCCGGAGCCCTTTGTTGATCCTGACAATGAGGATTATTCCGGACTTGACGCAGGTGATCTGATGGAGATCATCAGGATGCTGCCCCCCAAGTACAGGATGGTTTTCAACCTCTTTGCACTTGAAGGCTATTCACACAGGGAAATAAGCCGGATGATCAACATTTCGGAAGGGACGTCAAAATCCAATCTTGCCCGTGCACGGATGATACTTCAGCGCAGGGTTGAGGCCTATACCGGGATAAAGAAAAAGGTACTGAATGGATGAAACCAGAACAAATATTGATCTTGTTTTCAGGAACGGCCTGAAAAATTATGAGGTTCTGCCCCCGCCGGAAGCCTGGAATAATATCAGGCCTGCCATAAGGGCAAGGCAGAGGCCCCTTATCATTCTCAGGGCCGCAGCTTCAGCAGCCGTTCTCTTGTCCGTCGCCTTTCTGGCCTACAGGCTGAGCACTCGTATCACTATGCCTGAGCAGACTGTTATTTCCGGTCTGCCGGAGGGGATACCTCCGGCACTTGTCATAGCTCCGGGTGAAGTACAGGTTGTAGCTGAAAAAAATGTCCCTCCTGAAAGGCAGATAATTGCAGAGGCAGACAGTGACGTTCCGGGGGAAATGGAAGTGATTCCCGGCGCAGCTGATGACAATCTGATAATACAGCCTGTTGAAACAAGCCAGACGGCATCCGGTGTGGTTTTCCCGGCCCGCCATGGCCGGAAGGATTTCAGTCTGCGTGAACTGTTCCGTTCAGACAGGGTGGAAATTGCTGCCGCGGATGCGGAACCCTTCTATTTTCCAGACGCATCAGAGAGCGGAAAGAAAACGGGCAAATGGAGAATATCAGCCCTTGTTTCCCCTACCTATTACACAAGTTTCTATTCCGGCAATGATGAATTCGTCTCACGCCTTATGACTGACGAACAGCCCGGATTCTCATATTCAGGAGGTCTGGCCCTTGCTTACAGGGTAAGCAAAAGGGTAAGTGTCCAGTCAGGCCTTTATTTTTCATCATTCGGCCAGGAGCTGGCGGGAATCACATCCTTCGCGGGTTTTCAGCCGTATGATTATGCAAAGGGAAACCGCAATTTCGGGGTCATGACCACCAGGGGAATGATCTATACAAACAATTCTGATGTTTTCCTCCTTGACACCCGGAACGAAAACAGGATTGTTACCAGATACACAAAAGACTATTTTGATCCTTCAAAGGCAAATCTCGTTTATGTCGATAATTCCCTGCGGCAGAACTTCAGCTATCTTGAACTGCCTTTGATTATAAGATATAAGCTGCTGGGCAGGGCACTTGATTTTAACCTTATAGGAGGCTTGTCCTCAAATATTCTCATTAACAACTCAGTATATGCCGCTATTGACGGAGGCAGGTACCAGGTGGGCCGGACCGAGGGAATGAGCATGCTCACATTCAGCAGTTCCCTGGGTATGGGGATGGAGTATAACTTCCCCGGCAATCTTTCCCTGAATCTTGAACCTGTTTTCAGATATTATCTCAATCCTTTCAGCCAGACACCCGCACTGAAGGTTCATCCATATTCATTCGGCATATTTTCAGGTATTTCATACAGGTTCTGATTCCGGAACAATTTTCCCTTTATCTGAACACTTCCGGCACAGGGAGATATTTTTATCAAGCTGAAAAGTTGTACCTTTGCACTTTGTTTTTAATACAGGACATTATGGATCTTCCGCGAAGAAATATTGCCATCATTGCAACAATTGTCATGACATTGTCATTGCTTCTGTTCACGACACTGAACGGATTCAAGGGTTTCGGCAGTACTGCCACGGGAGGGACCATGGATTCCGCTTATTTCAACAGGCCTTTCAGGTTACCTGATGAGGTGGCCTTTGCAGGGGAAAGGATGCCCCTTGAGAATTTCGACACAAAAGAAAGTCTTGAACGTGAAATTCTTGTCAGCGCCTACCGTCATTCCTCAACCATACTCATCATAAAGAGGGCCAATCGTTATCTTCCGGTTATCGAGCCTATACTGAAAAAGAACGGTATTCCTGATGATTTCAAGTTCCTGGTGGCTGCAGAGAGTGAATACAGTAACATGATATCACCGGCGGGCGCAACAGGTTTCTGGCAGATAATGCAGTCAACGGGAAGGGAGCACGGGCTGGAGATCAACAATGTGGTGGATGAGAGGTATCATCTTGAAAAATCCACACAGCTGGCATGCGATTTTATCAGGAAATCCTATGAGAAATACGGCAGCTGGACAATGGCAGCAGCTTCCTATAACTGTGGCAGGTCAGGTCTTGACACACAGATTTCCATTCAAAAGAAGAACAATTATTATGATTTACTGTTAACCGAAGAGACTGCCAGGTATATTTTCAGGGTTGTGGCCTATAAGCTCATCATTGTCGACCCGTCTGCTTACGGTTTTGATATTGAGGAGGATGAGCTTTATCCGGAACTTAAGTACCATGAGGTGGAGGTTAAGGGTGAAATAGCTGATTTTTCGGATTTTGCTGCCAGTTACGGAACGAATTACAAGCTTCTCAAATTCCTCAATCCCTGGTTAAGGCAGCCCTATCTCAACCCGCGACAGGGGAAGACCTATCTTATCAAGATTCCGGCCGAGGGCATGAGAAATCCTGAAAGTATTGAATCCTTCAGCAGAATATATTACGACAGTCAGTAAGATGGGAGACGAGATCAGAGTACTTGGAGCCAGGGTTCATAACCTGAAGGATATAGATGTCACCATACCGCGGAACAAGCTGGTTGTGATAACCGGTCTGAGCGGCAGCGGCAAGTCGTCTCTTGCCTTTGATACTATCTATGCCGAGGGCCAGCGCCGCTACATGGAAACCCTGTCGGTATATGCCCGGCAGTTTCTGGGCGGCATGGAAAGGCCCGACGTTGACAAGATAAGCGGCCTGAGTCCTGTCATTTCAATTGAGCAGAAGAGCACCAACAAGAATCCGAGATCGACAGTAGGCACCATTACCGAGATATATGATTTTCTGAGGCTCCTGTATGCCAGGGCAGCGGATGCATATTCCTGGGTATCGGGTGAAAAGATGGTCAGATACACCGATGAACAGATCACAGATCTGCTTAAGGAGAGATTTGCAGGTGAAAAGGTATATCTGCTGGCACCTGTCGTTAAGGGGCGCAAGGGCCATTACCGGGAGCTTTTTGAGCAGATAAGGAGAAAGGGTTATCTGAGTGTACGCGTAAACGATGAGATAAGGGAGATCACTTACGGGATGAAGCTGGACCGCTACAAGGTTCATTTTATTGAGATAGTGATTGACAAGTTCATGATCGGAGAGGTTACGGACAAACGTCTTCGGGATTCCGTTCAGACTGCCCTTGACCAGGGAGAGGGGGTGATGATGGTACTTGGCAGCAGCAGCAGTGAACCGCGGTATTTCAGCCGTCATCTGATGGATCCCGTAAGCGGCCTTTCCTACAATGAACCGGCGCCCCATACCTTTTCCTTCAACTCCCCCCAGGGGGCCTGTCCTCATTGCAATGGTCTGGGTGAAATATCGAGCATAGATGAAGACAAACTGATTCCCGACAGAAGTTTAAGTATAAGGAAGGGAGGGATCAGACCTCTCGGCAAATACAGGAATGTATGGATATTCTGGCAGATTGAGGCAATTGCAGAAAAGAACGGGTTTACACTTGACACTCCCATAGGGGATATTCCGGAGGATGCCCTCAGGAAGATACTTTACGGATCGGATGAGGTACTGAGGCTTTCGAATACTCCTCTCGGAATGACTTCACAATATACGCTGACTTTTGAAGGCGTTGTCAATTTTATCGGGAATCTTGAAGCTGTTGATGAAAAGCGTAACGGGGCAAGGCTCAGGGATCAGTATGTGCAGTACGAGACCTGTCCGGAGTGCAATGGCAGCAGACTGAAAAAAGAGGCCCTGTATTTCAGGATTGCCGGCAGGAATATCGGTGAACTGGCGGCCATGGACATACGTGAGCTTTCGGATTTTCTTCTTCATCTGGATGAGAAGCTGACAAAGCGCCAGAAGCGGATAGCATCTGAAATACTGAAGGAAATAAGGGCAAGGGTTGGTTTTCTTGTTGATGTGGGTCTTGATTATCTGTCGCTGAACCGCGGAGCCAGAACACTGTCGGGCGGCGAGAGCCAGAGAATAAGGCTGGCTACCCAGATAGGCTCAAAGCTCGTGAATGTGCTGTATATTCTGGATGAGCCCAGCATAGGGCTTCATCAGAGGGATAACAGGCGGCTGATAGCTTCGCTCAGGCAGCTGAGGGATGCCGGCAATTCCGTGATAGTTGTTGAACATGACCGGGAAACCATCCTGTCGGCAGATCATGTGATTGACATGGGTCCGGGGGCCGGCGTCCACGGGGGGATAGTCATTGCCGAAGGAAGTCCCGGTGAGATTGCACGGTTCAATTCACTGACAGCAGGTTTCCTGAGCAACCGGAAAAGACTGGAAATACCCGGATCGAGGCGGACAGGCAATGGCAGGTCGCTTGTAATCAGGGGAGCTTCGGGCCATAACCTGAACAATCTGGATGTGCGGATTCCCCTTGGAGTCCTTGTCTGTGTAACCGGTGTTTCAGGCAGCGGCAAATCATCCCTCATAAATCAGACTCTTCATCCTGTTCTGGCCGGAAAATACCATCACTCCGGGAAAAGATCACTGCCCTACCGGGAGATAAGCGGAACTGAATACCTGGACAAGGTTATTGAAGTAAACCAGTCTCCCATCGGACGGACTCCAAGATCCAATCCTGCCACCTATACCGGGGTTTTCACCGACATCCGCAAGCTGTTTGAGCAGACTACCGAAGCCAGGATAAGGGGCTTCAGTGCCGGACGTTTTTCCTTCAATGTAAGCGGGGGAAGATGTGAAGGCTGTCAGGGTGCCGGTGTGAAAACGATTGAAATGAATTTTCTGCCCGATGTATATGTTCCCTGTGTTGACTGCAACGGCAAGAGATACAACCGGGAGACCCTGGAGGTCAGGTATAAGGGGAAATCCATAGGGGATGTCCTGGATATGACTGTTAACATGGCGGTGGAGTTTTTTGCCAATGTTCCTTCGATTTACAATAAGATAAAAACACTTCAGGATGTCGGTCTCGGATATATCACCCTCGGTCAGCAGTCCACCACTCTTTCCGGCGGGGAGGCCCAGAGGGTGAAACTTTCAGCCGAACTCTCAAGGAGGGATACAGGAAAGACGCTGTATATCCTTGACGAACCGACCACCGGCCTGCATTTTGAAGATGTGAGGGTTTTGCTGGATGTTCTCAACAGGCTCGTTGACAAGGGGAATACGGTTATTATTATTGAACATAACATGGATGTGATCAAGATGGCTGATTACATTATTGATCTGGGCAGGGAAGGAGGCAGGGAAGGGGGTAATCTGGTTTTTTCGGGTCCGCCGGAGGAACTGGTCAAATGTGATGACAGCTACACGGGAAGATATCTAAAGGAGGAGCTTGAATAATTTTTATATATTTGGAATCCTTTAAATAGAATAGTATGGGAAAAAACGATAAACCGGCTGATCTGATCAGGGATGCTTTTACGGAGAAGACATGGAACGAGATTCACACTACTGATTCGTGGAGGGTATTCAAAATAATTTCAGAGCTGGTAGAAGGATTTGAAAAGCTGGCAAGGATCGGGCCCTGTGTTTCCATCTTCGGATCCGCAAGAACTCATCACAATGACAAATACTACCGGATGGCCGAGGAGATTGCATTCAAGCTCACACAGAACGGTTACGGCGTGATCACCGGAGGAGGTCCGGGAATAATGGAAGCCGCAAACAAGGGAGCAAAACGCGGAAACGGGAAATCGGTAGGGATAAACATAGATCTTCCGTTTGAACAAAAACCGAATGCCTATATTGATGCTGACAAGCTGATCACCTTTGATCATTTTTTTGTGCGGAAGGTGATGTTCATGAAGTATGCCCAGGGATTTATAGTCCTTCCGGGAGGCTTTGGCACCTTTGATGAGCTTTTCGAAGCCCTGACACTTATCCAGACTCGCAAGATAGGCAAGTTTCCGATTATTCTGGTAGGGGCAAAATACTGGAAGGGGCTGGTTGACTGGATAGAAAACGTAATGCTTCAGGAGGAAAGCAATATTTTCCCCGAGGATCTCAGTCTGTTCACTGTTGTGGATACTGCTGACGAGGCGGTTGACACCATTTCGAAATTCTATTCAAGATACCTGCTGAGCCCCAACTTCTGATAGCCGGGATTATTTTTTCATCATCCTGTCCAGTTCCCTTTCGCTGTCTCTGCGTTTGATGGTCTCCCTCTTGTCATATTCCTTCTTTCCCCTGGCAATGGCAATTTCGGCCTTGGCAAGTCCTTTTCCTGTAATAAACACTTTTGTTGCTATAATGGTAAGGCCGGATTCCTTTACCTTTCTTTCAATCCTTCTGAGTTCCCTTTTTGTCAGCAGCAGTTTTCTGTCCCTCACGGGATCGTGGTTATTCAGATTTCCCCAGTAATATTCGGCTATATGCATTCCCCTGATGAACAATTCGCTGTTGCTGAAAAAGCAATATGAATCCACCAGTGCGGCCTTTCCCAGTCTTATTGATTTTATTTCCGTTCCCGTAAGGACCATTCCTGCCGTGAATTTCTCAAGAAACTCATAATCATGGGAAGCTTTTCTGTTTTTGATCACAATATTTCCTGACTGCCTTTTCATCTTTCTGATTCCTGGGAGGTTCAAAAATACTCTTTTTTTAGTAAATTGCCTGTTCCAAAAAAAATCTCTTTTTCCCAATGCCGGATGGAAATGCGGAATATGATATTTTGATCATCACCGGACCGACTGCATCGGGGAAAACTGCAACTGCCGCCCTTGTGGCGGACCGCCTGGGCGGGGAAATCATCAGTGCCGATTCGAGGCAGGTTTACCGGGGAATGGATCTGGGAACGGGCAAGGACTATGATGACTATATTGTGGGGGGGAAGCGCATCCCGTTTCATCTCATCGACATAGCTGAGGCAGGGTCGAAGTACAATTTATTTGAATACCGGAAGGATTTCCTGAGGGTTTACAATGATCTGAAGAGCAGAAATGTATTCCCGGTGTTATGCGGAGGTTCGGGAATGTATATCGACAGCATCGTTTCGTCCTACAGTCTGCCTGAAGTGCCTCCCGATCCCGCTCTCAGGGCTGAACTTGTAAAGAAACCGATGGCTGACCTTGTCAGAATCCTGTCATCATACAAACGGCTGCACAATATTACCGACATCGATACCAGGAAGCGTGCTGTAAGGGCAATAGAGATAGAGACGTACCGGGAGGCTGCTGCTTTTAATGAGCTGTCCTTCCCCCGCCTGAAATACCTTATTGCAGCCATTTCCACCGACAGGGAAAGCCGTAGGAGAAGGATAACGGCCAGGCTCCGGCAGCGTCTCGAATCGGGTATGATAGATGAGGTAAGGGATCTCCTGGCCGGGGGTATTGATGAGGAGGACCTTATTTATTACGGACTTGAATACAAGTACATTACTTTATACCTGAGTGGGGATATTGACTATGAGACCATGTTCAGGAAGCTGGAGACTGCAATTCATCAGTTTGCAAAGAGGCAGATGACCTGGTTCCGGGGCATGGAACGCAGGGGGACTATCATCCACTGGATTGACGGAGAACTGCCGGCGGATGAAAGAGCCGCGGAGATACTGCGTTTGCTGAAGGGTTAATACAGTCCTTTTACTGAAGGTAAGTATCCAGCCAGCTGAAGAATTCATTCTGCCAGATCATGGCATTCTGGGGTCTGAGTATCCAGTGTCCTTCGTCTTCGAAGAACAGCAGCCTTGAGGGCACGTTATTCAGCTGGGCTGCAGTGAAGGCTTCCAGGCTTTGTGTATACGGAATCCTGTAATCGTTTGCACCGACAATTATCAGGATGGGCGTATCCCAGTTTGCTGCCATCAGATGCGGGGAATACTGGTAGCTTTTAGGCAGGTTCCAGTAGGGACCTTCTATATCCTTGTCGGCAAACCACAGTTCTTCGGTTGATCCGTACCAGCTGACGAAATTATACATGCCGCAGTGTGAAATGAAGGCGTTGAATCTTCCCCCGTGCATTCCTGCAAGGTAGAAGACGGAAGTGCCTCCGTAGCTGGCACCCACGGCACCAATCCGGTTTTTGTCGACATAGGGTTCCCTTGCCATTGCATCGGTGGCATCAAGATAGTCCTGGATATTTTTCCCGCCGTAGTCCCCTGAGATCTGTTCCTTCCATTTTTGTCCGAAGCCTGAGCTGCCCCGCCTGTTGGGGGCAATGACGATATATCCCCTTGCTGCCATCAGCTGGTAGTTCCAGCGGTATGACCAGCTCTGGCTCAGCGGACCCTGGGGGCCGCCCTTGCAGAAAAGCAATGCAGGATATTTCCGTGAGGGGTCAAAATCGGGCGGATAGATTACCCACATATGCATATCCTCATTGTCTTTGGTTCTTATGTGTTTTTCCTCCGTCCTTCCCATTTTAACCGCATCGTAAATGTTTTTGTTGATGAAACTTATTTGTTTCACCGATCCGGTTGAAAGATCGACAGCCGCCAGTTCCGGAGCCATGGACATTGACTGCAGTCCGGAGACAAGAATTCCCGATCTCAGCATTACCGGTCCAAGGTCATGTACGCCTTCTGTCACTCTGACAACCTCCCCGCCGCCGGTATCTGTCCTGAATATCTGTATCGTTCCATGGTAGGCGCATGTGAAATACAGGGAGGAATTGCCGGCCCAGTTAATATTTTCCACGTCATAATCCCATGATCTGTTAAGCCTGACGGCTTTTCCCGAACTGATGTCATAGATGAACAGACGTTCCAGATCTGATTCATATCCATCCCTTTCCATACTCTGGAATGCGATTTTGGAACCGTCGGGCGAGAACACCGGGTATTTGTCGTAGCCGTGATTTTTTTCCGAGATGTTTATTTCCTTTCCCGATGAAATATCATATAGGAAAATGTCGGTATTCGTGCTGCGGGCATAATCTCTTCCGGTCATTCTTTTTGAGGTATAGGCAATATATCTGCCGTCGGGGCTCCAGGCTATTTCACTGTCGTCAAAGAATGGTGCGGTGGGAGACTCATATCTCTGCCCTTCCATTATATCCTTTTCCCCCGATACTCTCTTTCCGTTGAATGAAGCCACGAAAATATGACTGTAGGAATAATCGCTCCAGTAGTTCCAGTGCCGGTACATCAGGTCGTCGATTATCCTCACCCTTGCTTTTGGGAGGTTATATTTTTCATTTGCCGTCCTGTCGAGTTTCACCCTTCTGGTAAAGAGAATCCTGTCTCCGGCAGGAGAAATGCTGTAGCTTTCAAAATTATCCAGGCCTTCCACTTCCGTCATTTCCGATCCGTCAGCTTTCATTGCCATCAGCCGGCCGTTCTTAACAAAGGCTATTGAACGGCCGTTGTCGAACCACCTGGGTGAACTTCCTCCTTCGCTGACCAGGACGGGATCGCCTCCGGATGAAGGCATTCTGAAAATGTTTGTCCTCCTTGCTTCAGTTTTTACATCAATATCCGTTACGGTATACAGTATTTCCTTTCCGTCGGGTGAAAGGTCGAAAGATCCCAGGCGGCCGAATTTCCAGAGTATTTCCGGAGTCATTTTCCCTGCAGATTTTTCCTCCCTGGTCAGTTCGTTAGAGAAGCGGATACTGCCGTTATCCCTTCCTTCCCCGGTTTTGTCCCTGCATGAAGCAATAGCAAGTACAGCCGCAAGAACTGCGGGCAAAAGATATTTATTCATCGGAATGATATTTTAAATTATTGATTTTTAAGTGCTTCAGTAACCTTTGTTTTAAGTTCATCATACAGTTCCGGATTATCCCTGAGGATCTGCTTCACTGCCTCTCTTCCCTGGCCTATCCTGGTTTCATTATAGCTGTACCACGACCCGCTTTTTCTGATAATGTTAAAGTCTGTTCCGAGGTCAATGATTTCGCCAAGCTGCGATATTCCCTCGCCGTACAGAATATCAAAATCGGCTTTCTTGAATGGCGGCGCAAGTTTATTCTTGACAATCTTGACTCTTGTCCTGCTGCCGATTATTTCCTCACCGTCCTTCAGCTGGCTTGTCTTTCTTATGTCGAGTCTCACTGAGGAATAGAACTTAAGTGCATTTCCTCCTGTTGTGGTTTCGGGGTTCCCGAACATGATCCCGATTTTTTCCCTGAGCTGGTTGATGAAGATGCAGGAGGTGTTGGTTTTACTTATATTGGCTGTAAGTTTTCTCAGGGCCTGTGACATCAGTCTGGCCTGGAGGCCCATTTTTGAATCTCCCATTTCGCCTTCGATTTCGGCTTTGGGGGTCAGGGCTGCGACCGAGTCAATCACAACTATATCGAGGGCCCCGGAGCGTATAAGATTATCGGTTATTTCGAGGGCCTGTTCCCCGTTATCCGGTTGTGAGATAAGGAGGTTTTCGACATCCACCCCGAGTTTTTCCGCATAGTTTCTGTCGAAGGTATGTTCCGCGTCGATGATTGCTGCAATTCCCCCGTTTTTCTGTGCTTCGGCGATTGCATGTATTGCCAGGGTGGTTTTTCCGGAAGCTTCCGGACCATAGATTTCTATAACCCGTCCGCGCGGCAGTCCCCCGATACCGAGAGCTGCATCGAGACCTATTGATCCGGTCGGGATGACCTGGATATTTTCAATGGCCTGATCGCCAAGCTTCATTATCGTACCCTTGCCGAAATCCTTCTCAATCTTGCCTATTGTTACCTCCAGGGCTTTAAGCTTTTCCTTGTCAATTTCTTTTCTTGTGTTATTCATATTGCTGATTGTTACTTTAATGTTTTTAAAATTTGTCCGGAGTGTTCCCTGGTGTTGACTCTGGAAATTATTTTTTCAATTGTCCCCTCTTCGTCAATTATGAATGTGGTTCTTGCTGTTCCGAAAAAGGTTTTGCCGTAAAGGCTCTTTTGTTTCCACACTCCGTAATCCTCATGTATCTTTTTTGATGTGTCTGCAATGAGCGGGAATGGGAGGGAATATTTTCCCGCGAATTTTTTATGGGAAGCTTCACTGTCCTTGCTTATTCCGACAACGGCAAATCCCTCATTCAGGAGACTGTCATAGTTGTCCCTCAGATTGCATGCCTGTGCAGTACATCCCGGAGTATTATCCTTCGGATAAAAATACAGCACCAGCTTCCTGCCCTTAAAATCTGAAAGTCTGACGATATTGCCATCCTGATCTCTTCCTTCAAATGAAGGTGCTTTCATTCCTTCTTTTAATTCACCCATGGGTTTGGTAATTTTGTTATTACGGGTAAATTTACGAAGTTTGAATCGTATTCCTATAGGGAAGCTGATATTTTGTTATTAATTGCAATAACAGAACAGATCCCGGCCGGAAATCTGTAAATAAATGAAAATTAATATATTGTGAAACCGGATAAAGAACAATGGAGATTAGCTGAGGGCTGTTCCGGAAGGAAATCAGCGTCACTTTTTATTTTTCTGACAGCCCTGGTATTTCTTTCGTTTACCCTGGTCCGGAATTCAGACGCGCAGGTTAATCCCGGTTCTTTCCGGAAAGGAGATTCATTGTTCAGTGATCTTCAGTATGCAGGATTCCCTGCAGGCGGTGAAAGCGGTGGTCTCTTCGGCAGCGGACAGGAAATTGCTGTTCACAACCATGTTGCAAAAGCTGTCAGTCAGCAGTCGCTGTCGGGTGTCCTTGCCTTGTTCAGGACGGATGCACCGGTGCTTCACGACAAGGCGGAGAAGATTGAAATAAATCCGGTTCATCCGCCGGGTCTCATATACAGGATACAGGTGGCTGTTTTCCGTAATCCGGTAACCACTGAATATTTCAAGGGTCTTGCCCCGGTATATGGCATAAGGAATCCCGGAACCGGAATGACAACCTATTATGCAGGTATGTTCCGCAAGGCGGATGATGCAAGGGCTGCACTCGTGCAGGTAAGAGAGAAGGGTTTCAGGGATGCTTTTCTTGTACCCTTTTCCGGAGGCAGGCCCGTTACAATGGAAAGGGCAAGGATTCTTGAGAAGGAGTGGGGCGTTATTCCCTTCACTCCGGATGAAGCTGTGGTGAAGGACATAGAGGCGGATACAGTTCCTCCCACATTGTCTTTCAGGGTTGAGGTGATACGCAGCATGAAGCCCGTGGGAGAGGGGGTATATGATGAAATGAAGAAGCTTTCCGGATCACGCGGACTTGATGTTGAAACCCTTCCTGACGGCATGATTGTCTATCTTATAGGGAATTTCATTACCTATCAGAGTGCCGTGGATTATGCTGATCTTCTGGTCAGGAACGGTTACCGCGAAGCTAAGGTTGCTGCCTGGCTGGGAAAGAAGGAGATTCCCGTTGAAACGGCAAAGCAGCTCTTCAACAGCCTGAAATGATTTATTTAATATAAAACTCTATCATTTCCCTTACGGCTTTTCGGCAGACAGCACAAAAGCCTGAAGGAGTACTGCTTTTCATTGTGCATTCCATCTGGGGGCGATAGATTCCCCTGGCTGAATAGCCGGCACCCTCAAAAACACCAACCTTGCCCCTGTATCCGGCATTTGCCGGGGTCGGCACCGGAGTGCCCCCTGCAATCATATTCTTCCATTTGCTGCCGAAATCCACCAGCGTTGTTATATTGGGCTCCCAGGGTTCCACATCAAAGGCATAGAAATTTTCATAGGAAACTGTTGAGGAATAGTATTCATCAGCCAGTCCTGCAAATCCATGTCCCAGTTCATGGATGAACACGTGATCTGACAAGGGGTTATCCGTGGTTGTACAGCTGTAGTAGTTATAGACTCCGCCACCGCCGTACCTGTCGCTGTTGATGAGTATGATTATATTGTCGTGCGGCACAACGGCGGCAAGATCATTCACGGTCTTTATGTCCAGGGTAGTCAGGTAACGGTCAAGGTCAAAGGTGTAAAAACTTGAGTTCAGTATGGTGGAAACATAGATTCCTTCACCGGGTATATCAGTACCCGATTCTGCTGAAACTGCCTCCACGGCCCAGATATTGAATTTATCCCTGTATTCATTAAAAGGTGCTTCCGAAAGAAGGATACCGCTTATTCGTTTCACATCCTCCCTGAATTTCGGCATTTCAGCGGCTGTATAGCCTTCCGCGATGAAGGCCAGATCGACATTCACGGCAGGATCCCCCGAATAAATGATTTTAGTTGCCTCCACACCGGCAGGTTTTTCCTTTCTGATAAAATAATCATCCGGATCTATCAGTGTTTCGTAGATTTTTGAAAATGAGCCATCTTCAATACGGCGGCTCAGCACGAACCCTGATTTGTTCCTGGGAAATGGCATGGTAGCCACTTCATAGAAGCTTCGTTCCATTACTTTTGCTTCCGCGGTGGTCTGCCATTCCTGAAAGAGGGTGCAGAATCCCCGGGAATAGATGATCCTGCCTGTTTCCGGATCAAAGAGCTCATATCTGAAATTGCCGTATCCGAAGGGATCGGTTAGCTGTGTTTTTGATCCTCCGTAGAAAGGCTCCTCCTTCATGCCAACAGGATAAACAAGCGTTTTTTCATGATTACCGGCAAGCATGTAATCAAAGCGGAGAACTTTATCGGTGAAATAACTGTTAAAGCTATGCTGGGCAGTCATTGTAAGGGAAATGAAAACCAGGGACAAAGCGGAAAAGATTCTCATGGCGGGTTTTATTTGATAAACGATGGATAAAGCTATGATATTGGAAGGAGGAATCAAAACCGGACCGGACAGGGAGTTAATAATTTCTCTAAATTTGCGGAATATTTTAATTGCGGAGAGGTGAAAGTTCCGGATTGGTACCGGTGAAAATCCCGGATCCCTTACCGGGAGCAGGAAAAATTAAAACTTTGAAATTATGGCAGATCTGAATACCCGAATAAGCGATTTTCTCTGGAAGAATGAGATTGAAAGGCGTGTTGTGGCACAAAAGGACCCGTTCTGGACTGCCCTTTGTGCAACAGGCACTGAGCTGTGGCTCGATACCGGTGACATGGAGGAAGCCGGTGCAAACTGGACAGCCGAGATGAGTGCCCTTACTACAAACAATACTCTGCTGAACAATGAGATACAGAAAGGGATATATGATGTGCTTATTAGCGAGGCAAAGCATCTGGTAAGTCATCTGCCTGTCAATGAGAGAGTAAAAGAGATAGCATTCATTCTCAATGCAAGACATGGCTTGCGTCTTGCTTCAAGATTCGGCGGGCTGGTAAGTGTGGAACTGCACACTGATGCGGCAAATGATATTGATGCGATTGAATATTACGGACGGAGGTTTCATGAATTATGTCCTGATCAGTTTCTGATAAAGGTACCGTTCACGGCAGAGGGGCTTATCGGGGCGAGGAAACTGAAGGAAGCGGGTATTCGCGTCAATTTTACCCTTGAATTCAGTGCCAGGCAGAATGTTCTTGTGACAGGAGTGGCACGTCCGGATTATGTCAATGTATTTCTGGGAAGGATAGGTGCCTTTATGGCTGACAATAAGCTCGGGGACGGCAGCGGGGCGGGAGAAATGGCGGTAATATCGTCACAGAACTGGGTAACCGGCCTGTCGGCAAAAAATCCCTGGCAGACAAAGCTGATAGCTGCCAGTCTGAGGAATTACCGTCAGCTTGAACTGCTTGCCGGAGCAGACGTTTTTACCATTCCTCCCAGGGTTGCCGCGGAAGGCAGGAAGAATCTGCCGGGAACATTTTTCCCGAGGATGCATGAGAACTATGAGGTCAGCATGTTTGCCTCCGCAGCAGAGGCACATATTGAAAAGTTCTGGACAGTTGACGACAATGTCCTGAACCTTGTTGACAGGCTGGCTGACAATTTTCCGGAGACGGGAGCTGAACTCATTCAGATTGCACGGGAGGAGGGCTGTGCCGACATGTTTCCTTCACTCACAAGGGAAGAAAAGTCTGCAGTTGCCGCGGACGGAAAGATTCCGGTTTATTCCAGGTGGAAGGACAGGATCAGGGAGGGAAGCATTGCGGCTGACACTTTGCTGAGTCTTGCCGGACTGGCTTCCTTTACTGCGGATCAGAAAATGCTGGATGACAGAATACTGGAGATAATATCCTGAATCAGCCCCTGCGCTGCCGGTTTATTTCATAGAGCAAGATTCCGGCTGCGACAGATACATTCAGTGATGCAATATTTCCGCTCATTTGTATTCCCGTAATATTGTCGGCCAGTGCATTGATCTCCCGGCTGATCCCCCTGTTTTCCGAGCCCATGACCAGAACTGCAGGTCCTGTAAGATCGCAGTCTGCCGGTTTCTTTTCAGATTTTTCGGCTGCGCATATTACTTTCAGACCGGATTCCTTAAGGAAGCGGATGGCTTTTACCAGTGATTTTTCCCTGCACACGGGGAGGGTATTCAGAGCTCCGGCAGAAGCTTTAACGGCATCTGCGGTGATTCTTGCCGATCCCTTCTCCGGAATAAGCACTGCATGGGCTCCCAGGCAGTCGGCGGAACGGACCACTGCTCCGAAGTTCCTTACATCCGACACTCCGTCGAGGGCCACAATGAGAGGGTCCTCACCCTTTTCAAATATCATTGGAAGGAGAACGGATAAATCCTGGTATTCAACAAGTGACAGCCATGCCAGAACGCCCTGGTGATTTTTCCTTGTCACAAGTTCAATTCTTCCGGCGGGGACTGTCTGCCATACGATTTTATGTTTCCTTACTTCGGTCATTAGCTCATGGTACAATTCTCCACGCAGGCCCTCTTTTACAAGGAGGCGGTCTATCTGTTTACCGGCCCTTATGGCTTCAATGACCGGCCTCAGGCCAAAGATATATTCTGATTCCGCTTTCATTTTTAGCGGGGGTTTTTCATTACTCAGGATGTTTTCCATTTCCTTGCGGTGGATTTCCGGCTTTTCCGGGGCTCTGCCATTGTTTTAAAAAAGATCTTCGGGATTATCAAATCGAAAAACGATACCTTTCCTCCAGCTTGCAACGGCCTGATCCCACATGGTGATAAGTGTTTCGCTCCTGCTTATGAAAAAGTCGTTATCGGAGAAAACGTTCTCTTTCTTTTTGAAATTAAAGAAGAGGTAATCTTCCTTTACCCTGTACCTGGTTCCCCAGGAGGATTTTATCACCGGTTTCCGGTATCCCCAGTTTTCTCCCTCATTTGTTTTATAGACCTTGTCGGGAGGGCCGTAGATTATGTATATCATTCCCCTTTCGGTACGCCATCCTTCCTTGTATGATGTGAAGTAATAGTTTGCAAACAATACCCTGGTGTAGAATATCCTGATAAGTTCCCTGGCCTTGTCCACATTTCCCCCGCAGGAGATCCAGAATTCATCAAGGGCCATTTTCGGCCGTTCTGCCGTCTTCATTCTGAATATTTCATCCGGGGTGCCGATATAGGCAAGGGGTTCGATCATAGTCAGCGGCTCGTCCATTTGCGGGAAGCGCGGACCCAGGTTGAGGAAAGTAAAACCGTCGTTTATCTTTCTGTCGATACTGCACAGGTATACTCCCTCGTTCGGGAACATCAGGGGAAGGGTATCGGAATAGGACAGGGCTATTACGGTATCGGGGGGATAATCAATGGTTTTTTCCGGCAGCAGCATTGAGGGCGGATCGGGTATTTCATTCAGTTTCCTGTAATACGAGATGAACAGGGAATCGGCCGGTGGTTTAAGATAGATGAGATTGACAAATTCGTTTTTCTTCACTATGGGATTGAAGAGTTCATTTCTGGCGAAGTGTCCCCGGGCGGTGAAGTTATATTTATTCACATCGGAAAGGGTGTTGAAGGGCACAAAGGACTGCACGACCCTTTGCCTGAGTCTGTCAAGAATTCTGACTTCTGCCATGTAATCAAGCCCGGGCCTCACCCGGAGCGGAATTTTATAAACGAAATCCCTTCTTCCTTCTTCCCTGATAATATTGAGGTTATAATAGGCAGTATCCTGAAGCACCCTTCCCCTGCTCACGTCGTAAAGTTTTACCGTGACAAGCAGCTGTGACATTGCTATGCCCTGGGGGTTGGCTTCTGAGAAATAGAGTTCGGCAGTAAAGAATTTCACCGCGAGATAGGAAAGGTTTTCCGATTCGTTGGATACGCTGTATCCGGGATTGATGGGATTTTTTGTCGGGTTGTAGAGATATGAAAGGTCTTTAGGATCAATTACAGTCTGCATGGTACCGCATGAGCCTGCAAGAAGAGCAAGCAGTGCCAGCATGAATATGAATCCTGTGATATTAGGGCTATGGTTACCATGCTTTTTCATGACTGTCAGAGATTATCAGTTTTTACGTTCTTTCCATTCAATTCTTATCCTGCACAGTTCCTTTGCCTCATCTTTCATGATTGAATGCGTGAATGCGCAGGTGCTTTCTCCCTCCCCTGAAGTTCTGATAGTAATATTGTCACCAAGAACTGATTCGGCAAGATAGTTTATTTCCACTGAAACAGGAAAATGCTTCAGCATAAAATCAAAGTCATAGGAGTCTATTGTCCATTTAAGATAATTCACATTGTTTGTATGCATGTTGACATCAAGGTCGGAGACTTTCACCCTGAATCTGTCAGACACTTTGCCGCCGGCCGGGGTTTCCCTGATTTTCTCCGCAATTCTGACAGGCATTTCGTGAGATTTCCTGTATGACGACAATTGTTCCAGTGTCTGGTCCGGCCGCCGGATCCTCTTTGTTTCAGCATCAATTATCAGCCATGAGGAAGATGCTTTTGCAATGGTTCTGCCGTCGGGAAATTTCAGGTCAAAGAATCTCAGTGCAAAAACATTGTCGGTACCAAAGGGCCATGTCTTTACTGTTATTCTCTCATCCCTGAAGGGATATTCACTGATTTCCGCATACATTCTTGACAGGACCCAGAAATTATTTTCCTTCATGAGGTCGTCTCTTCCGTATCCCAGTCTGATTGCGTGTTCAGCGGCAATATCCTGCATATAGTTAAAGAGTGCACAGATATTCGCTTTTTCGTCTACAAAGGTTTCATAGACATGTACCCTGAACTCTCTTTCAAAATGTGGTATGGTCATGTTATTCATCTTCATTCAGGAAAACTTCCAGTTCATGTGTATATTGTGCCCATCTGTCCATTTCTTCAGCATGTCTTTCCTTAAGCTCCCGGTACTTTTCATAGAATTCCCGGGTTGCTTCCGCCAGATGTCCGGGTGAGTTCATAAGCGTATCAATGCGGGATATTTCCTTTTCAAGGTTTTCGATCATACTTTCAGATTTCTCAAGCCTGCTTCTCAGTCTGCGGAGATTTCGTTCATAGTCTTTTCTTTCCAGGTATTTCCGTTTGCCTGAGGAAATGTTTCCGTTTTCCCTGTCTTCCTTTCTTTGCAGCGGCGCTGCCTCCTTTCTTTCGATCTCCCTCAGGTTTTCAATTTTCCTTTTGCGCAGGAAATCGTATATCCCCCCGATATGCTCCCTGATTGCATGGTTTCTGAATTCGTACACCTTGCTTACTATACCGTCAAGGAAATCCCTGTCATGGGAAACCACAATTAGCGTGCCGTCGTAACTGATCAGGGCCTGTTTCAGAATATCCTTGGATCGCATGTCGAGGTGGTTCGTAGGCTCATCCAGAACGAGAAGGTTATGTGGTTCCAGCAGCAGTCTCACGAGGGCAAGCCTTGAGCGCTCCCCGCCCGACAGTACTTTCACTTTCTTATCCGCGTCATCACCCCGGAAAAGGAAGGCACCGAGCATATCCCTGATCTTTGTCCGGATTTCTCCCCTGGCAACATCATCAACAGTTTCAAACACCGTTTTTTCCTCATTCAGGAGTTCATCCAGGTTCTGTGCGAAATACCCGGTTCTGACATTATGTCCCGTTTTAAGCAGTCCTTCATGATCCAGTTCCCCGATAATGATTTTTGAAAAAGTTGTTTTCCCTTCCCCGTTGCGGCCTACAAAAGCCACCTTTTCACCCCGGTGTATCCTGAAGTCGATCCTGTTCAGCACATTGAGCGTTCCGTAGTTTTTCGACAGTTCTCTTGCGTCAACCACAACGGTGCCTGACCGGGGTGCCGGCGGGAATCTCAGGCTGATTTCACTGAAATCCTCTTCATCGACCTCTATCCGTTCAATCCTGTCGAGCTGTTTGATCCTTGACTGTACCTGTATGGCCTTTGTGGCCTTGTATCTGAACCTTTCAATGAATTTTTCGGTATCATCAATCATTTTCTGCTGGTTTCTGAAGGCTGCCAGCTGCTGTTCCCTCCTTTCCTTTCTCAGAACCGCAAATTCCGACCATGATACCTTGTAGTCATATATTTTCCCCAGTGAGATTTCTATGGTCCGTGTGGTGACATTGTCAAGAAAGGCCCTGTCGTGTGATACCAGTATCACCGCCCCGCGGTATGATGCGAGGAATCCTTCGAGCCACTGTATCGATTCAATGTCGATATGATTGGTCGGTTCATCCAGGAGCAGCAATGACGGATTCTGCAGAAGGATCTTTGCCAGTTCAATCCTCATTCTCCATCCGCCGCTCAGCTCCCCCGTGGGCCTGTCAAAATCCCTGTCCTCAAAACCCAGGCCCCTGAGTATCTTTTCTGAATCGGCAAGGTAGTTGTCTCCACCGGCATATCTGAATTTTTCTTCAACGAGATGGAGGTTTTCGCAAAGTTTAAGGTATTCGGGGGATTCATAGTCTTTGCGGGAGGCGATTTCAGCCGTGCAGGATTCAATCTCCCGTTCCAGGCCGGTTATTTCGGGAAAGGCTTTAATGACCTCGTTAAGCACGGTTGTTGTATCATCAAGTTTCATCTGCTGGGGCAGGTATCCGATGGTAACTTCCCTCGACATGTCAACCTGTCCTGAAGTAGGGCTTTGCAATCCGGCTATTATCTTCAGGAGGGTTGATTTTCCCGCACCGTTTTTCCCGGCAAGGCCTATCCTGTCCTGTTCATTTACAAGGAATGAGATATCCGTCAGCAGGTCAAAGCTGCCAAATGAAACTGATAGATTCTGCACAGAAACCATATACGGAAGAAATAGCACAAAGATAAAAAAAGTAGCGGAGCTGCCTTTATACAGGATTTGCCGATATGTGTTATCTTTGATTCCTGCAATCCGCATTTGTACAGGCATAATAATCTATTCATATGAAAATCAGCAGGCACATTACCAGGTTATTTATCTTCTCCGTATTTGTCACGGTCTTTGTCAGTTCATGCCGCAAAGACACGCCTCCCGCATATAAATACTTTATATCGGGTGAACCGGCCATATCCTATTCTGAGGCAGATGTCGGCCGCATGCTTGATCTTGCAGCCGGGATTTTTCCTGAGATCGGGGAAATAAAACCCTATGTGGCGAGCGGCATTGATGTCTACAAAATGGTTTACCTTACCGAGGCAGGCGGGAAGGTTATCGAAGCTTCGGGACTGGTATGCACGCCGTCGGTAAAAGGCAGCTATCCTGTTCTCAGTTTTCAGAATGGTACCAATACCCGGCACAGTGATGCTCCCACCAGGAAAGTGACAGATGTTTCCTATACCCTGGTTGAGATCATGGCTTCACTGGGATTCATAGTTGTTCTGCCTGATTATCCCGGTTTCGGAAGCTCCTCACAGATTCCCCATCCCTATCTGATAACGGAACCGACCGTGAGGTCGGTAACCGATATGTACAGGGCTTTAAACGAGGCGGCGGGGGTTGAATTTCCGGGTGTCAGAGCTGAAAACGAATATTATCTTGCCGGCTATTCCCAGGGAGGCTGGGCCACCCTGGCGCTTCACAAGGCACTTGAGACCACCTACAGTGCGGAGTTCAGGCTTGCAGGGAGCGTATGCGGGGCGGGACCGTATAACATTTTCAATATCTTCAAAGGCATGACGGATGCTGTCACATATCCCATGCCTGCCTATCCTGCTTATATAATTAATGCCTATTCGGCATATAAGGAGTTTTCAGTTCCTGTAAGTAAAATACTCAATGAACCGTATGCCTCCTTACTGGGTTCACTCTTCAACGGGACATATTCAACGGGCGAGATCAACAGCCGGCTCACGACCTCGATACCCGGACTTTTCAGGCCGGAGCTGCTGTCGGGACTGGCATCATCACCTTATTATTCAGAGATTAAGGATGCCCTGCTCAGAAACAGTATCAGGGGCTGGAAGACTCTCAGGCCCCTTATGCTGGCTCACGGCAGCGGAGACACATCGGTTCCTGTTGAATCAACTGAAGACATGTATTCTGAAATGATTGATTCAGGGACCCTGCCGGGAATCTGCAGGAAGTCGGTCTATTCCGGTCTGGAGCATGATGAGGGCCTGATACCTTCCATGATGGAAGGGCTTCTCTTCCTCATTGATATCAGGGATAACTGATCCGGCGTAACTTTCTGTTCAAAGCCACGTATAATGAGCATGAATCACGGATTCCCCATGCTAAACAGGATTCTGATCACGGATATTGGTGCGGAAGGGAATGCCATTGCCAGGGCCGGGGGTCAGGTAGTTTTTGTACCTATGCTTGTCCCGGGCGATGTTGTTGATATCAGGGTAACGAAGAAAAGAAAGAATTATCTTGAGGGCAGGGTCATCAGGTTTCACGAATACTCTCCCGACAGGATAAAACCGGTTTGCAGGCATTTTGGCGTGTGCGGGGGATGCAAGTGGCAGCATCTTCCATACAGTCTGCAGCTGAAATATAAGGAGAAACAAGTGACAGACAATCTGACAAGAATAGGAAAGATTCACCCGGGTGAAATTTTGCCGATTGTTGCTTCTGATGAGATTTACTACTACCGGAACAAGCTGGAATTTACTTTTTCTGACAGGAGATGGTTTACGAAGGAGGAGCTGGATTCTGAAACAGATTTTTCAGGGAAGGATGCCCTGGGTTTTCATGTTCCGGGATTTTTTGATAAAGTTCTTGATATAAAGGAATGCCATCTTCAGCCGGAGCCATCGGATTCAATCAGGAATGCGGTAAGGAGGTATGCTCACAGGAAAGGTCTTTCATTTTTCAATCTGCGTCAGCAGAGCGGCTTTCTCCGTAATCTTGTGATCCGTACCACGGGCAGCGGGGATGCAATGGTGATTGTGGTTTTCTTCCTTGACGAGCAGGAAAGGATTGAAGGGCTTCTGGATTTCCTTGCTGAAGAATTTCCCCGGATAACTTCCCTGTGGTATATCATAAACAGGAAAAAGAATGATTCCCTTGCTGACCAGGAGCCGGTTCTTTACCGGGGTAACGATCATCTTACCGAAGAGACTGGCGGACTGAAATTCCGCATAGGCCCCAGGTCCTTTTTCCAGACCAACAGCAGGCAGGCAGAAAAGCTTTATGGCATTGCACGTGATTTTGCCGGTCTGACGGGCAGGGAAACGGTATATGACCTTTATTGCGGGACAGGAACGATAGCGGCTTACCTGGCTTCACAGGCAGCCAGGGTGACCGGAATAGAATATATTGAAGAAGCGGTGCATGATGCACGGATCAACTCAGATATCAACAATTTGAAAAACACGGAGTTTGTAGCGGGGGATCTGAAAGATGTTCTCTGTGACAGTTTTTTCAGGGATCACGGACATCCCGATGTGATCATTACTGATCCTCCGAGAGCGGGAATGCATGCGAATGTTGTCAGATCAGTGATGGAGGCCGGACCTGCCAGGATTGTCTATATCAGCTGTAATCCGGCAACCCAGGCCAGGGATATTTCCATGCTGTCGGAAAGGTATGAAGTGGTGAAAATTCAGCCTGTTGATATGTTTCCGCAGACACATCATGTTGAAAATGTAGCTCTTCTGAAACTTAAGAATGAAACATAGATAACAATAGAACCAAAAATATTGTATATTTGTCTATCTGATAGGTGAAAGTAAATGTCGTCTGAAACTCAATTTACTAATGAGATCATATCTCTGATGTACAATCAGAGTATTGATGAACATTTGGCAAGTCTCAGGTATGCCGGTATTATCCAGCAGGCCCTGATGCCTGATGATGAGCATCTTGCCTCGCTGTTCAGAGATCATTTTGTGTTTTTTCTTCCGCGTGACATTGTAAGCGGAGATTTTTATTATGCACTCCGCTACAGGCATTATATCTGTGTTGCAGCGGGTGACTGCACCGGACACGGTGTTCCGGGGGCTCTTTTAAGCATTATGGGCATAAGTTTTCTGAATGAGATTCTGCAGGCAAGGTGTGAGCCAAGGGCCAACAGGGTTCTGAATTTCATGAGGGAAAAAGTGATGAAGGCTCTTCATCAGACGGGTGAGAAATCTGAAGCCAAGGACAGTATTGACATCGGGCTTTGTGTATTTGACACCGAGTCGCAAAAACTTCAGTATTCAGGGGCTAACAGGCCGCTTTTAAGAATAAGGGACGGGGAAGTCTCGGAGTTCAAGCCCGACAAAATGTCTATTGGTCTGGCACCCGTTCATGAGCATCCTTTCACGAATGTGATCATGGATACCCGGCCCGGGGATACATTTTACCTCTATACAGACGGATTTTCGGATCAGTTCGGTGAGCTTACCGACAAGAAGTTCAAGCATAATCAGTTGAAAAAGGTTATTGCAGGTGTGTCAGGTTTTCCCATGAGCCGTCAGAGGGAGGTTCTGGAGGATACTTTTTATGACTGGAAGGGAAATACCCCGCAGATTGATGACGTGCTGGTTTTCGGATTCAGAATATAATTAAGCGGATTATGATGAAGCTGATAGCTTTCAGGATCAGGAATTTCCGGTCGATAACCGATACCGGCTGGCAATCACTTTCTCCTGACAACATAACCTGTCTTATTGGTCAGAACGAATCGGGGAAGACCTCTATTCTCGAGGCGCTGAAAGTCTTTTATACCGGAGTCATTTCCGAGGATGTTCTCCGGAGCGATCTTTCCCTCCCGGAGGTCCACTGCCGCTTCAGGATTCCGGAAGGCTGGCTTCTGAATATAACTGATAATCCCGGTCCCGAGCTGAGAGAGCTCCTTGCCGGGCTTGACAGTCTGGAGCTGACCAGAACATGGGAAGCTGATCTGTCCTCTGTGATTAAGGTCAGTGGTGCGGTCAGCCAGTATCTTGATTCTCTTGAGGATGCCTGGAAGATTTACCTTGGCGACGTGACCCTGAGGCTTGAAGAAGAGATGGACAATATTGATGTGCTGGAAGCCACTCTGGAGAATATCAGCAGGCAGGAATCCCTGCTGAGTTCCCAGCTGCCGTCGAGGGATTCCGCGAAAAAGCCTTTTTCATTCCTGTCGCGGAAAAACGGGAATGAGAGAGCGGCTGCCGGGGTTAATCCCGAACTGTATTCCGAGCTGGATGATCTTCGTGACAAAAAGGCCAGGATCACAAGCGAGCTGGAAAGCAGGAAGGGGATGAAGCAGGCCGGGGAAAAATGGAAGGAGATCCTCGACAGGTATTCCATGTATGAAAAGCATATGAGTGAGCTCTTTCTGAAGCTTGAGGAAAGGCATCAGAAACTCACCCTTCTTATGAAGCCTTTTGATGATGAGGATATTGCATGGAAGAGTGTTCTGCAGGACTATCGCAAGACCCGTGAGGACCGTGATATGATAAAGTCGGAACTGGACAGGCATATTGCCTTTTCCGGATATCTTCTCAACGGTTACAGTGAGGCGGAAGCAGAGGAAAAGGTTGGTGAGATAATCCAGTCATACAAATCGCAGTTTAACAGTGAGATGCTGGGCAGGAAATATTTTGCCCACTGTCCCGTATTTGAATTTTTCGAGGATTTCAGCAGTCTTCTTCCGAACCGTATTGATCTGCATGATATTATTTCAGGAAATGAACAGGTTGAAGGATACAAGGCTGCAAGGAATTTCCTTACGATAGCCAGGCTGGATTATTCATTTTTCCAGCAGCGGTCGAGCAGGATACTGAAGCAAAAGATTGAGAATATAAATCAGACGCTTACAACGGATTTCCAGGATTTCTGGCAGCAGTCGATAGGCCGCAACAATAAGATCCACATTCAGTTTGAGCTGGATCATTATGATGCGACTGCAGGCCGGAAATCGGGCAAGCCCTATCTTGAGTTCTGGATCAAGGATGAAGGCGAAAGGCTTTATCCCAAGCAGCGGAGCAGGGGAGTGCGGTGGTTCCTTTCATTCTATCTGGAGCTGAAGGCATCTGCAAATATTAACCGGGAAATGGTTCTCCTGGTTGATGAACCGGGAGTTAGTCTTCATGCACGGGCGCAGGAGGATGTTCTGAAGGTTTTCGAGGATATCAGGGAAAGGATACAGGTTGTTTATACAACGCATTCACCCCATCTGGTTGAGATTAACAAGCTGCACCGGGTCCTTGCCATCCAGCGGGATGATATTGACAGCATGCGGAGCTCCACCAGGATTCTGGATCCTCTTCAGCTTTCCTCGGCCACTCCCGATACCCTCAGTCCTCTTCAGAGCATTCTCGGGAATCCCCTTCCCGTGGAAGGCGCTGCGCCCGGCAAGTTCAATCTCATTGTGAATGACAACGGAACGTTTTATCTCATCAACGCCATTCTCCATCTTACGGGCTTCAAGAACAGGATAAGCGTGATTCCTTCCACCGGTGTTTCGTCAATTCCCCTGCTGTGCAATATATTGATGGGGTGGGGGCTCGATTTCCTGGTACTTCTCTTCAGGAACGACATGGAGGAAGATATTGTTGAAACCTTGCAGGAAACGGTATATAAACCCGGGAGCAACGGAAAGGAAACCATTATCATGATGCCGGAAAATTTTCATAATTCTGAGGATCTGTTATCTACACTTGATTTTAAAAATCATATTCTGAAGACCAGGGAAGGTATCACGGTGTCCAATTCCGATTATATACGGGAAAAGGAAATGCCACGCAACTTCGTTTTTTCAAGATTCCTTTCAGAGGTTATGGATGGTGATATCCGGCTGTCGGATTTTGACGAGGAGACCAATGAGAATTTCAGGCTTTTAATCGATAAGCTGAAAGGTCACAAATAAGGCTGAAAATATTTTGCACTTAATACCCTGTTTCCTGGGTTTTCGCAGCGGGGCAGATAAGGGATTGCTGCCAGGAGACGGGAGACCGGGCCTTATTCCGTTCGCAACAACGGAGGACGACTTGTTTCAGGCAGTATTACAAAGGGAAGGAGATTTCCGCCAATGTTGCCCGGTAAATAAGGGTCCGGCAGACCTTAACAGGTTCTGTATCCATCTATATCTTTAAAATCTATCTCATATTCCTTGTTGTCAGAAAGGGTGATGTTCGCTCCCAACACCGAATAAGAAGGGGTAATATCCATGATCTCTATCTTTTTCACGGGCGATAATTCTTCTTCTGTCCATTCGTTATCATCCGTCTTATGGAGTAATACCGTGATCATCAGTTCAATGGCGGGATTCTTTGCCATTCTTTTTTTGTATGCATACAGAACGGTACTTTCGTCGGCTTCAGCATTCCGTCCCGTGTGTATAGTTGCCGCAACTTTATCCCATCCGCCATAGGTGATCAATGCAAGTCTTCTGCCGGGAATGGCAGCAGTTATAACTTTTTTTGTACCCTCTTCGAATTGATGAATTTCTGCTTTATTCCCCTTAATATGCGGCAGGCCATAATGCCCGAGGGTTAATTCATACTCAAAAGCCAAACGGGAACGGTCTATCCTAATAATTCCCCCGGGGATAATAATTTCCGCGAGGTCTATGATATATCCCACGCCATTATTGGGCGGTTTTCTCATAATTGCCTGCCTGTACAATACATTTTTCCGGACACCATTATACAGCATACTTTGAGATGTCGTAAAGCCTGCATTTTTTTCAGGATCGTTTTGCAGGGTATGCCCGGTAAGATAAAAGTTAATGTCATCGCCTCTCACATCACGCGGGTCAAGACTGCGGAAGCTATATTCCATTGATGTTCCGCCTCCGGGATTATGATCTTCCCAGGGAAAATGAGTGTTATACACAAGCTTTGAATAATTATGGTCGTCATAATAAACTTTTCCCGGAATTATTTCGGAAGTTCCGGTTTTGCCATGATTTACAAGAACCAGTCCGGGATTTTCAAGAACTGTCGTTTTCGAATTGTTTCCGAGCATTTCCCAGATACCTTCATTTTCTTTGGCTGTCCAGAATGGCGAATCATCCGGCAACGCAAGGCAGATGAACGGCAAAAACATGATGAACGGACTTCCGGCACAACTATAGTTTTGCAGGACATATTCCCTGTGCCCATAAAAACCAAGACTTGGAATATCGTTTTCATAAAACTCCTCACGTGTTACGAACTGGAGTAAAGATCCCGAACAAAGTCTTCTGGCCCAACCCGGATCCAGGGGCGATATACCTTTTAGCATAAAGGAAACAGGGAATCCTCCCGAAATCCATGTCCTGTAACATATACTCCTAGCCCACATATTCACATAGCCATCTCTGGCAAAAAAATCAGTGTATGTTTTCATTAATTCGTAAGCAGATTTTTCAATGGTTTCTGCTATTTCGGGATAATACTCATCGCCAAACGCCCTGTTCCATATTGTTCCGTAAACGATAAACAGGCTTATTGTATAATAATTGTAAGTTTGTTCAAGGTACCACCCGTTACCCGAGTGGTAGGAGGCCACCCATAAAAGATGGCTTTTCAGCAGCTCCTCGTCAATTTCGTAACCATATTTTTTGAGGAAAGAAAGCGTAACAATGTTAAAAATTCTCCAGTTGTTCTGGGTAGTTCTGTGATGTGCCCATTTTGACATGGTTACCGCTATCTCGTCTCTTTGTTCCCGGGTAAAATGAGGCCAAAGGGTTTCAGGCATGAGCAGCAGGGTTTTGAACAAACCTCCAAACTCACATGTGAACTGATAAGTGGAATCGGGCAGGTTTTCAGGTAAAGGCAATGAATTCGGATGCCCCGGGGTGAGCGCGTTATAAATATGCCGGCAATAGTAATCCCTTAAATTGATATTATTAATTTTTGTATCGGGATCAACATGGATAAGCGGTCCCGCTAGTGTGAAAGTCCTTTCGAGGGCTTCAAAATCGGCCGAACGGTAACGCCAGTCGGGAGCATCCGGTTGTGGATATGTTTTACCGGGAATTTTCGGAAAGGAAATGGGGGTTTCAATAGACCGGACATGCTTAAATGCCCTTTCCAATAAATATTTTGCGCATTCTATGTAGTGTTTTTTTGTCATTCCTGTAAAGGGACTTAATTTCCAGTCAGGATTCTTTACTTCGAAAGTATTTTTCATCTTATGTTCCATTTTAACAATGAGTCCGGTCTGAAAAGGTAATTTTTAAATACAGGGATTTAACTTCACGTTTAACTGTTAATTTAAGTGAGCGATTTATGATAAAAAACAAAAGACAGGTTGTGTATTGGTTCAGGTATGTATATGTTAGAGATTATAATACTGTTTAGCAACACATCACCGGTTAGGTGCACAACACTATCCTGTATGAGTACCAAGATAAAAAAAAATGGCATAACAAACGGAAAAATATCTGCCTGTGGGGGCTCGGTTTCCTGGTATTTCTCTTCAGGAACGACATGGAGGAAATATTGCTGAAACCTTGCAGGGAACGGTATATAAACCCGGGAGCAACGGTGAGGATACCAATGAGAATTTCAGGCTTTTAATCGATAAGCTGAAAGGTCACAAATAAGGCTGAAAATATTTTGCACTTAATACCCTATTTCCTATTTTTGTCGCAGCGCAGCAGACAGGAGATTGCTGTCCTTTACATGTTGGAGAGATGGGTGAGTGGCTTAAACCAACAGTTTGCTAAACTGTCGTATGGGTAACTGTACCGGGGGTTCGAATCCCCCTCTCTCCGCAGAATGCCTGAATACCAGCCCGCCTTCCGGCGGGCGTTTTGTTTTGTTAAATCAGGGAAGGGATCCGTAGTCTGCAGGCGTTTCAACCAACAGCAGCCATCTGACCTTAATCCAACCCAACCGGAACCGCGTTATGAAATGATTTGGGAATCATTATTTGCAAGGACTGGCAATTATTTTCAGTAGCGCGTTGTTAAAAAACCTGTATTTTACCTATTTTTAAAAAAAGTAATGGCTGTGTATGGCCGGCCGGCTGAAATAAAGCGAATATGCAATCCGGTGACAGGAAAACAGATATGTTTCTTGTTGCACAACAGCCTGAAACAGAAATGGATTTACGGATTAAAACCTGATAAGAAGACAAATAATCATTCATATATTTGAAAAACCGGGATAAACAATGAAACCAGTACTCTACCTTGTTCTTTTTTCTCTTTTTATAATATTCTCATGCCGTGAAGCAGAAAGGATTCCGGCGATAATTTTCGACACTGACCTGGGACCTGATTATGATGATGCCGGTGCCATGGCCGTTCTTCATGCAATGGCTGACAGCGGGAAAGCGGAAATCCTTGCCACCCTATCTTCGAACAGGCATGAACTTGTAGCCCCGTCGATTGATGTAATAAATACCTACTTCAACCGCCCGGATCTTCCGGTCGGAGCACCGAAGACCGGGGGAATATCCATGGGTTCGGGACAGCACTGGGCCGACTCCATTGTATCAGTGTATCCTCACCGGATCAGATCGACTGAAGAGGTTCCCGATGCCGTGGAGGTTTACCGCAGGATACTGAGTGACCGTCCGGACAGGAGTGTTACCATTGTAACCGTAGGCTTTCTTACAAATCTGAGCAATCTTTTGATGTCGCAGCCTGATGTTTACAGTCCGCTGAACGGACGTGAACTGGTTGAGAGGAAGGTAAAGAGGCTTGTATCGATGGCCGGATCTTTTCCGGAAGGCAGGGAATTCAATGTCTATACCGATTCCGTGGCTTCAAAGCATGCTCTGGACAACTGGCCGGGAGAAATCATATTCACCGGTTTTGAAATTGGATCAAGGATTTTAACCGGATTGAAACTTATTGCCGCGGGGATTAAAGACAATCCGGTCAGGGATGTGTACCGCATCAGCATTCCCCTGTCTGCCGGAGACAAATATGGCAGGATGAGCTGGGATCATACCGCTGTTCTGATTGCCGTGTACGGTACCGGAGGATTCTTTGACACGGTGAGGGGAAGGATTATTGTGAACAGTGATGGTTCAAATGTCTGGGAGAATGATGCTGAAGGCCCTCATTCATATGTTGTTCAGAAAATGCCGGCTGATGAGGTGGCAGCTTTTATCGAGTCGAGGATGATGCATGTTCCTGAAAGGAAATAAATATGCTGTGAGTTGCAGGATATGTTTTTTCGTTCAGCAGTTTCATGGGGTCTTCGGGATTGATTTCATAGCTGAATCCTCTTTCTGAAGCCTTCATTACAAGGACTTTGAAAAGGAGAAGGTTTGCAAGAATGGATTCAGCCCTGCAGGATGATATTTTTGCAATCTTTTTGAATTTTGAAATGCTGATTGATCCGTTTTCGGCCAGGTAATCCATCAGTATATTTTCGGCCTTGCTGAATTTTACCATTACCCCAGTTTTCTTTCCCTCCTTGCGCCATACCTGGAGCAGGACCCGGTTGGCCAGAAGGTTTTGGTCGTTGTGCCTGAAGTATGTCAGCCATTTCCCGTTTTCGTCCTGTGCCTGGTAAGGTCTTTTGGTTCCTTTGGACACTTCAACTTCAAGTATTGTTTTCACACCAACAGCATGTTGTTTTATGGTGTAGTTTATTTCCGGGCGGCAGAATATCTGGGCTGCAGTGTCGACCATAAAAATTTCCTCTTCCGATTGTATTCCTGCTATGCTTCCGTTATCCCTTACGCCAATCAGCAATCTCCCGCCGTCAGTATTTGAGAATGCAGATAATGTTCTTGCTATTTTCCTGGAGTCGGATACACAATACTTGAAATCGACATACTGATTCTCACCCTCTTCAATCAGTTTTCTCAGATAGTATTCCATCTTTCCGGTTTTATTTTAAGGATTCCGGACAAGCGCCTTCAGCGGCGGTTCCTTTTCCCTGTTACAGCAATATTCCTGCCAGTGAAGCGGAGATATATGATGCCATTGTTCCGCAGAGCATTGCCTTGAATCCCAGTCTGGCCAGATCGGCTTTCCGGGTTGGTGCCATTGCACCGATTCCTCCGATCTGTATGGCTATTGAACTGAAGTTTGCAAAACCGCAAAGTGCAAAGCTTGCAATAACTATTGCCTTGGGACTTAAGCTGTTTGCCGCGATCATAGGAGCCAGACCGGTATATGCGACGAATTCGTTAATAACCATTTTCGTGCCCATGAGGGATCCCACCTCAAATGATTCCGCTACAGGCACACCCATTATAATAGCAAAAAGGGAAAAGACGAGTCCGAATACATCCTTAAGTCTTAAATTTTCAATATCCAGTCCGATAAAATCAAGTGAGGCGCCCAGAAGTGAAAGGAGCTGTCCGAGATAGCCCAGGATGGCATCAGCGAGTGCCACAAGAGCTATCACGCCGATCAGCATTGCAATGACATTTGTGGAAATTTTCCAGCCGTCAGATGCTCCGTGTGAGATTGCATCCATTATGTTTGCATGTTCCTTTTTCACTTCTACTGTTACCTTACCCTTTGTTTCGGATACCTTCGTCTCGGGATAAACGATTTTTGATATCACCAGTGCTCCCGGAGCGGCCATAAGGCTTGCTGCCAGAAGGTATGATGCAGGAACCCCCATGGATATATATACAGCCATTACTCCGCCGGCTATGCATGCCATGCTGCCGGTCATTGACGCCAGCAGTTCCGACATGGTCATTCCGGACAGATAAGGCCTTATCATTATCTGGGCTTCCACCTGGCCGACAAATGCACTTGCGACATTTGAAAGAGCCTCACTTCCGCTGACCTGCATCACCCAGTGTACAAACCTGGCGATAAGGGCGACAACTCTCTGCATCAATCCTATATGATAGGCCATTGCAACAAGGACGCAGACAAATATTATTGTGGGGATAAGGATAAAAAGGAAAACACCTCCCGAGACAATTGTCGGAGGAAGAATTTCCTGAACCTTTGTCAGATCGCCGAATACGAATGATCCGCCTTCCTGGGAGAAGTCAAGCAGTTTATTTATGGCTTTCCCGAGCCAGTGAAATATTTCCTGACCTATGGGGACTTTGAGAATGAATATGGCAAGTGCAATCTGAAGTCCCAGACCGGTAAACACAAGTCTGTAATTAATCGCCTTTCTGTTATTCGACCATAAAAATGCAAGGCCGAGAATCACTATTATCCCGATGATCCCGGTAAATCGTGCCATGTAAGTATGAATTTTCAAAGAGTATGAGCCAAACCTACATTTTTTTTCGATACACAGGTATCACAACCGGAAACAATTTTTACCTGTATATTCCTGCCTGTCCAATACAGGAAAGTGCCCAGCCAAAAGAAACAATTCTTACCTGTATATTCCTATCTGTCCACGATAGGGAAGCGCCCTGTAAATTCTTTTCACATCTCCTCTTGCCAGTCTGATTCTTATGGCGGGATAGTATTCGGGAACCCTGAATGTGATTGTCCGGGACAATGAAGCTGCAGTTGTTTCGAGTCTGTCTCTGAGGTCGAAAAGAAAGCGGTGGAAATTATCCCCTTTTTTTAATTTCTCATCCTGGTACACGTGAAGCTTTAAACCGTTTTCCATCAGAAGAATGAAATTCACCGGCTCAAAATCTGTGGTGTCCGGAATCATGTCGGGCTGATATTCAGATGTATCCCTTGGAGCCATTTTTATCATCAGGGGTTCCTTTCTGATTGTGGAGACATCCGAAGCAATGGTGAAAGGGCTGGAAAGCATGTTCAGGATTGCATACTCATCTCTTTGGAGGATACTGCTTATCCTTTTCCTGAGAATTCTGGCCGTATGGACAACAACACCGCCTATTTCCAGATTTACAGTACTGTCGGCAAGGTTTACCGTCATGTAGATTGAATCGCTGGCAGCCATTGTGACTCTTGACTGGTAGTATGCCTTTTCCTTCATTAGGGCAAGGTATGTTGGATCAGCAAGAATTCTTTCGTCAGGAGGGTTTTTTATGTTTTTATCCGGACCGTATGCTGTTCTCAGCTCATTAAGTTTTTTCTCCGGCGCTGACATTGAAAGAACAAGGTGTATGATCATGAAAATGACTGCAACTGTCAGTATGAAGATATGAAGCTTTTTCCCGGCCGGAGGGGATTGTAATTCTTGTTTCATACACTGAGATTCAGAAGATATATACTTTTGATCCTATATTCAGTGTTCTGAAGATTACTTCCAGATCTTCATCACCCAGTCTGACACATCCATGAGTTACCGGCATACCTATCAGCCTTTTATAAATTGTTCCGTGAATCAGGTATCCGTCGCCGAGGCTCAGGGAATATTTTCCAAGTACCCCGTGTTCATATCTGGAAGGATGGTTGTGAGCCGGTATTGGCAGTCCTTCCTCCACGAAAGCCCAGTCGGGCCTGGTCCATACAGGATTAACGGTTTTTGCACGGATCCGGAACCGGCCTTTGGGCGTTTTGAATATCCAGCTTCTGCCTTCGTGTGTCTGAAGCATCTTATAGCTTCCCGAGCTGCAGGGGCCTGTTCTTATCTCTTTTTTATTCCGGTACAAATGGAAAATATTGTCAGTAGTGTTGATTACAAGGTATGACTGTCCTGTGGTATAGGAATTATATCTTCTTTCAAGTCTTTCGGTATCTGTTCTGATGCGGGCAATAGTCTTCTGATACGAAGGATCTTCTTTTACTTCTGATGCGGCAGGAGGGGATGCCACCCTTCCGCAGCAGAGTTCCTGTGCCAGGGGGACTATCCACAGAAGGAATATGATCAGGAAGGCAATGGCTGCTGAAAATATTGCAGACATGTATATTTTCAGGAGAACGGCGCCAAGTTTTTCATTCTCCCTGATTTTTTCAAAAAATTGAATGACCAGTGATTTCAGTTTGCTTAATATGTTCAGAGCAGTCTTCCGGATTCTGTCTGCTTCAAGGAACCGGATTTTCTTCGGATCTGTCATGCTTTGAGATTCAATTTTCAAAAATCTTTTTCTGATCATATAGTGATCCCACGATTGTTACCCGTGTTCCGACCCTTACATATGGAAAAAGCGCGTCAATATCATTATTGGCAAGTGCAATGCATCCTTCGGTCCAGTCGGCTCCCCTTCCACCTCCGCCATGGATCTCGATCATTCCGCCTATATCAGCTGTGGGAGGCAGGGCGCCATTTCTGATATCCCGTTTAAACCTTGCCATATCCTCACTGTTCGGATAGTTAAGCAGGAGTGCCCTGTGGTATTTTGTTCCGGATCCTTCCAGTTTTTTAATTATTTGGTACATACCTTCAGGAGTTGCCATATCTCCCATAATTCTTTTACTGCCTATCCAGTTTCTACCCAGTTCTGCCGAATATTCCCTTATTTTTTTTCCTCCATGGTACAGAATCAGCTTCCTTGCGAACTTATCGACAATTATTGCATAACCTCCGGTCTTTTCCGATTCAGATAATGTTAGGGCTATCCATTTTTCCCATTGAGGGAAGGATTGAAAATACTCTCTTAAATTGAGATCTGCAAACTCCCGTGAGGACACAAGAAGGTTTTCAGAATCCGTAATATAGGAATCTGCATCAATATAGTTTCCTTCAGTAAAAGCTGTTTCGGCATCTATCAGGAGCATTTTCCCCCGTGTTATCCGTTCCCTGATTTCGAAAGAATAGGGGAAGCTGCTGTAATGATCATTAATCTCTTTCACAATTTTATTCAGGGTATCAATGATCCGGGCCTGGCCCTCCTTCATTTCAGCTTTGAGCAGGGCAGTCCTTATATTTGCCGAATCTGACATTCCTGCCGATAATAGTGCATATTCTCTTACCAGGTCGAATTTGCGGAAGAGGATGAATTTTCTGTTTTCTCTTCTCCAGATTGCCATTCCGGAGTCGCAGGACACAGATGCCTGATTGTAAAACTCCGGGGTATAGCGGTCTGCCTGATTTCTTTTTGCCACAGACAAGGATTCCACTGCGAATATCATTTCGCCTGCCGGGGGTTTCGGGAGAAAAAAAATGAAAAGGAATCCGGCAGACAGCAGTGCTGTCATTGTTAACAAAAAGATCAGCAGATTCCGTTTTCTTTTTCTCATACCGGGATATTCAGTCGGAAAGAAGTTCGCGGACACAATACAGTTCAGGTATCAGAATCCGGATAAGAGCCGCCTGTTCCCAGTGGACAGTGACAAACTCTGAAACAGGAATTATGTATCAGTAATTTCTGGGAGTACCGGGACGGCTCATCCGGATCTTCCGCCATACGTTTAATAATTTTTCCGCGTCAGAGTGATTTTCTCAGCAGAGTCAGAATCTGATTCTTGCTTTTGTCAGGACTTCCTTCATTTCACTGTTAAGTCCGTCAGCTTTTGCCCTGGCTGCTTTTACTCTGTTAAGCGCATCCATGAATGCACCTTTGTCGAAGAGATTCTGGGCTTCTGAGACTGAGTTTTCAACACCGGAAAGGTCGGCTTTGATCTGTTCAATGACCTGTGCACCTTCTTTACCTCTCGGAAGCCTGGTTACGAGCCTTGAGTTTTCCGCAACCACGTTCCTGGTATCATTCAGGAGGTTCTGGACTTCCTGTTTTACTTCCTCCTTTTTAGCATCTACTCTGGCAGCTGTCTGGTTAGCCATATTTGTTACCTGATCAAGTCTGTCCTTTTCGTCACCGAAATTTTTGAAGAGTTTGGATTTCTGGAGTTCAATATTTACCAGAATGGCATTCATTGAATCCTGGATTGCTGCAAACTCATCAGGGAGATATATGTCAGCCTGGACCGTCCTGGCTGCTTCAATAGCTGCATTTGTTGCATCTATCTGGGCCTGCGGAACTTTTCCGCAACCTGCAAGAATTCCAATCATTACTATGACTGCAAATCCCATCAACATTTTGTTTTTCATCTTTTCAATTGTTTTTAATTCTGAACTTATCTGAAACTTTCTGATTTATCCGGGTCATTTTCCATTGATCCGGAAAAAATCGTTGCAAAATTATATCATTTTCTTTGAATTGACAGTAAGGGTATAAAGGAAAATTTTTATAGAAATTTTATTTGAAAAACACTGGTAAATAAAGTTTTTTAATTCATTTAAATCTGGTTCATTATCCGGTTTAATCCTTATAGGGGTCATATATTTCCGGTCCTGCCATTGCTACTCCGACCGGGTGAAGCCTGAAGAGAATTTTTATTGTATCTCCCTGAGATTTCAGCACTTCATCCAGTTTTTTGTAGCAATCAGGTGCTTCATCCGCGTCTGCACCCCTAAGTTCAATTTTTCGCCGTTTCATTTTTGCCTTCACTTCATCAAAATCCACCAGGCCTTTTGAAATTACGCTGAGTCTTCTTGTTCCCTCCTTGTCTTTTACCCATTTTCGTTTTCCGGCTGATTTCGTTCTTGACATTACTCTTCCTGCGCCGTGTACTGTTGTATACAGAGCCTGCCGAGACAATTCACCGTCAATACCCTCGATAATTACCGAATCGTCAGACATTGTTGCGCCGATGAATCCCCTCTGTCCGGGAAATGCCGGTGTACAACCCTTTCTGACAACCCAGTACTGTTCCCCGAAATGTTCTTCCTTCCAGGCGAAATTGTGATTATTATGTACTTCAAATGTTATGTCAGGGTTTCCCAGAATTTCAAGTACTTTTTTAACCACCAGCTCCCTGCCGGCGTAGGCATATTCTCCGGCAAGGGTCATTGCACCGATATAATCCCGGGCAATTTCCGAATCCTGACCGAAAAGGATCGGAGGGGAGTCCATACTTCCCTCCCTGACTTTTTCATCAAAGGAATAGCCTCTTGACATTGCTATGAATCCCATAGTTGTTCTGTGTCCGAATCCCCTTGACCCGAAATGAACACCTGTCCACAGAAAGCCATCGTCATCCTCAAACAGGTCAACGAAGTGGTTTCCGCTGCCTACTGTGCCGAGTTGTTCCCTTGCCAGCCGGGACAGTTTGCGCTGTGGTACGAATTCAGCCCTGTTTATCTTTTCCAGGACAGGGTGATCGACCGGTTCATTGTTAGGCCTTCCTATTCCGAATGATATCCTTCTGACTATTTCATCCATTACCCCTGCTATATTGACTGATTTTACAGGGATATCGGTTCTGACTGCGTAATTTCCGCAGGCTATATCGAAGCCCACTCCTGAGAGGGAAATCTTGTCACGGTAGGCAACAGCACCACCTATCGGATGTCCGTAGCCGTAATGTGCATCGGCATTCAGAACTGCTATGTCATTTTCGGAACTGATACAATTTTTGATTTGTCTGACAGAATTTTCATCAATCAGCTCTCTGCCGAAGATTGTAATATTCCCGGTTTTTTCAATTTTTAATTGTGGCTGTTTCATTTTTCAACCCCTGTGGCATCAAAGATTTCTCCTAAGCTGCGTCAATGATACAATATAATTAATAATTCCCCCTCTTCAAAATTACAGGCCGGTGATCTGATTTCTTCCCAGGGATCTTTGTTTTACATATTGATTGATTTTATTGCTTCTTTCAGTATTGCAGCGGATCCTGCCAGGGAGATTGCCTCATCATTTGCAAGCGGGCTCTCGATAATTCTGCTGACGCCCTTGTCTGATACCATTGACGGCACACTGAGGCAGACATCGTTTAATCCGAATTCCCCGCCGAGGATGGTTGATACGGTCATTACCCTGTTTTCTCCCCTGAGGATTGTTCCGGTGATTCTTACCATTGCAAGCCCCACGGCGAAATGTGTTGAGCCCTTATATGAGATTATATGATAAGCTGAATCACGAACCTGTTGTTCAATCTTTTCCCGTTCGGCCATCCAGTTATCGCATTTTCTGCAGATATGGCAATACTGATCAATATTTATTCCCCCGATATGGGTCATTGACCATGCGGCAAACTGATTATCACCATGTTCTCCAAGGATATAAGCATGGACGTTATGCACGTTCACATCACAGTGTTTGCTTAACAGGTGTCTGAAACGCGCGCTGTCGAGGACAGTTCCCGAGCCGATTACTCTTCCACTTTCCCATCCTGATCTTTTAATGGCCACCCAGGTCATTACGTCCACCGGATTGCTTACGATCAGCATTACCCCGTTTTTGTTACGTGCTGAAATATCTTCGGCAATACTGCCGACTATTTCCGCATTCCTTCGCAGCAGGTCAAGACGTGTTTCCCCCGGCTTTTGTGCTGAGCCGGCGGTGACGACAATCACTGCCGCGTCGTCATAGTCATTCCGGGAGCCTTCCCGGATATTTACTGTCGGGAAGAATGGCTGGCCGTGTATAAGATCGAGGACCTGTCCTTTTACCAGATCCTTATTATTGTCAATAAGAACGATTTCATCGGCCAGGCCACTTTGTGCCAGTGCATAGCTGTATGTTGCTCCGACGTTTCCGGCTCCGACAACAACCACTTTGCGATGCAGATATGGATTTGGCATAATTTTCTTTTATTAAACGGATGAATCAAATTTGTTAAATAACAGCGTACCGGCTTTCCGGATTAAATTCAGTCTCCTCCGGTGGTAAAACAATTTTATTCATAGATTGTTCCTCAAATTTGCCTGTTCTAATTGATCATAATTCCGCTATCTTTTTTATCTTGTGTAGAAATTTCCCTGTGGTCAGGAAAACGGAACCGATTATTCCGAATCCCGGGCGGAAAACATCATTGACGTGACTGACGGGGCTGATGCATAGCCTGAAGGAGGTTCGGAGTATTCAGTCAAGACTGAACAATGTCGTTAATTAAAGCAACAGACAGACTGTATTCTGAGTTCCGGAGGTCAGAATCTGCATTGAATTGACTTTACTTTTACCGCAAGCAGGAGATAAAACAAGCTGCCATGGGTACCACGATAAGGAGAATAATTTCCACGGAACAGTCATCACTGCCGGTAATAATATTTAAGCCGGCAGTCCATCAGAATCAGGAAGTCATTCTTATCAGATTTGATAAAGACTATCAGATAATCAACAGACTGAAAAACATCGAGGGCGTGTGGTGGAGCAATGGTCTGAGAAGCTGGTATATAGCAAGAGAATCATTTAATCCTGTCCTGTTCCGGGATCATTTAAAGAACCATGCCAGTCTTGATTATTCCGCCATTTCTGATTACCGGACGGTACGGAAAGCAGAAAAACAGGATCATTTGCTGTCTCCCGGGCATGCTGTTGCCCTGGAAACATACGGGAAATGGCTCCGGCACAGGCGGTATAGCGAGAGTACCATCAGAACTTATACCGGTATGATCAGGTTATTTCTGCAGGAGACAGGTGACCGTCTGGTCGGGGAGGTAAGCAATGATCATGTTGTGGATTATATCTACAGGCATGTGGTTGACAAGGGTTACAGTTTTGCCTATCAGAATCAGATGGTCAGCTCACTTAAGCTTTTTTTCAGGGTGATTGCCAATTCGGAGATTGACATAGAGGGGATCAGGCGTCCCCGGCCGGAGCACCGGCTGCCCAGTGTTCTGAGCAAGGAGGAGGTGAAGCAGATCATCACTGCCTCTTCCAATATAAAGCATCGTACAATGCTGAGTCTTATTTATGCCTGTGGCCTCCGGCGGAGTGAGCTTCTCAACCTGAAGCCCGGGGATATTGACAGCAAGCGCAGACTTCTTCTGGTCAGGCGGTCGAAGGGTTACAAGGACAGGCTCATACCGGTTTCTGAGAAGATCATAGAGATGCTGCGTGAATATTACCGGACATACCGGCCGGCTGTCTGGCTGTTTGAAGGCTGGCAGTCCGGGGATCAGTATTCCCCAGCCAGTCTGCAGAAAGTATTGAAGCAATCTGTCCGGAAGGCTGGCATACGCAAGCCTGTTACTTTACACTGGTTGAGGCACAGCTATGCCACTCATTTGCTGGAGAGCGGTACAGACCTGCGTTATATTCAGGAGCTGCTGGGTCACAAGAGTTCGAGGACCACCGAGATTTACACACATGTATCCGTCAGCAGCATTCAAAAGATAAGATCGCCCTTTGATGACCTCTGACTTCCCGGCCGTACAAAATATAAAATTCACCTCAGCTACACAATAACCACCCGAATCAGCAATTATTGTTTACCTTTGGTATACATATAAGTAAGTTGTGTGTAATTTTTCAAAAAGCTACTCACAGATTTTGCCCAGATACCAAGAATTGGTATCTTTGGAAAAAAATTTCAACTATGGCAAAGAATACATCAATTTTACTTGGCGAATATTTTGAAAAC
>Ga0255341_1000096_pt1 | contig 155471 bp, 120 predicted proteins | sample wastewater_treat_8_FD_192418 | JGI IMG/M metagenome (GOLD analysis project Ga0255341, IMG submission 192418) | Wastewater microbial communities from Lulu Island WWTP, Vancouver, Canada - plant12 | ecosystem: Engineered > WWTP > Wastewater > Unclassified | place: Canada: Vancouver, British... | reverse complement strand
GCGCAACCCGCGTTGTGTGTTACAAGTGTCACACAATACCGCCGGTATTAAGTCGGAGGAAGGTGCGGATGACGTCAAGTCAGCATGACCTTTATATCCAGGGCTACACACACGCTACAATGGTCAGCACAATAGGTTGCCAAGTCGTGAGACGGAGCCAATCCTCCAAAGCTGGCCTCAGTTCAGATTGCAGGCTGCAACTCGCCTGCATGAAGTCGGAGTTGCTAGTAACCGCAGGTCAGCTATACTGCGGTGAATACGTTCCCGGGGATTGTACACACCGCCCGTCAAGTCATGGAAGCTGGCAACACCTGAAGCCGGTATCCTAACCCGCAAGGGAGGGAGCTGTCAAAGGTGGGGTCGGTGACTGGGACTAAGTCGTAACAAGGTAGGTGTACCGGAAGGTGCGCCTGGATCACCTCCTTTCTATGGAGATCTGAGCAATAGCCTGAGGGCTGGCGCTCTACTCTGAGAAACAAAATATCCATATCCCATTTGGGAGAATCGCTCTGAAACGGTGAAACACAGAGCGTCGTAACGAGATTGGAAATTCGGAATGTCCACAGATTTCCTGTCACTTTTGAGTTGATAAGGCTGACTCTCAAGGGCCTTTAGCTCAGTTGGTTAGAGCGCGCCTCTGATAAGGGCGAGGTCTCAGGTCCGAGTCCTGAAAGGCCCACTCTTGTAGGTTTTGGGGATGTAGCTTAGTCGGGAGAGCGCCTCCTTTGCAAGGAGGAGGTCAGGGGTTCGAGTCCCCTCATCTCCATCAAAAGATGGTGAGGGGAGTTGCCTGAAGACAGAAGGATCGCAAACGAGTTTGGGTCTTTCTGTCATCCGGCAACGGATGAATAGCACATTAATAACTGAATAACATTTGTAGGCCGTATCGATATGCGATTTATAGCGATGAATTGCGTATCATACGAAATTAGTAAAATAAATGCTTGAAAAAGCATCGATTTCTCCGCATCACGTGGAGAAGCTACTAAGAGCTTACGGTGAATGCCTTGGCGTCAAATGCCGATGAAGGACGTGGGACACTGCGATAAGCCTCGGGGAGCTGTGAACAAGCGATATATCCGGGGATGTCCGAATTGGGAAACCAGCTGGTGCGAACCACCAGCATCACGCATTGAACAAAATAGGTGCGTGAAGGGAACCGTGGGAACTGAAACATCTAAGTACCACGAGGAAAAGAGACCATTCCCCAAGTAGTGGCGAGCGAACGGGGAACAGCCTAAACCGATCCAGTTTACTGGGTCGGGGTTGTAGGGTCCGGCGGCTAAGAGTAACAAAACGAGACGTTAGCAGAATTGGTGTGGAAAAGCCAACCACAGAAGGTGACAGTCCTGTACGCGAAAACGTCGAGTCTCTCGCTGGATACCTGAGTACAACCGGGCACGCTAATCCGGTTGGAATCTAGGGAGTCCACTCTCTAAGGCTAAATACATTTGATGACCGATAGTGAACAAGTACCGTGAGGGAAAGGTGAAAAGTACCCCTGTTAGGGGAGTGAAAAGAACCTGAAACCGTAAGCTTACAAACAGTCGAAGGGCTAATGGCGTGTTGGTGCTATGGCGAAAGCCTGTGCGCAGCGCTATGCCTGACGGCGTGCCTTTTGGAGAATGAGTCTGCGAGTTAATCTTTGTGGCAAGGTTAAGGAAGTTACATCTGAAGCCGCAGCGAAAGCGAGTCTTAATAGGGCGTGCAGTCGCAAGGATTAGACACGAAACCAGGTGAGCTAACCATGGCCAGGTTGAAGCGAGTTTAAAAGCTCGTGGAGGACCGAACCTACTAATATTGCAAAATTAGGGGATGAGCTGTGGTTAGGGGTGATATGCCAAACGAACTTGGAGATAGCTTGTTCTCCCCGAAATAGCTTTAGGGCTAGCGTTAAGCGTTTAGTAACGGAGGTAGAGCACTGAATGGGCTAGGGGGCTTATAGCTTACCAAACCTAATCAAACTCCGAATGCCGTTACTCCAAGCTTAGCAGTCGGACTCCGGGAGATGAGTTTCGGGGTCGAAAGGGAAAGAGCCCAGATCAACAGCTAAGGTCCCCAAATCTGTACTAAGTGGGAAACGATGTGAGGTTACTGAAACAACCAGGAGGTTGGCTTAGAAGCAGCCACCCTTTAAAAAGTGCGTAACAGCTTACTGGTCGAGTGATCTTGCGCGGAAAATTTAACGGGGCTAAGTACAGTACCGAAGCTTTGGACTTCCGCCTTTGGGCGGATTTGGTAGGGGAGCGTTCTGCCAGCTGAGAAGATTGACCGAGAGGACAGTTGGAGCGGGCAGAAGTGAGAATGCAGACATGAGTAGCGTAAAACACGTGAGAACCGTGTTCGCCGTATATCTAAGGTTTCCGACGCCAGGTCAATCCGCGTCGGGTTAGTCAGGGCCTTAGCCGAGGCCGAGAGGCGTAGGCGATGGATATCCGGTCAACATTCCGGGACCGCTTAAGATGAGTGATGGAGGGACGCAACGAGGTAGACCAGCCTGGGATTGGTTGTCCAGGTGTGTCATGTGTCAGCCTGTGAGGTTTATAGGTAAATCCGTAGACTGAGGTGAGACATGGCAACGTGCCCTTGAGGTGGAAGTGAGTTAAGCCTTGTTGCCAAGAAAAGCTTCTAAACGTTGATTCTTAAGCGCCTGTACCGCAAACCGACACTGGTAGATGGGTAGAGTATACCAAGGCGAACGGGAGAACCTTTGTTAAGGAATTAGGCAATTTGGCCTCGTAACTTCGGGATAAGAGGTGCCCTCTGGTGTGAATGAATAATGAGCGCCGGGGGGTCGCAGTGAAATGGTTCTAGGGACTGGTTACCAAAACCACAGGTCTCTGCAAAGCCGTAAGGCGATGTATAGGGGCTGACACCTGCCCAGTGCCGGAAGGTTAAAGGGAGAGGTTAGACGCAAGTCGAAGCTTCGAACTGAAGCCCCGGTGAACGGCGGCCGTAACTATAACGGTCCTAAGGTAGCGAAATTCCTTGTCGGGTAAGTTCCGACCCGCACGAAAGGTGTAACAACTAGAACAGTGTCTCAACAAAGGACCCGGCGAAATTGAAATGGCCGTGAAGATGCGGCCTACCCGCAGTAGGACAATAAGACCCCGTGGAGCTTTACTGCAGCTTGGCATTGAGTTTGGATTTCATTTGTGTAGGATAGGTGGGAGGCTATGAAACTAGGGCGCTAGCCTTGGTGGAGCCGTCGGTGAAATACCACCCTGATGGACTCTAGACCCTAACTTCATTCCGTGATCCGGATGAAGGACCGTGCCAGGTGGGCAGTTTGACTGGGGCGGTCACCTCCTAAAGAGTAACGGAGGTGCCCAAAGGTTCCCTCAGGCTGAATGGAAACCAGCCTAAGAGTGTAAAGGCATAAGGGAGCTTGACTGCAAGGCCAACGCGCCGAGCAGATACGAAAGTAGGGCTTAGTGATCCCACGGTTCCGAGTGGAAGGGCCGTGGCTCATCGGATAAAAGCTACCCCGGGGATAACAGGCTAGTCAGGTCCAAGAGTTCACATCGACGACCTGGCTCGGCACCTCGATGTCGGCTCATCGCATCCTGGGGCTGGATAAGGTCCCAAGGGTCGGGCTGTTCGCCCGTTAAAGCGGTACGCGAGCTGGGTTCAGACCGTCGTGAGACAGGTCGGTCTCTATCCACTGTGGGCGTAAGTGATTTGAAAGGATCTGTTCCTAGTACGAGAGGACCGGAATGGACAGACCTCTGGTTTGCCAGCTGTCGTGCCAACGGCATAGCTGGGTAGCTACGTCTGGCAAAGATAACCGCTGAAAGCATCTAAGTGGGAAACTTGCCTTAAGATTAGATCACTTTTATCGTCAAGATAGTAAGATCGCAGGTAGACCACCTGCTTGATAGGCAGAATGTGTAAGCGCAGCAATGCGTTGAGCTAAACTGTACTAATGATCGAGGGCTTCATGCGTGATGCGGAGAACTCGGTGCTTTTTTGACAAAGTGTTCGTCCTTACAAATGATATTCGGATCTATTACTGAATTAGAAATAGGTCTCTTGGTGATTTTCGCGACGAGGGTACACCCGGTAACATGCCGAACCCGGAAGTTAAGGTCGTCAGCGCTGATGGTACTTGGGGGGCAGCCCCCTGGGAGAGTAGGTCATTGCCAAGAGACTTTTTCATTTAATTCGCTTTATTTTGTCTAGATAAACTTTCTCTTATAGAAGCCAAGTTTTCCAACCCTGAGGGTATCTTCGGCGAAGCCTGCGAGGAGAGTAGGTCATTGCCAAGAGACTTTTTCATTTAAATCACTTTCAATTTCGGAATTCGTCATGTTAGAGCTGTGGTTTCAGCCACGTCATCCTGAGCCTCTAAGGCGAAGGATCCTGCGGTTTGGACGGACGGAAGTGAGCAAATTGCCAGGTTGTTATATAAAAGATCCTTCACTTCGTTCAGGATGACAGGCGTTACGTAATCCTGAGCCTCAAAGGAGAAGGATCTTGCGGCTTCGACGACTGGAGTGAAAAATTCAGACGGTGTTGGAATGTGAAAGATTCTTACTTGGAAAAGCACCAAGTACGCAGGCAGTCGCTTCGCTCAGAATGACAAATTGCTCTCAGGATGACAAATTGCTCTCAGGATGACAAATTGCTCTCAGACTGACAAATTGCGCTCAGAATGGCTAATTGCTCACAGAATGACAGAATCGGGTAACCACCCATTTCGCCGCCAGACGTTCCGCTCGGGATGGCACCGAACCGGATGCCGATATCGGGGTCTGCACTGACAGCGACACTTATGTTAAAGAATCAGCGTGAGGTGGCATCCGCTCCGAATTATTCCGTTCGCGCAAATACGTAAAAAATTGAAATTGAAAAAACTGCTGCCTTTTTACCGGTGGGGTTCGAGGTCGAGGCCCGGGATGCGGGATTTTTTCTCCAGCCATTTCAACAAGAAATCGAGCCCAAAAACCAACACCAGGTAGACCACGGCGACTGCCAGGTAGACGCCCACAAAATCGAAGGTGGCGGTGGCGGCACGTTTACCTTCTGCCATCAGGTCCTGTACGGCAATTAAAAACACAATGGCGGTCGTTTTCAACAACGAAATCGGTTCGTTGGACCAGCTTGGCAGCGCCAGCCGCAAAGCTTGCGGTAAAATGATGTGGCGTATCGTTTTCCACTTTGAAAGCCCGATTGAAAGCCCGGCCTGCATCTGTTGTCTGCCGATCGCCAAAATGGAACCGCGCAAATATTCAGCCTGATAGGCGGCGCTGTTGAGCCCCAACGCCAGATAGGAGGCAACGGTTTGCGAAAAGGTCAATCCCAGGTCGGGCAGCCCGTAATAGATGATAAACAGCTGCACCAGCAGCGGAGTGCCGCGAAATACGGCAATATAAGCCCCTGCCAGGCTTTGCAGCCACTTGGGCCCATAGCTGCGCGCCAATGCCAGTAATAAGCCCAAAACAAAGCCGATAAAGATGCCGACTACGGTCAGCTGAAGGGTGACCCCAGCGCCGCGCAAAAAGTTTTGCCAAAATCGTCCAAAGTATCCCAGCCAGTCAGCCATCAGGCAGCATCCTCTTTCTTGTCCCCATAGAGTTCGGTGATTTTCCACAAAAATTCCCGGGTACGGGGGAATTTTGGCCGGTTGAACATCTCATCCGGTGTGCCTTCTTCGACGATGTATCCCTTTTCCATAAACACAATCCGGTCGGCAACCTCGCGGGCAAATCCCATTTCGTGCGTGACCACCAGCATGGTCATTCCTTCTTTGGCAAGATTACGCATCACTTCCAGCACTTCTCCGATCAACTCCGGGTCGAGCGCGGAAGTCGGTTCGTCAAACAGCATCACACGGGGGTCCATTGCCAGCGCGCGGGCGATCCCAACGCGCTGCTGCTGACCGCCGGAAAGCTGCCCGGGATAGTGATCGGCTTTGTCTGCCAAGCCGACCCTTTCCAGCTCCCGCATTGCCTTGGCGGTTGCCTCCTGATCGGACATTTTTTTCACTTTTGTAAGCCCGAGTTTGATGTTGTTCAGAGCGGTCAGGTGGTTGAAGAGCAAAAAGTTTTGAAACACCATGCCGACATGCTGGCGGACCATGTCTTCATCGCTGCCTTTGGCGGTAATCTCGGTCTCGTCCAGCCAGATTTGCCCGTCGTTGGGGCGGGAAAGCAAATTGATGCAGCGCAAAAGCGTGCTTTTGCCTGTGCCGCTGGGACCAATGATGACGATGGTTTCCCCTTCGTTGACATCCAGGTCGAGGTGCTCGAAGATTACGTTTTCACCGTAACTTTTGCACAAATTTCTGATTTTCAAGATGGGTTGGGTCATGGCGGATCTCCAATGGCTAAGGATGAGATGGAATGGTGAGCTTTTTTTCGAGCAAGTTCAACAAGCGGGTGGTGAGAAACACAAGCAAGAAATAAATGACAGCAGCGCTCAGGTAAGCCAGCAGATATTGCTGGGAGCTGGCGCCGATCAGCTGGGCGCGCCGTAAAATTTCGGGCACGCCGAGGGCATAGACCAGGGATGAATCTTTGATAATGATGGCGACTTCGTTTGACCAGGGTGGGATCGCCAGCCGCACCGCCTGAGGCAAGACGATATAGCGGATTGCCTGCATCTGGCTCAGCCCGATCGCACGGGCGGCTCTCATCTGGTCGCCGCTGACAGCTAACAATGCGCCGCGTACGATTTCCATCTGGTAGGCGCTGCTGACAATCCCCAGCGAGAGCGAACCTGCCAGAAATGCCGAAAGGTTGATCCCTTTCGAGACCGCAAAAAACAGGATAAAGAGCAGCACCACCGGCGGGACCCCGCGGAAGATCGTGCTGTAGAAGTTCATCAGACGGGCCGCGGTTTTGCCGCCATAGACATAAAGAAGCGCCAGGATCGTGCCGATCAGCAAACCCGAAGGAAGCGCGATCAGCGTTACGCCGATGGTATAGACGGTTCCCTGGGCGATATAGGAGATGAATTGATTGAAATTCAAAGCGATTCTCTCAACGATTGTGAATGATAGGAGGGCCTGCCCAAAAGCAGACCCTCATCACAAATCCGTAGGGCAAATTTATTCGCTGAAGTACTTGACGGCAAGGGCGTCAATGAAACCATCAGCCTGGAGTTCCTTGATCACGCGGTCAATTTCAGCTTTTAGATCGGCATCCCCATCCGGTAAAACGATGTTGATGGGACCGGTGGAAAGCTCACCCTGATAGACAACCATCAGGTCCGGATTTTGGGCGACGTAAGCCTGGATCGGCACCAGATCTGCCATCAGCACATCGATGCGTCCGTTCGCCAGGTCGAGCGCGGCTTGGTCCACGCGTTCGTAACGCGAGAGGTTGGCTTCGGGCATCAGGCCAGGGGTGATCAGGTTATCGGTCAGCCAGCCGTCCTGGACGGTGCCGGATTGGACGCCGATTTTGTAGTTAACCACGTCTTCGGGGGCGGTGATGGTGCCGGTGAAGGCTTTACTGACCACAAACGCGTCTTCGGTGGTGTAGTAGGCTTCAGAAAAGTCGACGGTCTTATCGCGTTCTTCGTCATAGTTGAAGCAGGAAATGGACATATCCAGTTTGCCGCTGGCAACCGCGGCGACAAGACTGTCGAAGGGCATATCGACCCATTCCAGTTCGACACCCATGCGCTTGGCGATTTCTGCCATCAGTTCGATGTCAAAACCGGTCTTGTTGCCGGCTTCGTCAACAAACTCGTAAGGCGGATAGTCTGCTGAGGTTCCAACTACAATCTTTTTGCTGGTTTGGATCTTGTCGAGCACCGAAGTAGATTTGGAAGTGCAGGCAAACAACATCGAGGCGACTATGAGAAGCGCCACCACTAAAAGAAAACTTTTTTTCATTGTTCCTCCATTCAGGGATAAGTTAATGAATGATTAACTTTGATTATATAGCATAAAAGTTGATATTCGGCAAATTGGTCAAAAAGTTAGCCATGTAGTAAGAGTCGAAGAAATGTTTTGGGTGTGAAGTCACATAAAATGGTTGTGTATATAACAATTCCTCATTTCTCAGCTTCTAATGAATGGTCATGTCTGCCACTGTTTTGAAAGGGGTGGAATATGATTATGAATTAAATCAATTGCCACACTTACTTCTGAAAAAATCAGGAGAATATTGCTGGGTGGAAAACAAGGACTATAATGGAATAAAAAATTGTCTGAATTCTGTAAGGTTTGTTATTGCGTTTAAAGAAGTCTTGGCATAGATATTCTTAGAATCAATGTGATCCGCAGGGAGAATAGAAGATACCATCCCTGGCGGGTGAAATCAGGCAAATAATTTAGAAGGATAAAATCCGATCCTACATGTAGCGACTTTTCGATTTGCCAACGGTAAAGGAACCAGTAATAATGAAAAAACGGTCAAACAAAGCTTTATTATGTCTATTTATTCTTGGCTTGCTTTGCATGGTTGCGGTTGAATCTGGAACTGCCAGCCAGACCAAGAATTGGGAGCGGATTGATTACGGTTTAGAGACGGGTTATTACACCAAATTAGTTATTAATCCAGATAATCATTCGGTTCTCTATCTCTCGACTAAAGGTGGCGGTGTCTTCAAGAGTCATAATGGGGGTCAAGAATGGGTACCGATTAATCAAGGGCTCGAAAACCTGGAGATAGATTGGGTCGTCATGGATCCTAATGATTCGGAGATCTTATACGTAAACAACGGACTGATTACATACAAAACCATTAATGGCGGTCAATTCTGGGAAAAAGTTAGAGTAAACGAGTTGAATTATCTTGAAGATGAAATACAGTACCTCGAGATTAGCCCTGTCAACACCCAGATTCTGTACGCTTACAATTATTTCGATTATTCGTTTTTTCGCAGCATGGATGGCGGAAAAAGCTGGAGGGATATATCCGATAATTTTGTACAAGGAGAAAACAACGATTTTGCCATTGATCCAAATCAGGACAATAACATATATTTAACCAAAAATGTCACTCTCTACCACAGTCCGGATTATGGAGATACTTGGGCTGCTATTTCAGCCAATAGTCAGTGCTTGGCTTGGACCGTGGCTGTAAATCCTCATAACTCTGATGTCTATATCGCTGATCTTGCTGGGAAGATATGCAAAAAAACTGCTGGTTCTGAACAATGGGAAGTCATAAGCAGCTATACGGGTTTTGCACCTGCATTACACATTGTTTTCGACCCCAATAATCCCGATATCATTTATGTGGCAACCCAAACGAAAGTTTATAAGAGCCTCGATCTAGGATTGACCTGGAATGAAATAACACATGGGCTGATTGGATCCGATCCGTATAGCTTCACTGTAGATCCTGTGGACTCTGAAACGTTGTACCTGACTAATTTAGGTAATGTACTCAAAAGCATTGATGGAGGAGAGAATTGGTCGGTAGTAAACTCTAATCTACGAGCCAGCTATATCAACACAATTACTTTTGATCCGTTAAATAGTTCCGTGATTTATGTAGGAACTCCGATCAACGGTGTCTTCAAAAGTGTTGATGGAGGTCAAAACTGGAATCGTGCCAGTAACGGGATCGCTAATGATCGGGTTTCGGCCCTGGCTATAGCCGAGTCTAACACGAATACTCTTTTTGCTGCTTCTTACAATTACCCCATTGGTTATTTTTACAAATCAACCGATGGAGCAATAAGTTGGAGTCAGGTCTACGAAAGACGTTGGTGGGAAGTTTCGAGCTTGCTGGTTCATCCAGAAAACCCAACGATTATTTATGCCGCAACAACCAACGCTTTGTACAAAAGCCTCGATTCGGGGTTAGTCTGGTCACAGTTGCCGATTGATTTGGAAGCAGGAACTCTTTCCGGAAAATTAATGTTTTCTCCAAGTGACCCTAATATTTTATATTATATAGGAATTAAAGCATACAGATCAATGGACCAAGGAGAAAGCTGGACAGAAATTGGACCAATCGGGCAAATTATGATTGATCTGTATATTGACCCTAATGAGCCCGACTTGATCTATGCCTTGAGCTCGAATGCGTTCTTTAGAAGTCAGAATGGCGGAACGGACTGGCAACGTATGAGCGAAGCTTATCAATTTTCTTCTGCGTCTGATCTGGCGGTTCTGCCTGGGGATTCTTACCGGTTTTTTGTTGTAACAAATTCTGGGGTTTACCTTAGCAGTGATGAAGGAATCACCTGGAATCTTGAAAACGGAAGATTACCAGTTGGTTTTACGCAAATCCTTGAAGCTGATGTAGTCAATGGTGTTGTCTTTGCGGGTACCGGTGGTAAAGGCGTCTATAGATGGCCTGGAAAGACGGAAATGGAAGTAAATTTACCAATGATTTTCCGTTAGGGCTAATCCAAGAATGGAAAGTTTTGGGTATCAAAGATAACGATCTTTCTAAGACATAAGGTCGTTAACTTAAAAATTAAAAATCAAAAAGGTTCACCGATTTGCACCGGTAGGTAGCGCCGCAGGAAGACGGCTTGGAAAAAGTTTGACGTGGGACGACCTAACATTTTCGGCGATATTAGGTAATTGAGCGGGTTCGATGACAAGATAAATTCCGGCTGGTGGTGGAGGTGGTGGTTATTGTGGGGGTGATTTCTTATGTCTCGTTTCCAAAGTGGTGTAAACATACCCTCCTGGGCGCTTCCTTGCTGATGATTTCCTGCTATCAGGCAAAAAATGCCGCAAATTACAATATCGATCCTGCAGCAGAAGGGGTGGAAGTCGGGTTGCGTGTCAAACAATTTCTGGACGAAAATCAAGCAGAACATCCTTCCGCGATCATTCAAAGAGAATATTGGAGCTATCTGGCGATCCAGACCGCCGCTAACGATGATGGCTTTCTTACCTTCGACCCTGCGATGGACAAGCAAACCAGAGACACAAATTCACTCTTGTTGAGCGATCCGGGGAAATGGGAAGCCTGTGTTTTGGAGCTGCGTCCGGGATTGTTGGTTTATAAAGATAAAACCTTACAGGAGGTCTTAAAGGAACGCTATGGTCTGCCTCCTTTTTATGAGGTCAATGGCTATCAGTTTTACAGCGTCCCCGATGACCCGACTCTCCTGTTTGACGCGTGGACCAGTGAAACCTATCCACTGAGGCCAGATTTGCCCTTCGATATCTTTGAAGCGAATTAATATGAACGGGTTGCTACCAATTTCCTGCCGGGAAATAAAATTTATCTTTTCATCTTTCCTCATTCACTAACTTTCTCTGTATTGTTCTGCGATCATTCCTCCTGCTTTGAACCACGCACAAAATATATATGGCGATAATGGATAAAAAAACCAGCCTCGCTCGCGAGGCTGGTTTTGATTGGATCTGTTTTTCCTAATTGAAGATTACCGGCAGGAAGAGCTGCAGGAAAATGGTTTGGAAAAAGGTCTGACTTGGGACAACCTGGACATCTCCGGCGATATCAGGTAACTGAACGGCTTCGATGACAATATGACTGCCGGCAGGCAGCGGGTTGTCCGGCGTGAAGGTGGTCGTGTTGGTCTCGGCGTCAAACGAGCAGCTTCCGGTAATTTCCAGATTGGCGGTCGCTGACCAAACCCGTGGGCACGAGTCTGCCGGCATCGCCTGACTCCATCGGATAGTAATAACCCGGTCCTGGGCGACATTTTGTTCCCGCATTGCAGGGCTGACTTCTAAAACGATCGGGTCGCGCCAATTGGGGACCTGATGCTCAAATTCAAGCGTTCCGCTTTCGCCGTATTCGATCGCGTGCACAATCGGTTCAAGCAAGCCGTTTCCGTCCGCGGCGCGCATTTCGGTCTCGGCGCTGCCGCGGCTGAGCATGAATTCATAAACGCCGCCTTCGGGAAGCTTCCCAGTCCACTGCCATTCAGTTTGGCTGAGTTTGGTCATCTTCAGCTGGGTGTAGTTCCAGTCCTGAGCGCCTTCGGGACGGTAAGAAAGATATACATCCCCGGGTGTGAATTCAGGCACGCTCGCGTTGAAGGTGATCTCAACATCACGCGCGGGCGCGGTCAGCTGGACAATGTTGGATTCAACGATGCCGGCGCAGCTGGCGCAGGCTGCCACGACCTTATACCAATAGGTCCTGCCGCCGGTCAGGCTGGTGTCGGTCCAGGCAAAATCTTCCGGGGTCAGTTCCGCCACCATCTCGAAGTCCGTGCCGTTCAACGAGCGGAAAACCCGATGGAAAGCCACGTCCGGACTGGTGATGGGGGTCCATGCCAGGTCAACGGATGTTGGAGTGAGGTTGCTGTAGCTGAGAACCGGAGCGGTGGTTACGGTGAAGCCCGAGCCAAAAGGCACGATCTGCTGATCGTTGGCGACGTCATGCTGCCCGCTGATGCTGACGGTATAGCTCTCGCCGGGGGTGAGATCCACGGTCGGGTCAAAAGTGACCTGGGTGCCGGTATCGTCAAGAGCGCAGGTTCCTTCCACCGCGTTTCCGGCAGCGTCTTGCAGGTCGAGGCAGGTGCCTTCCGGCATTGCCTGGCTCCAGGTTGCCCTGACGCTTGTATCCGGACGTCTGCCTTGTGCCTGATCCAGCGGCGAGATCTGGGTGACGACTGGGTCACGCCAGTTTTGGATGGCGTAGGCGTAGGTTTGCGTGCCGTCTGTGCCGTAATTGACGCTGATCGGCAGGTCGGCAAGCTCCTCATTTCCGTCCGCGCCTTTCATGACCGTATCCCAGCTGCCGCGGGTAAATTTGAAGACAAAATTTGTGCCGTCCAGAATGCTGGCGGTGTAGGTCCAGAGCGTGTCGTTAACTTTGGTCATGGCGACCGCTCCCGGGTTCCAGTTGCCGACAACTTCGTGACTGCCAACGATGAAGACGGCGCCGGGCGTCCAATTGGGCACGGTCAGTTCAAAGGTGACAGCCACCATCTTGGCTTCGGCGGTTTGTGAGACGGTATTGGAGGCTTGGCTGGGATTAAAACTCGTATCCAGCGCGATCAGATAATAATGGTAGGTCTGACCTGCGGTCACGGCGGTATCCGTATAGGCGAGCGTCCCCGCCGGCAGTCGGGTGAGCTTGCTAAAGCTGCTGCCGTCGGTCGAGCGGTAGAGGTCGTAGGCAAAGAGCGCCACCTCATCCACGGCTTCTGACCAGCTGAGAGAAATGGAAGATGCGCTCCAGTCCTCAATCGCCAGAACCGGCGCGGTTGGCGGGGTCGTATCCTCGGAGGCGGTGACGGTCAGGTCGCCGGATCGGTTGGGATCGAAGGGATCGGCGATGGGTCCGTTTTCGTAGGCATAGAGCCAGCTCAGTCCGCCGTCGGTGGAGTAGCGATAGACATAATCGAACTCCCCGATGGATTCAGGGATCAGGCTGCCTTTGAACTCATCGTTATTGCCGGAATCAGAGTTGAAAACCGCGTCAAACCAGATCCATTCAGGGTTTTCTCTGGGGTCCGAATCGTTGGGTCCGTAACCGAGCTGCGCCAGCAAACCGGGGGTTTGGCCCGGTTGGGAAGTCACGCCGTCAATCCAGACCTGACCATAAATATCGTTGGTCGGGGTCGTACCGATGGTGTGATTAAGCGTGAAGGGCCACTGCAGGTTTGCCCAACCAATCGTATAAGCCGGCAAGGCGCTGACTTCGTTGGAATAGGCGCTTTCCAGCAGCGTGGAAGTGTTTTTGGCAACCACAACGTAATAATAAAGAGTGCCGCTGGTCAGGTTGGGGTCGGCATAGCTGTTGACCGCGCTGGTACCGATCAGTTCATAGCCGCCGCCGCGCAGGTAGGATCGATAGATGAGATATTCATCCGCGCCCGCCACAGCAGTCCAGCTCAGGTTCACGGTGGTACCGCTGCTTGCCGCGGCAAGGTCGTTGATCGCGGCGGGAGGCGCTGCCAATGTCGCGTCGGAGAGCGTCAGGATGGTGACCCCGTTTGCCGCCACGGCAATGTTGGCAAGCGAACCGTTGGGGTCAACGGTATAACTGCCGCTGCCAAAGACCGGCGCGAAAGCGGCTCCGGCAGGCACCATGCCCGCCAGGTCGAGCGAAATTTGCGCTTCGGAACTACCGCGATTGACCAACACAATCGCCGCGTCTTCACCGGGCAAATTGCGCAGGTAAGCGTAATGACGGGCGCTGTCGTCGATCAGCAGGGTGGTGTAGGTGCCGGTTCGCAGCGCCGGATGGGCGTTGCGGGCTTGCATCAGGGACTGGAAGGTGTCATGGATCGGCTGTCTGGTTTGTTCGGACTGCAGGTGGGCGTAAAAAGGCGTCCCGGTCTCGTCCAGCCAGGGGTAAGGCTGGCGGTTGTAGGGGTCGTCCTGCCAGATGCCGCTGCCGTCCTTCACCACCGGTCCCACCAAACCGATTTCGTCTCCATAGTACACGCTGGGCGCGCCGGGCATGGTCATTTGGATCGCCGTCGCCAGCAGGAACTTCTGGATGGCAGGGTTCCAGTCGTAATTGGCATCCTGGTAGATGGTTGGATCGGGGCTGTTTGTGTTTTCGTCAAGCATAAACAGCGTGCGGTTGGTATCGTGGCTGCCAAAAAGATTGAGCATGGCATAAAGCGCTTCGGGAGCGTAGCGTTCCATCAGGTTTTGAATGCGTTCGTCAAACTGGCTCATGCTGATGGGCGCCAGAACGCCGGCGGAAGAACCGGCATTGTGGTCATTATCGGTAAAAACGCTGTCTCGCCAGAGTGAAAGAACGGCAGAGCTGAACTGATAGTTCATTACCGCGTCCCACTCATTGCCCAAAAGCCAGCTGTTGGCGATCGCCCATTCTTCGCCGGTGATATAGCCGTCTGGGTTGACGGCGCGCACAGTCTGGCGGAAGCCTTCCCAATAATTGTTGTTGGGGTCATTCAGCGCGCCGGGGTCAACATCGGCGCCAACGTCCAGACGCCAGCCGTCGGCAGACTGCATCCAATGTCCCGCGACAGTCTGTTGGGGATTGCTTTGGTTGTCCCAAATCCAGGCGCGAACTTCCGGATGAGCGGCGTTGAGCTTGGGCAGAGAATCGTAGCCCCACCAACTTTCGTAGGTCGCCGCGTTGGGCGTGCCGTCCGAACCGACGCAGGGTCCTGTCCCCGCGGGGACATCGGTGAAATAGAACCAGTTGCGGTAGGGCGAATCGGGACTTTCGCAGGCGCCGACATCCTCATAACGCTGATATCGGTCAAGATATTTTGAGTCGGACGAAACGTGATTAAAGACGCCGTCGACGATCAGACGCATGTTGCGGCTTTGCAATCCGGCGATCAGGTTTTCGTAATCCTGCTGGGTGCCAAACATTTCATTCACCGAGAGATAATCGGTGGTGTCATAACCGTGATTGGAGGGCGATTCGAAGATCGGGTTGAGGTAAATGGCAGTCACGCCCAGGGCTGCCAGATAGTCGAGCTTTTCGGTCAGACCCTGCAGGTCACCGCCATAGAAGTTTTTGCTGTACGAGCCTTCGCATGGGTCGTTGCTGTCGGCGCGGGGATCGCAGATAAAGGTGTTCCACTCTTCGGTGTTGGAACGATAAACCGTGCCGCCCTCTTCTCCGTAGAAGAAAGATCCGGCAGGCTTATTGTTTGCCGGGTTTCCGTCGCGGAAGCGGTCTGGAAAAACCTGGTAGATGATGGCGTTTTTGATCCAGTCGGGCGAGTGGAAATCTGCCGCGTAGACCGTGAGCTGGAAGGAATTATCCTTGCTCTCATCAAAAACCTGACCCCATCCGCCGGTTCGGGCGTCATCGTCTTCGTAATAGTCGGTATCCGTCCCGTCAATGGCAATGAAGCGGTACCACCAGACGGTTCCCTGCTCGCTGGCGGGTACGGTTGCTTCCCACCAATCATAAGTTGGGTCGCTGTGTGCAATCCGCATCGGCAAAATCAACTGGGTGTCTTCGCGGTCATTGTAGAGGCGGACTTTGGCTTCTGTCAGGTCGTTCGCCGCGGCGCGCAGACGCAAAATCACCTCCGTGCCGGTAGGCACCGGCCCGCCGGGGGTGCGGTAGAGCGGGTTGCGGCTGTTGTGACCGAGTTCGTCCCACCAGATGTTGTCATCATGACTGGCTCCGGGCGGGGTGACGATGGGCGTGACCGCGAAATGGGTGCTGCAAGCCAAAAGCGACTGCGTGTTCCAGTCGCTGGCGTTCCAGTCGTCTGCCGGGTCATTGATCGTGTCCTGAGCGTTGTCAGAATCGCCGCCGCCGGTGGACCAGACTTCAAGATAAATGTCTGAGGGGTTCCCCAGCGCGGTTTTGCTGACGCGATATTCCAGTACCGACGTGGTCCCGATGCCGCGGGCGGCTTCTGCTGCGTTGCCGAGCAGCGCCCAGCTGCCGTTCGCGTAAGCCCACAGCTGCGTGGAGCCGGCATTATAGTCATCCGCGTCCACCCAGGTGTAAATGCCAAATTCGGGTTTGTGGGGATCCGAGACCAGCACGCTGCGCCCCCAGGCGTCGCTTGCTGCGCCTTCGGCGTCGTTGCTGGTGTCGATGTAAATCGCGTATTTACCCCAGTTGTTGGAACCGGAGATGTCCGCGTTGATACTGAAAGCCAGATAAATATTTTCGGCGTCTTCGGTGACGTAGAGCGCGCCCAAATCCATGGGCGCGTTGCCGTTGCCGTCCCCGGAGGGATCGCTGGCGACGGGGTCACCATATTCGGGATCGATGATTCCGTCAACTGTGGGCGGCATGCTCAGAACGGATTGTCTGGGCGGCTGCGCCAGAGAGGCGGTTGGACTGAGAAAAAGAACGGAAACCAATAAAACTGCAAGAACGATACGGAAAGTTTTCATCTCTTCCTTTCAATATGATATTCTGAAGCAATTATAGTTGATACCTCAACAATCCGCAACGAGAAACAAGCCTGATTTTGGGCGATTTTTGACCAAATCTGCGCGTGAGGGTGGATTGGATGAAAAATCCGGATTATTCCTTGCCGCTAAGTTCCGCCATTGCCCTACCGATCTTGCCGATCAGGTCTGAAGGCAAGGTCGCGGCTGGGTGAGCGGTCTCCGCGAGCGCCAGCATGGCGGAACGCGCGTGCAGCCAAACCGCCAGCCTCGCCGCGTCATAGAGCGGCAGACCCTGAGCGCTCAACCCCACAGCCAGGCCCGCCAAAACATCTCCCGTGCCCCCGTGGGATAAAACCGAGTTGGCGAAAGGCAGCCGACTCAGGCTCCCGTCTGCCCGGGCGACGAGCGTGCCGGCACCCTTGAGGATCAGGGTTTGTCGCCAGCGCCGGGCAAAAGCCGCGGCAAGCTCGCGGCGTTGGGCATGAACGCGCTGCGCCTCAATGCCGGCAAGACGGGCAAACTCCATCTCGTGGGGCGTCAGCAGGCAGTTGGCGGGCAGTTTTTCGTGCCAGTCATCGAGACGGCTCAAGAGATTGAGCGCGTCGGCATCGATCACCAGCGGCAGATCCGGATTTTCGGCTTTTATGTATGCCAGCAGAGCCAAAAGAAAAGCCAGGGCGCCCGCGCTTTGGCTCAGACCGGGCCCGATCAAGACCGCAGTTTTACCCCGGACCAGCTCGGGGATTTGGCTGGCTGCCGTCTGGGCAATGGCGCCGTCTTCGGCAGGTAAAAGCTGCCAGATGGCTTCGGCAAGACTGCCGGCGAGAGCCGGGTAGAGCGGTTCCGGAACCGCGCCATAAACTAACCCAGCGCCGGAGCGCAGGGCGGCCTGGAGCGCCAGCCGGGCTGCGCCGGTGTATTGGCGCGAGCCGGCAATCACCAAAGCTCTGCCAAAATCCCCTTTATGGGCGTCCTGCCGGCGGACAGGCAGGAGAGAGGCTGCCATCTCGCGCGTAATTTTTTCAATATTGGAAGGCTTTTCAACTTTCTTGATCATCAGACTGCTCTTTCAAAGTGAGATTTTGAGCGATCTCTGCCGCGCGGGCGCGCCGGTTGCCGTGGATGCTCAACAGGAAGAGCGCCAGCATCACCAGGCTGAGCGCGAACACCAGCCACCAGGCGGCGGTGTAGCTGCCGAACTTTTCCCTGACGAGAGCCAGAAATGGCAGCCCGATGGCGATCCCGAGGCTGTTAAAAAACTGCACGCCGCCAAAATAGCTGCTGAAATCGGCTTTCGAAAAAAACCGGTTGGTCAGCCAGGTGGTCGAAACCGTGCCCATCGAGACGCCGACGCCGATGCTGAGCAGCATGACTGCCAGGAAAACGGGGTTTTCGATCAGGTGCAGCGAAAGCGCGGTCAAAATCACCATGGAGCCGGCAAAAATTGTGCCTTTGACGGCTCCGAATTTATCGTTGGCGATACCCACCAAAAACTTGCCCACCAGCATCGAAGCCGCGTAGGCGCTGGTGACAAAGGAAATCCTGCCGATGGAAAAATTGAGATCACGGGTATAGGAAGGCAGGTTGCTGATGATGCCGGTGCCGATCAAACCCGCCAGCAGCGAAGCGATCAGCAGCGCCCAATACCAGGGCGCGCGCCAATAAGCGCCGCCAGAGCCGGCGGCCAGCCGCGTTTGGGCAGCCGGCGCGGGTTCAAGCTCATCCCGAACCAAATATGTCACCAAAGCGGCGCAGGGCAGCGCCACAAGGAGGATCACCCCGGCGACAATCAGGTAGCCGATCTGCCAGCTGAGCGAAGTGATCGTGTGGTTGAAGATCGGGTTGAGCACCATCCCGCCCAAACCGCTGCCAGCCATGGCGATGCTTAGGGCAGTGCCCGTGTTTTTGGTGAAGTGGCGCGTGATGATGATGGAAACCGGGATCATCGAAACCCCGCCAAACATGAAGCCGATCACAAACGATGCCAGATAGAGATGCCAAATGTTCCGGGCGGCAGCCATCCCCAGGTAAGCGAGCCCCATGATCGCCAGCCCGACCAAAAAAGGCAGGCGCAAAGGATGCCGGGCGTAAAACCTGCCCCACAGGAGCGAAGAGATCATCGCGGCAACCGAGACGATCGTGCCTGTCAGCGCCATGGCTGGCAAGCTGACCGCGAGCGCTTTGGAGACGACCGGGAAAAAGACGCTGGCGACCACAATGACCAAAGCCAGGGTGGTTGCCATGATGAGGACGCAGCCGCCCAAAATCAAAAAATCGCGGAGTTGGTAACCAGAGCGTTTCATACGGTTTGATTGTAAACGAGAAACACCAAAAAAACGCCTGGCGCGTTTCAGCTATAATAAAAGTTGTCCGATTTTCTGGAAATGAGCTGAAAATGACAAAAAAAATTTTGCTTTTTTTAGGGGTTTTGCTCCTGGCTGCGCTTTCAGTTGACGGTAGAGCCAGCGCCTCCGACTGGCGTCAGGATGAACCGCCAGCGCAGGGCACGCCGACCCAGGTGCCGACCCTGCCGATGGAGCTCTATCAATATACTGCCACTCCGGGACCGGACGGCGGTATCCGTCATGTGGTCCTGGAAGGACAGTTTTTGTACAACATTGTCGACCTCTACGGAGTCACGCTCAATGATATTTTGACGCTCAACGGTTTGACCGAAGATTCGGTGATTCATCCCGGCGATATTCTGATCATCGTCAAAGGGGGCGAATTGCCGCTTGAAACGGCGACCGAGACGCCGCCGGAAGATGCCACGCCCTCGTCGACTCCGACCGAAGATTTGGTTTCGCTGCTGGTGCTGCCAGAAGAAACCCCGCCCGAAGCCAGCCCTCAGCCTTCAGCCGGTTTTTTTCAACGCGTGTTTTCGAGCAATGCCAAATTTTTGGCATTAGGCGTGCTGGCTTTGGTTGCCTTCGGTGTCGTTTTGCTGGTGATCAGTTCCCGCAGGATTCAATAGACCGTCTTCATTCGGGCTTGACCCGGCGGCAGGAAGCTCGGCGGAAAAACGCCGGAGGCAGTTGAGCGCGGCGTCGCCGATCAGTTTTAACTTTTGGGGATGAGTCAGCTGCTTGATTCGGATTTCCCGCTTCAGCGTCGCGCTCAGGTCGGGCATTTCTTCGACGTAAACCAACTGGCAGGGACCGTTCATGCGGGTAAAGCGGGCGCCCTTGCCGCGATTGTGCTGTTTGAGACGCCGGGTGGGGTCAGTGCTCCAACCGGTATAAAACTGGCCGTTGGCGCATTCAACCATGTAAACAAAAAAAGGCATAATCAGAATGAGGATCCGATCAAAAATCGGACGATCGCCATCAGCGGTTTGCGGATGATCACTCCGAATAAGTCAAACCCGATGCGGGGGCCGATAAAGACAAACGCCAGGAGGATGTAAGGACCATATTGGCGGATAAATTCAAGACTTCCTCGCCAGGAGCGCGGCAGCAGATATTCGAGCACCTTTTCGCCGTCCAGCGGTGCCAGCGGCAGCATGTTGAACAGAAAGAGAGCGACGTTGGTGTAAATAAATTCGACCAAAAAGAAACCTGGCGTGGGCAGGATGCCGCTCACCTGAAGGGTTGCCGGAAAAAGGTTGAGCCGCAGCGGGATCGCCGCCAGGAATGCCAATAGCAGGTTCGAAAGCGGTCCCGCGATTGAGACGAGCATCACGCCCGCGCTGTTTTTTTGGCGGATAGTGTAGGGATTGATCGGGACCGGTTTTGCCCAACCAAAACCGACCAGTAAGAGCATCAGCGACCCGATTGGGTCCAGGTGCCGCAGCGGATTTAGGGTGAGCCGCCCGGCGCGCTCGGGAGTGTCGTCGCCAAAGCGGGTGGCGACCCAGGCATGAGAAAATTCGTGGATCGTAAAAGCGATGATCAGGGTGATGATGCGGGTGATCAGTGTGGCGGGGTTCAGATTTAACATAAGGCGCTTCCTGCAGGAACAGAAATTATATCACGGCGTATAATTGACTTATGAGTGATCCAAACTTGCGGGACGAAACCCCGGAAGCCAATTTTGAGGAGATTTGGGCGAGCGTCCCGGCTGGGGGGGTAGGGCTGGGCGACACGGTGCGCCTGCGCAAAGCCCATCCTTGCGGCGGTTTTGAATGGGAAGTGGTGCGCCTGGGAGCGGATATTGGCTTGGTTTGCCGGACCTGCGGGCGTAAGGTGTTTTTGACCCGCCGCGAACTCCAGCGCAGAATGAAATCCCACCATTCGTAGGAATTGAAAAGTGAGGGGGGATTGGGACCCGTTTTTGTGAATTAATGCTCCCTGCTACGCATTTTTCGAGTTGTCATTCTGAGGCGGAGCCGAAGAATCTTTCTTTCACCGATCCTGACGGAACCATTTAACCGGGAATTTTCACCGCAAGATCCTTCGCTTACGCTCAGGATGACGTGGTGGACGTCATTCTGAGGCGGAGCCGAAGAATCTTTCTTTTGCCGATCCTGACGGAACCATTTTTCCGGGCATGTCCGACTCAAGATCCTTCGCTTGCGCTCAGGATGACAAGCCGCTGTCATTCTGAGGCGCAACGACTGCCTGCGTACCTGGTGCTTTTCCAAGTAAGAATCTTTACAATACCCAATCACCAATCCCATCCCTACCCCAACCCATCCCGCCAACTACCAGAGACCGCTTCCGCCGGCACCCACCAGGGCTTACCGGCATACCTTCATTTAAGGTACAATCGAGGGCATGAAAATCAAACGATGGCATATTTGGTTGGGGGTGGTCGTTAGCGCCGTTTTTTTGTGGCTCGCCTTTCGCAAGGTCGATTTCGCTTTGGTCTGGCAGCAGCTCAAATCCGCCAATCTCTTTTACGTATTTTTAGGAATATTCTTCTACTTCATCACCCTGCTGCTGCGCACCTGGCGCTGGCAGCTGCTCTTGCTGCCCATTAACAAGGTTCCCCTAAAACGTCTTTTCCCGATTCTCTCTGCCGGTTACATGGCAAATAATATCTTCCCCGCCCGGGCGGGAGATGTTTTGCGCACCGTCTTGCTGCGCCGCAAGGATGAGGTGCCTATCTCAGGCTCACTGGCAACCATCATTGTCGAAAAACTCTTTGACGGCATTTCCATTCTGATGCTGGTTTTTCTGAATCTGAAACAGCTGACCCAGTTTGCCACCAACAATCAATGGATCTCATTCATCGAAAAGTCTGCCTTTTGGGCAGGTTTGGTTTTTGGGATCATTCTGCTCCTCTTTATGGCAATGGTCGTGATGCCCCAAAAGGCGGAACGCGCTTCGGATTGGCTGATTAATCGCGTCGTTCCCGGAAAAATCCGTCAGCCGGTCAAAAACATTATTACCCGGTTCACGGACGGGCTCAAAATTTTACGTTCCCCTCTGCATTCCTTGCTGGTGATGATAATTTCTATCTCCATCTGGGTGGTCGAGGCGGGTCTGTATTGGGGCGTTGTGCGGGCAATGGGCTTTGATCTGAATTTCCAAAGCCTGCTGCTGGTGGTGGGGATCGTCAATCTGGTTTTGCTGGTACCCGCCGCGCCGGGAGGATTGGGGACTTTTGATGCCGCCACCAAGGCGATGATGGAAGGGTTTGGCTTCAGCCCGTCGGACGCGCTTAGCTATGCCTTGCTGCTGCGCGTAGCGTTGTGGCTGCCGGTAACGCTCCTGGGGGCTTTCTTCTTCGTCAAAGAGGGTTTTAGCCTCAGCAGTGACCTCAAAAGCATGCAGGAAGAATACAAAGAAGAAGACCAGCGCCGAAAGGGATAGGGCGCGGATCGCGAGGTTTCAATGGAAAAGTCACAAAAAATTGCCGTCATCGGCGCCGGTTTCGCTGGGTTGAGTGCCGCCTTTGATCTCAAAAAGTTCGGTCATGACGTCACCATTTTTGAAGCTGGTGAGGTTCCCGGCGGATTGGCTTCGGGCTTTAAAGAACCGCATTGGGATTGGTCGGTGGAACGTTTTTATCACCATTGGTTTCAGAGCGATGCCCACCTGCTGGGTCTGATCGATGAACTTGGCTGGTCAGATCAGGTCATGTATCCAAAACCAGTCAGCGTGATGTATTACAAAGGCAAGTTTTATCCTTTCGATTCCATTCTATCGGCTTTGCTTTATCCTGGTTTGGGTTGGGGCATCAATAAGATCCGCTTTGGGTTGGTGGGCTTGTATTTGCGCTTCACCAAAAACTGGCGTCCTCTCGAAAAAGTGACCACAGACGCCTGGATGCGCAAGATGGCAGGCAATTTTGTTTTTGAAAGCATGTGGAAACCGATGTTGGACGGCAAGTTTGGCGAAAACTGGGCCGATAAGGTCAACATGGCATGGATGTGGGCGCGCCTGCATGTGCGCACGACCCGATTGGGCACTTTTGAAGGCGGTTTCCAACATTTTGCCGATAAATTTGCCCAAAGATTGCTTGGCGATGGCGTGCGGATCCGTTACAACACCCCCATTTCTTCCGTTCGAAAGAACCCGGAAGGCGGTCTTTTGGTCAGCACCAGCGCTGACCAGGAAGAAAGCTTCGACCAGGTTTTGGTGACCCTTGCGCCGGGAATGATGGCAAAGCTCGCGCCAGAACTGCCGGAAGGTTATCTTGGCGAACTGCTTAAGCTCCGGCATATGGGCGCCGTGGTGCTGACGATCTCGCTCAGCCATCCGCTTTCGCCTGACGGCTACTATTGGTACAACATCCCCAAACAAGCCGGTTTCCCCTTCTTGTCACTGGTGGAACACACCAACTTCCTCAAGCCTGAATATTTTGGCGGCGACCATATCATTTACATCGGAGACTACCTCGAAGCCGATCATCCCAACTTCAATAAAAGCAAAGAGGAGCTGTTGGCGGACTTTTTGCCCCACCTGAAAAAAATCAATCCTGAATTCGATCCGAGCTGGGTCAAAAAGTCTTGGTTGAGCAAGACCGGCTATGCCCAGCCCATACCCCTGCTGAACCACAGCAAGAATATCCCCGCGCTCAAGACCCCGATCGAAGGGCTTTGGTTTGCCAGCATGAGCCAGGTTTATCCCTGGGACCGCGGCACCAATTTTGCCGTGGAGATTGGCCGCCGGGCGGCAAAATTGATGAATGGGAATTAAGGGCGCTTGGCGTGTAGTTTTAAGAATGTTAAAAGCCTAATACCAAACCGTGTATCACTATCAGATATTTTCTGGCAAATCTGTCCTTGAATGATGATTGTGAAACATCCCCCAAGAGAAGGAAAGTTGGGATAAGTTTGACTATACAAAGCCACATATGGGGGTAGAGGCGCAGTTCGGATTCTGCTAATTAGGGTTGATGTTAAATGACTTAAAATTGGGTTAACAAAAAATGAGGCGCAGATTAATTTTATATTTTGCCAACCTTAAAGAATCCAAACTTTTTAAGGCAAAAAAGGTAAAATGAGCGCCTTCAGGTGTTAGAATTTGTTCATTCACTTACCCAAACATTTCAGGACCGTGATGAGTGAATCGAGTATGATGACCGATCACGTTTATTAACGTCGGCAAAAATCAACCTCAACGAGGATTTGGGAGCGACCGCATGAATGCTCAACAGGCATGGCAGGCAACAATCGGACAACTACAAATGGAGCTGAGCAAAGCTTCTTTTGATACCTGGGTTAAGAACACGCAGCTGATTTCGTACGAGGACGAAACGGGCACTTTTTCCCTTGGGACCGGTAACGCCTATGCCTGTGATTGGCTCGAAAACCGCCTTAAAAGCACGGTGATCAACAAACTTTCGGGGATGATGGCGCGCCAGGTTGATGTTGAGTTTAAGGTTTGGGCGTCTCCTCAGGTGGAAAAACAGCCGGAAACCGTTTCGATCCCCAAAAGGATTGAGCCGGTCCAAAGCGATACCTACGACACTCACCTGAATCCACGTTACAGATTTGACAACTTTGTGGTCGGGTCTGCCAACCGCCTCGCGCACGCCGCTTGTCAGGCAGTCGCAGAAAACCCCGCCCGGGCTTATAACCCCCTCTTTATTTACAGCGGCGTCGGGTTGGGCAAAACCCATATGCTGCACGCCATCGGTAACGCGGTTGTTGAGCGAGGCAAGCAGGTTTTGTACGTTTCGTCTGAAGAATTTACCAACGATCTCGTCCACGCCATCCGCACCAAAACCACTCCAGCTTTTCGGGAAAAATACCGCCAGGTGGACGTTTTGCTGATTGACGATATCCAGTTCATCGCCGGCAAAGATTCGACCCAGGAAGAATTCTTTCACACCTTCAATGCCCTTTACGGACAGGATAAGCAAATTGTGATCACCTCCGACCGATCACCCAAAGCAATGAGCACTTTGGAAGAACGTCTGCGTTCGCGCTTTGAGTGGGGCTTAACGGTGGACATGCAGGCGCCCGACTATGAGACCCGGGTCGCGATTTTGCACAGCAAAGCCGAAAAAGCCGGGACGGAAGTGCCCGAAGAAGTGCTCGAACGCATTGCCAAACTGATCCAAACCAATGTGCGCGAACTGGAAGGCGCCTGGAACCGCGTTTTGGCGTTCTCGCAATTGAGCGGACAAGAGCTTACGGTGCTTTCCGCTGAACGTGCATTGGCAGATTTTTTGCCCCAACCCAGCAGCATCACGCCCGAACATGTGCTTGAAACCGTGGCGGACTTCTTTGGCATCAATCGCGGCAGCCTGACCGGGCGCAGCCGCGCGCGCGATGTTGCCTACCCCCGTCAGGTGGCGATGTACCTGATGCGTGAGCTCGCGGAGATGTCATTGCCGCGTATCGGTGATGAGCTCGGCGGCCGCGACCATACGACGGTCTTGTACGCCTGCGAAAAAGTCGCGGAAATGATCGAGGCTGACGACCGCACCCGCAAGCAGATCATGCGCCTCAAAGGTCAGCTGCAATCCCAGGCAGTGAGCGTCTGAAAAAGCGCGTGGGATGTGTCGGCAAGCCGCCTTGCTTGCGACTTTTTTTTACGCTGTCATCCTGAACGCAGTGACGGCCTGCGTACTTGGTGCTTTTTTTCTGTCATTCTGAGCGGAGCGAAGAATCTTTCATTGTCTGATCCTTACTGGGCTACTTCAAAGGGTATCTCAACCGCAAGATCCTTCGGCTTCGCCTCAGGATGACAGGTGCTTGTCATTCTGAGCGGAGCGAAGAATCTTTCATCCAACAAACCTAACGCAACCATCTTGTCAGTAATCCCAACCGCAGGATCCTTCGCCTTCGCCTCAAGATGACGGGGTGAGGAGCAATGCAAGATCCTTCGTCTTCGCATCAGGATGACGGGGTCAGGCTGACGCAGGATCCTTCGGCTTTGCCTCAGGATGACCAGCGCGGGGCTGCCGCAAGATCCTTCGGCGTTGCCTCAGGATGACATGGTAGGGGCTGTTGCGGGATCCTTCGGCTTCGCCTCAGGATGACAAAGATGAGTGGCGACGCAGGATCCTTTGCAATACCCATCCTTTTCACTATAGGTACTGGCAGGTGTTCAGGATGACCTGTGTACTTAGCGTGGTTATCCTTCTTCCAACACAGGGGCGTCGGGGTCGATGACGGTGAGCTCGCCCCAATTGTCCCCAACCCGGGCTTCGGTCACCAATGGGACCGAAAGCTGATAGGCGCTTTCCATCACCTGTTTCACCAGTTTAGTCGCGCTTTCGATCTCCTCCACCGGCACTTCAAAGATGAGCTCGTCATGCACCTGCAGCAGCATGCGCGTTTTCAAACCCGCCTTTGCCAGGGCGTCCGGGAGCTGAATCATTGCCAGTTTGATGATATCTGCCGCGGTTCCCTGCACAGGGGCATTGATGGCTTCCCGTTCCTCGCGCTGGCGGATCATGTAGTTGGTGCCGGCAGCCAATGCCGGGAAGTATCGCCTGCGGCCCAATAGCGTTTCGACGTATCCTTGTTTGGAAGCCGCGAGCCTGGTGTTGTTGAGCCATTGTTTTACGCCGGGGAATTCCCTGAAATATTCGCGCACAAAGTTTTCCGCTTCCGCCAGAGTCAGGTCGGTTGTCCGCGTAAGACCATAGGGGCTCATGCCGTAAATCAGACCGAAATTGATCGCTTTGGCATGGCGGCGCTGCTGTTTGGTGACCTGGCTGAGAGGGATGTCTTCAATCGCCGCGGCGGTCGCGGCGTGAATGTCCTGACCCTCCCGGAAGGCTTTGATCATGGCTTGGTCTTGCGCCATGTGCGCGACGATGCGCAGCTCCACCTGGGAATAGTCTACCGCCAGCAGTTTCGAACCCGCGGCGGCAACAAAGCCCTGGCGGACTTTTTTGCCTTGTTCCGTGCGGATGGGAATGTTTTGCAGATTTGGGTTTTGCGAAGCAATTCTGCCGGTGACGGTGCCGGTTTGGTTGAGGGTGGTATGAACACGGCCGGTTTTTGGGTTTACTTGCTGCGGGAGCGCGTCCACATAGGTGGAAAGTAATTTTGACAACTCGCGATATTCAAGGATGGCGTCAACAATCTCATGCTTGCCGCGCATGGCTTCGAGCACCTCGGCGGAAGTAGAAAATTTGCCGCTGCTGGTCTTTTTGGAGCGGTCTGGCGGATTTAACCCCAATTTTTCAAAGAGTACATCGGAGAGCTGCTGGGTTGAATTGAGGTTAAATTCTTCTCCTGCCAGCGCGAAAGCTCGCTTGGTAAGCCGATCGATCTCACCTTTCAGTTCCTTCGAGAGGCTTTCAAAAAAGCTTTTGTCCAGTAATATGCCGGCGGCTTCCATGTCTGCCAGGATGGGAATCAGTTTATTTTCAAGATTTTCGTAAAGGTCCAGACATTGCTTTGCCTTGAGTTCTTCCTTCAGGATCGGAACCAGCCGCAAGGTCATGACCGCGTCGGCTGCCGCGTATGGGGCTGCCTTCGCTATGGGGACCTCCGCCATGCTGATCTGGCTTTTGCCCTTGCCGATCAGCTCTTCGATTTCGGTCATTTCGACCCCCAACCGCAGCTGCGCCTGAGCTTTGAGCCCCAAATTGCGTGAGGCAGGATTGCTGAGCCACTCGGCGATCATGGTGTCAAATCCAATTGGTGAGACGTCCAGACCTGCCTGACGCAAGGCGTTGAGGTCAAACTTGGCGTTATGGGCAACTTTGACAATGTTTGGGTCAGTCAGGATCGGTCTCAAGGCGCTCCAGACTTCTTCCGTGGGCAGATGTTCCCCTTTTTGATGTCCAACGGGGATGTAAAAGCCTTTTTCAGGACTGGCAGCCAGCGAAATCCCAACCAGCTGATCCCGCAAGGGGTCGATGCCGGTTGTTTCGGTATCGAAGGCGATCATGTCAGCCTTCGCAAGCTCTTCCAGGCAGGAGTTCAGCCCTTTCTGGTCACTCACAATCACGGTTTCGAATGGATTGTCATTGGGGGTGATATCGCTTTCGGGAGCAGCTGCCGGTTCATCAAAAAGGCTTGCCTGCACTCCATGCTGGTTATTCAAGGATGGATGAAGTTTGTTTACCAGGGTTTTCAAGCGGCGGGTGAGCGTGCGGAATTCGAGCTGTTTAAACAAATCTTCCACGGCGGCTGGGTCAAACCTGACGGGTTCAGCCTGTTCAAGGTTGAAAAGGACAGGTAAATCCGTGCGGATGCGCGCCAAATCCTGGCTCATGTAGGCAGAGTCGTAGCCTTTTGAGAGCGGTTTCTTGGGACGACCGGTGATTTCTTCGAGATGGGCAAAGATATTATCGAGCGAATCGTACTTTTTGAGTAGTTCGACGGCGGTTTTTTCACCGATTCCGGGCACGCCGGGGATGTTATCTGAGGGGTCACCGACCAGCGCTTTGTAGTCGACAATTTGGTCAGGACGGACGCCCATTTTGCGCACAACGTCCTCGGGGAAGAAAAGATCGTCCTGCCCGGTCTGGCGGTTGGGCAGCGAAACGACCACGCTCTCGGTCACCAATTGAAGCATATCGCGGTCACCGGTGATAATCTGGACCGCCAGCCCTTTCTCCTGGTTTGCCCAGCGAGCCAGACTGCCGATGACGTCGTCTGCTTCGTAGTTGTCAATTTCAATTCGTGGGATGTTGAAACAGTCTACCATCTCGCGGATCCGCTCGATCTGGACGCGCAGGTCATCCGGCATTTTGGCGCGGGTGCCTTTGTAGTCCTTGAACATTTCATGCCTGAAGGTGCGTCCGGTATCAAAACTGACAGCGACATAGTCAGGTTCTTCCTGTTCAAAAAGACGGATCAAGCGGTTGGCAAAGCCATAGACCCCGGCGGTGGGCTCACCGCTGGAGGTTGTGAAACTGGTTGAGCCGCCGGATGTCATGGCATAGTAGGCGCGGTAGGCAATAGCGTGACCGTCAAGAAGATAGAGAACTTTTGGCATGATAACTCCTTGCGATGGCAGGTTTGCGATTAGTATACCTTGTGGACGAAGGGACGGCGAAAATTGTTCAAGGGTTGATGCTGATGGGTTGGGTTTCGCTTTGGGCAGGATGGGCAGCCGGTTTGAGATCTGCGGGGTTAAGGTTCAAAACCACCTGCGTCAGCGCGTCTGGTTGGGGCTGATTCAGGATCTGCCGCAGTTTTCCTTGTTGTTCTTCCAGACAGACAATGCGGATTTGGGCTGGGTAAACCAAAAAGAGCAGATCAGTGGAGGAAAGCCGCTCTACAAGAACCAACTTTTCTTCCTTCTCGGGAGAAAAAAGATGAAAGCGTGCGGATTTGCCCGAGCGCGCGTGGAGGCGGGCATAGCTTTGCCAATCTGACTGCAGGTCTGGCGCGAGCGCGGGGCTGGCGGTCAGCCTGTCAGCGGCGAAGAGTATGGTCTGTTCTGCATCAAGACCTTTCGCGATGAGAGCAAGCAGATGAGGGTGAGCCTGAGGGTCCATGGTAACCTGAACTAAGTTTAACATCCTCTTTCCACACGGGCAAGAGCCAGCCTCGAAGCTGCCCATTTCAGTGACCTGCCTCTGCAAATTGAATTGGGTTTGACGGCGGCAGCCCGTTTTCATATAAACGAATAAGCGACGCGGCGATGGTGGCATTGGTTAGGCTCAAAACCTCTTCTGATATAAAAAGTAACCCGAAGCTATCTGTTTTTGCCTTTCAAACAGATTATAATTTTATAAATTCAGGTAAATCAACAGGATTTGCCCATCCAAAAAGCACCCGAATTTTATATGGAGAGGGAAAAATGAAGGATAAAGGCAGTATTGGTTTGATAGTCATCCTAATAGGGCTTCTGTTGTTGGGCGGATGTTCGTTCTCGAAAGCAGACAACGGTCTTGACGGAGCCTGGAAGGTCGATTCGACCTTTAGCAGCAGCGAGGTATTAAACGGGAATTTGTTTTTCGATTCCAAGACGGTTTATTTCGTCGACCCTTCAAAGAATATTGAAAAAACCTTTGATTACAAAATGGCTATGCCGGGAGCTTTTGTCCTCTACCTGAACAACGAGAAGGTCAGATGTCAATATAAAATTGACGGCGATCTCCTGGCGATCCAATTTTCCAACGGCACCAATGTCTACCGCCGCATCAGTTTGGAAGATTTATATCAGGTTGAGGACAGCAATCCGCTTTTTGACTGGACCAATGAATTGACCCCAGCCGAGACGCAGTCGGTTTTTGACCCAAACGCCGGTATCAGCGAAGCAACGCCGAGTGACAGCACAGCGCCAGAGACGCCCGCGCCACCAGAGGTTCCTGCCGCGACTGAGATCCCTCCGACCCTGACGCCAACAACGGCTGTCAGCCCAACCGCGAAAACCTATTACCCGCTTTCCGATTGCGGTCCCTCAAAACTGCATGTGGGCGATTCTGCCTATTTGCCTTATGGAGAAGGAAAGATGACCATTCGCAAAGAACCCTCGGCCCGAATTTCGGGTACCGAGCTTGCGATCCGAAAAATGGATGAGGGTGAAATTTTGCATGTCATCGACGGACCCGTCTGCGATATGGGATGGGTGTTTTGGGAGGTTCGAACCGTATACAGCGAATACGGTTGGATCCCCGAAGGGGACGGCAGTGCCTTTTGGGCGTTACCGCTGAACACGCAAAGCGTTTGCAGCGGCGCTAAACCGACCAGATTATGGGTGGGCGCGCGGGCGTTCGTGGAGCCGAAACCCAACGATTATAATCGCGTTTATCCGCGACCGGTGATCGATTCTGATAACATGGTCGATCGCATGAAACCCGGCAGCGCCATGCAGGTGTTGGCAGGGCCGGAATGCGGACCGAATCACGAAGGCGTGTGGTGGTATGTGCGCTCTGAGGATTCCGGTAAAGAAGGCTGGACCAGGGAAAGCGATTATTCCAAGGATTATTACTTCATCGCTCCATATATCCCCCGGCGCTGATTGCCGAAAAGAACCACAGGTGGTCTTCCGGCTTTCAGCTTTTACCGCAGGCATAAAAATCAAAAAGCCGCGTCCTTGCACAGGACGCGGCTTTTGCATTAAGAGAATTGAGGGGGTTAACTGTGAATCCCGTGCCCAAGCGCGGCTTCGGCGGCTTCCATAATCGCTTCCGAAACACTGGGGTGCACATGGACTGAGCGGGCAATTTCTGCCACAGTCAATTCGTTCGCCTGCGCCAAAACCAGCTCCGGCAGCAGTTCCGAGACTTCGGGACCGACCAAAGTGGCGCCGAGCAATTCGCCGTATTTGGCATCCATGATCACCTTGGCAAAGCCGCTGCCCGCGCCCAAACCCAAGGCTTTTCCGTTTGCCATGAAGTTGAATTTTCCGGTTTTGACGTCAAAACCAGCTTCTTTTGCCTGGGCTTCGGTGTAACCGAAGGACGCCACCTGGGGGCTGGAAAAAACGGCGCGCGGGATCATGCGGTAGTCCAGCTTGCGCTGTTCCTTGCCGGCAATGTTTTCGGCTGCAATCAAGCCCATCGCGGAAGCGGCATGTGCCAACAGCAGCTTGCCGGTCAGGTCCCCGATTGCCCAGACGCCTTCCGCGCTGGTCGCCATGCGGTCGTCCACCACCACAAAACCGCGCCGATCCAGCTCGACTCCGGCAAATTCCAGCCCGATCCCCTGCGAATTGGGTTTAAAGCCAATTGCCACCAGTGTGATTTCGGCGTCGATGCTCTCTTCGCCTTTTTCATTTTCGAGCAAAACACTGGTGCCGGTTTCGGTTTTGGTGACCGATTTCACCTTTGTGCCGGCATAGACTTTGACCCCCCGTTTTTTGAAAGCCTTGGCAAGCTCTGCTGCTGCTGCTTCGTCTTCGTTTGGCAGGATGTGCGGCAGCATCTCGACGATGCTCACCTCAACGCCATATCCGCTCCAAACCGTCGCCAATTCGACGCCGATCGCGCCGCCGCCGATCACCACAGCCGATTTTGGCAATTTTTCAAGCATGATGGCATGAGAAAAATCGAGCACTCTTTCGCCGTCTGGTTCCATCCCCGGAATGACGGTCGCGTGCGCGCCAGTAGCGAGGATGATATCTTTTGCCTGAACTTCTTCCTGTCCGCCGGCTGTCAGGGTGACATTGATTTTCCCGCCGCCGGCAAGGCTGGCAGCGCCTTCGATGACTTCAATGTTGTTTTTCTTCATCAAAAAGCCGATGCCTTTGGTCAGGCGCGAACTGATCTGGCGGCTGCGTTTGAAGGCGGCTGAATAGTCCAGTTGCAGGTTATCAAAACTGATCCCGTATTCCTGAGCTTCTTTGCGCAGCGTATAGGCGAGCTCCGCGTTGTGCAGGAGCGCTTTTGAGGGGATGCAGCCCACATTCAAACAAACGCCGCCCATCCATTGTTTTTCGATGATGGCGGTTTTTAAGCCCAGCTGCGAACCGCGGATCGCGGCGACATATCCGCCCGGACCTGCGCCGATGACTACCAAATCAAAACTTTTCATATACTCTCCATTCCAAATTTTGTAAATTTCTTTCCCGTTAGGGGTTTAATATCCCAGCTGCCCGCGCAGCGATTCATCCTCATCAATGTATTGCTGCACGCTGATGACGCGGTAACTATCTTTGTCATCCCGAATATACACCGTTTCGATGCCGGCGTTGACGATCATCCTTTTACACATCGAACATGGGTTGGCGTTTCTGACATAATTTCCGTTGTCCTTGAGATCGATGCCGGTCAGATAAATCGCGCTGCCCAGCATGCGCTCCCGCGAAGCGCTGATGATGGCGTTGGCTTCGGCGTGCACGCTGCGGCAAAGCTCGTAGCGTTCCCCGCGGGGGACATTGAGCTGTTCGCGGATGCAGAACCCCAGGTCAATACAGTTGGCACGTCCTCGCGGCGCGCCGACATAACCGGTGGAGACGACCTCATCGTTTTTGACGATCACCGCGCCGTAACGCTTGCGCATGCAGGTCCCGCGTTGTGACACCACTTCAGCCAGGTCAAGATAATAATTCACTTTATCACGTCTGTTCATCGCTCTCCTATTTACCGGAAATTGTAACCCCACTGGTGCGGACCCAAGGCAGCAAATAATAGCCCGAAGATTCCCGCTCCAGACTGACGGCAGAAATATCCCTGAGCATAGTCACCCTGCCGCTGCGGTTTTCCCGACCGCGCAGCTCGGTATAACCGGAAAACCCATAATTCTTCACAGAATCCTGCAAAAAATTCTCCAATATGAACCTCCAGAATAACCATGTGAATGATATCATCTCTGATAGAATCTCAGACCAAGTTGTCAAATAATATCTCACCAAAATCTGCAAAAACAGCGCGGGCTGCCTTTGCAGGTAAATTTAAAGTTCGTTTTTAATCCAGCCGCGGGAACGCGGCAGCGATCCGAAGTGAGCTTGCGGTTCGGAAAATAATTGTTTCTGTTTTTAAGAATTCCACCAAAGTATTTTCAATGTCCGGTGGTGAATATGCTATACTTTATTCATGGAAGTTACGGCGATTGCTAAGTTTCAGAGAGGAACCAGATGACCACGATGAGCCGAACTGATTTGGTCGCAATTGCTCTGATTCTTCTTTTGTCTCTGGTAATTTTTCTGACCCAACTGCTGGGCAAAATCAAGAAAAACCGCCAAACCCCTCAGGTTTATGACCGCATTGATGACTTGATGCACCGTTCGTCGGAAGAAGGAAAGTCGCTTTTGATTGGTTTGGGTGAGGGTCTGGGCGGCATGGCTGGCGGCATTGGGGATTTGGCTGGTTTGATGGTGGAACGGGCTTTGGTAAACCGTGTGGTTTTCAATGACCAGCCGGCACAGTCCTTCAGCGCGGACGGCGCTTTGGCTTGCATCAGCCAACTGATTGTTCACGGCGCTTACGAAAACGTCCTGGCGAGCGAACTCTTTCGTCCGGAATATAACCAGCTGACGGGCATCAACTCTTTTATTGGCCTGACCGGGATGCTGCCCGAAATTGCCCGGTCTGAAAACGCGGGGATGGTTTTGATCGGCAGCTATCGCCCTGAAAATGTGATTGTTTGCGATCTGGCGGAACGCCAGAGGATCCCTCTGATTGTCGCCAGCAGTTCCTTACCGGCTCAGGCTGCCTTTTTCCCCACAAGCGCTGAATCCGCGCTGGGGGAAGATTACTATCTGCCTTCCGTTGGCAGGCAAGAATATACTCAGGAATCATTATCGATCACGAATAGCATAAGAGTTATCATCACCGCCGCTCTGGTGCTGGCGGCGCTGTTGAAACTGTTTGGAGTGCTGCCGTGAAAGACCGAGTCGGGATCATCATCGCGGTTGTCTCCGGCCTGTTGTTCCTGGCGGCTTTGTTTTTCCAACCCGTTACTGCCGCCTGGCTCAACCTGATCTTAAACTGGGTCATCGTTGTGACCGCGGTCGGGCTGATGGTTTCAGTCGCCCGCCTGATCGCGACCCATCTGCGCCACATCGCGGTGGGTAGACGCGGTTTTTTGTTCAGCATGATTTTTATCATCGCTTTTTCGGCGACCCTGATCGCCGGGATTTTTATGGGAGAAGAAAACCCGGAATATCTCCGGTGGATCCGGGCGATCCAGGTTCCCTTGGAAACGGCTTTGTTGGGTTTGGTGGCGCTGGTAATGATGAGCGTGGCAACCAAAGTGTTCAGAGAACGCGGCTGGTCATTTTTGACGCTTTCGTTTGGTTTCAGCGCGTTGGTTTTTCTGTTTTTGAACCTGGGCTTTTTGCGTTTGAACCAGGATCCCTCTTTGGGTAAAGTCGTTGCGGTCGTTCAAGGTCTTCCAATGGCTGGAGCGCGGGGATTGTTGATCGGGATCGCCCTCGGGGCGTTGATCATGGGCTTGAGAATGCTTTTTGGACAGGTGGTTGAAAATGACTGATCAGGGCGAACCACTCCAAATTTGTCCGAATTGCGGCCAGGAAAACGCGCTTCAATCTCTGAAGTGCATTCGCTGCGGAGAATTGCTGGAAGGTTTGTTCCATTTTGACGATTACGATGAGCAGGAAGGTGTCGATGCATCGGGAGAACTGGACAACCAGGATACCATCTCGACCGTCTTGAATTCGCTGGACGAAAACGCCTTGCTGAACGAACAAAACCAGGCAGCAAGCGAATTTCCTGAACCTGCTGAAGAAACGCAGCCGGAGCCTCCGGCTTGGGATCGCGAACAAGTGCCCGACTGGTTGGAGCGCGTGCGCCAACGCGTGAAAGAGGAAGAATCCGCCCTCAGCCAGGCTTCCGGTGGGTCTGGAGCCGGCGGGCGGCAATCGGAGGACGAGCGCGCCCAAGTCGATCAGGCGTTTGCCGGCATGCTGCGGCGGATCCGCGAACAGGCGGAAAATGAACGCAAAAAAAATCGTCCCAGCACGGAAAACCTGGTTGACGAAAACGGGGATCCGGAATGGCTGCGGCGCATTCGCGAACTGCACCCTCCGACCGTTGAGGAAAGTCAAAACCTGCCTGCCAAACCAGCCGTATCAGACGAGTTGGATGATGATTGGACGGAGGAAGAACTGCAGGATCTGCTCCGCCGCGAAATCGGAGCGCAGTATCTGGAAGAACACCGGCAAGAGCTCAACTTTCCGCTGCGCGAGCAGCCGCCGACAGAGGAAACAACTTTGGAGCCAGCAGCAGAACCAGGCGTTCCGGAAGATTTTCATAATATCCCTGATGATGACCTGGAAGAGCGCGAAAAACCCATCTCTTTGCCTGACAATCCTTTGGAAAGCCAGCAAGTTCTTTCCGATTCGGCTGGTTCAGAAATGCCGGATCCGGAGTTGGCAGTCGATCCGCAGCCTTATTTTGAGACAGAGCTCTCTGAAGCACCTGCTGACGAGCCCGATGAAGAACCCGATGAAGCCGCGGACGCGGTAGCGGTCGATGAAGCGGAGGAAGAACAGCCTGAAGGGCTTGAAATGCAGGAAGCGGATGGCGAAACGCCTGCCATTCCTCCAATCCTTCCGGAAGGAACAGACGAAACCCAGTTCGGCGGGAATAGCGAAGAGGCGCCCGAACCCGATGAGGACGGTGAAAAGGTTGAGCCCGAAGCGGATGGCGAATTGGTTGAGCCCGATGCGAACCCGGAGGCTGAAACCGCGGAAGATAAAAATGGTCCGGAAAAATCAGCAGATTTGATCTTGCGGCGCGATCAGCGTCAACGCGCCCAAACCCTAAAAAACATCATCGAGCAGGAAGGCCGGCGCAGCATCGCTGTCCTGCACGAAAAGGCCCCCCAAGGCAAGCTTGGACGCCTGATTTTGGTGCTGCTGCTGATGATAGGGGTAGTGACAGCGCTGGTTTTGGGTCCCGCGCAGAAGCTTGAGCTAGGCGTGAGTCCGATGAGCAGTGCTTTCGAAAAATCTCTTGGACAAATCAAAAGCGGTGAGCACATCATGGTGGTTTTGGATTATCAGGCGGCAACCAGCGCCGAACTTGAATCGCTCGCGAAACCGGTGTTCACCAAATTGCTTGCTCAGGGAGCGAAAATCCGGCTTTTGACGAGCCAACCGGCAGACGTTTGGCTTGCGGGAGGGCTTTTTGATTCCGATTTCCCGGAAGAAGTCCCCAAAACCGAATTCGTCCCCGGTGGGATTTTGGGATACCTTGCCCTGTCAGCCGGTTCTACTCCGGACTGGGGCAAAACACCGATCGAAAAAGCAATCAGCGGTGGGACCGATCTGCTTGACCAATCTGGAGCGGTGCTGATTATCACCGATTCCTTTGATTTCGCGCGGGTCTGGCTGGAGCAGGTTGCCCCGTGGAAGCCGGGTTTGAAAACCCTCGTGATCACAACCGCCGTAAACGCTCCGGTTTTGCAGCCCTATTTTGCATCCCGCCAGCTTTCGGGCTATCTGGCTGGCGCGGCTGATCATTCCGGTCAGGAGCTTAATCAGCGCGCCTGGCAGGTGGGCGTGATGATCATGATGGTGGTGATTCTTTTGGGGATGATCAGCAAAGCCGACGCGGACGCGAATCAGCGGGAGGAGCAACGAAATGCCCGGGAGTGATTGGCTGCTTGCTTTTGTTGGCGTTGTCTTGACGCTGATGGTTTTTTGTTATCTTTTGGGCGACAAGCTGCTTTTTGGCATCGCCATGTATATTTTGCTCGGGGTAAGCAGCGGATATGCCGCGATCATCCTGATCAAAAGGGCGCTGTTGCCCTTGTTGATTGCTCCGTTGATGGCATTGCCCAAAATCGAAGGGCTGTTGGCGCTGATACCGCTGCTGCTTTCGCTGCTTTTGATCGGCAGCCTCTTCAGAAAATCTGCCAAAGCCGCCCGGGTCCCCTTAGGGATTCTGGCTGGCATTCTGACCGCCCTGACGATCGTCGGCGTGAGCCGCGGAACCTTGGCGCCCCAGTTGTTGAGCATTGTTGACGCCTTCGATCCGGCTCTGGTTGTAAAAGCGGGGATGCCCAATTGGACGGCGATTTTTGAAGCCTTCATGACCCTCACCGGCGTGATCGCGGTATTGTTTTTCTTCCATCACCGCGCCAAAACCAGCGGGAAATATGAAATCAGCCAACCCTGGCTGGAAGGTCTCTCCGGTGTGGGACAGATCTTTATCGGCATCACCTTCGGCGCGGTTTTTGTTGGTTTGTTCAATACTGCCTTAACCGCGTTGATTGCCAGCCTTGAACGGCTGATCAACTTTATCAGGCTGTGGTTGTAGAGGTGGGTTGATGGCAAACTTTTTGAGCATGGATCTCTCCCCACGACGAAGCCAATTTTGGCTTTTTAATGACAGCTCGGGCAGTTTTGAACTGCAGGGATATGCCAGCCAGGAAGGCGCCCCGGACGATTATCAGATGCTTCTTCGGGGATTGCGGGCGGTGGAAAAACAAACGAATGTCAGGATCGTCAACTCCGCCGGAAAACTGATGCCGTTCGATGCCAACGAACCAGGAGGGCTTGCCCGAATGGGCGTGACCCTCAGCGCCGGGCAGCCGATTCGGACAGCAATTGTTGGCTTATCCGAACGATTCAGCATGGAACCGCTCCGGCGCCTGCTGGCGTTTTTTAACACCGAAATCGCCCTGGAAATTAACCTTCAGAAAGAACCCAACATTTCCGAACAGCTTCAAAAGCTCGCCAACACCGGCTTTGACCTCTTGGTTTTGGCTGGCGGTGTCAACGGCGGACCCGAGCGGGCGCTGCGGGCGGTCATCAACAACCTGAGGCTGCTGGCGCAGCTGCGCAGTACTAACCGCCCTCAAATCGTCTATGCCGGAAATCAGGCGCTGGCAGATTTCGCCAAGCTCGAACTGGAAATCGGGGACGATTTCCATTGCGCCGGAAACATCCAGCCGGAAAGCGGTCGGGTGGACCTTTCTTTTGCCTACCCCGCGCTGCTCAACGCGATTCGAAGGCTGCGCTGTAAAGAATTTCCATCATTGAAGCATCTGTTTGATCACCCGAAAGTTGATTTTTTGCCGAGCGAATTTGCCCGTTCGAGGATGGGCACATGGCTCGAACAGACCCAACTGAACCACAAAGGCGTGCTGCAAATCCATATGGTACCTGAATTTTGCCAGCTGCTGGCGAGCCGTGAAGGCAAACGCATGGGCGTGTTCGAAAACGTCAGCGCGACCGCAGAGGATATCGAAGCGGTGGCTGATATTCTCGATATTAATGTCGAAAAGCCGGCGGTGGCGTCCTACATGCTCAACAAGCTTTGCTATCCGGATTTTTTGCCCTCGACGTTGGAAGAGCTCAGCATCGAAATGGCCTGGATGCATCATCGCATCGCAAAAACGCTGAAACGTCTCAGCGCGCTGGATCCGGATTTTCATTACGACGAGTCGCTCGGATTGCGCGATAGTTTTGAACCGATCATCCTCAGCGGCAGCAGTTTTGACCGTTTGCCGTCGTATCGTCATTTGTTAATGACCGTCCTGGACAGCGTTTTGCCGACGGGCATCACCACCCTGGTTTGGGACGATGTTGAATTGCTGGCTCCATTGGGAGTCTTGGCAAAGGCAGACAGCCTTCTGCCGACTCAGGTGGTGGATACCGACGCTTTCACCAGTCTGGCGACGGTCGTTTGCGTCGAAAGTCCAATGCCGGCTGACCAAAAGATCCTGATGCTCGAAGTGGATGAAGGCGAAGGTGAAATGCGCCAGCACCATCAGGTCTTTGCGGGAGATCTCAAGCGGGTTGAGGTTTTGGAAGATCATGCCGTCAGGGTCTACCTCTCGCCTGATGAATCGAGTGATGTCGGGATGGGTTTGCTCGGTTTGGGCGGCTGGGTCAGCACACCTTCGTCCAAATTGGGAATTATCGTGGACGGTCGCGGCAGGCCAGTTTTGATGCCGGCGGATCCGCAGGCGAAACAGGAAACCAGACGCGACTGGCTGTGGGAATTGGGAGCCTGAGATGCGAAAGCCAGCCATTCAAAAAAACCTTCAGGTCAGCTATACGGCACAGCTGCCCATTCCGGGCAAGGTTATGGTGCATCTGGGGCAAGTAATTGAAAAGGACAGCCTGATCGCCGAAGCCAACCTTCCGGCAAGGTTTCAGGTTTTTGATGTTTTGAACCAGTTCAGGATCGACCCCGGTGAGCTGGAAGGATGCATGAAGCGCCTGGCAGGTGAGGAAGTGCAAAAGGGCGATGTGATTGCCCGCAAACCCGGGCTGCTCTCCCGGATTTTCAGGGCGCCGGAGGCCGGAAAAGTCGTTTCGGTGCATGACGGCAGGGTGACGCTGGCGATGGGCGAGAAAAAGGTGCAGTCAAGCAGTCCCATCCCCGGCGTGGTAGCGGAAATTGTGCCCGGGCTCGGAGCGCAGATCGTGGCGCATGGTGAGGGGATTCAAGCTGCCTGGGGCAACGGTAAAATTGCTTCTGGAGTGCTGGTTGAGGCGCAGGATCTTCAAAAAACCGAAAAACAGGATCTGGCTGAAAAGATCGTGGTGTTGGTCGAACCTCTCAGCCGCGAACTGATGGATTATCTGGCAGAAGCGAAGGTCGCCGGCGCGGTCTGCGCTGCGCTTGATCCGCTCAGGCAGGCTGAATTCTCAGCCTGGCAGGTCCCGCTGCTATGCCTGGCAGGTTTTGGCGAGGCGGTTTTTGACGCTGTTTCCAAGGCGGTGCTGGACGGTTTTCAAGGCAAGATCGTCTGCCTGGTCGGGGTAGGCAGGCCGGTTTCCGGAAGCCAAAAACCCTGCCTCTTTGTACCGCGAACCGAGAGCCATCCCGCTGAATTATTCTCGGATGAACCCGATACGCTGTTGGGATGCCAGGTTCGTTTTTTGGGGATGCCATATTTTGGCAGTTTGGGTGAGATTATTGAAATTCCGGATGAGGAAGAACGTCTTGGCAGTGGGGTTTTGAGTCAGGTCGTGGTAGTAAAACGGGCTGACGACTCGATTATTCGCGTTCCTCTTGGAAATCTGGAAATATTATCCGGTTAATCTTCTATCACCTGCAGCCAGCTGCTGGCTGCCCAGCCGACCACTCCGTCCCGGAGCTCAATTTTTTCCCAGACCACTCCCTGATCGGTTGCCTGTTCCCCCAGGAGGGTGACGGTTTCGCCTTGATTCAGATAAGTCAGGATCAGCGAAGAAAGCGAAGGCGCTTCGCGGACAACCACCCCACTGACGGCAGTAACCTCTGCCAGGCGGGGTTGAGGCTCGGCTAATTCTGTGGCGGAGACAGGCGTGGGTTCCGGCATCGCGGTCGCGGTCGGGATGGCGGTGGGCTGTTTGGTCGGCGCCTGAGTGGGGATGGGTTCTGCGGACGGCTGGGCGGCTGGCAAGGTGACTGCGGGGCTCAGCTCGGATGCCATCTCCATTACAGGCATCGGTTCAGCAGAAACAGGGATATGACCGCGCAGCTCGTTGATCAACAGAACTGCCGCGATGATCGTCAGGGCAAGCAAAAGCCATCCGAGCGCTTGTTTGGGTTGGAAGCCAACGATCCAGGTCGTGATGATCATCAAAATCAGGCTTACCAACAGGCGCGACCCCGCCAAAACCAGGTGGTTGACCGCGGTGGGGAACTCTCCCCGCGCGGTCAGCACTCCCGCCAGACAAACCGGCAGGAACACCAGATAAACCAGGACGCTGGAGGTGACTACCGAAGGGATGTTTTCACGGTACAGGAAGAGGAGAATGGCAATAACCGAAATCACCACCAAAACTGCCCATTCCAACCAGCCGGAATCGGTTGTGAAGGTCTGCAGAGTTTCGATGGCACCATCCGAAGCAGGATTGAAAAAGTGACTTAACCAACCGACAGCGAAAAAGAGGATCAAAGTCACAATAAGGTAAATAAAAGAGCGCACCATGTGCTTGGTAGAAGGGCGCACACCCGCGGCAACCAACCCGACAATCGGATTGAGCACCGGCGCAGTGATCGCGGCAATGAGCACCAAAAGCGGCAGCCGGGTGAGAATCCCGATCAGCAGCAGCACGGCGCCCAAGCCCACCTGGGCGAAATAGCGCGGCACTACCTGACTGCGCTTAATCAGATTATCAATAAAATCATTGATTTCCCGAATTCCGGCGTTTTGGATCAACTCGCGCACCGATCGGATTTGGGGTCTGGGTGCCCGGTAAATGCCATCAGGTTTGATTTCTGTGGTTGGTATGCTCATGCTCATATCCTCATAACAAATCAGCTTGCCGTTATAGTTGCATGGTTTGTGCCTGACATCCCGCATCCTGCCAATTAATTTTGACCTTTCTCTCTCTTCGGGAGGGCAGAATGCTTTCGCTTTTACGCTGGAATACGCTCTTCAATCTTCGGGTAAAATATCGGCATGAAGAAACGCACATCCATTTTTGTCTTGTTCCTGATCATATTTTCTTTGGTTCTGGCTGCCTGCAAGCCAGAGACGGTTGAACCCACCGCCTTACCTTCGCCAAGCGAATCCGCGCCGACCCAAACCCTCGATCTGCCTACCGCGGAGGTCCCGGCTCAGGATAGCACGAGCAGTTCCCTGGTCAGCGGAGAGTTGGTGTTTTGGGCTGGAGGCGCGTCGCCTTACAATAGCTCATTGAGCGAAAGGCTGGCTCTTGCCGCCCAGACCTTCGGCAAAAGCTACGAACAAGTCGAAAATTTGACAGCGGACCAACTGACCCCATCCGTGCGGGTCGTGGCTGCGACGGCGGATCCCGCGGAAATTCAAGCTTTGGCATCCCTCAAACCCGAGATCCAGTTTGTCGCCGTGGATCTGCCCGGCATTATGTCCACTCCCAATTTGCATGTGATCACCAGCCAGGCGGGCACGCTTGAACAGCAAGCTTTCCTGGCAGGGTACGCGTTGGCTTTGACAACGGAGGATTATCGTGTGGGAGCGCTGACGCTTGCCAACGATGACGCGGGCAACCGCACGCGCGATTCCTTCATCACGGGCGCGCGTTACTTTTGTGGGTTGTGCAATTCGCGCTATATGCCGGTCGATTATTATCCCTTCACTGCCGAAGTGACGGATCCAAACAACCAGGCAGGCTGGCAGCCGGCTGCGGATGCGCTGCTGGCAAAGACAGTGACCGCCATGTATGTCCAGCCTGAAATTTCTTCTCCGGAGCTGCTTGCCTATTTGGCTGCGCGGAACATCACCATCATTGGCGTGGAAGGTCAGGTTGGGCTTGAAATGGCCGGCAGGGTGGTGGGTCTGTTTGGCAGCGACCTCATCGCGAGCGTTGAACAAGCTGTCACGCGTTTGCTCGCGGGCGAAAGCGCTGCTTCCGGCGGCAGTCTGGAGCTCAGGCAAGTTAACAGCGAGATCATGACCGATGGCAAATTTGCGCTTTTCAATCAAATCCGCGAAGAACTCCTGAGCGGATTCATCAAAGACCGACCCTGATTTTACGATTGATCGAAAAACAAAACCGCGCCAGCCGGTTGGTCGGCGCGGTGTTTTTTATAATCTGCCGTGGGTCTGAAGTTCTGCCCGACTAAATTTCGTCGTAATAGCGCGTCACGCGCGAGTTGATCTGACAGGTGACTTCGTAGGTGATGGTCCCCAGCTTATCCGCCAGCTCGTCGCAGGTGATTTCTTCTTCGCCACTGCGGCCGATCAAAACGACCTGATCTTCAACCTTGACGTCGGTTTCCGGTCCCAGATCGACCATGCACTGATCCATACAAATGCGGCCAACAATCGGATAAGAACGTCCGTTGATCAAAACCCTGCCCATATTTGAAAACAGTCGGTTAAAACCGTCCGCGTAACCAACCGGAATTGTAGCGATCCATGTGTCTTGCGGAGCGATCCAGGTGCGCCCATAACCGATACTGGTGCCGGCTTTCACTTTTTTGATGAAAATCACGCTGGTATAAAAACTCAGTCCAGGCTTGAGCGCGATTGTCCGCGGCGTAGTCTTATCAGGGTAGTAGCCGTAAATCATTATTCCGGGCCTGACCATCTTAAGCCAGCCTTCTTCATGCCCAAGCACCGCGCCCGAATTGGCGCAATGGGTCAGCTCAATTTCCCGACCCAGCCGCTTTTCAACGTTTTCGATGACGCCCTTAAAACGCGCGATTTGCGCCTGGGTATAAGTTGGGTCGGCGATGTCGCTGATCGGCAGATGCGTGTAGATACCTTCCAGATCCAGGTTGGGGCAGTTTTGGTCGATAAAGCCCGCCAGATCCGCGGCTTCATCGACCGAGACGCCGATTCGTCCCATGCCGGTATCAACTTTCAAGTGAAATTTGACCTTTTTTCCCATTTCAGCGGCAATTTTTTGGAGCGTTTCGGCGTTTTGCTGATCACAAATCGACAAAGTGATGTCATGTTCAAATGCGGCCGGGATCGCGTCCTGAAAGCCGGGCCCAAATTTGAGGATCCTGGCGGTAATTCCGGCTTCCCTCAGAGCAATCCCTTCGGGGACGGTCGCCACGCCCATCCATTCAACGCCGATTTTTTCAGCCATTCGCGCGATTTCAGCCGCGCCGTGGCCATAGGCGTTGGCTTTGATCGCGATCAAAGTCTTGCGATCCTTACCGATTCGCTTTTGAATCGCCTGAATGTTGTCACGAATATTGCCGGTGTGGATCTGGACATAAGTTTGGTAGAGCATTAATACCTGATTTCTATTCCTGGATAACTATTTTTTCTACATAATCCGAGGTGGCGGCTGCCAGCGTGGCGCCGTATCCGGGGAAGAAGGCGACTTCGTCGCCAATTTTCAATTCGGTCTGGGCGTCACTGACGTCCAAAACCAGATGGTCTGAACTACCGCCCAAAACAATGATGCCTGGGTCGACCGGCTCAAGACCTTCAATCACCACATCCTGACGACCCAGGTTGAGCAAGGCGCGTTTGCGGATCCCGCGGTCTTCAAAGACCGGGTTGTTGCCAAAGGCATCCTGTCCGGTTTCGCCGATCGGGATGGAGGGTTTTTCTTCAAGTTCGATGACTTCCGCCACGACCTTCAAAGTATCCTGCCGCGTACCTTGCCAGGGCTCACGGTTGAGCACGTTGCGCCCCAAAATAATGGCTTCTCCGATTCGGAAATGGTTGATTTCTTCTGGCATGCTGCCGCTTGCCAGCAAGGGCAGCGCGCTGCTGTTGCCGCCGGAAAGCAAATCCAGCGGCAAACCGGTCGCCTTGCGGCAGGCATCCCGCGCTTCGATGAGGGTGGTCATGTTGCTGACACTCGGGCAAACCCCGCCATAACAGGCAAGATTGCAGCCCAAACCGGCGATTTCGAGGTTGGGCAGTTTGGCAGCTTCTTTTACCACTTCGACCACCCGGTCGGGCCAGATCCCTTCGCGCAGATCGCCGACGTCAACCATCACAATCGCCTTGTGAACTCTGTTAAGCGAAACCGCGGCGTCGGAGAGCGCGCGCATCGTTTTGAGCGATGAATTGAGAGAATAATCGGAATACCGCACGGTATCCAAAGCCTGCCCGATGGCAGGAATGCGCAGCAGCAGCCGCGGCAGGCTGGCTTGGTGCAAGCTCGCGATTTCGAGGTTTTGTGGTCTCGAGTCCGCGATCATATCAGCACCGGCATCCACAAAAGCCTGCAGCAGGGCTGGATGCGCCCGCAGCACTTTTGAGACCGCTGCCAGCTGCGCGCCGTGTTGATGCACCTGCCCGATAACGTGGCGAGCGTTTTGTTCGATGCGTTTGGGGTAAATTTCAAGCCGGGGGGTATGGGTGTACATGTTACTCCTTGCTGTTTGCTTCTGTTTCGGCGGCAACCCAGTGCCTGAACGTGGCTTTCACTTCTTCGGGATATTGATGCGCCAGGGTCCCCAGCGCCGAGAAGCGATAATCACGGTCGATCAGAACCCGGGTTTCGGGGTTGGGCAAGAGATGCTTGCCCGCGCCGCGGCAGATGCCGCGTAAAATTTCTTTTCCACCCGGAATGCGCGTGAGCGCTCCGCCGGTGCCGACCAACCATTTAATCGCGGTCAAATCTTTTCCCTTGACAATCTGGCGTTTGCCGGTGGGAGTATAGAGGTCGCTCACCACGCCGGCATGACGTAAAATCGCCGTTTCGACGGCATGCTTTCCAAGCCACTGGGTAAGTTCTCTTTCTCGCTCGGTCGAGGGAATGGCGTTTAGTTCAGCCAGACGGTCTGCCCATTCGGGTTCCTGAGAGAGGCGGACAATGTTGTGGGCATTGACAAACACGCCCAAATCGCCTTCCACAGTGCGTTTGGCATAGGGTTCGGGTTCGGTCAGACGGGTGTTCCATTCCTGTGACCCTTCGGTAACGCTGTGAACATCCGTTGTCGCGCCGCCGACATCGATCACCAAAACATCGCCCAGAGCCTCTGCAAAGAGCTCGGCTCCTTTCAGCACGGCGCCGGGAGTCGGCAAAATCGGGTTGCTGGTCAGCTCGCGCACCCTTGCCATGCCGGGGGCGTGGATGATGTGGCGGTTAAAGGCATTGTGGATCAGCGCCCGCACCGGGTCGATATTGAGCACGTCGACCTCTGGAAAGACGTTGGCGGTTTGAATGACCTCCTGCCCGCAGGTGCCAAAAATCCGACAAACCTGGTCCGCGATAGCGATATTCCCGGCGTAGAGCAGCGGCGCGCGCAGCTTGAGCGCTGCCAGCCGCCTGGCGTTTTGGAGGACGATTTCCTTCTCACCGTAATCAACTCCGCCTGCCAAAAGGATGATATTCGGATCGATTTCCCGGATTTGTTCCAGGTCAAATTCATCAATCAAGCCGGCAGTCACCATTTTTACGATCGCCCCGGCGCCCAACGCGGCTTCGCGGGCGGCACGGGCGGTCATGCTGAATGTCAGACCGTGTACGGTCATGCGCAATCCGCCGGCAGCCGAGCTGTTGAGGTGAATTTCCGGGTCGCGCAATGCCATTCCCGCCTGTGTTTCCAGGTCAGCCAGGGCATTTTGCACGCCAATAAAAACGTCGCCCTGCGCGACGGAAGTGGCGGCAAAACCCTGGGCGAATGCTTCAAAGCGGTCGCCTTCCGGGGTTAACCGGAAGGCGTTTGCTTTGGTAATGGTTGAGCCGACTTCAATTGTCAGGACATCCATGGGGTTCCTAAAGCAGCTTGCGCGCTTTGAGGGCTTTGATCATCGCGTCAACGACCTGAATACCTTTGGTTCCTCTGCCAAAAGTAGCGTCCAGGCCCGTTTCGGCAGCCATTTCGCTGTTTACCTGGGTTCCGCCCGCGATCAGGATGACCTTGTCGCGGATACCTTTTTCGATACAAAGTTCATTCAGTTTGCGCATTTGCATGCGGTGGACGTCATTGTGGCTGATGATCGTCGAAATCAGGATGGCGTGGGCGCCGGTTTCGATGGCGGCGTCGATCAGTTTGCTGACGGGAACGGAAGTGCCGAGATAGGTGTATTTGACACCATATTTCTCGATGCCGCCGTGTTTGATATCCAAAATTTCACGCAGACCGACGCTGTGTTCGTCTTCGCCGACCGTTCCGGCAACCACTTTCAGACCGATTTTCCGGACGCCTTCACGCAGCTCGTCTTCGGGCAGCATTTCAATCTTTTCGGGGATCTTAAGACTGTCGCGGTCGATATCAAAATTCACCTGTCCCTTGACTTCCAGGAAACAGCCTTCAGCCGGATGGAGAACCATCAGGTTGATGACCTGGGGATCCTGCAAACCCATTCGGCGGGCAATTTCCAGCCCAGCCTCACGGGCATAGTCTTCATTTTCGGGAATCATCAGATTGAGCAGAACCGTGCCGTCTCCAGCCCATTCGACTTCGGGGCGGATCAGATTGCCCTTGCGATAAGGGTAGGTTTTGGCAAGCCGGGTAGCGACTGAATCTTCGGTGTCGAGTTCATCGATATAGGCGATTTTCTCATGATTGCAAAGGGTGCAGCCGCCGATCAGATCGCAGGCGTGTTCGATGCCTTCCGGCAGAGCGTTATTGCCAAAATGAGCGCAGACAGGCGCCAGATAATCTGGATCGCGGGCAACGATGCTGTCGGCTGCCACGCCGCCGGCGCCATCGCGGGCGATTCCGTCGCCGTTGCGTTCAGGATAGCGGGCAGAATCGACGAAGAAGCCTTTTTCCACCGCGGCAAAATAACCGCCGACTTCGATGATCTCTTCCAAAAACGCGACCGCGCGCTCGCGGATATCACGGGACATTTCGCCCAAAGGGCCGTCCATCTTCAGGCTTACCAGCTCTTTGATGCCGTCCAGTGCCGCCCAGGTTTGTTTTACGGTCTGAACACCGCGGATGTTGTTGTAGTGCCAGGGCACGTTGCGGCCTTCATCCGGGGTAATGGTCGACTGAATGTCCGCGCTGGTCAGCATTGAAATCAGTGTGTCAATGGTGTGGGTGCGGATAGCTTCTTCGATGGACGATTCGATGTAGCGCGTGTTTTGCTGGGCGCGCATCTTGAACTCGGAGAAGAAATCGCGCAGCGCGACCGCGTAGGGCAGGTCGTACCAGAGTTTGGGCGCAGGGGGACTGTTGGGCGGAACGGTCGAGAGCCCGATCAGCTCTTTGGGCATGCCCGCTGCCATGGAATAGGCACAGTTGATCCCGTGCTGCACCAGCAGCTCCGGCATCACCAACCAGCCGGCTTTGGCGGTGGCGTTGGCGTTGTGAGCGCCGTCGATTTGGAAAATGCCGCCGTTGGTCATCACCAACTTGGCTTCAGCCGCGTCGACGAAGGAGCGGTACATGTTGATGTTACGGTAAAGAATGTTGTATTGCGGGTCCTGATGGGCGCCGTTGATACCTTCTTCGGCAAACAATACGGCGACTTCCGGACCGGCAACGCCGGAAACATAGCTGTGGAAGTTGATCGGTCGTCCGACTTCTTCTTCGATCATGTCGATCGCTTTGCGCGAAGCGCGGATCTGTTTGCGGGTGATGGGGACGCCGCCGACACCTTCGGGGGTGCCTTCCATCAAGCCGTCGATGTGACTCTGACCTGTGTGGCGAATGACCATCAGGTGGTCAGCGCCGTGCCAGGCTGCCATGCGCATGCGGCGGATATCATCTTCAAAGCGTCCCGACGCGATCTCGGTGGTCACCACGCATTTTGGCTGCGGGTCGATGCCGTCAAAATATTTCGCGGCAGGCAGACCGATGCTCTGCTTGAGCGGCTCTGCCATATCCCGAAAATGGAAGGGACCCATGTCGACCCCTTCCGCGGGCTGCTTGCGCCAAACCCAGCCTTTGCGGGGTGGGCGGTAGTGTTCCAGATCCTGCAGGATGTCTTCGATATCCAGCTTCTTGTTGGGGTCAAGCGGTTTCGGGTTGCTCATGCTTTCACCTCATCAAAAAGTCCGTTCAAAACTTCCTTGTCCTCAAGAATGGCTGCGGCAGCCTGACGCAGGTCAATATTTTTTATCTGGCTTAGTTTCAAAACCACGTGTCCGGCGCCTTTGCCCAATAAACCGGCTTGGTGGATGCGGTCGACCACGCCAAAAGCGGTTTGGCTGTCGATACCCATCCTGAGCAGCACCGAGCGCTCGATCGAAGGGGAAGTATGGGTGCGAGCCAGCTCGGCGATGGGTTCCACAACCTGGTTGCAGAGCTCCCAAAAAAGAGCTTTGAGCTCGGCATCGCTGAGCTGCTTGAGTCTCTCATGCCGTTTTTCAAATTGAGTAATTCTCTCGTCAGTCATTCAAATCTCCTGTTACTAATTTCCCGGCATCGATTCCATTTGAGATCGGATCCAATCCGGATCGGTTTTCAGATCTTCCGCCAGGAAGCGGATGTCGTCCTGAGTCCAGGAAGCGACCGGGAGTTGTTTTGCGGCGTTGCGCAGGTAAGACTGGCGCAAGTGGATCATATCCTGAGGTTTACCGACGACCTGTGCCAGATGTTCGGGGATGACGATCGTCTTCCCGGGGACGTTGTCCGCGGGGTCGCCGCGGCGGACCTCAATCCCGTTTTCGCGGGCAAAACTGAGCTGGCTGTTGTGGTGTTTGCCGGCGCCGGTGTATTCAGTTTCTTGAACCACAATAATCTGATCGCGATCCATCCGACGGGCTGTGGCGATCGCCGCCGTCAGGCTGGTGTTTCCGGCAGGACCGCGTTCGATACCTTCCAGTTTGGTCAGCAGTTCGGTGACATAAAACACTTCACCCTGCGTGACTAATTGATATTCGTCCATGTAACGCAGCGCGCGGGCGGCATTGCGCGGGACGTCAGCCCGATCGGGCCAGGTCGCAAATGGAACACCAAAGCCGGTGTGCCCGGTGGTGAAGGATTTTTTATTGAAATCGGTATCGGAGGCCATATGCAGACCGCTCAGGTCGACCGAACAGGCAATCACGCGCGTGTCAGCGCAGCCAGCCGCCAGCAATCCGCGGGCGGTACCGGTCAGGTTGCCGCCGCCGGCGTGGGTGATCATCACCGCGTCCGGTTTGCGGTTGTAGCGCTGCTGTACCTCTTCGGCAATTTCGATGCCAAGCGTTTCGACGCCCTTGATCGCGAACGGCGTGTACAGACTGGAATTGAAGAAGCCGGTTTCTTCGAGCGTGAGCAGGTGGATGTAGAAAAGCTCCGGTCCGACCGTCAGTTTAATCACTTCAGCGCCGTAAGCCTCACAGGCACGGCCTTTTTCAACAATTTCGGGCTGACCGATTCCGCGGGAGTCGTAGACCTCTTGAATGACGATGCATTTCAACCCGCGCTGAACTGCCTGGGAAGCAACCGCCGCGCCGTAGTTGCCGCTGGTGGCGGCGACCACGCCTTTGTAGCCTTTTTGGGCGGCCTCAAAAACACTGACAGAAGCCCGCCGGGCTTTGAAGCTGCCGGAAGCGTTGGCGGCTTCGTCTTTTAACAAGATCGTCGCGCCTTTTCCGGGAGGCGAAATTCGGCGGACGGCTTCAGTCAGATTGCGCAGCTCGAACAAGGGGGTATTGCCCACCTTGGTTTCGCGCTGAATTTTCGCGATCTGTTCGTGAGAATAACCGGTATCCGCCATCATTCTCTCGTAATCGAAGGCGATCTTGGTTTGCGCGTAGGTGTTATAGTCCAATCCGGTCGAGGTCTTCATGATCTCGTTTTTGCGAGCCATCACCGCGGCATAAGAATTATCGCGCTGGGTCATAGCGCCTCCTCTCCGGTACCGATCTTGAGGATCTCGGGCACCACCTTGCCAAAACTGTGGGAATAACTCGGGTTGACGGTGATCAGTTTGCCTTCCAATTCCCGCCCAATCATGGTGCGGATCTTAACGATCTGCCCCAGCTCCGAGTCTGCCTGCAAAAAACCCGAAGCGCGCATCACGTAGGGAACGCGTTTGGTGTCTTCGGGCACGCTTGGAGCCCGATCTTCGGGAGCGAGGATGATTTTTTCAATCTCGACCCAGGTTTCTGCTTTGATCATGCTCATACTGACCTCACACCCGGCGAGTGTAAGCGCTCGCGCCCATCAATGCCGCCGGGGTTGGGATGTCGATCATGCGTTTGAGACCCGGAGTGGCTTCGACCACGCGGGGAATGCTGTTGACCGCGATGCCCATGGTTGCAATACCGCCGGCAATTTCGGGGGTGATTGCCATATGAACTTCCGGAACCCCGTAAATGTGAATGTAGTCACCGGTGCTTTGATCTTCCAATTGGGGATGGATCTGCTGGGGATGGATCAGGCGAATGACTTCTTTGTCGCCGTGATAACCGACGCCGATGTGCGCGCAGCCGGCAACCATGCCGGGTTCAACCACGACATGCGGAGTTTCGCGATGAACGTTGCTGACGATCGGTTCACGCATTTGTTCGATGCGGTCCACGCCCAGACCCAAAGCTTCGCTGATCAGGCGGATAGATTCGGGGAAGCCGACATGACCGACAATCGAGCCGTCTGCCACGCCTTTGCGGAATTGTTCGGGAGTGGTGCCAACACCCTGGGTTTCCATCACGGTAGGACCGTAAGGGCTCAGGTCATTGACGCGGGAGGCTTCGATGCGGTCAACCCGATGGCAGCCGGCAGTGAGCAACACCACCAGCAGGTCGAGAACAAAACCGGGGTTCACGCCGGTTCCCAAGATGGAGACGCCGTTTTCTTTGGCGAGTTGATCAAGCTCCTGGGCAAGCTCGGGGCTTTGCGCGGCGGGGTCCGACATTTCTTCGGCAATCGAGACGACATTGATGCCTGCTTTGAGGATCCGGCGCAGATCCGGCATTTGTTTTTCAGTCCAGGAAGTGGTTGCGATCACCACGATGTCGACTTTTTCTTTATCCAAAACGGTTTCGGGCTGGTTGGTCACGCAGACGCCCAAATGCTGGTCGACCTTCAGGATCTCACCCAGGTCTTTTCCGACATAATCGGGGCGGCCGTCCACAGCCGCGACGATTTTGAGCCCCTCTTTTTGCAGCATGAGCTTCGCCATACCGCTGCCCATGGCACCCAGGCCCCATTGAAGTACACGAATTTGTTTTTGCATTTATTGCTCTCCTTATATTGGTCTTAAGTTAGTTCACCTGTTGGCCAATCCGGACAGGGATCTTGCTGTCTTAACGCGCAAAATAATACTCACCTGGATGGAATTCGCGTCAAAGAGGTGAGGCATTCGCGCTGCCGGATTGTTATGCGCATCCCGGCATCTAAATTATACCCTGTGGGCACCTATAGGCAAGGTGTGATCCTCTCTTCAGTTTAAATAAAACATTCCTCTCGAATAGCAAAAAGATTTTCTATTGACCACATAAATCATGCGTGAAAATGGAAAAAAGAGGTGGTAAGGCGGGGGTGGGTTGAAGGCGGTGGGGAATGCTTTTTAAGAGGCGGTTGGGTCGAGGAAAGGGGTTTTGTTTTGGCAGGAATTCTGACACAAAAAGCCCGGAATTTCCCTTGACCTATCCCTCTTAACCTGATAAACTCACTGCTTGAAATCATGAGACTGGAATAATACAGCCTTGCGCAAGCTTGCAAGTTTTGATATACTTTTCAGTCTGGTAGAAAACCTTAACAGAACAATATTCCCGGGCGCCGGCGTAGCTCAATGGTAGAGCAACCGCCTTGTAAGTGGTAGGTTATGGGTTCGATTCCCATCGTCGGCTCAGTTACTCTTTAGCGATTGTGATCGACTGCGGTGGATCACAATCTCCAGCGGGTAAAGAGCTTGCGCCCAAAGGAAAAGTCCGGACAGTTACCCAAGTGGCCAACGGGGGCTGACTGTAAATCAGCTGGCAAGCGCCTTCGGAGGTTCGAATCCTTCACTGTCCATTTCACCCTGCCTCGGCAAGGTGAGTGCACGGCTGCCCTCATAGCTCAGTTGGTAGAGCGCATTCTTGGTAAGAATGAGGTCATCGGTCCGAATCCGATTGAGGGCTCTTGCCGAATATTGAAAAAGAGAAAATAAAAGTCATTATCTAAGGAGAAAAGATGGCGAAACAAAAATTTGACCGCTCTAAGACTCATATGAACATCGGTACGATGGGTCATATTGACCATGGCAAAACTACCCTGACCGCTGCAATCACCAAAGTCCAGGCTCTGCGTGGTTATGGCCAATTCCGCGCTTACGATTCTATCGATAACGCTCCGGAAGAAAAAGCCCGCGGTATTACCATCAACATTACCCATGTTGAATACGAAACCGCCAAACGTCACTATGCCCACGTCGATATGCCTGGTCACCGTGACTATATTAAGAACATGATCACCGGCGCAGCCCAGGTTGACGGCGCTATTCTCGTTGTCAGCGCTCCCGATGGCCCCATGCCCCAAACCAACGAACACGTTCTGTTGGCCCGCCAGGTTGAGGTTCCTTCCATTTTGGTTTTCCTGAACAAAACCGATCAGATGGACGACCCTGAACTGCTTGAGTTGGTTGAGATGGAAATTCGCGAACTGCTCTCCAAGAATGGTTTCCCCGGAGACGATGTGCCGATCATCCGCGGCTCCGCCAAGGTTGCTCTCGACAGCACTTCCACCGATCCCAACGCTCCCGAATACAAACCGATTGCCGATTTGATGGACGCTGTTGACGATTTCTTCGTGGAACCTGTCCGCGATTTCGAAAAAGACTTCCTGATGCCTATCGAAGACGTTTTCTCGATCAAGGGCCGCGGTACTGTTGTGACCGGTCGTATCGAACGCGGTACTTTGAAGCTGAACGATCCCGTTCATATCGTTGGTCTGATGGACAAACCTCTGCCCACCGTTGCCACCGGTATCGAAATGTTCCACAAACAGCTTGACACCGGTATGGCTGGTGACAATGCCGGTATTCTGCTGCGCGGTATCGATCGCGAACAGGTTGAACGCGGTATGGTGTTGTGCAAACCCAACTCCATCACCCCGCATACCGAATTTGAATGCTCCGTCTACATCCTTAAGAAGGAAGAAGGCGGCCGCCACAGCGCGTTCTTCACCGGGTATCGCCCGCAGTTCTACATCCACACCACCGATGTTACCGGTGACGTGACTCTGCCCGAAGGCGTCGAAATGGTTCTGCCCGGCGACAACGTGAACGGCATGCGCGTAAAACTGATCCAGAAAGTTGCCATCGAAAACGGTTCCGAATTCGCTATCCGCGAAGGCGGTCTGACTGTTGGCGCCGGCAAGATCACAAAGATCATTTCGTAAGGTAAAGTTTTTTAGAGGAAGGAATCATGGCTGCCTGAACAAGGCAGCCATGTTACACTAAAATGGCATCGAAGAAAAAAGATATTCGCCCGGTCATTCATTTGGCGTGCACAGAGTGTAAGGAACGCAATTACACTACCGTGAAAAACCGCCGAAATGACCCCGGTCGTTTGGAAATGAAAAAATATTGCCCCCGTTGCCGCGCGCACAAGCTGCATCGTGAGGTAAAATAAGCTTCCTGAAAAGGGAGCGCGTAGGTCAGTAGCTCAATTGGCAGAGCACCGCTCTCCAAAAGCGGGGGTTGTGGGTTCAATTCCTACCTGACCTGTTGAAGTGAGACAGCGCCGTAGATTCTACGGCGTTGAACTGTCAATCAGGAGTTGAGAATGGCACTGAAAGATAACAAACCGAATATCGGACAGAGAATCAAAAACTGGTGGCGTCAGACTCTCGGAGAGCTGCGCAAAGTCAGCTGGCCTTCACGCGAAGAAGCAATTTCTTTGACTCGCATCGTATTGATCGTGACCGTCATCATGGCGGCGATCCTGGGCGTGCTCGACTTTGTCTTTGCCCGGCTGGTTGGGTTGTTGGTCGGTTAGTTTCAGAAAAGAGTCCAGATCATGTCTGAATTTTTGAACGAAAGCCTCCCCGAAAGCGAAGAAATGAATTCTTCTTTCAACTCCGCTTCCGACGAGGCACAGACAAACCCCGCGGATGAATATAAATCCGATGACAACCGTCAGTGGTATGTGATCCACTGCTATTCGGGTTACGAAAACAAAGTTCGCAAAAATCTCGAGCAACGCATCGAGACCATGAATATGAAGAACAAAATTTTCGAGGTCATCATTCCCACGCAGGAAGAGATCGAAGTTCGCGACGGCAAGCGCCGCACTGTGGAACGCCATGTTTTCCCGGGTTATGTGCTTGTGAACATGATTCTGGAAGAAGATTCCTGGTTTGTGGTCCGCAATACCCCTGGCGTGACCGGTTTTGTTGGAATGGGAGATGAACCCACTCCGCTGCGCAGCGAAGAAGTCGCCGGAATTTTGCGCCGAATGGAAAATGAAGCCCCGACTTTCAAGGTCAATTACAAGACCGGGGACCGCGTCCGGATCGTGGATGGTCCTTTCAACGATTTTCGGGGAATCGTGGACGAAATTTATATGGACCGCTCAAAAATTCGCGTTATGGTGAACTTTTTTGGGCGTGAAACCCCTGTGGAACTTGATTTTCTGCAGGTGGAGAAAGCGTAAACCGGAGCAATCCGGAAATTTGTGGGAGGGCGAAGAGCCCGATAGCACCACCAAGGAGATTTATCTGTGGCAAAGAAAGTAAAAGCAATTGTAAGACTGCAAATCCAAGCCGGCAAAGCAAATCCGGCACCCCCAATTAGTCCCGCGCTGGCGCCGCATGGTGTCAACATCATGGCGTTTTGTAAGGACTATAACGCCCGCACCAGCAACCGCATGGGCGAGATTATCCCGGCTGACATCACCATTTTTGTTGATGGCTCCTTCAAGTTTGAGCTCAAATCGCCGCCTGCCGCGATCATGATCAAAAAGGCTGCTGGCGTCGAAAAGGGCGCAGCTCATCCAAAAGTTGACAAGGTCGGTCAGATCACCAAGGCTCAGCTCAAAGAAATCGCTGAAGTCAAGTTCAAGGATATGAACGCCAACGATATCGAAGCTGCAATCCGCCAATTGGAAGGCACCGCCCGCAATATGGGCATCAAAGTCGTCGAAAAGTAACCAGGAACCATAGCAACGTGGGAGGGTCAGGACGCCCGTTGGAACCACAAAGGAGTTTAAATGTCTAAAAAAGGTAAAAATTTTGTAAATGCCAGCAAGAAAGTTGAAGCTGAAAAAATCTACAGCCCAAAGGAAGCTTTGGCATTGATCAAAGAACTGGCTTTTGCCAAGTTTGATGAGACTCTCGAAATTCACATCCGCACCGGTTTGGATCCGCGCCAGGCTGATCAGCAGATCCGTGATGTCTGCGTGCTGCCCAAGGGATTAGGCAAGACTGTGCGTGTTTTGGTCTTTGCCCAAGGCGAAGCTGCCGCGGCGGCTCGCGCTGCCGGCGCTGATTTCGTTGCCGAAACTGACGAAGACATGGCTCGCATTCAGGGCGGTTACACCGATTTTGATGTCGCCGTCGGCACCATGGATATGATGGGCAAGGTCGGCCGCCTGGGCCGCGTTTTGGGTCCCCGCAACCTGATGCCAAACCCGAAAGCCGGAACCGTCGTCCAGCCGGATGACATCACCCGCGCGATCGATTCTGCCAAAGCCGGCCGGGTTGAGTTCAGACTTGACAAAAGCGCTAATATTCATGTTCCCTTGGGCAAGGTCTCTTTCCCGGTGGAAGCCTTGTATGAAAATATGGCCGCGCTGACAACCGCGATTCGCAAAGCCCGACCAAGCGGCGCTAAGGGTACCTTCATCAAGAAAATCACCCTGGCATCCACGATGGGTCCCGGCATTAAGGTCGATGTCAACTCCGCCATGAACATGGAAACCGAACAGGTATAAGATTTTCTGAATCGGAAAATATTGACCCCTGTGATAGAGATTATCCAGGGGTCTTTTTCTAATATCGCAACGCTGATTCCGATTTACAATTTAATTTTGGCTGCCGCCCATGCTTGGGCGACAGCCTCCTTGGTTGATCGGTCTAAGGCAACCACTTCCAGGTACAGAAACCTCCTTGCGGCGAAGTATGGCAAATATCAGAACCGATAAATTGTTTTGTTGTCAGGTCAAAAATCACAGCTTGTCCAGGAGCGCTGCGATAGATCATCCATTGGCCGGAGTGAGAAATTTGCCCGCCGCGCAAAACATCCGCTTTTTGAACAGAAGGCTTACTCCAGAGCGTTTTGCTAAGGTCAAGTTTGCTATCATACGACCGGATGACCAGTTCATTGCTGACAGCTTCGCGAACACTCCATGCATCTATAAATTTTCCCATCTCAAATTCGATAACTTCCGCCATATTCCAGGGTAAAGTCTCGCTCAAGGTCGAAATAACCCCGGTTGCCAGTTCCAGGCGGTCTATCGCGTAGGTATTGTCTGGAGTAACCCCAGAAGCACGCACGAGATATATTGATTGATTGTCCTGAGCCCAGAAAGCATTGGCGATCATCGGCACATTCACACGCGTGAGATTGACAAGATCGATTGCCGGGAAATTTTCCAGACTCAAAGTAAAGATATCGGTGTTGTTTCCTGGCTCTCCGGCAGGATTGAAGCCATACAGTACCATGTTATCCCTATCGGTGGACCATGCCCTGGAGTCGCTGCTGAAGCTCCAACCGGCAAACTCTCCCCATCCATTCACCAGATGGGTAGGGCAGGTTTGTGAACAACGATCCAGCAAAACCAATTTGGTGCGAACTTCACTGCCGCCGCCCGCTACCGGTTCATAACTCCGGAAAGAAAGATACGTGCCTTTGTGTGAAATCGCGAGACTTTTTGGGTCAACATTGCTGGGGAAATCAGCAAAAATCATCGTAGGTTTTCCTTGCCCAGGCACGTAACGGTATAACTGTTTTGGCACACCAAAATCTTCGGTCGGACCGATTTCTCCAACGGTATAGAAGACTGTTCCGTCAACAAGTGGGAAGAGCTCCAGTAATTTACCCGGTAAATTGGCAACTAATTGGGGCGGATCTCCCACAGCAGGATCAAAGAAGTAGAGGCTGGAGTTTTCTTCTTCGGTGACGCTGTAAAGCAAACCACCGGGATTGAGCGAGATTCCGGTTTCGCTGAAGGTTTCCATGCTAAGCGCTTGTTGTGAAACCGGTGTTTCAAACTTGTCGACAGTTTCAGGAATCCTTGTGACGGAAGTTTGCAAAGACGCCTCAGAAACAGTGACAGGCAAAGTGATGTCAGAGCTATCAAAAATTGTCGCCGAAAGCATGCCAAAATGGATTAATCCGGTTTGGTTTCCGTACGATTTGCCGATTTGGATGGTAAAGGCGAACTTCTCACCGTCAAAATAGCCGCCATACATATCCTGTCCGTTTGGAGGACGCTCCTGCTCCAGACGCATGATAAAACGTGGCTGGCTGAAGTCAATTGGCTGCGCATAGGCAAGCAAAGTCAATTCGCCATCCTTGGGGCTCGTAATAAGCGCGTGGTCAAAATGCAAACTCAAGCCGTCAACTCTTACAGTTTTGTCGAGGGGGATGACCTGACCTTCATTTGGGTTGTCACCTACATCGACAGTGAGGGAGTCTGAAAAGGGGACGGTATAGAGGAAACCAGGAATTTTTAGGTCATATTGACCGGTTTTGTTTCCAAAACCCTCAAATCGCAGAGGAAAATCCCAAATAACCTTTCCGGCACCTCGTCCAAATGAGACACGGTAAGTTGCTTCAAAACTGCTGCCATCCTGAGCGATTAACAATGGGGTCGTGTTTAGAACTGGGAAGATTTCGCGATAATCAAGCCCGTCCACTGCGGTATAGGGAACTGTCTTTCCGTCTTCCGATGAAATTTGAACGAGTATCTCAAGAGAATCATCCACAAGATGCGTGCCGACAGCACAAAATTGGAGGTTGTGACTGGTCTGGCAGTCATCTGCACCTGGCAGAACAGCGCCATCTGCTGGTGGGAATGCCTCGGATCCGGGAATAAAACCAAGGGGGATGTTCCATCCAGATTCGGTTTTCAATCCGGTAATTTTTGAATTGTTTTGCCCGAGAATAAAGGTGAAAAGGATGCCTTTGGTACCTGCCACATCTGGCTCATAACTCCATGAGCCTTTGATCAGACTGCCGTCATCGAGCGTAAGCCATACTTCGCCGGGGTTCGCGAATTCTGAGTCAAATTCACCCCAGACTTTAACCATACCGTTTTGAATCAGGCTGTTCGTGATCGTCAGGGAGTTCCCGGGACCGTGTTGCAAGACCGGGCCATCCAGCACCATGACGCTTTCGGGATTTACAAAACCTTCACCAGGGAAGTAACCGAGCCAGCGCTGTACCTGAGCCCAGACACGGCTGGGACCAATAATGATGGTGACGCTCATAGCGATAAAAAGCAGGAGAACAACTGCCCATACCAAGCGTTGGTTCCATATGCTGTGCCTTGGAACGCACTGATCTTCGTGGCGCAGCGTTGACTTGAGTTGTTCGTTCAGCCTCTGGGCAAAAGCGCTGTCAATTTCTGGCTGAATCAAGGCTGTAGGTAAAAATTTTTCTAGCTGGGTTGTCTTATTCATGATCCACTCCTAAATAAATATTCAAGCTTTTCAAGATTCGGTAGACCGCTTTCTTGACCGATTGTTCACTCTTTCGAACAATGGACGCAACTTCCGCAAAGGATAAATCTTCCATGAAGCGCAGATGAAGCAGCTCTTGTTCCTCTATGCTTAATGTCTGAATGGCTTGTTTGAGGAGGATAATCTCGTCGCGATCAAGAGTTCCGCCTCCAATCCAAGCTTTCGATTCATTGCCGTATAAAGGTTGATCGGTGTTGGAATGATTCTCACGTCTGAGATGGTCCATGGCAAGGTTGTGCGCGACTTTAAAAAGCCAGGAGCTGAACTTTCCTTTGGCTTTATATTTGGACAGAATATTGATGAGCTTAAGGAAGAAGTCGGCAGTTAAATCTTCCGCGCACTCTTTGTGCTGTGTCAGACGGAGAAAATAGAAATAAATCGGGTCCAGCCACAATTGATAGAGATCCAGGAATCTTTGTGGGTCGCTGCGGATCGCCGCCACCAAGTCCTGACTTTTTTCTTCTCTCTCTTCAGATGTAAGCTTTTTTGGATCAAACATGTTTTTTCCTTTTGTTACCGTTTGCTAATTAAACGTCTGAAGACAGCAAAAAGGGACAGAATAGATCAAGGATTGGTCTGTAATTATAAAAAAAATTTAACATAATTATCCGAACTGATCCCGAAATCGTCTCTGTGTAGGGTAATCCTACTGTCTGACAATCCTACTGAAACATTGAGGTGAGAAGCCGGCAGATGGTAACCAACCCAATCACCGAGCTGGACAGCGATATTATCCAGAAGGATAGTGATTCGAACCTGATTTTTGCATATAAATCAGGAGAAGCAGCAAGTAAGCGGGCAGTCGCATTGCTTGGATGACAAGCACCCCGTCATCCTGAGGCGAAGCCGAAGGATCCTTACCTGGAAATTCACCAGGTACGCAGGCAGTCACTACGTTCAGGATGACAGGCTGGAAAGTGGGTACGATCTGCTGACCTCCTCACACTACTGAAACATTGAGTCCTTGACAATTATAAAAGCGTGGTATACTTGCTGGGCTAAACAATGAAATAAGTCTCTAACCGGACGCTCTACTTAAGAAAGCTGGTGCCGTAAGGCTTAATACCCCGCCGAGGTGGAGAATCAAAGATGGGTAACTTCCTTGGTCTCTTCTCGTGGGTAAACGGGAAGAGATTTTTTAAACCTAAGGAAGGAGGAAGTTACATTGGCATTTTCGAGAGAACACAAAGAAGTCATTGTCGATCAGTATCGTGAATGGTTCGATAAAAGCAAGGCTATTTACTATCTGACCTACAAAAAGATGACCATGCCGGCTGTCAACGAAGCCCGCGCCAAACTGCGCGATGCTGACAGCGTGCTGCATGTGGTCAAAAACCGTCTTTTCACCCGTGTGTTGGAAGAAAAAGGCTACAAGTTCGATCCCAAAACCTGGGAAGGGAACAATGTGGTTGTATTCGCGTTTGAAGACGCGCCGGCAGCCGCCAAAGCCTTGACCGAAATCACCAAGGGAAGCGATGTTTTTGCCCTTGCCGGCGGATATCTGGATTCGGCCTTGCTCAACCCCCAACAGGTGAAAGCATTGGCAGATCTGCCCAGCCTGCCGGTCATGCGCGCCATGTTGATGGGTACCATTTTGGCTCCCGCCAGCAAACTGGTCCGTACTTTGGCAGAACCCGGCCGCGGGTTGGCTGCCGTTATTAAAGCAAACTCAGAAAAGCAGCCGAGCGCTGCTTAATAGGCTCGTTTCGATACGAGAAAGAAAATAAAAAAGAAAGAAAATTAGGAGAAAAAATGGCTGATTTAGAAAAAATCGTTGAGGAACTGAGCAAACTGTCCGTCTTGGAAGCTGCTGACCTCGTCAAAATGTTGGAAGAAAAATGGGGCGTCTCCGCTGCCGCTCCGGTTGCCGCAGTCGCTGCTGGCCCTGTTGCCGCCGCTGTTGAAGAAGAAGTTGAAGAAAAGACCGAATTCGATGTGGTCATCAAGAGCGCTGGCCCCAAGAAAATCGAAGTCATCAAAGTCATCCGCCAGCTCACCAGCCTTGGTTTGGTTGATGCCAAGAATATGGCTGAAACCGCTGACGCCAAAGTCCTCGAAGCTGTCGGCAAAGACGTTGCCACCGACGCTGTTGCCAAGCTCAAGGAAGCTGGCGCAGACGTTGTTATGCAGTAGTCTCTTCAAGAAGCCAAGCCCCCTCCCGCAGGGGGCTTTTTTGTTTTAACAGCGTCTCACGGGTGGACGGTACGCTGGCAAGCGAGATCCTTCGCTGCGCTCAGGATGACGTGACGGGTAGACGGTACGGTGGCAAGCAAGATCCTTAGCTGCGCTCAGGATGACATGACGAGTGCACGGTACGGCGGCAAGCAAGATCCTTCGCTACTCTCAGGATGACGGCGTGCTTGTCATTCTGAGGAGGAACCGACTGCTTGCGTACTTGGTGCTTGTCATTCTGAGGCGGAGCCGAAGAATCTTTCTTTTCCCGATCCTGACGGAACTATTTTATCGGGTTTGTGCAACCGTAAGATCCTTCGCTGCGCTCAGGATGACGTGACGGGTAGACGGTACGGTGGCAAGCAAGATCCTTCGCTGCGCTCAGGATGACGTGACAGGTAGACGGTACGCTGGCAAGCAAGATCCTTAGCTGCGCTCAGGATGACGTGACGGGTAGACGGTACGGCGGCAAGCAAGATCCTTCGCTGCGCTCAGGATGACGTGACCCTGCCTGCACCCGGCTCATTTCCGGGTGTCATTCTGATGCGGAGCCGACTGCTTGCGTACTTGGTGCTTGTCATTCTGAGGCGGAGCCGACTGCTTGCGTACTTGGTGCTTTTCCAAGTAAGAATCTTTCATTTCCCGATCCTGCGGAACAATTTTATCGGGTCTATGAAACCGCAAGATCCTTCGCTGCGCTCAGGATGACATAGTGCACACCCCAGGCGATCGGCTCTAAAAAAATGAAAAAACTGATTTATGGTATTCTTAAATCCTCAAATGAATGGAGTAAGATGAAAAACTATCGCGCTATTTTCCAAATCAGTATCGTAATTTTTCTTTTATTCACTGCCGGTTGCCAGTTTTTGAACAAAACTTCGCCATCCGATACGGTCGCTACGCTTCAGGGCGGTATTGAAGGCGTGAAGCCCGAAATCGAACAGCAGCTCACCCATCTGCCCGCGACCCTCGAAAGTCTGGCAACCCAATACGCCCCAACAGTCGACAGCCTGGTTACCGCGATCCCGGCGACTGCCGAGAGTATTATTATGCCGACGGAAGCCCCGTCTTCTTCCTATGAAGGCGAGGTCGCGCTCGTCGAGAGCGAAAATCTGGCTTTCAAACTTCCCCGCGAAGTCGCCGATTCGGTGATCGTTTCGGTTGTGCCCGCGGATGATCCTGAAAGCGGAATGGCCGAAATGGCAATGCCGGCTCACCATTTGGTCAGCTTTGAAGGTTATAAAGCAGCTCCTCACTTTCACACCCCGGCGATCTACGTCATCCCGGTCGACGGGCTGACCAGCCTCGGTCAATACGGCTCGCTGACCGCCTCCACCTTGCAAGATCTGCTCAAAGATCCCAATCGCAATCTGCACGCGGAAGCCTTTTTGCCTTTCCTGCCTCCTTTTAATGCCGCTCAGGTTTTCCACGCGCTGGAGTCGCGCCTTGAATCTGAATACGGACAGGGCATCCGCTATCTGACAGAATACACCCAGGCATATGTCGGTGTGGACAGTTACAACATTTTCTATACCTACCAGGGGTTCAGCGCCGACGGCAAGTATTACATCGCGGCGGTTTTGCCGATCAACAGCTCCGTGCTGGAGGATTACGTCAACCTTGAGCAGGAATTTGACCGCATTTCGGCGGACTTTGACGGCTACGTTAAAGGCGAAGTCGAAAAGCTCATCGAGCAAAACGGCGGTACTTTACTGCCTTCAATCGAAGCCCTGGATGCCATGATGATGTCCATCCACATGGAATAACTTTTCAAAAAACCAAGAACGGGCAGCCTGCCTGGAAATGTAAAAAAGCTGAGTCCGGAAGCAAAGACTCAGCTTTTTTATCGAAGTTGCTACTCGTCCAGTTGGCGGATGACCAGAACAACTTTACCTTGAACTTCAACCGTGCCCGGGTCGTTGATGATGATCGGCTTCATGGATGGGTTGGCGGGCTGCAGGCGAACCCGTCCGTTTTCGAGATAAAAATATTTGAGTGTGGTTTCGTCGCGGTCATTCAGCCAGATCGCGACCATTTCGCCATTGCGGGCTTGGTTGGTGCGGCGCATGACTACAATATCCCCATCATTGACCATGGCGTCAATCATTGAATCGCCCTGAACCTTCAGCGCGTAGAGATCGCTCAGGTTTTCTCCGCGCGGAAGGAGGCTGCGGGCAACCTCAAGACCTGATTCCGGATCGTAATAACTGAAATCCGAAGCGGGAACAGGCATCGGCTCACCGGCGATGATGTTGCCTACCAGGGGGATGGACACCAGCTGCTCGAGCAGGTCGCTGACACCGTTTTTAATCGTTTGGATGAGGGAACCGCTGCTGTCTTTGATCAGGTTGATCCCGCGGGAAACGTTGCTCTGGCGTTCAAGAAAGCCCATCGATTCAAGCTGGTTCAAATAATAATTGACCATTGAGGTGGAACTGATCTGTGTTTGAGCCCCGATCTCGCGGATGGAAGGGGGATAGCCCTTTTCTTTTTGCCATTCCTGGATACAGCTCAAAATATCCTTGTGGCGTTGGTTTAATCCTTTGGGTCGCTTCGCCATATTTGTTTCTCCAGAATGCCTGTTCTATGTTGTAAATATATCAGAACAAATGTTCGTTGTCAAGTGGAACGGAACAATTTGCAAATCGAGGAATGAGAATTGCAACTTATCGGCTGAGGAAAATCTTATGAATAAAAATAAATTCTTTTTGCTGATTGCCGTTGTTTTGATCCTGATGGGATTACCTGGATCGGGTTTCGCTCAAGAAGAAACGCCGATCGAAACAGAATTGGGGGACAGCAAAAATCAACTTGGTTCGGTCGATTATGGGCTCGTCGATCAAAACACGGTCTGGCTGCGGCTGGACCAGGAACTGTACCTGAGCGAGACCTTTGGAGAGACCTGGACCAACATCACGCCTGAAAGCGGTCTTGAGAATCCGCTGTTCAGTCTTTCTTTTCCGACAGCGCAGCTGGGTTTCGCGCTTTATCTGGCTCAATCGGACTCGGAAATTACACTCGAACTGCATAAAACAGTTGACCGCGGTAAAAACTGGCAAGAAATGGATTCTGCCCTTGGAAAAATCATCCAGGAGGTTCTTCCGGCGCCGATCAGTTCGGTCTGGATGCAGTGGCTGGACGAACAAACCGGTTTTGTGATTGTGAAGACAGCCACCAGCCAAAACTTCAGCGAAGGAGCCTTATTTGCGACCGATAACGCTGGCAAGGACTGGCAAGCTCTCCAAATCCCGGCAGCGGAAGAATTTTGGTTTGTAAACCGGCAGGAGGCTTTCCTGACCAATCCGTTTACGCCCAACACTTTTTATCACAGTCTGGACGGCGGCAGGAGTTGGGCGGAACTGCCTTTGAATCAGGAGCAGCAAGATGAAAGCCCTTTGGGCTTGCCTTTTGCCCTGCCCGAAAGCGGCAATTTTTATTTTGCCAAAAACGGGCCCGAAATATCCCTGCGCCAAATCACGTCTTCTGAGGGCGTGATCACGCTTGGCTCCGCGGATCTGGCTTCGCCGTGGTTTGATGAAGTTGAAGATGATGGCATGGAAAGGGATCTGACGTCCTTAAAAACCATCGGGGGGAATTCGCTTTGGGCGTCGCTTGCCGGCGGAAAATGCGAGGAATCGGCAGGGGAGCTTGACCAGACGCTCCTGCAGTGCGAAACGGTCTGGGAACTTTGGACCAGCCAGGACGCGGGCAAGAGCTGGCTGCCGGTGAACCTGCCAGACAGAAACCAACGTCTCGGGGAGCAGTTTACTTTCAATACCTACGCGCTTGGGCAGGCTGAAGGACAGAATGAGAATCAGTCGGACCTTGAAAACACGAACTGGGTGCGGGTGTTCAAGGGGCATGCCTTCGATGCCTGTGAGATCCCCGCGCTTGCCAAAATGGCAACCTGGTATACCGCCAGCCCGTTCAAGGCGGTCAATCTTTACATCGGAGGGATTTCCCGAGCTTGCCGGAATGCCGCTCTGACCGCCGAATACATCCGCACGCTGCACCGCCAGGGCTGGCTTTTCATTCCCACCTGGGTTGGTCCCCAGGCGCCCTGCACCACTTTCCGCAACAAGTTTTCTTATGACGTCAACCAGGCTTACCAGCAGGGTGTGGACAACGCCAACCAAGCCGTCGCCAAATTGCGGGATCTGAATCTGACCAATGCAAACGGAAGCGGCAGTATCGTCTATTTAGACGTGGAATACTTTCCCTATTCAACCCAATGTTCTGCTGCCGCGCGTTCTTACGTGAACGGATGGGCGACCCGTTTGGCTCAGCTGGGCAATCGCTCGGGTTTATATGCCACCTCGGGCAACATTTCTCAGAACACTTTCTGGACAATTTCGAGACCGCCCAATGCTGTTTGGATCGCCGAGTGGTATACAACCCCCGGTTTCCGGGCGAATGAAACTGTCTGGAATTTACGCCATCTTTCCAACGACGTCTGGATCAGCAATCAACGCATTCTGCAATATTCAGGAACCTTTTCGGGCACCTGGGGTGGGGTCACCATCAGCATTGACCCCAATGTTTCTGAAGGCCAGCTCGCGGTCCCTTCGGGGGTAGATTATATTGCTCCCGTTACCAGCATCAAGCTTGAAGGCACCGCCGGATATCAGGGGTGGTACAAAACTCCCGTGAAGGTCAGCCTAAGCGCCAGCGATTTTTATACCGGCGTCAGGCAGATCTACTATAAAATCGGGACCGGTGACTGGAAGCCCTATACCGTTCCGCTGACCATCAGCCAAAACGGCAAGACGGCATTTTATTACCGCAGCGTAGACAATGCCGGCAACTGGGAAACCTTCAAAACCAAGGTGATCCAGATCGACACAAAGCCGCCGATCCTGCCCACCTATTTCAATCCAGGCTGCCGGGCATATAGCGGCGTGCCCCAGGCGACATGCAGCGATGCATATTTCACCTGGTCTGCCGCGGTGGACAGCGGGGTAGGCCTTTCTGAGACCGACACCTATCAGTATTATTGGGGCACGAACTGCAGCGGGACAGGAACGACATCCACCACCTACCGTGCCTTTGACCCCGCGCCGATCCCTGCCAGGAGCCGCTATTGCTTCAGATTGCGCGCGCAGGATCGAAACGGGCTTTGGAGCGCCTGGAAAACGATGTTCGTTCTCTATTATGATCCCTCCATGACCCGCCATCTTTGGATGCCGATCATGTACAAACGTTAAAAGCTCAGACGTTTGTAGAAGAAATCTGGAAACGCTTTGGCGGGATGATTTATAATCCCTTGCCGGAAGCAAGCTGGAAGGAGCAAGAATGAAAAAAGTCAGGGCGTTTATCAAGGAATTGGATTTTGGCTGGCGCACTCTGCGGGATTTCGCGCTGATTCTATTTGGGAGCCTGATTCAAGCCCTGGCGACGCGCACATTTTTGGTGCCCGCTCACTTGGTCAGCGGCGGCATTTCCGGTCTGGCACAATTCTTTTATTACCTCTGGGGCTTGCCCATCGGTATGATCACGCTTTTGGCAAACATACCGCTTTTCATTTTGGGTTGGCGGCATCTTGGCGGACCTCGCTTCGCGATCCGGACGATCTTTTCCGTTCTTTCTTATACCATCCTGACCGATCTTTTGTTAAAACTGACGGGGTCGAAACCCATTACCGATGATATCCTCCTCAACACCCTTTACGGCGGGATCCTTTTAGGCATCGGTTTGGGCTTGGTCTATCTGGGTCGCGGCACCAGCGGCGGGACCGACATTCTGGGCAAGATCCTTAACCAAAAATTCGGGATTTCCATATCCCTGGCTTATATGATCACCGACTCTTTCGCGGCGCTGTTGGCGGGCATCTACTTTGGCTGGGACAAGGCTTTGTATGGTCTGATCATGATTTACCTCAGCGGTGTCGCCGCCGATATGACTTCGCAGGGCACCAACGTGGTGCGGGAGGCGATGATTATCACCGAACACCCCCAACAAGTGGTCGAGTCGATCAGCGAGCAGCTGGGCAGAGGCGCCACGCTGCTGCAGGCAAAGGGCAGTTATACCCAAAAAGACCGGCCGGTTGTTTTTTGCGTGGTCACTGCCGGCGAAGTCATTCGACTCAAGACCATGGTTCATGATATCGATCCCAACGCCTTTATGGTCGTCGGCCACGCCAACGAAGCTTTGGGTGAAGGCTTCAAGCCTTTGGCGGACAGGTGATTGGTGACACCATGGCTAAACTCGAAGCGCTCCTGGCAGATATCACGTCTCTGAGGGTCGACGCGATTGTCAACGCGGCAAACCGGACCTTGCTGGGCGGCGGCGGCGTGGACGGCGCGATCCATCGCGCTGCCGGACCTCAGCTGCTGGAAGCCTGCCGGCTTTTGGGCGGATGCCAGACCGGTGAAGCCAAGATCACGCCTGGTTTTCAACTTCCGGCGCGTTACGTGATCCATACCGTCGGTCCGGTATGGCGCGGCGGCAGTTTTGGTGAGCCGGCATTGCTGGCGGATTGTTACAAAAACAGCCTTCGGCTGGCAGCACAACATGATCTCACAAGCATTGCTTTCCCTTCCATCAGCACAGGGGTCTTCGGGTTTCCGTTTGAACAGGCTGCCAGGATCGCGCTGCAAAGCACCAGAGAGAGCCTTGGCGATCCATCTTCAATTGAAAAAGTGATCTTCTGCTGTTTTTCCCCGTCAGACCTGGAATTTTACCAGGACCTGCTTGGGACGCCTTAGCCGTCAATTGGGTGTCCCAATTTAAGCGCCATTTTTTCCAACAGAGCCTCATCCGGCGATTGACCATTGAAAGTTTCCATAAAAACAGAAAGCATCATGTTGCAGTCGGCTGCCTCGTGCGGAATGTTTTCTTTCCGCAGGCGGTCGTTATTGCGGATCCAGCCCGGCTTGCGCGAAACGATCTCGTCCGCCCGCATTCCCAGGACGGCAAAACCTTCGAGCAGGTCTTTTTCTTCCTGGCTCAGACTCACCGGTTGGAGGGCAAGATAAGCTTCTGCCAGCTCCCCAACCTCAGAAAGGTAAAATAGCAAGGCGCTCTTCTGGTCGGGCCAACCCAACCCGCGTTTTTCGTAATAGCTGCGGATGATTTCAGTCTTCATAAGTTCTCCTGAGGTTGATTTTACCTTATCGCGCGGGCTCAAGATTGGCCGCGGCAAGCCATTCGTTCGCCGGGCGGCGGTCTGCTGATTTGCTTTTGCCAATCAAAAGGCTTCAAAGAGCCGGACTGCTTGCGGATACCTGAAGATTCCTGATCGTCTGTGTCAGCCTGCCTTGTGATAAGATTAGTCGCGAGATAAACAATCGCGAGGTGAGTATGACCGAAGTTCCCATTCAATGGATTGCCAACCAACACGCCCTGGAAAACCCGAAATCCAGGCTGGCGGCAGAGCTCTTTCCTGCCGGATTACCGCGCAAGGTGCGCCGGCTGCACAGCTCAATTCCAGGTTATCAGATGAGCCCGCTCAAGAGTCTCCCACGCCTTGCGCAGCGGATCGGAGTGGGTGGGATTTGGGTCAAAGACGAATCCGCCCGGCTATCGCTCAACTCATTCAAAGTTCTGGGCGGCGCTTACGCGATTTATCGCAGGCTGCTCGAACGCGGCGGATATTCCGAAGACGAGCTTTCGCTGCGCGACCTGCTGCAGCTGGACGGAGAACACCGCGAAAAGCTGGGGCATCCTGTTTTTGCCACTGCCACAGACGGGAATCATGGCACCGGGGTTGCCTGGGCAGCCAACAAGATGGGGTTTCCGGCAATTATTTATGTTCATTCGCTGACAACCAAAGACCGCATCCGCGGCATCGAACGCCAGGGCGGAAAGGTGGTGGTTGTTGACGGCAATTATGACGACGCCGTGCGCCAGGCGACCATGGATGCCAAACAGAATGGCTGGGAAGTTATTTCCGACACATCCTGGGAGGGATACGAGGAAGTGCCGAAATGGATCATGCAGGGGTATGCCACCATGTTCTCGGAAGCCCAGGAGCAGCTCTCTGGGCAGGGACTCAGCCGACCGACTCACCTGCTGGTGCAGGCTGGGGTGGGCTCGCTCGCGGCGGCAGCGATTGGCTTTTATTCGGTTTTGTTTGACGACAACGTGCCTCTTTCCATGGTGGTGGAACCGACCAAAGCCGCCTGTTTGTATGAGTCGATGCGTCAGGGCGACGGCAAACCGCATACGGTCAAGGGCGAATTGGACACCATCATGGCAGGTTTGGCGTGCGGCGATCCCAACCCGCTGGCTTGGGAAACCCTCTATAACTGCGCCGATTATTTCGCGGTTTGTCCGGACTATGTCGCGGCAAAAGGCATGCGTGTCTATTCGACCCCGCTGCACGGCGATCCCTTTATCGTTTCCGGCGAATCTGGCGCGGTGACTTTGGGCGCGCTCATGTTTACGATGGAATATGAAGGCGCCAGAGAGCTGCGGGACGCGCTTGGACTGAACGAGGATTCGCAGGTGTTGTTGATCAATACCGAGGGCAATACCTCCCCGGACGAATTCCGCAGCGTGGTTTGGGAGGGCGGCATGCCTGTTCCTGATGAATATAAAATGCACAGCCGCGAAGAGGAAGAGTAGTTTTTTTCACTGAGCTCAGAATGATCCCCGGCAGAGTTTCTGACCGGAGGTTTAGGCTGCCGGATGCTGGGGAAGGTCAGCCGGAAGCGCGCGCTTCCGGCTCTTTCGGGTTGCGTAAATCCTGAAATTCGCGGAGTCCATAGAGGAAGATCATCAAAAAGAAGACTCTGAATGCCAAAAGTTGCAAATTGCCCTGCATTGTCAGGATGACCACGTCTGCGGCGTGCAAAAGAATGATGTGGTACACCTAATCACCCCTTTGAAATGTTTCTGGAGATGAACAATAATGAACATCGCCGTACCAAGGTGCGAACACCCAGAACCAACGGTTTTATTGAGCGGTTCAACCGCACGGTATTGGATGAGTTCTTTCGGATCGCCTTCAGAAAAAAGGTTTATTAAGGCGTGGAAGCATTGAAAGAGGATCAGGACGCCTGGCTGGTTCATTACAACACTGAAAGGCCTCACAGAGGCTATCGCAACATGAGCCGCACCCCAATGGCAACTGTTCAATTATTTATCAAAAATGAAAGACAAGAGCCTTAGTTGTACAATTGCTCGGGGAAACAGGCTTATTCAACAATTGGCTAGCAAACTCGCTTGCATCTGAGATGCTCAACAGCTCGGTTGGTTCACTCATTATTTCTCCTATAAAAGATAATATCAGAGGATTTGAGCGGAACAAACGAATTTCGCGATAAACGAAAACCACACATTTTGCATGCCGCTAATCTGGCAGCCTGTAAATCTCCAGACTTGGTCCCGTGAAAAAGAAAGCTTCGCTGCTACTGAATTGGCGTTTCACATATTCAATGATGACTCTTACTTGATCCGTCACATATATGGGTTCGGGATCCGGTTGGAAGGCTTTAACTAACGTTAAATGGCTTCGGGCATTCGCGTAGAAAGCGTTTTCAGCGGAATACCGCTCCGGTTCAGCTGCGAATCTCTCGCCCATAAAAGAGGAGAGGACCAGATACTTTTTCTCTCCGGGTCTAAAAATGTCAAACGCGTAAATATCGTTCTTATTACTCGGATTGTATGGGGAATAGCCGTCCGAAACGGTCTGATCCTTGGCGATGCCGTTTTCTTCCATGTAGCGCAGCGCTTCGTTGCGCGTATCCTGCCAGGTGAGCATCAACGAGGTCACCGTTCCTTTCAGCATGAACGGCACAAAACCCGCCAGTATCAGGAACGCGACCGCGATTTTGCCGCCTCTATGGTGCTTCGTCTTTTGCCAGAGGAAGGACACTCCGACTGCAGCCAGGAACAAAGGCGTGCTCATCATGGGGAGAGACCATCTGCTGTGGTGAAGCGGCAGCACGCTCAGCGCGATCCAATATCCGCTCCCAAAGAACAGCAGCAGCATCGCGGGGTCTTTCGTCAATATGGCTGCCGCTAACCCGACAGCAGCAAAAACGCAGATGAGCAAGCCGACATTGGAATAAAAGTCTTTGAGATAAAAAAGAAGATTGCCTCCCCAGCCAAGCCCATCCGATCCGAGGTGGTAAGGGCGCGCTTCCTGGATGATCTGGCGCCAGGCAGTATCAAAATGCAGAAGAAGGGAGGGAGCAACGACCAGGACGGTCACGGCGATTATCAACAGACTCAAGCCGGCTGCTTTGAGGATAAAGCGCCAATCCGGGCTCTTTTTCTGTTTATCGTTGTTGAATGCCCTGATCCCAATGGTTGCCAGGACGATTCCAAATGAAAGGATTCCGGGGTATTTCTCCAAGGCGGCAACTGCAACAAACACGCATGCCAGGACCAGCCACATGTTTTTGTTGCTCGAAAGGTAATTCAAACAAAAGAGCAGCACTGCCATGACATAGAGCGTCAGCGGGATATCGACCGTCACGTAATGGGAATGCAGGACGAACGGCGGATAAAAGATAAACAATGCCGCTGCCGGCAAAGCAAAATTGAACCCTTTGAATTTTCGTCCAATGAACCAGGCGATCACAGGCAGCAAAGCGCCTTGAATCGCGGTCAACAAACGTGAGGAGAAAATAAAAAGATAAGGATCCCGCCAGTAGAAGTGTCCGTAATCCCCGCCAAACTTCCTGAGGCTCAGGTTTTGCGCCAGAAGAAACCTGGAATAAAAAGAGGGATAGGCTGGATAAACATAGGTTCCGGGGTCACTTGTTCGTCTAAGGCTCATTTCCCTCACAGCATTCATCAAGTAGCCCTCATCCGGGTGAGTGAAGAGTGGAAAGCCAAATTTCAAACCGATGTAGCGCAAGACCAGGGCAAGAGAAAAAATGGTCACTACAGCCAGGAGAACATGCCAAATTTTGGATTTCGCGGTCAGAATTGATACGGATCGATCGTCATTTTCCATATAGCCACACTAAAACTCATTAATTTAGGGATCGCTGATCGTGATTTTATCACATTGAAAACAGACAGACGATCAAAACGGACCCCCCGATTTTCAAGGAAGCCTTTCGGGGTGCGCCAGGCACAGATTACGACTCTGCCGCTCCAAATCGCCAGGCATCAGACTCACGGGAACAAAAAATCCGGGATCTTACGGGCACCCGGCTAATCCGTATTATCCCACGATATTGACCAGCCGACCTGGCACTGCATTGCCTCAAATTAAAAGTCACTATGAGGCATCCATACCCTGTTCGGTGACGTTTTATTATGAGGCAATACGGCGGCGGCGCCTTCTGGGGTTTGCTTTTGAAAAATCTTGGAACTTCCCGATTCGCTTATAATCAAGCCATGAACAGTTTTAAAGACGGTTCAAGACGAGTGATCACAGGGGTGTCGGATCGGGTCAACGGGACCCGTGAGCACCTGCGCGATTTTTACCTCAGGCTCAACCGCGCTACCGGCGGGTCTTTGGGCATTCTGCGGCATACCTTCACGAATTTTTCAATGATGCGCGGTCCGGAGGCGGCAGCCAGTCTTTCTTATTACGCCATGTTTTCGATTTTTCCCGCCTTGCTCGCTGTGGTTTCGATTGGCTCCATATTTTTGGAGCAGGACGTGGTGCGGCAAAAACTGCTGGAAGGCATCCTCGAATACATGCCGGTCTCCGCGACCCTGATCAACAATCTCATCTCTGGTGTGCTGGATAAACGCGGCGCGTTTACGGTGGTCGCGATCCTTTCGCTGCTCTGGTCTGCCAGCAATGTCTTCGATAAAATCATCGTCAATGTCAATCGCGCTTTCCCCAAGGGCAGAAATCCAGGCTTTCTTCAAAGCAGGGCGATGGCACTGCTGATCATCCTCGTGCTGGTGGTCTTGTTCCTGGGGTCGCTGTTGGTGGATACGGTCAAAGGCTTCCTCGCGCTGGATAAACTGCGCGTAGGCAGTTTGCTTTTGAGCGAGATCCACCTCTTTGCCTGGCTGCGTCTGATTTTGCCTTTGCTGATTAAATTCTTGCTCTTTTTGGCGATCTATAGCTGGATCCCGCGAAACAAAAACATCCGTTTTCGGGCGAAGCTGATCGGCGCCTTGGCGGCAGCCGGCTTGTGGGAGCTGGCAACCCGCGCTTTGACCTGGGCGCTTTCGACCGGGTTTACCAACTATGAGCCGGTTTACGGCTCGCTTTCTTCCATCATTGCCCTGATGACCTGGATGTATCTAAGCGGTTATCTGGTTTTTCTTGGCGCTCATCTGGTGCATGCCGTCAACTATCATCTTTCGACCTTGCAGACGATTGGCAAAAATGAAGAATCAGAATCAAAAGCCCAGGAGGCGGCAGAGGTGGGCGATGACTGACCTCTCCATTCTGATTCTGACCTTGAATTCCCGCGATTACCTGCGCGAATGTCTGAACTCTATTCGCCATTTTGCTCCCCAGGCGGATTTCGAGATTTGGGTTGCCGATAACGGCTCCAGTGACGGCACGCCTGAGATGCTGGCAGAAGAATTCCCGGAGGTCCAGCTGATTCAGAACCAAACCAATCTTGGTTTCACGGTTCCAACCAACCAGCTTCTGCGGGCGGCGCGGGGAGAGTTTTTGCTGCTGCTCAACCCGGATACTAAATTGACGGAAGATTGTTTTACGCCTCAACTGGAGTATCTCAAACAGAACCCAGAAGTCGGCATCTGCATCCCCAAGGTTTTGAACACGGACGGCAGCTTCCAGCGCCAATCACGCCGGGGTGAAGCCCGCCCGCTGGAGGTCATCGGCTATTTTATGAAATTAGGCCGGTTATTCCCAAAGAGCAAAGCCTTGAACGGTTATCTGCAATCCTGGCTTCCGGAAGATGAAGTGGCAGAGGTCAAGGCGGTTTCGGGCTCCTGTATGTTTATTCGCCGGCAAACCTGGCAGCAACTGGGAGATTTTGACGAACGCTTTTTTGCCTATCAGGAAGACAGTGATTATTGCAAGCGGGCAAGAGACGCGGGTTGGAAGGTGATGTATGTGCCGCTTAGCCGGATTGTCCATTATGGCGGCAAAGGCGGATCGGGCGCGCAGCCCTGGCGCAGCATTTTTCAGTGGCACCGGTCTTATTTCTTGTATTATCGCAAACACTTTGCCAAAGAGAACTTCTTTTTATTCAATTGGCTTTATTATCTGCTCATGCTCGGAAAGCTGCTCACGGCTCTGACTGCCAACCTGTTTAAGAAAAGCTGAACGCCTGAGGGCAGCCCCTCTCCGCGGCAGATGCTCAGGATTACGTGGCGGGTAGGCAAGCGCAAGATCCTTCGCAGTACCCATCTGTTTTACGGTGGGTACAGGCAAAGGCTCAGGATAAGCTAAATTCCTGTCAGCTTTGACCCGACCGGTTCTACCGGCTCAGCCGCAGGATCGCTGCCGCGTCTTTAGCGGTGATATCGCGGTGTTCACCGCGCGTGAAGCCTTCGGCTTCCAAATGCGCCTGCACTTCCGTCGCCACTTTATCGGGGTCGAGACCATAAGCCGTCAACGTGGTCGGCATTCCCAGGCTGTGGAAAAACGCGCTGAGCGCCTCGATCGTCCGGTCGATCCGCTCAGTATATTTCTGCGATTTTTGGTCCAAAACCCGATAGCCATACTGCAAAAGTTTGTCCTGCTTTTGAGCGCGCTTATACCAAAGCAGCCAGGGCAAAACCACTGCCAGCGATTCGGCATGATCGAGCCCATAGAGCGCGGTCAGGGCATGGCCTATACCGTGAGTCGCCCAATCCTGCGGGACGCCGGATCCGATCAGGTGGTTGAGCGCGTTGGTGCAGACCCACATATAATTCGCTCGGGCGGTATAGTCGGGGGGATCCATCCGCAACGCGGCTGGCGCGATATCGTGGATGGTCAACAACAGCGCTTCAGCCTGGCGGTCCTGAACCACCGCGCCGACCGGATAGGTCAGATATTGTTCCAGGATGTGGACATAGGCGTCCACCAACCCATTGCGGATTTGTTTTTGGGGCAGCGAAAAGGTGACTTTTGGGTCAAGGATCGAAAACTTCGGGAAAACCTTATCACTGGCAAAAGATAATTTTTGCCCGAGCTTGCGGTTTGAAATCACGCTGTTGCGGTTCATTTCACTGCCGGTGGCAGGCAGCGTCAACACCACGCCGATAGGCAGCGCCTTTTTGAGGCTGGAGCCCAACCCCTGGCTGATGATGTCCCAGGGATCTTCACCCTGGTAGAGGGCTGCCGCGGCAATAAATTTTGTGCCGTCGATTACGGAACCACCGCCGACTGCCAAAAGAAAGTCAATCTTTTGCTTTTTGACAACTTTTACGGCTTTCATCAGGGTGGCATAGTCGGGATTGGGTTCAATCCCTCCAAACTCAAAAATTTCGTACTTGTGCAGCGCGTCGGCAACCTGAAGGTAAACTCCGTTTTTCTTGATCGATCCCCCGCCATAGAGCAAAAGGACGCGTGATTTGCGGGGAATCAGCTTCTTTAATTTAGCGATCGAGCCTTCGCCAAAGATGATTTTGGTCGGGTTGTAAAATTGGAAATTGTTCATGTTCACGCTCCTTCAACAAAATGTTTTCGATGATGAACAATGATATCAAAAGATTCATCCGCTTCCAGCCGATGCTTTTACGGCTTTGGTTTTGGATGATAGTGAACATGCACGCCGCGCAGCATGGGGATATCTTCCAGCAGGCTGGCTTCAACTCTGTCCGCTATTTGGTCGCCTTCGTTGACCGTGGAGTCGCCGCGGACAAAAATCGTGAGATAAATCACCAGGTATTGGCCGTAGCGGTGGGCTTTGATTTCGTCAATCCCTTCCACGCCGGGCACGCCGTCCAGAAGCGCGCGCACTTTTTTGTCGAGTTCCTTCCCCGGCACGGTGTCCATGAGAATGTCGGTAGAATCGCGCAAGATGTTGATGCCGGACAGCAGGAAGAAAACAGCCACCACAGCGCCTGCCAGCGGATCCGCCCAGGCATATCCCAGCCGGCTGAGCAGGGTGCCGGCAACGACAGCGCTGGCGGAAAGAATGTCATTGCGGTGATCCAGCGCGATGGCAATGACGGTGGGGTTGTTGGTCTTATTGCCCAAAACGCGGGTGTAGACAAAAAGAAAACCTTTCAGCGCGACCGTAAAGAGCGCCACATAGAGCGCAAGAAGCCCGCTGCTGGCAACTTCGGCGTTGCCCTGAAGGTAGTCGACCAGTGAGCGGATCGCGTTCCAAAAAATGGTAAAGGCGGCTGTGATGATGAATGCCGCGATGACAAGCGCGCCAACGCTTTCGTATTGGGAGTGCCCATAGGGGTGTTCGTCGTCCGCCGGTTTGCGGGCAGCCCGCACAAAAAACGAGACGGCAAGGTTATAGACCACGTCCGACGAAGAATTGATCCCATCCGCCAAAAGCGCGGCGGAATGGGAAAAAATGCCGACGGTCGTCTTCAGCAATGCCAAAAGGATGTTGGCTGCCAAAGCGAGCGTGATCGCCCGACCGCTCAGTTTGGAGCGCTCCGAATGTTGAGCGGTTATTGCCTCATTGTGTGATTCAAGCTCATCGTTCATCGGTCAATTCCAACTGCTTTCCTCACACGCGCCAAAACAGGCTGAGCTAATTCGCGAGCGCGTTCGGCGCCTTTTGCCAAAAGATGGTCGATCTCTGTTCTGTTCGCCATCAACTCTTCAAACCGTTCCCGGGCTGGTCCGAAGGTCGCCAGCATGGTTTCAAACAGTTCCTGCTTGAGCTTGCCATAAGCGAGCCCGCCCTGCAGATAAAGTTGGCGGATCTCAGCCACCCGTTCGGGTGTGCCGAAATTTTGATAAATCTGGAAAAGGTTGCAGGTGTCGGGATTTTTCGGCTCTTCCGGAGGAGTGCTGTCGGTCACGATTCGCATCACTTGCTTGCGCAGATCTTTTTCGGGAGCAAAGATTGGCAGGGTGTTATTGTAACTCTTGCTCATCTTGCGTCCGTCAATGCCGGGGATGTCTTTCATGTTTTCCGCGTAAACCCCTTCGGGTAGTTTGAGGGTTTTGCCGTAAATGCGGTTGAGGTTTTCGGCAATATCGCGGGCGATTTCGACGTGCTGTTTTTGGTCCAATCCGACCGGGACGACGTCGGAATCGTAAAGCAAAATATCGGCAGCCATCAAGATGGGATAGGTGTAGAGCCCCATGTTGACGCCATCATCAGGATCGTTGCCGGCAAGGGCGTTCTTTTCCAGCATGGCTTTGTAGGCGTGCGCGCGGTTCATCAGTCCCTTGGGGGTCACCGCCGACAGGATGGTGGTAAGCTCCGGGATCTCATGGATGTCAGATTGGCGGAAGAAAATCGCTTTTTCTGTGTCAAGGCCAAAAGCAATCCAGGCGGCGGCGACTTCATAAATCAGCTGCTGCAGGTCTTTGGGCGCGAAATTGCTGTTCAGCGCGTGCAGATCGGCAACAAAATAAACGCCGAAATATTTTTCGGTCAGGGCAATGGCGGGTTTGATCGCGCCAAAATAGTTGCCGATGTGGATGTTACCGGTGGGCTTGATGCCAGTTAACGAGATTTTCATCATGCTGCTCCTTTAAGTTGCAAACAATAATTATACGCTATTCAGGCGCTAATTGCGCAAAACCGGAAGACAGCATGCGTACCTGGTGGGGTAGCATCCCTACCAGGATCCGACAGCTCAAGCCTTTTTGAATAAGAGCGTGCTTACAGCTGATAGTGTTCGCTTCCGGGAGGAGGGGTTTTGATGACGATCAATTCCAAAATTTCTTCGTCCCGGTTTTGGGCGATCATTTTGATGTTAAAAGGAACATTCACCACACTGCCGCTTGGGTAAACTGCAAATTCCCCATCCGAGAGCGAGAGGTGCATGGTGCCGGAAACCACGGTCATATAAATGTTGGCGTTGGTGAAATGGGTCGGCAGTGCCTGACCCTGATGCAAAACCATGTGCATATACTGGAGATGTTCGTCGCGCAAAACCTGTTCGAGCACGTGGTCGGTGCGAGTGCTCATCTGATAAACTTTTCCGATCATTTTCAGCCCTTTCTTGCTTTATTTCTGCTACTATACTACAATTTCCATCCTGAAAATGTGGTAAATGCAACAAAGAGGTGTGATGAACAACTTAACAGGGATGTTAAAAAATACCCGTCTTTTTTACGGCATCGAAGCGGACGAGCTTGAAAGAATTCTGCGCTGCCTTTCGGTTTATAAAAAACAATATCTGCGCGGCGAGTATATTCATCGATATGGAGATAAAATCGAAGCGGTTGGCGTGGTGATCTCGGGTAAGGTGATGGTTTTCAATGAAGATTATTGGGGCAACCGCACCATCCTGACGGAAGTATTGCCTGGCAGAATTTTTGGGGAAGCCTTCGCGGCTGCCGCAGCCGGGGCTTCTTACGTGAGTGTCATTGCTGTCGAAGACTGCGAAATCCTGTTCCTGAGCCTTCATAAGCTGCTTTCCACTTGCAGTGAATGCTGCGACCGTCATCAAAAGCTTATCCGCAACTTCGTGGCTGAATTGGCTAATAAAAATGTCGTGCTCAACGAAAAAATCGGTCACATGTCCAAGCGTACCACCCGCGAAAAACTGCTTTCTTACCTTTCAGCTCAATCGCGCAAAAACGGCGGACTCTTTTTTGAGATCCCGTTCAATCGCAAACAGCTGGCGGAATATCTGGGGGTGGACCGAACCGCGATGTCAAAGGAATTGAGCAAACTGCGCGACGAAGGCGTGATCGAATTTGACCGACGCGCCTTCAAAATCAACGAAATCGCGCGCGGGATGTCCGGTTATGTTGAGCTGAGCGATTAGTCCAATACAGATCGCTGCCGGGGCTTTATAAAAATTACGAAAACAAGACTGAAAACCGAATTTCATGTATCATAATTAACCAGATTGGAAGCGTTGAATCATGATTGAGATGCTGCGAAACCCTGAAATTTTCCGCTGGGCAGGTCTGTTGGGCAGCCTGATCGGTCTGATCGGGACCCTGATCCCAGGGCTGGTATATCGCGGCAGCCAAAACGAGCCCTACTCATTTTTGAACCATTTCATCTCCGAATTGGGTGAAAAAGGTATTTCAAAGCTCGCCTGGGCATTCAATCTTTCAATGATCCTGAGCGGTTTGTGCGTGGTGACTGCAAGCCTCTCGCTTGGGCTGATTCTGCCCGGTTTCTGGGCAAAAGCGGGGCTGCTCCTGGGCGTGATCACAGGATTGGCGCTCGCTCTGGTGGGGTTTTTTCCGATGAACGATATGAAATCGCACATGCGGGCGGCGGTGACTTTCTTTCGGGCGGGCTTGCTGATGAGTTTGTTTTTTTCACTGGCAATCCTTTTCCAAACCGGAACAATCTCAAAGCTGCCGCGTTGGTTTGGGTTGGCGGGGCTGGGTCCGGTGATGGCGTTTGCTGTATTTTTGGGGTTAATGTGGAAGTCCCGCCGTGAGGAACGCGAAGCGCTCGCGACTGATGGTGTCGAAAGACCTAAAGTTTGGAATATCGCCATATCTGAATGGCTGATCTTTTTCTCGTTCATTATCTGGATTTTGGTGATCGCGCTGGGAATTTCGGGCTGACCCTCGCCAAATTTCATAGCCCCAACCTGATGGATGACATTTGCCGGGAGAGTCCATATAAAAAAGGGACCGGCATTCGCCGGTCCCGGAACTGAAATAAATTTGAGGGCATTGCCTGGTTATTTCACCGTCATCTCAGTGTAGATCGGGGTGACGTTGCCGTCATGATCGGCAACCAGGAACCCGATCAGGTAAGTACCGCTGGGCAGGTAGGTCTGCCCCCAACTGAGGGGTTTGCCAGTGAAGGTGATCGTGTCACCGTCGGTGTTGCTGATGCCCTTGACCGCGCCGTTCGCGTCCAGATCCATCCAGCGGTGGCTGACCGTGAAGGTGTCGCCGACCTGAGGCGCGATTTCTGACGGAGCGCCGGTGGTCGAGCTGCCGACAAAACCGTAGACCTGGAAGAGGCTCTCACCCTTGAACCACAACTGCGCCTTGCGGGTTTCTCCGGTATCCGCGAAGGTGTAGGTTCCTTCGACGGCATAGATCGCCTCGTCCGGGTTCGCGCCATAACTGATGGGGCTGAAGAGCGCCAAAACTTCCTGTTCGCCGTCAGTAATGGTGAAGGCGATCGGTTCGAAGTCCAGATTCAACCGGAATTGTTCAGCCTGAGGCCAGACAGGATAATAAACACCGTTTTCGGATTCGCTGTTTGGACTTTCGAGGTAGTCCATGTCTGCCACCCAAACGCTGTTGCTTTCTTTATCCATTAAACCCGTAAAGAGGTAAATGTAACCGATGTTCTCACCACTGAGCACCGCGCTCAACGAAACAGATTGTCCCGGGCTGACCGTTTGGGCGCTGGCGGTGATTTGGTCCGCCGTGATGCCGCCTAAGCCGGGGATCTGGCTGGCGCGCTCGACCACCACCGGGGTTGCGGCGCCTTTTTGAAACTGGCGGCCCGCATAGTGATATCCCAAAAAGTCATCCCAAAGGGAATAGCTGCTAAAGCTGCTGGCAATCCGGGTATAGGACTGCATACCGGTGGCCGCGGTCGAATAGAGCTGCGAGTTGGGATAGTAGATGGCGATGCCTGTCGAACCGGGCTTGGAGGGACCATGCTTTTCGGCAATGATGGTTTGGTTGAGGGCGTTGATCACTCCCTCAGCTGCCGCGCGCACATTGGAATCGTTGGTATTTTTGTAGATCAGCTGGATAAAATGCCCCAGATCAATGAAAGACGGAGGCACGTTTTGACCAAAAATGGAGGTGTACGACTGCGTGTAGCTGCGTGCCTGTGCCACCAAACGCTGATCCAGCCTTTGGAGTTGATAGGCAAACTCATTCAGCGCGTCTACCAGACCCTGATAATTTTCAAGGTTTACCGCGGTCAGGGTGATGTTTTGCTGCAGTTGGTTTGCAAGTTGGTCGGCGGACATACGGTTGACAAACCAGCCGCCTCCACTGGAATTTTGCGCCAAAAATTCGGCTCTTGCCTGATCGTCCACAACCCGCTGGTCCTGGGTGATATAGCTGTCGACAATGTTCGCTGCCAAATCGGCGGTTGGCGTGTCGGGGTCGTAGACCAAAAGGCTCAGGAAAGCCGAATATGCCCAGCCGAGGCCAGGTTCCGTTTCTTCGGAGGCCACCGCGTATTTGGCATAGGGCGCCAGGGCGGCGTAGACTTCCATCTGGCTCATGAGGCATGCGTCCATGCCGATCAGCTCGAATTTGTCGATGTTGGTGTTCGCCTGGATCGTCTTCAGAGCATCTTCAATTTCGTTCAGATAGAGGATGTCATCTTTGAGAACTGAAGTCAGCGGAGCGTTGGAGCTGTTGTCGCGCTGACTGGGAGCGGAATCAGACCAGCCTCCGGGCCAGCCCATACCGTGGTCCGACATGATCAGAACGTGGTTGTCGGCAGGATAGGTGCTGGCAGCCCACGAAACAAAATCCACCAATGTGTTGGCATCGCCCATATTGACTTCGCCGATATCGGCAATCAGCTCAGAACCGATGCGGTTGAGGTCGTTATCATACGTCACCAGGTAACGGCGGGTGGAAGACCAATCCCCATCACCGCTGAATCCGCCACGATAACGGTCGAGCTGACTGACAACGATCACCTGGTCGGTGGAACCTATCATTTCGGCTTCGTTGAAATCGATCAGAATATCACGCTCCAGGGCGTTATCGTCCGCGTTTTGATAGAGCATGACCAGCCAGGTCTTGCCGGAATTGGAAGAGGGAACGGCAGTAGGCCAGCGCGTGGCTGTTGGGGAAACAGGCTGAACCGGTGCCAGATCCTGGGTAGGCTGCTCATAATATTGTTCTCCGTTGTCCATCTGCGGCAAGAAGGAGCCGCCGCCCTGACAGGAGCGAATGATGAAAAAGAGCACGACCAGCAGAAGGATGATGCCGATGATGCCGCCGCAACCCCCGCGGCGTTTACCGGAAGCGCCCATTCCGCCCAAGAGGCTGGCGAGCCCTCCAAGACCGCCCATGGGGCTGCTGCCGTAGGAGCCTCCGCCAGAAGGCGGGAAGCCGCCCAAACCGCCGCTGCTGCCGGTGGAGGGCGGTACGCCGTCAAAACCGCCTGTGCCGGTGGAACCTGGAGGCGGAGTCATGCCAATGCTGCCGCTGCCGGAGGATGGCCTGGGCGAGGTTCTGCGGCGTGATGGAGCCTCAGCCTGGCCGGTTGGCTTGCTGCTGCTGCGGCGCCGCCGCTGCGCGTTGACTTCGGGAATATTATCAGACATAATGACCTTCCATTCTCTATATTGGATACTGATGCTTGAAGGCAAGATTCCTGATCGAATTGTAGCTTAATTTAGCATAATTGGGATCAAGCCTTACATCAGTTTGAAAAAACACGCACCTTCCTAATGAATGTGCTCATGGACCCCCTCAGATTTGGTTTGATGGGCATGGTAATGCGAATGACGGTAAGGTTCGCGATAGGTTCTGACGCCCTGGGCGGTTTGCAAACGCACCAGGCGGGTGTGGAAATGCTCGTGGGTATGCTGGATGCTGATGGAATCAGTGATCAAAAACCAGGTTGCCAGTCCCATTAACAAAAGTCCAATCCAAAAATTCCATGCCGGCATTTCGGGAAAAATAAGCAAAGCCAAAAAGACCCCAATAAAAGGCGCGAAAGCATAGTAGGCGCTGGTTTTGGCTGCGCCGAGTTCTTTTTGAGCTTTGACATAAAAATTGATGCTCAGCCCATAGGCGACAAAGCCCAAGAGCATGGTCAGCGCCAGCAGCCAGACTTGCGGAAAAGCCTCTCGGGCGATCAGGGCGAGCAGCAGGGATCCTAAACCCGAGCCAAGTCCTTTGATGATGACGATTTCGGAACTGCCGCGGTTGGACAGCCGCCGGGTAAAATTGTTTTCAAGCCCCCAGGCAAGGCTGGCAGCCAACACCAGGAGGGATCCGGTCGAAAACCGGAACGCGGCGCTGTTTTCGATCGACAGCAAAACGCTTGCCAGGGTGACGAAGAAAATCCCCGTCCAAAGCCGTGGTGAAATCGCTTCTTTAAAAACGATCAGCGCGATCAACGCGGTGGCGACAATTTCAAAATTGTTCAATAGCGCGGCGTTGGCAGCCTGAGCCGAGCGTAAACCGAACATGAGCAAAGCCGGAGCGAGAATGTCGAGCAGCACCATACCGAGGATATAAGGACGTTCTGCGCGGGTGAAAGCGGCAAACTTTTCCCGGCGGTCGCGTTTTTGCATCAGCCTCAAAAGCAGCATCCCAATCCCCGCGCCCAGGTAAAGCCAGGCTGCCATGGTCAAAGGCGGCACTTGTCTGAGCAAAAGTTTGGACAAGGGCATGTTGAGCGCGTAAAGCGCGGCAGCCAAAATCGCAAAAACTGTGAAACGCTGATGTTTTTTGATAGGAAACTCCGCTCTCGGGTACGGACGAAAAAAGGCCGGCGGTTTGCCGACCTTTTGTCTGTAAGATTGTGCCTATTTGCGGCGGCTGACCCACCAACCGTAGATCAACAGCACCAAAACAGCACCAATGGTCGAAACCAGGATGGAAGTCAGGTTAAAACCGGTCACCATCGGGGTTTTGAAGAGGATGTTGGTAATTAAATTTGCCAAAATGCTGCCAACGATCCCGATCAGGATGTTAATGTACCATTTGTGTTCTTTTTTCAAGAGCCAGGAAGCGAGCATCCCGGCAATCAGACCAATAATAATTGATGTTATCCAACCCATTTCTATACTCCTTATGAACTATGCGTGGGGAAATTGCGCTTCGATCAGACGGCGCAGCGCGTTGGTGGCATTTTTGACGCGAAGCAAATCGCGGGGATTGCCGCCAGTGATAAACCGGCCAATGATCCCGCCGGCAGTCATGGTATCGAGTTTGTATTCGATTTTCACTTCGTCATCCTTGAGTCCAAAGAACCCGCCGCTGGGGCGCAGGATAAAGATGTGCTTGTCTTTGTCACCATCCAGATCGGTCAGAACTTGCAGCTCTTTTTCGGGGATGAGTTTGGTGATGGTCGCGGTTCCGGATTTGTCGCCGCTGCTCCAGGGGATCACACTGCCTTCCTGGATGGGTTCCAAATGGGTGACGCTGTGCATGTATGGAAACCACTTTGGCCATTGACTGGCATCGGTCAAGACGAGCCAGGCGTTTTGGACCGGAGAGTCAATTTCCACTTCTCTTTCAAATTTAGACATATGAACAACTCCTTTTCTATAATTAAATAATACCTTTTAACCTATCCAAAAAAACAATTGTATAAGTTTTATACACCCTTCGCGGACGCTCAAAAGGTGTTAATTATCTCGTCTGTATAAACACTGAGGGAAAACCCAAGCACAAACGAAATCAAATTTGCGACGACTCCATATGCGATCCTTCTGCCGACCTTATGGCCTTTTAATAGGAAAGCATAAGCGATGGACTCCACGATCATAATGATTACTTCAAGCGGCACAAGCAGGAAAAAGAAAGCCGGGCTGTACTCAGAACCAAAGGCGATAAAGGTGCCGTGCAATGCCAATTGGGTCGTCAGGTTGACTGCCAAAAAGACCAGCCGGTTGTCTTTCCAGTTGAATCTGAACCAAAGCAAGACCAAACCCTCGATCAGGAGCGTGGGGATCAATGTGGAAATAAATTTGGCGGCAAAGACCAGGAAGAGCGGAGTCTGGGTGACAGCTCCGGTCGCGGCGTCAAAGCGCATGGTTGTGTAAAACCGTTCGCGGGTGACTTCGGGGGAAATGATCTGGTAACCGCTCTCGGAAACCAAAACGATCTGAAAAGTCTTTGGCATCCCAATATAACCGAAATCAAAGTTGGTTTGGGGACCCGAACGTTGTACTGGATAGGAGTTACCAAAAGTCGGCGCGAGGGTGCCTGTCAGTATCGCGAGCTTTTTGCTCTCGGTTTCGAAAGACCTGATTTGGGCGAGCATGACTTGGTTTAAGGCTTTTGTTTCCCGGATATTTTGATAAAGATCGTCCGGTGGAGCTGTAGTCGTATAAAGCAGGTCCAGATAGCAGAGTTCATCGGGAGCGTTGGTCACCTGGATTTTGAGTGACGGCTTTGGACCTATATCCGCGGAAGCGGAACGGTTGGGGAGCGCGAACAGAATGCCGGTCAGCACCAGAACGAGAATCAGGAAAGCCGGAACTTTGGATCGAACTTTCATTATTCCTCCTCGCCGGGATGGTTTTATTGCAAAGGATTTGCGGGACTTCATGAGCCAATTGTATTTCATTAAATCATCCCGGTTCAGGATCCTTCCCCGACCTGAGGCTCTCAGGTCGGGTGATTCGCTCCCTATTCGGCAGGACCGTTCAGGTAACCGCTGACGTCAATCATCGGGTTGGCGCCGCCCATCACCTGCGGCAAAACTCCGTTCCATCTGGTCAGAAAAAGATATTGCAAATATTCAGGGGTCAACGCTCCGGTCGCGTTGAGGGCTTTTTGGGCGTCCGCCTGACCCTGCGCCTGGGTGATGACCGTTTGGGCGTCGATTTCTGCCTGAGCGAGCTTTTGCTTTGAGGTCTCGACTTGCTGTTGGGCGACCTGTTTGGCTTCAATCGCGTTTTGATATTCGGCGGAGAAATCGAAATTAACAATATTGAAGTTTTCCACCACGATAAAATATGGTTCAAGCTGTTTGGTAAGCTCTTCTTCTGCCAGTTTACGCACTTCGTCCCGTTTTGTGATCAGTTCTTCCGCCGTGAATTTGGCGGTCACGGCTTTGAAAGTGTTCTGAATGGCAGGCGCGACGATGATTTCGGCGTAATTCGAGCCGATGTTCTGATAAACTTCCTCAGCCCGGCTTCCATCCAGATGATAGTTGACCGCGATCAGCGAGGTCACCACCTGCAGATTTTCCGACATGGCAGTGGCGGGCACTTCGTCTTTTTGGGTGCGGATGCTAAGCGGAACGACTTTCTCGATGAAGGGCAGTTTGATGTTGATACCCGGGTAGGCAACCCGGTTGACCGCGCCAAAACGGGTCACCACACCAATTTGTCCGGCTTCGACTTCGTAGACCGCGGAAGAAATAAGTGCGAAAAGCGCCAGCAAGATCAAAACCACAGGCAAAAACTTGCTGTTGGCTTTAAGACCGGAAAACTTGCTTTTCGCTTTGGGTTCGGTAGTTGAAAATTTTCCATCGTACATTTTTCACCTCTCTTCTGTCTTTATTAAAACAGGAAAAAGGTTAACTCGCTATAGAAAATCTAAGGTATATATGCAAGGATTCCCCCTACGGCCGTGAATCTTGTTACAATAGCGGACGTGGGAATTATGGAAAACAAAACCGATCCGGAAACATTGCAGGTTGAGCCCGCCGACCAGGAAGCCCTGGATGCTTTCAGCACGCGCCATGTTGGGGCAATTGCCATGGCGCACGGCGTGCATGACATGTATTCCGGTTTCTTGCCCCCGATGCTGCCGATTTTGATCGAAAAATTGGGCTTGAATAATTTGGGAGGCGGCTCGCTGACCTTGTTTTATTCCTTGCCCTCGCTGATGCAGCCGGTTTTTGGCTCGATCGCGGATCACCGCAACCTGAAAATCATGGTCAGTCTGGCGCCGTTGATTACTGGGATTATGATGACGCTGCTTGGATTGGTGCCCTCACCGGTGATCATGATGGGCATGCTGATCGTGGGCGGGTTGAGCTCGGCCGCGCTCCACGCCATCGGGCCCGCGCTCAACAGCAAGCATGCCGGCAAAAAAATAGGCCGGGGCATGAGCTTTTGGGTCAATGCCGGATCCATGGGCTACGCGCTCGGCTCGCTCATTTTTGTTTCCGCCTATGACCTTTTGGGTTTTACGCGCCTGCCGATCATGGCGGTTATCGGCGCGGTGGTCTCGGTTTTGGTGTGGCGCTGGCTGAAAGATGCTGACACGCGGGCGCTGGGTGAAAAAACTTCTACAGCCCATCGCAAGGACTGGCGCAGGGTCTTGCGGACGATGCTGCCGGTCGCGTTTATCATCGCCACCCGGGCGGTGATGGTCGTGATGCTCTCAACCTATTTTCCGGCATTCCTGCGGGAAGGCGGCGCCAGCACCTGGGTCTCCGGTGCCGGCATGACGCTTTTGTTTGCTGCCGGAGTGGTCGGCTCTTATGTCGCCGGCAGTCTGAGCGACCGCGTCAACCGCCTGCATATTCTGATGGTCACGACCATCGCGCTGATGGGTTTTATGCTGCTCTTGCTGCGCGTGCGCGGCTGGCTGCAGATCCCGGTATTGCTCTTGATCGGCTTCTCTGAGATTGCCGCGATCCCGGTTTTGATGACCCATGTTCAGGAAGCCTTTCGGGAAGACCGCGCCTTTATCAACGGGCTCTTTTTGGCTTTCAATTTTGCCGGTTCCGCTTTGGCGGTGCCTTTGGTGGGACGGTTGGCAGACCTCTATAGTTTTAGGACCACTTTCCAATTGGGCGCCTGGATTCTGCCTTTGGGGCTGCTGGGTTTGGGCTGGATGTTCTTGCAGCGCAAAAAGCAAGCGGAATAAAACGCTTGCCTATCCATAAAAATTCAGATTTTTGCTACTCAACCGGATAAGGGCTTTCGTACGGGAGCACGCAGCGAAAACCCAAATCGGAACCGCTATAAAAGCTGAGATCGTAAGCTCGGGCTGAAGTTCGCAGCTTCAGCCAACTGCCGGACCAACCGCCGCCGCGAACGACAAATTCCGTGCCGGAGGCGGGCCCTGTGGGGTTCACCTCCGCGCTTTGCGTGTAGGAATCGGGGGCGTAATAATCGGCGACCCACTCCCAGACGTTTCCAGCCATGTCCATGACGCCTAAAGGCGTCGCCCCCAGCGGATAAGCGCCGACTGGTGTCGTATCACCGACACAGGAAGTTCCGTTGGCGTTATTGTAGCTGTTGGCACGATCGCAGCCCGGAGTCTCGTTGCCCCAGGGATACAGGTTCCCCGCCGGGCCGCGGGCGGCAAATTCCCATTCGGCTTCGGTCGGCAGGCGTCCGCCGATCGAGGCGCAGTATGCCTGGGCGTTTTTGTGAGTGACGTTCACCACCGGAAAATTCGCGAACAGCGGGTCGGAATAGTACTGAGCCCGGGTTTTGGATTTTTCGGCAGTCGGTTTTTCACATTCGCCCTTTGCAACGCAGACTTGATATTGAGCGTTGGTGATTTCGTATTTGCTGATCAAAAACTGGGCGACAGTCACTTCGTGCTGAGGGAGTTCCGACTCCGGACAAGCGAGGCTTGCGTTATTGGCGGCGTCGCAGCCCATCAGAAAACTTCCGCCGGGGATGAGAACCATTGCCTCAGGGTCGAGATTTTCTGGCGCGGCGGGAACCGGCGGATTGGTCGGCAAGGGCGTTCTGGTAGGCTTGGCTGGGCTCGGCGTCAGAGACGGAAGCTCTGGTTCCGGCGCGGCATCTTCGGTGGGGCTGGCGGCAGGAGGCTCCGTTGGGACCGCTTCGGTTTTATAAAAACTAAAGGGAGCCAGGGTCTCAGCCGGAGGAGTGCGGAGAGGTTCGCAGCTTGTCAGCAGGAGGAAGCTGAGGACAAGGAGAGGTAAAAGAATGCGTTTCATGACAGGTTTCCTTGGTCTTTGCAAAACCCTTGGCAAACAGGAACGCGCCAAAGGCGCTTACTTATTGTAAATTATACAGGATGCCGGGGGTCAAATTCAAGAAAGATAGACAAAAGCAGGAAAAGGTAGACAAAAAAGAATGGTTTTGCTATAATCCTGACACTTTGGGCGCTTAGCTCAGCTGGTTAGAGCGCACGGTTCACATCCGTGAGGTTCGGAGGTTCGAGTCCTCTAGCGCCCATTTTTGTTTTAAACGCTTCCCATCCGAGCCCTTGCAGGGGGCTGCGCACAGGTTCGGAGGTTCGAGTCCTCTAGCGCCCATTTTTGTTTTAAACGCTTCCCATCCGAGCCCTTTGCAGGGGGCTGCGCACAGGTTCGGAGGTTCGAGTCCTCTAGCGCCCATTTTTGTTTTAAACGCTTCCCATCCGAGCCCTTTGCAGGGGGCTGCGCACAGGTTCGGAGGTTGCTCCATGTCATCCTGAGCCTTTTTTGCGAAGGATCCTTATTTGGAAAAGCACAAAGTACGCAGGCAGTCACTTGCGGCAGAGGGTGACAGACCAGACATCCATTTCCTGCCGATCGAGAGGCGCTAATTGCGGAAAATCGGGTTTTCCCGCTCAAAGGCATCAAAATCCTGTCCAGTTTCGATTGCCTTCTTCACCTTCAGATCCAACCCGGTCTTGCCGAGCAGGTTCGCGCCCAAAATCTTGTTATCCCGCACCAGCAGGCTGATGTATTTTCCTTCTTCCCGCAAAGTGACCAAACGGTCATTTTCTTCCGTGGGACAAAACTGCCCGATGCTGAACAAATCCAAACCCAAAACCTTCAGTTTGGCGGACGGTGGGTCAGCTATAAAATCGGTCGGTTCACCAAAGGCGTTTTTGCCGGCAACTTCACCCTGCTTTTTGGCGGGCATCCACAGACCGTAACAAACACCTTCGTGTTCCGTCACGTCTCCCGCCGCGAAGATATCCGGGTCGGAGGTGCGCATGCGGCGGTCCACCAAAACGCCGCGGTTTACCTTGATGCCGGCTTCCTTCGCCAAAGCGATATTGGGCCTTACCCCAGCGCTCACCAACACCAGATCCGTCTGAATGGTGGTCCCGTCTTCGAGCTCAACCCGTTCCACGCGGGTTTCTCCGGTCAACCGCTTGATTTTGGCGGGCACAATGACCTTGATCCCCAGTTTTTCAATTTCCTGCCGCAGGATCCCGGCCGCTTCCTGACCAAGCTGACGCGGCAGCAGCCAATCGAGGGCTTCCAGGACGGTCACCTGAGCGCCGTGTCTGGCGATCGCGCCGGCGATCTCGAGCCCGAGCAGCCCGCCGCCGATACAAACCACGTTGGCGGGATTCTGACATTTTTTCAAAATCAGCTCCACGTCTTCGAGCGAGCGCAGGGTCATCACCCCATTGAGTTCATGCCCGGGAATGGGCGGCATAAAAGGACTGGCGCCGTTGGCGAGGATCAGCTTTTCGTATCCGACGGTTCTTCCGTCCTCCAGCAGAGCGTGCTTTGTTTTGGGGCTGATGGCGCGCACTTTCGACCCCGCGATTATCTCAATCTCGTTTTCGGGGTACCATTCCCACGGATGCAGATCGAGCTTGTCGCGGCCGATTTCCCCCGCCAGGTAGCGCGTGAGACTCATGCGGAAATAGGGCGGATTTTGTTCTTCGGAAACCAGTATGATTCTGGCAGTTGGATCAAGTTTGTGAATGGTTTCGGCAGCGCTCACACCGGCAATCCCGCCGCCGATGATCAGAAACCGGGTCGTCAAATCAAAAACGTTCATTTCTATCTCTTTCTTCACTAAAAAAAGCTAAGACAAAAAGATCAGCCTCATGAGTCCGTGCTGCATTTGGTAATCCATGTCATTGGCGAAGAAAATCACTCCAAGCACAATCAGGACGCAAATTCCAAGCAAAAAGAGCATGCCAAGCAGGGCAGCCCCGCCAAGACAGCCGCAGCCACAACCAAAACATCCACGTTCTTCCATAACGCTCACCTCCAAATATTGGCTTGATTGTAAGCGTTTCCGCTGCCGATTACAAATAAAGGTAATAAGGACTGCCTATGCTATAATTTTCTCTCGTGGTTCTGTTCAATTCGCCACTATTAAAGGAAGCTGCTTTATGTTCAAAAAAATTACACAATTCTTCAAAGGTGATTCTCACCGTAAACGAATTGACAGCCTGGTAAAAATTGTTGACCAAATCAACGCGCTCGAGCCGAAATTTGAAGCCCTGACGGACGAGCAGCTCAAAGCCAAAACCGGCGAATACAAAGCCAGACTGGCTGAGGGCGAAACGCTGGATCAGCTCTTGCCGGAAGCTTACGCGACCGTCCGCGAGGCGAGCAAACGCGTGTTGGGTCAACGGCATTATGATGTCCAGTTGATTTGCGGCATCAACCTGCATCACGGCGCGATTTCAGAATTGCGCACGGGTGAGGGCAAGACCCTATCGGCAACCCTGCCGCTCTATCTCAACGCGCTGGAGGGCAAAGGCTGCCATCTGATTACAGTCAACGATTATCTCGCCCGGCGTGATGGGCGCTGGATGGGCGCGATTTTTCATTTTTTGGGCATGAGCGTGGGCGTCCTGCAAGCCATCACGGCATCAGAAGGCTCACCGCGGGCTTACCTCTATGACCCCGAAGAACGTTCTCTGATCGAAGATCAAAATTTTTTACGCCAGACCACGCGGCAGATCGCCTACCTTGCCGATATCACTTACGGCACCAACAGTGAGTTTGGTTTTGACTATTTGCGCGACAATATCGCCATGCAGCTCAATCAGCGCTTCCAACGCGGACACCATTACGCCATCATCGATGAGGTTGACAACATCCTCATCGACGAAGCCCGTACTCCGCTGATCATTTCAGGTCCCGCCCACGAATATTCCGAAACTTACGTACGCATGGCGCAAATCGTAAAAGCGCTCAACCCGGAAGACTACGAAATCAGCGAGAAAGACCGCAATGTCTCCCTGACCGAGGTCGGCCTGGCGCATGTGGAAGATATGCTGGGGGTTTTGCTCTCGGATCCGGAACGGCCTGAGGACGTAACCCCGGAGCAAGCGCGCCTGATGGGCTTTTTGGAACAGGCTTTGCGCGCCCAGTTCCTCTTCTTCCGCAATAAGGAATATATTGTTCAGGGCGGTGAAGTGATCATCGTGGACGAATTTACGGGACGCATGATGCCCGGCAGAAGATGGTCGGACGGGCTTCACCAGGCAGTGGAAGCCAAAGAAGGCGTCAAAGTGCAGGCGGAAAATATCACCCATGCCACCATCACGATCCAAAACTACTTCCGCATGTATAAAAAGCTTGCCGGCATGACCGGCACCGCGCTGACCGAGCAGGAGGAATTTTATCGCATCTATGGGCTGGACGTGCTCGCCATCCCGTCGAATCTGGAATACAAGGCAGCGCGCGCCGATTCGGGCTTGAAGTCTGATGAAGCCAAAGATCCGGATGGTTACAAATATACCTATTACTTTGCTGAAAACGATACCGCCCAGACCCCGCTTTTCTACAAGCGTAAGGACTATCCGGATGTTATTTATCGCACCACCGAAGGCAAACTCCGCGCGATCGTGCTTGAAATTATTCGTTACCATGTGATTGGGCGCCCACAATTGGTTGGCACGACCTCTGTCGAGAGTTCCGAACGGCTCTCAGAGCGCCTCGCGCCCGAACAAATCCGCAGACTTTTGCAAGTGCTTTTGCTGCGCAAGGCTTGGTTTAAGAAAAATAACAAAAAGGAAGAAGACTTTGTAGACACGCCCGAGCTGGCTCCGCTCAATCAGCCTCTCGATCAGCTGCGCATGCCCGAACTGCGCCGCCAGGGCAGGGATTTTGGAATGACCAGCATGGACCTGAACGATGAAAGCAACCGCGCGTCCCTGCTGGCGCTGCTGGGGCTGAACCCGGACGACTGGGACCGTCTGCAGCCGCTTTTTGACGGCGGCGTGCCGCATCAGGTTTTGAACGCGCGCAAGCATACCGAGGAATCGCTGATCATCGCCAAGGCAGGCGCGTTTGGCGCGGTGACCATCGCGACCAACATGGCAGGCCGTGGAGTCGATATTAAATTGGGCGGAGAGTTGAACGAGGCGCTGCTATCAAAAGTCAACCAAATTTTAGCCAGACACAGCAAAGAGGACCCTTACAACATGACCATGCCGGAAAGATTGGCGGCAGTCAAAGCCCTGAACGTGGAACTGGAAGAAGACGAAGAAGAAGCGCTGACCAGTTTTGTCAACTACATGGAAGACATGGCGCTCGTGCGGCAGCTGGGCGGTTTGCATGTTATCGGCTCAGAACGTCACGAAGCCCGGCGGATCGACAATCAGCTGCGCGGCCGGGCTGGCAGGCAGGGGGACCCCGGATCGTCCCGTTTTTATCTGGCGCTGGATGATGAACTGATGCGCATGTTTGGGGGCCAACAGATGGAGGGCTTGCTTTCGCGGTTCAGGATTGACGAAAACATGCCGATCGAGCTGAATATGGTCAACAAACTGGTGGAGCAGGCTCAGACCAGGGTGGAAGGGGCTAACTTTGACGTGCGTAAGCACCTGCTCGAATACGATGATGTGCTCAACAGTCAGCGCAACCGGATTTACCAGGAACGCGACAAAATCTTTACAAAATCGGATTTGCACGAAGATGTCAGTGAGATGCTGCAAATTGAACTGAGCCAGAGAGTACAGGACGGACTGGCGGACGGCGAAGGTCCCTGGAAACTTTTGGCATACCTTGAAGAAATTCAACCTTCCATCAACACTGAATATGGCGCGTATCCTTCGTTTGCCTTCCGGATGGTGATGGATAAACTGGCGGACCTCGGCGACGCGAGCCGCTTGAAAGAGGCAGTCCTAAACGAAGCGGAAAAAGCGGTTGAGGCAGAAAACGCCCATATCCAACGCGGAGCCAATACGCTTTTTAACCATTTTGAACAAAGCCTGAAAAATCAACTGGCGGAAGGCGAAGAGAGTATCGACGCTTACCTCGAATCGCTGGATCCGGACGAACACCATGACTATCAGCAGGAAATTGCGTCCATGCTTGGTGGGTCTGTCCGTCTGACACCGCGCGAAATCCAGGCATTGCAGGAAAATCCGCGCGGCATGAAAGCCCAGCTGAAAGAAAGTTTGCGTTCCAATCTGATGGTCAACATCGCCCGGCGACTGTTGATGACCCTCGAACGCCGGGTTGGCGAAAAATGGCAGCTCAAGCCCAGCGATCTCTCCGTTTTGTCCTGGGAAGAGCTGAAAGACCAGTTTAACGGTCAGATCAAAGCCTCCCGCGAACGTCGGGTCGAGCGTTTGTTTGGTGATGGTCAGGAAGTCAAACGCGATCTGGATGCCAATCCGGAATTGCTCGACGCGGCACTTGAGGATGATGATGCCTTGCTGGCACTGCTTCAGCTGACCACCCAGGGCAAGCATATCGGGTTTGACGAACGATCTCACCGCAGGCAGCTGAGGACCCACAGCCGGCTGAACTACCTTTTCTCAATGGCAGAAGAATTCCCGACCGAGCCCGAAGAAGCCACCGCGAAAGTCGTCTCTCATCTGAAAGACGCGGAAACAAAACTGGCAGAAATTCTGGGTTCGCACGAGTGGAACCATCTGAGGTTAAACGAGCTCAAGCTCGAAATTTTGCCCGAAACCAACCGCAAAGCTCTGGAAGCTGAAGTGGGCAGCGAAGCCTGGACGCGCATTTCTCAAACTACCATGGCTGAATTGGATGAAGAGACGGAAGAACGGCTTAGCCCCGTTATGGGCAGGCTGACCCAAAACCGGATTTATCGCGACTTGCTTTTGCGTACCATCACTGAGGGTTGGGTGGAATATCTCACCAGAATGGAAGCGCTGCGGGTTTCGATCACTATGGAATCTTACGCCCAGCGTGATCCTCTCATCCAGTACAAACGTCAGGCAAGCACCATGTTCAGCGATCTGCTCTCCGAAGTCAGGCAGGGCGTGATCAGCATGATGTTCCGCTACCGTCCCAGCCGGCCTGCCGAAACGGAAGAGGAAAAAATGAGCGCTCAGGACCAAACCAACCGATCCAAAAAGAAAAAACGCAGAAGACATTAAAATGAAAATATTAGTAACCAATGATGATGGCATAAACGCGCCGGGCTTGCTCGCGATCGTCCGTGAGCTGCGCGCGCTTCCGGAGGCGGAAGTCACGGTTCTGGCGCCGGATAAAAACTGGTCTGCCTGCGGGCATGTCAAGACGATGAGCCGCCCGCTGCGTCTGAACCCAACCAAACTTGAAGACGGCAGCGCCGCCTGGATGTCGGATGGGGCGCCTTCGGATTGTGTCGCCCTGGGGATGATGGGCGCGTTGGAACAGAAATTTGACCTGGTGGTCTCGGGGATCAACCCCAACGCCAACGTCGGTTTGGATGTTACCTATTCGGGCACAGTCACGGCAGCCATGGAAGCCTGCATTCACGGCAAACCTGGCTTTGCTGTCTCGATTGACGCGCCAGAATTTCACCGCGGTGAGCTGGATTTCAATTCTGCCGCCAAGACAGCCGCGCGGCTGGTGTTTGAGCTCTTTCGGGATTGGGACGGCAAACAGCCCGCGCCCATCTGGAACATCAATCTGCCCTATTCACCAGAACGTGATTATGATGGGGTGAGGTTTACCCGACAGGGAACGCGTTATTATCATGATCGGCTCGAAAAAAGATTCGACCCGCGAGGCGTGCCTTACTATTGGATCGGCGGGGATCCTCCTTCGGGTCTGGTGGAAGAAGGGACCGATTACGGGGTGATAAAGAGCAATTTTGTGTCCGTGACACCGTTGGCAATGGAGATGACAGACCGCCCGCGCCTGGAAAAACTTTTGAGGCTGAAACAGGACTAAACTGGCTGCACCTAGCTCTTTTCTATTTGTCATTCTGAGCGCAGCGAAGAATCTTTAGTTTGCCAATCTAACCATACGCTTTATCACCAGGTCTGCCATGCGCAAGGTCCTACGCAACTGAAGCTCAGGATGACACCCTAAAAAAACCGGGAGCAGGCAGTCGGCCTGATCTGGTGCCGGCGGACCCATACAGGGGTTGGTAAAATCCGGGAAGGCTGGCATAATTAGAATATGCTGCCTGATTATCGTGTTCGTCAACGGGAATACCTGCTCGAGATTTCAAGAGCTCTGACCGAAGAGCTTGATCTCAAAACCCTGCTTCAGCGTATTCTGCAGATTTCGATCGAAATGCTTTCGGGTCACGCGGGTTTTATCGCGTTGACCGACGAACATAAGGGCTGGCATCTTTCGGTCAGCAAAGGGATCGCGCTGGCGCTTTCGGAGTATCTTGAAAGCTGGCTGCGCGCCTTGCCCGAATCGGAGTCGGCGACTGGAGCCAACATCCCGGAAATCAACAAAATGCTCTCGGATATCAGTATGGGCATGCTCTCGGGCGTCGGCATCACCATGCAGGTGCAAAAGCGCACGATCGGGCAGATTTTCGTTTTCCGGAATTATCGGGGAGCCTTTACCGCCAACGATTACAACATCCTGAACAACTTTGCCAACCAAGCCGCGATCGCCGTCCGCAACGCCTCGCTCTATAATCAGGTTCGGGAACAAAACATGCGCATCAGCGCGCTCTTGGCTTCGGTGGCGGACGGTATTTTGATTTTATCTCCAGGTCTGAGTGTGGTATCCGCCAATCAGGCTTTGACCCGCCTGCTCAACGCGCCGCTGCCCCAATTGGCAGGCAAACACTATGATGATGTTATCCAATGGAAGAGTGCCCCAGCCGGGTTTCCACCTTCTGTGATGATTGAAAAAGGTTGGCAGACCTACACAACCAACGAGATGTACCTTGAGGGAGATTTGCTGCGGCAAGGCGGGCTGGAGCCTATCCCGGTTTCGATGAGCTATGCTCCGCTCTTTTCGGGAGACGGCACGCTGCTAAACATTATTGCCAGTGTCAGGGATATCACCCGATGGCGCGAAGCGGAAGAAATGAAGGCAAATTTCATTTCGGTGATCAGTCACGAGCTCAAAACGCCGATCGCCCTGATCAAGGGCTATGCCAGCACGCTCAGAAGGGACGATGTCAAATGGGACCCCTCCATGGTTCAGGAGAGCCTGCAGGTGATCGAAGACGAAGCCGACCATCTTGCTGCCATGGTGGACGATTTGCTGGACGCGACAAAGCTGCAGTCCGGGGATATTGTCCTCAAAAAATCGGAATTCGACCTGCCCGCTCTGGTCGCGGAACAAGTCAGACGATTTCTCTCCCAAGCCGGCGAGCATACCATCAGCACCGATTTCCCGCCCGATTTTCCTCTTATCGTCGCGGATGAAGGCAGGGTGGTCCAGCTTGTTTCTAATCTGCTGACGAACGCTCTTAAATATACCGGTTCGGGACAAATCGCGGTCAGCGGCAGGGTTGAAGGCGATTTTGTTCAGGTTTGCGTCAGCGACCACGGCAAGGGTTTTGACCCCAAAGATATCCCCTATGTTTTCGATCGTTTTTACCGCTCGGAAAACGACTCAAAAACCACCAAAGGCACCGGTTTGGGCCTTTACCTCTGCAAAGCCATTGTTCTGGCGCATGGCGGAAAAATCTGGATCGACGAAAACTACCATCAGGGCGCCCGAATTTGCTTCACCTTGCCTGTGCGCGCCGAATGAACATGAACCAATCAGACTCATACTCGCATGGCAATTGGACTGATCTGGCAGGCTGGAGTCTGCTGGAACTGGAAGAAACCGCTTCGACCAACAGCGACTGTCTGGCTCTCGCGGAACAAAAGTCCGGTGAATTTGTCATCTGGGCAAAGCATCAGACCGCTGGCAGAGGACGCGAGGATCGGACCTGGTTTGACCAACCCGGAGCCGCGCTTACTTTCTCGGCGCTGATCAGGCTCGAACCCCACGAATCGGAGCACCTCGGCCAGTTCACAGCCTTGGGGGCGATTTCGCTGATCGATTTGCTGGAGACTCAATACGGTTTGCGGGCTTGGTTGAAATGGCCTAACGATGTGCTCTTGGACGATAAAAAAGTCTGCGGGATTTTGACCGAGATCCTTTGGCGGGGCTCTGTGCCAACCGCCATTGTTGTCGGAATGGGGATCAACCTGAAAAACAGCGCCTTCAGTTCGGCAGGCAAACTGCGCGCTCCCGCTACCAGTCTCGAGGCGCAGGGCGCCGGAAATCTGGACGCGCGCGCTTTGCTCGGGGGTCTGCTTGATTCGATCCGGCAGCGGCGAAAGACGCTTGGCAGTAAACAATTTATGCAGGCCTGGAACGCCAGACTGGCTTTTGTCGGAAAATTTGTGGAAATTAAACAATATCAGGGCACAACCCAATTGTTATGCCCTGAATTTGTCAATCCCGACGGCTCCTTGAACGCACGCGCTCAAGACGGCAGCCAGGTCAAACTTTATTCTTCTGAGTTTTCCTCATCCTCATCCAGCTCGATCGGCACGGCGGATTGAATTTCATCGCCGGTTTCTTCGGGCTTGGCAACGTGGCTGAAACTCTGATCGTCTTCAGCCAGGGCGGCTTCACGGGCGACCTGGGTCGCTTTGGCTTCTTCGGCAGAGATGCGGGCAAGCGCCGCCAAAGCATCTCCTTCATCCAGATCCATCACCCGCACTCCCCGCGTGGCGCGGCCCTGAATTGAGATATCCGAAACCTTGGTTCGCAGCACGATCCCGGCGCGCGAGATGAGGGTGATATCTTCGCCGTCCCGCACCACGCGGGCTTCGGCGATATCGCCGATCTCGTCCCGGGCTTCCTGGCTTATGGTGGTTACGCCCAGCGTGCCGCGTCCTTTGGCAAGATATTCATCGAGCGGCGTACGTTTGCCCTGCCCTTTCTCGGTAATAACCAGCAGATAAGCGTTTGGTTCAACCACATCCATGGCGACGACGCGGTCTTTGCCGCGCAGATGAATTCCGGTGACGCCCATGGTGGTGCGGCCTGTTGGGCGCACTTCGGCTTCGTGGAAGCGCAGCGCTTTGCCCTGGCGGGTGACCATCAGAATGTCCTGGTGTCCATTGGTCATGTTCACCCAACCCAGCTCGTCGTCATCGTTGAGCCGAATGGCGATCAAACCTGAGGGACGCACGTTTTGGAAATCCGACATCGGAACGCGTTTGATTCTGCCCAATCGGGTGGACATGGCGCAATATTTAGCCTGGCTGAAATCGGAGACCGAAAGCACGGCGGTAACCGTTTCTTCCGCTTCGAGGTTGATGATGTTGACCAGGGGGATACCGCGGCCTTGCCGGCTTTCTTCAGGCAGTTCAAACACGCGTTCGGAATAGACTTTCCCTTTGTCGGTGAAGAACAAAATTGTGTCCAGCGTGTTGGCGCGAACAAAGAAGTTGACCTCATCCTCACCGCGCATGCTCTGACCGATTACGCCGCGGCCTCCGCGGCCCTGGCGGCGATAGGCTTGGTCGGAAACCCGCTTGATGTAGCCGCGGTTGGTAATTGAGATAAAAACAGGTTCATCCTGGATCAGGGATTCGTCAGAAAGATCCATTTCATAATCCGGGGCGATCCGCGTGCGGCGGTCGTCGCCGTATTTTTCGGCAACTTCGTTCAGATCGGTGCGGATAATTTCGAGAATTTTGTGCGGGTTGGCGAGCAGATCTTCAAGCTCTTCGATGAGGCGCATGAGCTGTTTGTATTCGTCCTCAATTTTTTGGCGTTCGAGGGCTGCCAGCCGGCGCAACTGCATATCGAGGATGGCTTGCGCCTGAATTTCGGTCAGATCAAACCTTTCCATCAACCTGGTTTTGGCGATGTCGGCATCCGGTGATTCGCGAATGGTTTTGATCACAGCGTCCAGATTCGCGATGGCGATCAAGAGGCCGTCCAGGACGTGGGCGCGTTTTTTGGCTTTGTCGAGTTCAAAGAGCGTGCGGCGGGTGATGACCACCTGGCGATGCTCGAGGTAATGTTGGAGGGCTCGTTTAAGCGTGAGCATGCGCGGCTCCTGATTGACCAAAGCCAGCAACTGAACCGCGAAGGTCGATTGGAGCGGGGTGAATTTGAAGAGTTGATTGAGCACTTTTTTAGGCTGGGTGCCGCGTTTCAGTTCGATCACGATGCGCATCCCCCGGCGGTCAGATTCGTCCCGCATATCTGAAATCGAGTCGATTCTGCCTTCCCGGTGAAGTTCAGCGATGCGTTCGATCAGGCTGGTTTTGTTGAGCTGGTAGGGGATCTCGTTGATGATGATGGCAAAACGCCCTTCCCGGATCTCTTCGATCACGGCTTTCCCACGCATGATCAGATGCCCGCGGCCTGTGCTGTAGGCTTGGCGGATCCCTTCGGAGCCAACAATCGTGCCGCCGGTCGGAAAATCGGGCCCCGGGATGTGCTGCATCAGGTCTTCAACGCTGACCTCGTCAATTTCATCAAACCGGTCGATCAGCAGGTTGAGGGCTTTGACCAGTTCACGCAGGTTATGAGGTGGAATGTTGGTTGCCATCCCAACGGCGATGCCGTTCGATCCGTTCATCAACAGCGTGGGCACGCGCGCCGGCAAGATTTCGGGTTCCTTGAGGGAACCATCAAAGTTGTCGACAAAATCGACCGTATCCTTATCCAGGTCCGCCAGAAGTTCGTCGGAAATTTTTGCCAGGCGGGCTTCGGTGTAACGCATGGCAGCCGGCGAGTCCCCATCCACCGAGCCAAAGTTGCCCTGACCCTGAACCAGCATATAGCGCATCGAAAAGTCCTGCGCCATGCGTGCCATCGAATCGTACACCGCAGAATCGCCATGGGGATGGTATTTCCCCAAAACCTCACCGACGATACGGGCGGATTTTTTATAGGGAGTGTTGTGGCGAATTCCCATGTCTTCCATCGCGTAGAGGATGCGGCGGTGAACCGGTTTGAGCCCATCGCGGACATCTGGAATGGCGCGCGCGACGATGACGCTCATGGCGTAGTCCAGGTAAGCAGTCCGCATTTGTTCGTCAATTCCGACGACTTTGTTGCTGCTTTCCGGGATATCGATTTCTGGGTTTTCGGGCAGATCTTGCAGTGAATTCTCTTCGGTCATAGGGTTCTCTCAGCTAAAAATTGGCACTTTTTTCGTTATTTTGCAACCTATAAATTATACCCTAAAAATAGCTTTTGCTCTAAAAGCCCATTTAAGACAAAAAAAGCCCGAAAATCGGGCTTAACCTATTTGGAACAAATTTGGCGGCTCAGTGGCAGCCGTTCAGTTGATTAAAAGACAGGAAGCACCACCAGCTTTCCGGCATGAACACCAAAACCAAGCCGATAATGATCAGAATGATCAGCAGCACAAAAATGAAGTTCATGAACCAGGGCTTTCTCGGGCGGGGTTCGGGTGTGGGCTCCGGAGCCAGGGGTTTTTGAGGCAGAGGCTGGGGAACGGCTTCGTACACCGGTTCCGGCTCGGATTGAACTGGTTCCGGCTCAGCCGGCATCGCCCGGTAGGTCGGGACCTTGGTGGCGGCTTCGGCAGCTTCTTCCCATTCGAAACTCATCACCGTGCTTTCGGCGAGGGTTATCAGGTCGCCGTTGGCAAGCCGTTTGGGAGAGCTCAGGCGGACACCGTTCAGGAAAGTGCCGTTGGTAGAACCAAGGTCTTCCACATAAACACCGTCAACCTTGACGATAAAGCGGGCGTGCCGTCGGGAAATTTCGCTGTCGGGCACAGGGATATCATTGGCAAGGTCTCTTCCGATGGTCACTTCGGATTTTTCGAGAAAATAACTGGAACCAGGGATGGGACCGGAACGCATCACAATTTGGGGTTTGCTGTCAGTCATAAGTACTCCTGAAGACTAATGAAGGTTGTTGATGAACTTCTTAGTTGCATGAAGTGTACCGACATTTCCCGTTACTGTCAATTCCCGGTGAATTGGTCTGGCGGAAGCCAAATCTGGAGATTTTGGACCCAAACAAGAACTTTTTTTCACAGAACAGCGGTCAATGAAGAGAATGATTGACGATTGAAAAAAACACTGCTATTATCAATTGTTAATCATGGCTTCTAAAATGAAAATCAACCGCTGGAAGCGTTTTTGGCTGCGCCTGAAAATGGAATTTCGTTGGCTCGCGCCGGGTACCGGTTACAAACGGTGGCTTTTTCTCTCGATCCTGGGCGCGATGCTGCTTGGATTGGGACTGGCGGTCATTGTTTTGGAATATTATCGTTCCACTACCAGTGAGGTTCTGACCCCGATTCTGGCTTTTCTTTCCCTGCGCTTTTTGGATCGCCCGATTCGCTTCCTTCTTTTTGGAGGGCTTGGTTTTATTGTGATCCTGACCGGAATTTGGGGCGCCAACCGTTCGCTGCTCAAGCCTTTTGAAGCGGGCGGCAAACCGGTCTGGGACACGCTTCAACATTACCGTCAGCGCGAAAAAGGCATCAAGGTTGTGGTCATTGGCGGTGGACATGGCTTGAGTTCGCTTTTGCGCGGACTCAAAGCCTTCACTCACAATATCACCGCGATCGTCACGGTTGCCGATAACGGCGGTTCTTCCGGAGAATTGCGCCGGGATTTTGGTGTGCTGCCGCCGGGGGACATCCGTAACTGTCTTGCCGCGCTCTCCAGTGACGAGGCGCTGCTTTCACAGCTTTTTCAATACCGCTTCCAGACCGGTGCCGGCTTGGACGGGCATTCGCTGGGGAATCTGCTGATCTCGGCGATGAGTGAAATCACGGGTAGTTTTGAGGAAGCGGTGGCAGAATCTGGTAAGGTTTTGGCTATTTATGGTCAGGTTCTGCCTTCCACGCTGACGGACGTGCAGCTGAACGGAGAACTGCAGCCCGAAAATTCCGAACCGATCCTGGTGGTCGGGGAGTCCGAAATCACCACGACCCAAGGCAAAGTAAACCGGGTCTGGCTTGACCCCGACGACGCCCAGGCATATCCCCCCACAATTTCTGCCATCCTCAACGCGGATCTGATCCTGATTGGCCCGGGCAGCCTCTACACCAGTCTGCTGCCCAATCTTTTGGTGAAAGACCTTGCCCAGGCTATCAACGCGAGTCGGGCTGAGACCTATTACATCTGCAATGTCGCCACGCAGCCTGGTGAAACCGATGGTTTCAACGCTTACGACCATGTCAGGGTTCTTGAAGATCATATCCACACCCGTATCTTCGACCTGGTGCTGTGCAACCGCAACTTCCGCGGCAGCCTGGGTGAAAACTCCAGTTGGGTGATCGCAGATAAGGAGCTGCACGAAAAATATCGCGTCTACGAAGCCGACCTGGTCGACGACCTTTTCCCCTGGCGTCACAGCCCCAAAAAGCTGGCGAAAGCCATCATTAACCTGTTTGAAGAGCGAACGGGACCCTTATTTTAAGCTTTCTTTATACATCGTTAATAAATTAACAAAACTGCTAAGATATAATAATGCGCGGAAAAAACCAAATTCTAACACTATGCACCTGTCTAAGGTGTTGTTAAAAAGAACAAACCTATTGGAGGATTTTAATGAAAACACAAGTTGGTATTAATGGATTTGGACGGATTGGACGTCTGGTATTAAAAGCGATTCTGCAGCGCGCGGATGATACTTTGGAAGTTGTCGCGATCAACGATTTGGTTGACGTGAAACAAAACGCTCATTTGTTTAAGTATGACTCCACCTATGGCATTTTTGACGGCGATGTGAAAGTCAACGACGCGAACAACCTGGTGATCAACGGCAAAGAAATCAAGGTCTTCAGTGAAAAAGACCCGAACAATCTGCCTTGGGGTGACCTGGGTGTTGATATTGTTGTCGAAAGCACCGGCATTTTCACCAATGCCAAATCTGACCCAGAAAAGGGCAAAATCGGCGCGGATGCCCATATCATCGGCGGCGGCGCGAAAAAGGTAATCATTTCTGCCCCGGCGAAAGGCGAAGACGCTACACTCGTCATGGGCGTCAATGAGAAAACCTACGACAACGCGAAGCACAATATTATCTCCAACGCTTCCTGCACCACCAACTGCCTTGCCCCGGCAGCCAAAGTCGTGAATGATCTCTACAAGATCAAGTACGCGATGATGACCACCATCCATTCTTATACCAACGACCAGGTCATTCTCGATACCGGTCACAAGAAAGATATCCGCCGCTCCCGCGCAGCCGGTCTGAATATCATCCCCACTACCACCGGCGCAGCCAAAGCAGTCGCTTTGGTTATCCCTGAGCTTAAAGGCAAATTTGATGGTTACGCCCTGCGCGTTCCGACCCCGACCGTTTCGATCGTAGATTTCGTTGCCGAAGTAGAAAACCCGGTCACCGTCGAGGAACTCAATGCTGCCTTCAAAAAAGCCGCTGATGGCGAATTGAAGGGCATCCTGGGCTATTCCACCGGTGAATATGATCAACCCTTGGTTTCGATGGACTATAAGGGCGACAACCGCTCTTCGATCGTTGACCTGGACAAAAACATGGTCATGGGCGACAAGCTCGTCAAAGTTGTCACCTGGTACGACAACGAGTGGGGCTATTCCTGCCGCACCGCTGATCTGGCAAAATACGTTGCCGAAAGACTTTAGTCAACAAATAAGCTGACATGTGAGAGAGTGCGCCTTACCAAAGCCGGTAAAGCGCACTGTTTTATAAGGAGACAAGATGTTCAATAAAAAAATGGTTACCGATTTGGACGTGAAGGGCAAAAAAGTAATTATGCGCGTTGATTTTAATGTGCCGATCAAAGACGGCAAAATCAGCGACGATACCCGCATCATTGCGGCGCTGCCCACAATCAATTACCTACTTGAACATGGCGCTGCCGTGATCCTCATGTCTCATCTGGGACGACCCAAGACGAAAGCGGACATCCAGTTCAGTCTGCGGCCGGTGGCGGAATATCTGGCAAAATTGATCAGCGCCCCGGTAAAATTTGCGGAAGACTGCCGTGGAGAGGTTGCCCAAAAAGCCGCCCGCGAAATCCAGCCCGGTGAGGTTCTGGTATTGGAAAACACCCGTTTTTATCTGGAGGAAAGCAAGAACGACGAAGCCATGTCCAAGGAGCTGGCTTCTTTGGCAGATATTTTTGTCAATGACGCCTTCGGTACGGCACACCGCGCTCACTCTTCAACAGTAGGCATTGCCAACTATCTGCCTTCTGCGGCTGGTTTTTTGATGGAAAAAGAAATCAAATATCTTGGAAACGCGATCGCAAATCCGGTGCGCCCCTTTGTGGCGATCCTGGGCGGTGCCAAAATCAGTGACAAAATTGGGGTGATCGAAAACCTGCTCAAATCCGCCGATAAAATTCTGATTGGCGGTGGAATGGCAAATACCTTCCTCAAGGCGCAAGGTTTTGAGATGGCAGATTCTTTGGTGGAAGACGACGTGCTCGACACCGCCAGGAATTTGCTGGCAAAATCCGAAGGCAAGCTCCAACTGCCGACCGACTTTGTGCTTGCCAACGCTTTTGAAGCTGAAGCGGAAATGAAAACCGTTCCGCTTGGCAATGTCCCCGCCGGCTGGCGCGTGTTGGATATTGGTCCCGCCACGGTTCAGGAATTCGGAAAAACCATTGCCGAAGCCGGAACAATTGTCTGGAATGGTCCGATGGGCGTGTTTGAATTCCCGCGCTTCGCGCAAGGGACATTTGAGATTGCCAAAGCTGTCGCGGAAAGTCAGGCGATCAGCATTATCGGCGGAGGCGACTCGGTCTCGGCAATCAACCAATCCGGTTTGAGTGACAGGATTACCCACATCTCCACCGGAGGCGGCGCCTCATTGGAAATGCTGGAAGGTATTGACCTGCCAGGTTTGGCAATTCTGTCCGACAAAGAGTAATACCGAAAAATCAAAAATAGCCGTCTAAAAAGACGGCTATTTTTAATCGGACTCAAAATATATGTTTTCAGAAAAGTGATACAATCACTGCAAGAAACCTTTGATTCTATGCTCATTCTATGTGCGTATTGATGGAGAACCAATGAAGAATAAAAAGATCGTTTTGATAATTACAGGGTTGATGATCGCGGCACTCGTTTTGGGAGCCTGTCAATCTACCGTCGTACCAACCTTGTCTGAAGAGGAAATGGCGCAGCAGGTTGCGGGGACTCGTTCCGCGCTCGCGACCCAGAACACGATTGAAACGCTTGTGGCGCGTGTGACTGAACTGAGCGTTCAGCCAACCTGTCCGGCGTGCCCGACCTGTCCGGAACCACCGACTCCGACGATGCCGATGCCGACCGCGACGGTTGATCCGAATGTTCCGACTGCCACTCCGGTTGCTGTTGTGACCGAACCCCCAGCGGATTCGGGCAAGAAATGTCTGCAATTCGAATTTTTGGGCGATATCAACTATCCGGTTGGTACCGTGATGAAGCCCGGTACAAAATTCACCAAAACCTGGCGCGTCAAAAACACCGGCACCTGTGAATGGACGGTTGAATACGACCTGGTAATGTCTGGCGGAGAAGCTTTTGGTTCCAACAAACGCGCGGATATCAAAGAAACCGTCTACCCCGGTGACACGGTGGATTTGTCGGTTCCCGATTTGGTTGCGCCGATGACCCCGGGAACTTATTATAGCTATTGGATGCTTGCCGCTCCGGACGGAGCCCGCGTCGGATATGGACCCAACCAGCAATGGGGCTTGGGCATTTAGATCGAAGTCAAAAAAGATTAATCAGCATAATTACCCCTGAGCATTCAGGGGTAATTTGATTAAGCAAACTAAATAAAGGGAACTTTTTCAACTCACTGACGTCTTAATTTTATAGATGAATTGCTTGTTTTAAGGAGAAAGGAAATGAAAACGAAATCGAATGCAAAGGTATTGATTTTTGTCGCCTTGTTTGCGGCAGTAATATTGCTCATCTCAGCCTGTATGCCCGGTGGTAATAACCAATCGTCAGGAGACCCGATCGCCCAGGCGATGCAGACCCTGCAGGCGCAGGCGACTCAGGATTTTTACGCCACCGAAGTTGCCCGTCTGACGAACCAATTGACTGAAATCGTTCCCCAACCGTCAAACACCCTGCCGATTGACCCGACAAAAATAAATGATGTCCCGGTCAACACCCAACCTCCTGCCGCGACCGCGGTCGCGCCGACAAATACGCAGGCGCCGCCAACCCAGGTACCTACCGCGGTCTTTACTCCGACCAATGTGCCTCCGACGCCGACCCCCAAACCTTGCTATCAGGTCAAGTTCATCAGCGATGTCACCATCCCGGATGGCAGCAAGATCGTTGCCGGCACCAGCTTTACCAAAACCTGGCGCCTCGAAAACTCAGGTACCTGCAAGTGGGATACCGGATTCGACCTTGTTTTTGTGGCTGGAAACCAGATGGGCGCCAACAAAGTCTATGACTTCCCCAAGGACGTTCAACCTGGCGGAACCGTTGACGTGAGTATCGATTTTGTCGCTCCGCTGACGGAGGGCAGTTATACTTCTGAATGGATGCTATTCAGCAATAACGGCATTCGTTTTGGTACTGGCGCTGAATCCAAAGGTTCGTTCTGGGTCAAGATCCAGTCCGTCGACGGAAAGGGCGTTGTGTACAGCTTTGGCGACAGTGCCTGCGATGCCAAATGGTCTTCGAACGCGAAAAATCCGCTTCCCTGTCCCGGCGACGAAAAGAAGAGCGATAACGGTTACGTTATTGCCAAGAAAAATCCTATTCGTGAGGACGGCGGAAAAGAGAACGAGATTGGCTTGATCACCCGACCGGACGATTCGGATAAGGGCTATATCCAGGGCGTCTACCCCGCGTTCCAGATTAAGGACGGCGATAAATTCCGCGCCACGATCCAATGCGAAGGCGGCAGCACCGGATGTAAACTTAAGTTTGAAGTCTACGTTCGTGAACCGGGCGGTAAGTTTGTTGAGATCGGGGAGTGGCACGAAGTCTTTGACAACCATTGGAATCCCGTTGAGGTAGATCTCTCAGCATATGCCGGCAAGAAAGTTGAATTCTCACTGGTGGTTTGGAATGACGGCACCTCCGTCGACAATCGCGGATTGTGGCTGAAGCCGATCATTTATCGGACAAAATAAGCGAATTTTGCTTTCAGAAGATGATGGGACGACTGAAAAGTCGTCCCATCGTGTTAGAATAGGCGGTGTTAAATGTGGAATCAGAGAGGACAGATGATGAAAACAAGAAAACCAATGGTAGCTGGAAACTGGAAGATGAACAAAACCTCTGCTGAAGCGGCCGAGCTGCTGCAGAGTCTTAAACCTGAACTAAAAGACGTCACGACGGTCGATCTGGTCGTTTGCGCTCCTTATGTGGACCTGCCGGTGGCTAAGCAAATCCTGGCGGGCAGCAATATTAAAATCGGCGCCCAAAATCTACACTGGGAAAAATCCGGTGCTTATACCGGAGAGGTTTCCCCGGCAATGCTGCGGGATTTTTGCGATTATGTCATTATTGGTCATTCGGAACGGCGGGCAATGTTCGGCGAGACGGACGAGACCGTCAACAAAAAAGTTTTTGCCGCGCTCGAAGCCGGGCTGCTGCCGATTGTTTGCGTTGGCGAAACCCTCGATGAAAACGAAGCCGGGCAGACTGCCGAAGTGGTCGGACGAATGGTGCGCGAAGGTTTGAAGGGTTTGAGCCAGGAACTCGCCGCGCATGTCGTGGTTGCCTACGAACCGGTTTGGGCGATTGGGACCGGCAAAACTGCCACGCCGGAGCAAGCCAATGCTGTTCACAAGCAGGTCATCCGACCGCTTTTGCTCGAAATGTTTGGCGAAACAATCGCTGATGGGATGCGGATCCTCTACGGCGGTTCAGTTAAACCGGGCAACGCCAAAGAATTGTTTGGCATGTCAGATATTGACGGCGGTTTGATCGGCGGCGCGAGCCTCAAAACTCCGGATTTTGTCGGTATCGTCCAGGGCGCTCTGTAAGTTTATTTTTTACTGAGATCCAAGGGAGATGCCGCGGCATCTCCCTTGTTTATTTGCAGAGGCGGAGCGCACGCTTGCGAGCATCTGCCCGTTTTCAAAAAAGCTCGCTTTGGGCTGATTTGCTTGACAAGCCAAACCAAAAACTTATAATTGCCCCAATGACTGGGAACGGGATAAGTAGGTCAGTCAGCCCCACAGGGAGGTTTTGCCTTGACTGAGAGCAAATCCGGATCAGCGTTGACCGAAATTCACCCGGGAGTCGCACGCGTGAACACTGCGGTTATTAGCGTGTGCCGTTTGCCTGCGTTACAAGGCGACCTGAGCGGCTCGAAAGAGCAATAAGGGTGGTACCGCGGAAATTCCGTCCCTTGATGGGGCGGTTTTTTTGTTTCTGCCCAAAAGAATGAGGTGAAAATGTCTGAAATTGAAATGAATTTGCAAGCCGAACAAGAAAAAGCCTTGCGAGAACTGGCGCAGATCCAGTCTTTGCCGGCGCTGGAGGAATGGAAGCAAACCTTTCTTGGCAAAGCTTCCCTGGTGATGACCACCTTTGGCAAAATGGGTAGTTTTGACAAACAGGAACGGCCCTTGATCGGAAGAGCGGTCAACACGGTCAAAGTTGCCCTCGAAAACGCGTTGGCGGAAAAAGAAGATGTGGTCAAACGCGAATCACTGCTGCAATCCATGCGCGCAGACAAGCTGGACGTCAGTTTGCCGGGCAAGCCGGCACGCCGGGGACGGCTGCACCCGATCAATCTTTCGCTGCGCGAAATCTATCGCATTTTCGGGGATATGGGTTTTCAGGTTTTCAGCTCCCCGGAAGTTGAAACCGATGACATGAACTTCACCTTCCTTAATATTCCGCCCTATCATCCTGCCCGGGATATGTGGGACACGTTTTATACCGAAGAAGAGAATATTGTCTTACGCACGCATACCTCACCGGGTCAGATCAGGTCGATGCGAAAATACTTTCCTGATCCGGTGCGGGTCATTTTGCCGGGCGCCTGCATGCGTTACGAACAGCAGGACCCCAGCCATGAAATCGAATTCATGCAGTTTGAACTTCTGGTGGTGGACAAGGGCATCACATTTGCCGATTTGAAAGGCACCATGGAAGATTTTACCAAGCGCATGTTTGGACCCGGCGCCTACACGCGCCTGCGCCCGTCTCACTTCCCATTCACGGAACCAAGCGCGGAGCTGGATATGGCTTGTATTTTCTGCGGAGGTTCAGGCTGCGGTGTTTGCCACGGAACCGGTTGGATCGAACTGGGCGGCTGCGGGATGGTCCATCCGCGCGTTTTGCAATACGGCGGGTATGACCCTGAGGTCTACAGCGGTTTCGCGGCAGGTGTCGGGATCGACCGCACCACCTTGCTGCGCTACCACATCGACGACATTCGCTACCTGCGCAACAACGATATTCGCTTCCTGGAACAATTTTAAAAAGGAGGGCAAAAGAGATGAAAGCACCTTTGAGTTGGTTAAAAGATTATGTTGACCTTTCCGACAAAAGCCTGGAAGAAATTGGCAAAACATTGACCATGATCGGTCTGGAAGTCGAAGATATCCAGCTGGTCGGTTTGGAAAAACCGAGTTGTGAACGGTTTGAAAACAAGTATTCCGGCTTGAGTTGGGACAAAGAAAAATTTGTTGTGGCGGAAGTTCTGGAAGTTAACCGCCATCCCAACGCCGATAAACTGACCTTGTGTGAGCTCAATGACGGAACCGGTCAAAAAACTGTTTTGACCGGCGCGCCCAACCTCTATCCTTTCATCGGGAAAGGAAAACTTGAACCTTCAATCAAGGTTGCCTATGTCAAGGAAGGCGGGCAGCTCTATGACGGACACCAACCCGGACAGGTTTTGACCAAAATTAAAAAAGCCACTATCCGCGGGGTCGAGTCCAGTTCGATGATCGTTTCCGAAAAAGAATTGGGCATATCCGAAGAACACGAAGGCGTGATCTTTTTGGATGACGACGCTCCGGTGGGCATGCCTTTGGCAGATTACATGGGCGACGCGGTTTTTGAGGTCGCGATTTTACCCAATATGGCGCGGGATGCCTCCATTTTGGGAATCGCGCGCGAGCTCGCGGCTGCTTTTGGAAGGGAACTGAAAGAACCGCAAGGCTTCCCGCTGCGGCAAGGCGGCGCGATTGAGAACGAAGTCGCTCTTGAGATCCGCGAACCAGAACTCAACCCGCGTTTCATGCTCGGCAGAATAAGCGGCGCGCGCGCTGTTCCCAGCCCCTATTGGGTCAGGCGGCGCCTGTCGCTGGCAGGAATGCGTCCGATTGACGCTCTGGTCGACGCGACCAACTACACCATGTTGGAAACCGGGCAGCCGCTGCACGCGTTTGACTACGATTTGCTGACCCAACGCGCCAACGGAAAGCCGACCATCATCACCCGGCGAGCCTATCAAGATGAAACGCTGACCACGTTGGACGGTCATCAGCTCACGCTTAGCCCCGAAACCGAACTGGTTTGCGATACGCTCGGGCCTCTCAGCCTGGCGGGGGTCATGGGTGGGCAGGAATCGGGCATCAGCGCTCAAACGCGTGAAATTTTGCTCGAAGCGGCAAGCTGGAATTTTATCAACATCCGCAAAACCAGCGCGCGCTATCGGCTCAACAGCGAAGCTTCCTACCGCTTTAGCCGGGATGTCCATCCCGCTCTTGCCGCGCAGGCAATGAGTTTGTGCCTGGAGCGGATGCGCGCCTGGGCGGGCAGTGCTGTGGTGGAAGGAGTGATCGATCAATATCCGCTCAAAAGAGAAGATACGCTCAACACCCTAACCGAAAAGGACATTGAACGCTGCCTTGGGTTGCGCATAGATTTGGGAACCGCAAAAACCATCCTCGAAAGTCTTGGTTTCAATTGCGCGATTGACGGCGATGTTTTGACTGCTGTCACGCCTTCTACCCGCACTGATATCGAGACCGGAACGGTCGGAAAAGCCAATCTGATTGAAGAAATCAGCCGCATCCACGGCTTTGACCGCATCCCTTCCCGAAGGCTCTCAGCGGAACTGCCGCCTCAGGTTGGAGACAGCGAAGTGGAGTTTCAGGAATTGGTGCGTGAAATTTTGGTCTCTCTGGGACTTCAGGATACGCTGGCGTATCGTCAGACTTCCATCGCCCGCGAAGCAAAATTGCTTCCCGGAGCGCTTCCGGACCCAACCTTGCGTTATATCAAAATTGCCAACCCGATCTCACCCGAAAGGACTGTCTTGCGCCGCAGCGCGCTGGCAACCATGCTGGAGCTGATCGAACGCAACTGTCGCCTGGCTGACCGTCTGGCTTTGTTTGAAATTGGGCCTGTTTTCCTGCCGGTGGAAGGGCAAGCGCTGCCCGAGGAGCCAAAAAGGCTCGCGATTGGTTTGTGGGGCGCCCAAGATTTGCCAACCTGGACAGAAAAGGAATCCGCATGGATGGATTTTTATGATCTCAAAGGGATCATTGAAGGTTTGATCCAGGGGCTTCACCTGCGGGAGGTCTCTTTTCAGCCTCTGAGCGATCATCCCACCTTCCACTCCGGCAAAGCCGCGCTCATTCTTGCCGGCGAAACTGCCATTGGCGTGATGGGTGAAATCCACCCGCTGGTCCGGCAGAATTACGATTTTTTGGACGGAGCCATTTTGGCGGCGGAACTGTATCTGGATCAGATCATCAGCCTGGTTGAAAAAGGATTTCATGTGCGTCCGATTTCTAGTTTCCCCGCGATGGTCGAAGACATCGCCTTGATCGTGGATGAGGAGGTGCCGGCAAGCCAGGTAGAAGCCCTGATTCGCAAAGCCGGCGGAAAACTCCTGGTGGGGGCGCGCCTGTTTGACCTGTATCGCGGCGAGAAATTGGGCGTAGGCAAAAAGAGCCTTGCCTATCAGCTGACCTATCAGGCTTTTGACCGCACGCTTGGCGTCGCCGATGCTGCCGCGATCAGAAAAAAAATCGTTAAGCTGCTGGGCTTTAAGATTGGCGCCCAACTGCGCGATTCATAGCTTAAGGAGAATAGATGAAAACAGTAATGACATTTACCCGTGATGGTCTGGGCGACGCGCCGGAAGGCTTACGACACGCCCTGACGGTAAAATTTCTGAGCCTTCTGGCACAAGAAGAAGACAAACCGTCGGCGATCTTGTTTTATACCGAAGGCGTAAAACTGGTGACGGCGGGATCCCCCGCGCTGCACTGGCTGGAAATCCTGCAGAACAGCGGCGTCGAGTTGATTGCCTGTTCCACGTGTCTGGAATATTTTTCCATCGCCGATCAGGTCGAGGTAGGCAAAATCGGCGGGATGCCCGATATTATCGCAGCCCTGCAAGACGCGGAAAAAGTTATCGCGCTCTAGCAATAAAACCGGTCATGGCAGCTGCCATGACCGGTTTTTCAAGTCGTCTGGGGCTGCTACCAAACCCGTTCCAAATCCGGGTTGTCATTCGCCTTGCGGCCTTCTTTTGCCATTTCGATCCATTCTCCCTGCAATTTGACCCGAACCACATCCGCGGTGAAATCGGTTTTGGTCGCGCCGTAATTGTTGAAGAGTGAAGAGCCGACAGCGTAAATATCCACCGGAACCTGCAGACGTTCAAATTTGGCGATTTTTTCAATATCAAAACCACCGGAAACGACAATTTTAACGTTCCTGCAGAACTCTTTGGCTGGCTCAAGCTCCTCCGCCGACAGATTCCAGCTTTGCCAGGCCTGATTGAGTTTTTCACGCAGTTTGAACACCAACCGCGGGTTGACGCCCAGGTCGAGGGAGGGATCCCCCAAGGGCTCAACCGAAATATCCCGCATCGTTCCGGAGGTATCCACCCGAACCGCGTAAAGGCGATAGCGGGCGGCTTCCGCGTGATTGCCGGCGCGGCTCAGGTCAATGAATTTTTTGAACATCGCCCGGGTGACCTCAAGAGAGATGCCGACCGCGTCGTTACTAAAGTCAACCAACGCGATCCGCGGGATTTCTACCGGCAGAACGCGGGAAAAAGCCAGGGTTGCTTCGGCGGTATCTCCCAAAAAGCTGGCGATACCGGAATGTGAAATCGTTCCGCCGCCAAAACCGCCCCACCAGTTACCCTGAGCGTCAGTTGAAATAAAAGGACTGGCGTGCTGGGCAAAATCCAGATTGAAACGTTGGAGAGCGATCTGATAGGCGTAGCCGTCGGCAGCCTGGACTTCGTGAACATCAAAACGGGCTGGGAAGAACATCAGCGGTTTGCCGTTTGCCGCGATCTGGGTCTGATAGACATTGGTCGCGACCCGGCTGGCGCGCGCCAAAATGCCGAGCGTAGATGTTTCGAGAATGGCGAAGTCGCGGTATCTGCCGCGCACTTTCATGACCGGCTGCACGCGGGTTGGGTCGCCGTGATATTCGACAATGCTGCCGTCCTGAACTGCCCACACCTCGAGTTGGTCGGCGGTATTGACAAATTTGCCGTCCCGAAAATAACCGGTGGCATGTTTCAGCATGGTCAGGGCTTTGTCCACGCCCACAACGATCGTTTTCCCGGGCCGACGGGTGAACCATTGCATTTCCACTTCAATATTTCCCACCGCGAGCTCATCGGCAGAAAGATGTGCGGGCAGTCGGTCAGAATTGCCCCTAAACCTGTAGTTCTGCTTGTCCAGTTCCTCCAGCATTCTGGCAATGTTGACAAAATACTTGTCCGCGTACCAGCCTTCGCGCATGCGGGCGATATCGAGCTTGAAGGTCTCGTTATCCAATCGCTTGTTGTCAAAAATGCTCATCTTCCTCCTTGACGGGTCTTAAAAGAGCGATTCGTGGGGGTTCTTCTCGTCCAGTTTAGCCAGGGCATACGAAATCGCGGCGGCAACCACGAAGAGCAGCGCGCACACGGCAATCATGCCCGCGCCTTTGACCCCGGTTGGGATGATGGCGGCGGTTGAACCGAGCACCACGCCGATGATCAGATGGTACATGAAGGCGTAGCGCTTTTTGAAGAGCCAGTCAACCAACTTCGCGAAAACAAAAATTACCAAAATTACGCCCAGCATGATCGGCAAGATGACGCCCAACTGGAGGTTTTTAATGCCGTTTGCCATTGGCTGGTAAAGCCCAAGGTAAATCAGGAAATTTGAAGGGCTCAAACCCGGAACCACCAAGCCCAAGCCAGTCAGCGCGCCGCTCAGCAGCCAGGCAAAAAAGTTTGGCTGCATTTCAACCGTGCGAATGGTTTCCATCCAGCGCATCAGGAAAAAGGTTCCGACCGCGACCAGAACCAGGAGAATCCAATGATAAGTCCTGCGTCCTTCTTTCCCCGCGGTTTTGATCAGAGAAGGGATCGTGCCGGCAATAAAGCCGATAAAGAGCCAGGTGAATTGCGCCGCGTAATGTTCAAAGGCGTAGTCGATGACTGCTGAGAAGGCAATCACACCGATAACGCCTCCGATCCCCACCGGAAGGAAAAAGCGCAGATGCTGCAGGAACTTATTGCGGATATCTGCCAGCCAGCGCACCAGGGGTTCGTAGATCCCAAAAACCACCAGCAGCACCCCGCCTGACAGTCCCGGGGTGATCGCCCCGATCCCTGCCAGCAAGCCTTTCAGCAGGCGCACGATCCAACTGACGATCGGGCTGCCGCTTGGTTGGGCAGATAGTTGTTGAGCATTATTGATCGTTTCTTTTTGTTCGTCCATTTATTCCGTTCCACTCTTGTTTAATCTCTCAACCATTCTACAACAAAGTCCGTCTTTTTGCCCATTTGCCCTGAAGGCAAGAAAAACCTCAGCCGCGGCATGTGCTTAAAACAAAACGATGCCGGTCATTTGACGGCATCGCTGCTGGTGGGCAGAATGTTAACTGAATTCGGTTTTTTTGTCCGCCGCGATAAGTTTGGCTTCGAGCGTATCCAACCAACGCAAGGTTGCCTGGTCGCGATTTATCTTGTAGGTGTGAACCAGGAATTCATCCATATTTTCGGGGTTTTCATCCGGCATCTCGGCTTCAAGATGATTCAACCACGACTTACAGACGATCCTTTGGTTATGGATCAATTCCAGAGTCTTGCTCAGACCGTAGCCGCGGGCGATGATCAGCTTGCTCAAAAACACTTGTTGGACATCCCGCGCCTTGCGCACCGGCGTGGTGATCCAGGTCATCAGCGAGGTTCTGCCCATCGGTGTAAGCTGAAAAACCACCCGAGCCGGCATGAGGCCATCCTTCAGAATGCTGTGCTGCTGGATGTAGCCGTCAGCGTGCAGCCGTTCGAGCTTGGCGTAAAAAAGGGCTTGTTTGATATTCCAGATTTTTGAAATGCCGGGCAGCCTGGAAAGCCGGTGGTGCAGCTCGTAACCATGCAGGGGCTGCCGGTCCAGCAATGCCAAAATGACATGTTCCATTGAAATTGGGGCAGCTTTTCTTGCCATGCTCTTTTCCCTCCTTCTTCAGACGCGAGCGCTTACTTTTTTTCCGATTTCAGGATGGTCTCGTCGTGCTGGTTGGGAACAACACATAAAAATTCGAAAGCGACATCACCGATGGTCTCGTAACTGTGCGGAACTCCGGCAGGAATGTAAACGACATCTCCCGTCTGAACTTCGTGGACCTGATCGTTGATGGTAACGCGAGCCGCTCCGTTGAGCACATACTGTTCGTGTTCCACCAGGTTGATGTGACAGGGCATCGAACCGCCTGCCTTGATGGTGAATTTCCTCATCGAAAAATTGGGCGCTTCCTGGTCTGAAATCAATACCGATTTGGAAGCTCCATCGCCTACCGGTAAGGTTTCACCGGGGATATTTTTGCTTTTCTTTACAGACATGATTCTCCTGACTACTAGGTTTACTAATCTTATCTTAAAAATTGAAATGGGTGATTATCTGTTAAGCAAGTAAAATAAGAGCATGAAAAAGAACCAACCGCAAAGCCAAACTAACGCTGCCATCGGCAGCGAAACAATAGAACCAGCTCAAGCCTCTGCCGCCCAAAACGGCAATCTTCCGGAGGCAAATCCGAAAAAAAAGACCTTGAAAACCGGCAGGATCAAAAACCGCAATTCCAAAAGCAAAGCCTTTTGGCAGGACGTGCTCGATTTCTTCCTTTGCGCATTGGGCGGCGTGCTTTACTCGCTGGCAATGAACCTGATGATTGTTCCCTTCGGTCTGTATATCGGCAACATGACCGGTATCGCCAAAATCATCCTCGAATTGATGCGGCACGTTTTTCCGAACCTGCAGGACATCACGGGTATCATCCTGATGGTGCTGAATATCCCCTTGCTGTTGATTTCGTTCCGAACGATTAACCGCAAATTTTTCATGAAAACGATCGTGACGATTGTCGCGGTAACCATCGCCATGACCTACATCCCCATCAAACAGCTGATCCCCGGTCTGGATGATCTGTTGACGATTTCCATTGTGGGCGGGATCGTTTGCGGGTTTGGGGTCGGGCTGGGATTGCGCGCCGGCGGTTCTTCGGGTGGAATTGATATTTTGGGGGTTTGGATCACTCTCAAGAAACCGGAATTCAGCGTCGGCAAGGTCAGCCTCATCATCAGTCTGATCGTTTATGTCTACGCACTCTTTACCAGCCCGCCGGTCATTGTGATCTACTCGGTCATTTTCACCATGATTTACAGTCTGGTGGTCGACCGGGTCCATCATCAAAACGTGAAAATCAGCGTGATGGTGGTGAGCAAAAACCGCGAAATCCTGCAATATATCATCGACGAAACGCACCGCAGCGCCACCTATTGGGAAGGTCACGGCGCCTACACCGGATCGGAATTCCTGGTCATCAACACGGTGGTGTCAAAATACGAATTGATGCGCTTGCGGCGTGGGATTATCGAGATGGATCCTCAGGTCTTTATCATCGAAAACAATTCGGTGAATGTGACCGGCTATTTCCCATCCCATTTCTTCTAAGGCACCAAGGCAGGCAATGAATCGGGAGCTCACAAAATGACAGTCACCATCGTTTTGGGCGCTCCTGCCAGCGGCAAAACCGCCTGGCTGATTAATCGCATCCAGGCGATAAAAAAAGAAAATCGCTTTGCTCCGGTTTGGATCCTGGTCCACAACCGCAGCAAAGCTTCTTATCTGCGCAAACGGATCGCCTGGTCGGGAGGAGCGGTCGGCGTGATTGTTGGGACGTTCACGACCTTCTGTCAGGAAATTCTGGAACGGAACGAACAGTTCCTGCCGATCATGCCGGCAGCCATGGAAAGCCGCGTCATTCAGGAAGTGTTAGCAGAAGCAAATCAAACCGGCGCGCTCAAGGTTTTTGGGAGCATTCAAGACAAGCCCGGTCTGATCAGCGTTTTAAGCGAGGCTTTTACGGATTTACAGGGCGGCTTGATCGAACCCGAAGAAATCCTGAACAGCGCCGTCTCCAATCCAATCGAACGCGAGATTGGCGGACTGTACCGCCTCTTCCTGAACAAGGCGGGCGAGCACGACTGGATCCATCCTGAGCAGCTGAACCTGAAGGCGAGCGACGCGTTGGTGAATGCCCCCGCGCTTGCCAGGGATATACGCCTGGTGGCGGTGGACGGTTTTACCGCTTTCTCAGCAGCCCGAAGGCGGCTCCTGAAACAACTTGCGGAGCAGGTCGGTGAGCTTGTGATCACCTTGCCCGGGAAACGGGATCCGCAGCGGGAGCTTGACCGCGGCATGCTCCAACAGCTGGAACTGCTGCAATCAGATTTAGGGGCGGAATTGATTGAGATAGAGGAGAAGAAATATCTTCCTCCAACTCTGCAAAAGATCAATGAATCCATTTTTGAAAAACATGAACAGCAGGTTCAGTTTATGGACGAACCCATGCTGGTCGAGGCGGCAGCGCCTTCCGAAGAAGCGCGGGAAGCCCTGCGCTGGCTCAAGCGCAAACACTTGCGGGAAGGCGTGCCTCTGGATGAGATGGCGATTTACGTCAGCAATTTGGATCTCTACCGTCCCTGGCTCAACATGATTGGCAGAGAGTTCGGGATGCCCCTGTATTATTTCGCGCGGGAACGGCTGGCTGCGACCCCGGCAGTAGACGCGATCCTCCGCTTTTTGCGCCTGCCGCTGGAAGGCTTTTTGAGCCGGGCGATCCTGAATCTGTTTGCCTCGCCTTATCTGAATTTTGGTTTCTCGAGCGCGCAGATCCTGGAGCTGGATCAGATTGCAATTCAACAGATCGTGGTGAGCGGCCGCGACCAATGGGACCAAGCCTGGGACGCGCTGCGGAAACGATCCGTTCAGCCGGAGGCAATCCTTAACGAAGACCTGGCATCCCTGGCGGAGACAGATCAGCCGGATTTGGAAAGCCTGATCTCCGGATTTGAACAGTTCTGGAATCTGTTTGAAGACATTCAGCAAGCCAGGGATTTAAGCGCCTGGCTGGGCTGGCTGGAAGACAGGCTGGAAAAGCTTGGCTTCCAATCGAACCTTGAGACTCAGGACGATTTTGATGCCGACCAAAAGCTGAGAGAGTTGTTCCAATCTCTGCTCATTACCGAAAAGGTTCTGGGAAGCCGCAGGGTCGATTACGCCGGTTTCCTGGAGATCCTCCGGGCTTCGATTCAGGCGGCTCAGATCAATCCTGCGGAAAACGATCCGCGTTCGGCAATTTTTGTCGACCAGATCAATTCAGCCCATACCAATCGCCATGAGTGCGTCGCGATTTTGGGATTGTCAGAAGGCAGTTTTCCGGTACCTGAAAACAGCGATCCCTTCCTGAGCGAAACTTTCCGCGAGGAGTTCGGTTTGGAGCCGCGTTTGGGCAGGCATCAGCAAAATGTTTTCTATCAGGCAATCACCCGAGCGAACAAATCGTTGTTGATCACGCGGAGTTACCTCAACGAAAGCGGGGAACCCAGTGAACCCTCAGCCTATTGGCAGGCAATCAAAGATCTGATCCCGCCGGAAGGCGTCAAAAGGATTTTGCCCGGACAGATTTTTCATCAGTCCGAAGCGGGCTCCTTGAGCGAAATGCTGGTTTGGGCAGCCCGGCAAAATCATTTGGTCTATTCCCAGCTCGCGGAACCGTCTGACCGCTGGTCGAAACTTCAGATGGCGCGGGTCGTTTTAAACGCAAGGCGCGCCGCCGCGCCTGAAGGCATGTTTGAAGGCAAAATTGAGGTTGACCCAAAGGATCTGGCTCGGGATCTTTGGAGCGCGTCTTCGCTTGAAACGTTTGCTTCCTGTCCGTTTCATTATTTTTGCGCCTACGTTCTGGGCTTGGAGGAACGCGAACTGCCTGAATTGGGCTTCGATTCTGCCCAGTTAGGCTCCATTTATCACAAAGTGCTGGAAAAAGTTTATCGGGAAGTTTTGAACAGCGGCGTACATCCAGGCGAAATTCTGGAAGAGATCGCCTTAAGCATTTTCGACGATGCCCCGGAAAAACAAGGCTTCAGGCCTTCACTTTTGTGGCAGATTGAAAAGGAACAAATGCTGGAGCTGTTAAAAAGAAACATCGTCGCGCTCGAAGAACAGCGCGAAATCTGGCAGCCGTACAAACTGGAATATGCATTTGGACGCCAGTGGGTTCCGGCGCTGACGATCGACACGAAAGATGGGGAGATTTTGCGGTTTCGCGGTTTTATTGACCGGGTGGACGTCGATAAATTTGGGAATTTCCGCGTGATCGATTACAAAACCTCATCCGCTAGCATCTCCAAACGGGATTTGGAGCGGGGAACGCGACTGCAGCTGCCGCTGTATGCCAAAAGTTTTGCGGAAAGTCTGGGGCAAGGCGAAGTTGTGGATGGGTTCTATTGGTCGCTTGGAACTCAAAAACCCAGCTCTCTTCAACTGGGGCAATATGGCGTGGAAGCAGCCTGGCAAACCGCGAAAGAACACATCCTGACTTATTACGAACAAATCCGATCCGGAGCGTTTCAGCCCATACAGCCAAAAGGCGGCTGCCCGGATTATTGCCCGGCGGTCGGTTGGTGTTGGCGCTTTGAGAAACGGAGCAGTTTTTGATGAACACCATCCTTCAGGAACAAGTATTATCGGTTTTTCACCTCAATGACCAACAAAAGAGCGCGGTGGTCGCCCGGGGAACGGACGTGGTCGTTACCGCGGGCGCGGGCAGCGGAAAGACATCGACCTTGGTCGCGCGCTACCTGCATCTGCTGACTGACGGATTGGAACCCCGCAGAATTGCCGCGATCACCTTTACGAAAAAAGCGGCTTTTGAAATGCAGTCGCGCGTCCGGATAAAAATCGAGGAACTAAAGACTAAAAGCGGCAGTGAACAAGAACAAGCCTTTTGGTCCCATCTGGCAGAGGAGATGGACGGAGCCAGAATTGGCACAATCCACAGTTTGTGCGCCGAAATTTTACGGAACCACCCTGCCGAAGCGGGAGTTGACCCCCGTTTTAGCATGCTCGAAGACAGCATGGCTGCAAATTTCCAGAACATGGCGGTGGAAGAGACCCTTGCCTGGATGGTAACGCAGGATGATATGCTGCCGGTCTTTCGCGCGATCAGGATTCAAAAACTTGAAGGCATCCTCCTCAACCTGTTGCAAAAGCAGCTTGAAGTTCGCGAGGCTTTCAATTCCAATTTTGATTTTCAGGTAGCCTGGCTCACGGAAATCCAACGGCGGTTGAAAGCGATTGGCATCGAAGAAGTGATGCGGGAAATTGAAGCCCTGTCTCCTTCCGCGCTGGAAGAGGATTGCGGAAATTTTGCGCCGCGCGCCAGGCATGTTTTGAATAACTGGCAGAATAATCGGGAAACGATCCAAGGGAATGACGCTCTGGCAGCCGCGCAGGCACTTTTTGATTTTCGCCGCGACTTCCCCGACTTGAAATCAGGCAAGCGCGGAAGTGAAATAAAGGCAATGGTCTCCGAGCTGAAAAAACAGTTTGATGAGAACCTGGCAGCCTTCTTGTGCGATGCTTCGAAATCCAGACCCGATCAGAATGTGGAAGCGACTCACGCGATTCTGCTGGAATTATTCCGCAAGGTCTTTATTTTTCTGACAGCCAGTTACCAAAGATTAAAAGACGCCCAACAAGCGCTTGATTTTGACGACCTCGAATATTACACCCAGCAGCTGCTGCGACGGGAACCCATCCGGGAACGCTGGCAAACTGAACTCCAGTCAATTCTGGTGGATGAATATCAGGACACCAACCAGCGGCAACGCGAAATTGTGAACACGCTTGCCGGCTCAGCGGGGAGGCTCTTTGTTGTCGGCGACATGCGCCAGTCAATCTACCGCTTCAGGCGCGCTGACGTGACCGTCTTCCGTCAGGAACAGGAACGGGTCAAACGGGAAGGCGGCTTAGAGATCCCACTCGACCTGACCTATCGCAGTCACAAACCGCTGCTGGACAGCATGGGCTACCTGCTGGAGGCGATAATTGGCACGGAGGAAGACCCTAACAGACCTCATTTCGTTCCTTTTACGGCGATGGAAGCCAACCGGCAACAGGCGCCGGAGCATCTCCGCATCCCGCCAGTTGAATTTATTCTTGGGCAACAAGGAGAAGAGGGCGAAGAGGGGCGTCGCCAAATGGCGGACGCGCTAGCCGTGAGGCTGATCGAGCTGAAAGGGAGAGGAATCCTTCGTACCTGGGACGAGGTGGCAGTTTTGTGTCGGGCATCTTCATCTTTCCCCTATTATGAAGCCGCTTTTGAACGCGCCAGAATTCCCTTTGTAACTGTTGCCGGGAAAGGTTTTTATGAGCGCCCGGAGATCCGGGATATCCTCAACATCCTGCGCTATCTGGCAGATCCAGGCGACAAAACAGCTTTGGTGGGTCTTCTTCGCAGCCCGGCGTTTGGGCTTTCGGATACGAGCCTGTTTGAATTGCACAAAATTGAGACGGATAGCGGTCTGATTCCGGAAAATGAACCCGAAACAATCCCGGAAGAAGAGCGCAGCAAGCTTCGCCGGGTCAAGGAATTCCTGAACGAATTCAAACCATTGGTCGACCGTATGCGCGTTGGGGAACTGATTGTCCGGATCGTTGATTGGTGTGATTACCGCGCGATCCTGAGCCTGCAGACGGAACAGGAAAATGGAGGTTCTTCCAACCTGAGGTTGTGGAGGAACCTCGATAAGCTGATTGGCGAGGCAATCAGCTCCAATCTGGTCAGCACGCGCGAATTTTTGGAGCGCATTGATACCTTTTCGGACAGCGGCGCCAGAGAGGGGGAGGCGGTCAATGACGCCGAAGGAGCCGTCAGCATCATGACCATCCACAAGTCCAAGGGGCTCGAATTCCCGATTGTCGTGCTCGGAGATGCCGGCAGGAGGGGAACGAATCATGGCAAAGGGGTGATTATCAGTCCCCAATTTGGGATCAGCCTAATGCAGGAACAGCCTTCCCTCGCTTATCTTGCCGCCAAAACCCTCGAGAATGACCAGGAAAAAAGCGAAAAAAGCCGTCTCTTATATGTCGCGCTCACCAGAGCCAAAGATTTGCTGATCGTTAATGGTCATCTGAGAACTGGGAAGAGACCGGGCACGGATGGGTGGTGCAAAGATTTGCTGGACGCAGCCAATTTGGACATGGAAGACCTGCTGGAAAAAAAGTCAGAACCGACCTTGGTGCAGTTGGATGAAAATACCGCTCTGACGGTCTGGTGCCCCAAAGAAGTGCAGCCGAAAATCGCGGGCGATGAGGAAAAGCAGCCTAAAGAAGAGTCGGCTCATCCGATCCCCCTGTTCAACAAGGTCCGCGGCCTCCAGACCGCAATGGAGGAGGACCAACCCGAAGAAATCCCGGGTCCGCTCACCCCCAGCCATGCCCGCGCTTTGCTGCTGGGAAGGATTGTTCATAAACTCCTGCAGCGCTGGATTTTTCCATCCGAAGCCGGATTCGATAAGATCCTGATCGATCTGCTGAACAGCTTTAATGTCGCGGATTTGGAATTGAGGGAATATCTGACCGCGCAGTCAGTCCTGAAACTGGAAGCCTTTGCCAGCCATCCGATCTTCACAGAGATTCTGACCGCCTCGGAAAGATACAGCGAGCTGCCTTACATCGTCCTCAACAGAAGTTGGATGGAAAATCGGATCATCGATTTGCTGTACCGCGCAGATCATGAATGGGCGATCCTTGATTTCAAAACCGATCCGATCGATAGTGACGAGGAAAGAAACGCGTTGATCGACCACTATCGCGGTCAGGTTTGGAACTACAAACTTGCCATGGAAAAAGAGTTGGGGCAGAAAGTCCGCGCGAAGCTTTGCTTTTTGAGCGACCGAGACCAAATTTCAATCATTGAATTATAGAACAGGACTTTCTGTTAACAAAAACTTGTCCATTTTGTTCTTTACCTGAGAAACCCTGAAAAAATTATCTTAATCTCACTGTAACCGGGAAAGCGATTTCCCTTTGTCAATCCATTTCGTACCAATTTCAGGAGCGAACGCCTATGGGTCAAAATACCAAAATGGCAACCTCACCCCGAAAAATCAGTTTTTTACCAGCATTGGATGCCTTGATGCCCGTTTTCGCGACGATCGCGGCGCTTTTGGTAGGCGCGGTCTTTTTGCTGGTCTTAGGCGCGAATCCGCTGACAGCCTATTCCGCCTTGCTGAAAGGAGCTTTTGGCGATTTTAATGCCTTCGCCGAAACGCTCGTCAAAGCGATTCCCTTGCTTCTGGTGGGTTTGGGAACCTGCATCGCCTACCGCGGTAGCGTGACCAATATCGGCGGTGAGGGGCAGATGATCGTCGGAGCCTTGCTCTCGACCTGGATCGGGCTGAATTTCACTCACCTGCCCGGATGGCTGATGATCCTCATTGCCATGATCGCCGGCAGTTTGGGCGGCGCGGTTTGGGGGGGGCTTCCGGGTTTGCTGAAAGCTTACTTCAATGTCAACGAGATCTTGAGCACGGTGATGATGAATGCCATCGCGGTGCAAATCATGAACTATATGCTGCGGGGACCAATGATTGATCCGGTTCAGTCCAAAGCCGCCTCACAGATCCCGCAGACCGCTCGGCTGCTTGAGAGCTATCGTTTGCCGCGCTTGGTGCCCACGCGCCTGCACATCGGCTTGCTGATCGCGTTTCTGCTGGCGATCGCGGTCTACATCATGCTGTGGCGCACGACGGTGGGTTACCGCATCAGAGCGGTTGGTCAAAATCAAGCCGCTTCAAAGTATGGCGGTATTGACGTGAAACGAAATATCGTATTGGCGCTGCTGCTCTCCGGAGCCTTTGCCGGTCTGGCGGGCATGATGCAGGTTTACGGCGTAAATTACAGGATGATCACTGATGGTTCAGCCACCGGTTTCACCGGCAACGCCGGTTTCAATGGCATTGTGGCGGCTTTGTTTGGGCAGCTCCACCCGCTTCTCACTATTCCTGCTTCAGTGTTGTTCGGCGGTCTGCTGGTGGGGGCAAACGCCATGCAGCGGGTTGTTCAGGTTCCCTCCGCTCTGATTACCGCCTTGAACGGACTGGTGGTGGTTTTTGTGGTTGGCAGTGAAATATTCAGGAAACGCTCCCAACGGAAACGCATGGCTTTGCTTGACCGGGAATCTGAGCCTCCCGATCTTCCTCCTACAGATCTGGCGGAGGCGCGATCATGATTTCTGATCTGCTCTCCGCGACGGTACTAATTGGAATTATTACCTCAGGCATTCGTCTGGCAACGCCTTATCTGTACGCGTCGATTGGTGAAATGTTCGGTCAGCGCAGCGGAGTGCTCAACCTGGGCGTGGAAGGACAGATGCTGCTGGGCGCTTTTGTGGCTTATTTTGTGGTTTTAAAAACCGGCAATCTGGGGCTGGCGATCCTTGCCGCGGTTGCGGTCGGCGCGCTCATGGGTTTGGCGATGGGGTTCGTGACCATCAAACTTCAGGCAACCCAGGGAATCGCGGGGATTGGGTTTTACCTCTTCGGGATGGGAATGAGCAATTTGCTCTTCCAAAAACTGATCGGCGTAGTGGAGAATATCAACGGCTTCCCGACGCTCAAAATCCCCTTACTCGGGGATATCCCTGTGATTGGCGAAATCTTTTTCAACCAAAACCTGTTGGTATATCTGGCGTTTTTGCTGGTACCGGCAGCATGGTTCGTGCTCAACAAAACCACGCTGGGTCTGAAGATCCGCGCTGTGGGCGAAAACCCAGCTGCCGCGGACTCTTTGGGAGTCAGCGTGACCAGGGTGAGATATTTTACGGTAATTTTGGGCGGCGTGCTTTCCAGTATCGCCGGAGCGGCGCTCTCGGTGGGCTTGCTCAATGTGTTTCAACAAAACATGACCGCGGGGTCAGGGTTTCATCGCGGTCGCTCTGGTTTATTTTGGCAGTTGGAAACCCTTTGGGATTTTAACCGGCGCATTGCTCTTTAGCATGGTCAACGCTCTCCAGCTTTGGATTCAGGTTTTAGGCATCCCGATTGCTTCTGAGCTGGCAGTCATGATGCCTTATATTTTGACGATTGTCGTTCTGACTTTGTCACTCAAAAAGGGGAAGGGTCCTTCGGCGCTCACAAAAGCCTTTGAGCGCGAAGGATAAGATTCAGACCGGTTTTACCGGAAAAAGAAGGAGAAGAAATGAAAAAAGTATTCAGCATGCTGTCAATCCTTTTGATAGCGATTCTGGTTCTGACCGCGTGTTCAGCTGCTTCAGACCAGTCTATGGACTCCGGTGGTGACAAGCCCTTGCGGATCGCAATTGTCACCCCCAGCAATATCAACGATCTGGCATTTTCACAGAGTATTTCAGATGCCATGATTGCCTTGCAGGCAGAAATGGGCAAGGATAAACTCGAATATGTCTACTCAGAAAATATGTTTGTGGTGGACGATGCCGCCGCTGCCATTCGGTCGTATGCTCAGCAAGGTTACGACATCATCCTGGCGCATGGGTCACAATACGGCTCGTCTGTTCAGGAAATCGCGCCGGACTTCCCCAACACTGTTTTTGCCTGGGGAACGACGGTGGATACCTTCGGGCAGTCCAACATTCACGCCTATGAGGCTGGTTCCAATCAGGGCGGCTTTGTGAATGGCGTCATGGCGGGCTTGTTGACCAAGACCAAGGTCATCGGCGTGGTAGGACCAATCGAGACCGGCGATGCCAAACTATATATTGACGGATTTGTGGCAGGCGTCAAGTCGGTTGACCCGTCTATCGATGTGCGGGTCACCTACATCGGTTCATTCTCTGATGTCGCCCTGGCGGCAGAAGCGGCAACCACCCATCTTTCCGCTGGCGCGGACGTACTGACCGGTTCTGCCCAGATGGTCATTGGCGCGATCGGCAAAGCTCAGGAAGCCGGCGCCTATTGGTTCGGCACTCAGGCAGACCAAACCTCATTCGCCCCGGATGTTGTGGTGGCAAGCCAGGTTTATCACTGGGAGGTCATCCTGAAAGAAATATTGGCGCTTCGCGATCAGGGCATCCTGGGCGGAAAAACTTTTTCTGCCAATCTTGGGAATGGCGGTCAGGTCATCCGGATTAATGACCAGATCGACATCCCCCAGGAGGTGAAAGATAAAGCCAACGAAGTCATCCAGGGCATTATCGACAACACCATCACCATCCCGTAAAATCCAAACAAGCAGTTTTCCCTGCGGTTAACCCCGCAGGGAAACTTTTGAGAGCCGCTATGCCAAAACCAACCGAACTGATCAAAGAACCTTTTGAGCATCTGGAAATGTTGGGCATCACCAAACATTTTCCGGGTGTGCTCGCCAACAGCAAGGTCGATTTTGATGTCAGCCGAGGCGAGGTTCACGCGCTTTTGGGCGAAAACGGAGCCGGCAAAAGCACCTTGATGAAAATTTTGTACGGCATGTATCGTCCTGATGAAGGGCAGATCTTGCTCAACGGCAGGCAAATAAAAATTGATTCTCCGACCGCGGCAATAAATCAGGGGATCGGCATGGTGCATCAGCATTTTATGCTTGTCCCAACGCTGACCGTGGCAGAAAATGTTGCCTTGGGTTTGCCCAGCAGCCGCGGACCGCTGACCGATTTGGAGCGGGTCTCAAAAAAGATCAATCAACTGGCAGAAACTTATCATCTGAAAATCGATCCGTCTGCCTACGTCTGGCAGCTTTCGGTTGGTCAGCAGCAGCGCGTTGAAATCATCAAAGCCCTCTATCGCGGAGCCTCGCTGCTGCTTTTGGACGAACCGACGGCAGTTTTGACTCCGCAGGAGGTCGATGAACTCTTTTTGATCATGCGTCAGATGACCAACGATGGTTACGGCTTGGTGTTTATTTCGCATAAACTGCATGAAGTGGTAGAGATAAGCGACCGCATCACCGTTTTGCGCAACGGTTATAAAATCGGTACGAAACCAACCAGCGAAGTGAACGCTCAGACCCTGGCGAACTGGATGGTGGGACGCGAGCTTGAGTTTGTCCCTTCCAACGCGTGTCAGAACTGCGGCGAATGCCGAATGGAACTGGTGGACGCCTGCTGCGCCAGTGACCGCGGAACGCAGGGTTTGTGTGACGTCAGTTTACGCGTCCATTCGGGCGAAATTGTCGGTTTGGCAGGCGTTTCCGGCAATGGTCAGCTTGAATTGGCGGAAGCCATTACCGGATTGCGGGCTCTGAAATCTGGTAAAGTTTTTTTGGATGGAGAAGACGTCACCGGCAAAACCCCCGCAAAAATCACCGAAAAAGGGCTTTCTTATGTGCCCGAAGAACGCATGAAAGATGGGATGATCCGGGAATTTACCATCACCGAAAACCTGATTTTGCGGGAACATCACAAATATCCCTTCGCGGAACATGGTTTTTTGAGGATCGCCTACATCAATGAGCACAGCGACCGACTGATCGATCAATATCGCATCAAAACGCCTTCCCGTTCCACTCTGGCTAAGAACCTGTCCGGCGGGAACATCCAAAAAGTGCTGTTGGCGCGGGAACTCTCGCGTTCGCCGCGGGCGATCGTGGCGGCTCAACCCACCCGAGGCCTGGACATCGGCGCGAGTGAATATGTTCACGAACAGCTGCTGCAGCAGCGCGAACTCGGCACCGCAATTCTGCTGATTTCTGAAGACCTTGACGAAATTATGGCGATCGCGGACCGTATCGCGGTGATCTATGAAGGCAAAATCATGGATGTCGTGCCGCGCGGAGGCGCGACCAAAGAAGAGCTCGGTTTACTGATGGCTGGCGTGCGTCCAGGCGAACAACTGGAGCATGATTCCCAAGCCGCTCGGGAAGCCGGATAAAAAATACACTCAAAAAGTCCCATTCCCGGATGGGTGAGCTTGTCAACCAGGAGGCGGTCCAACATCGTCCCCGGTTGACAAGCTCAGTTTGAAGTGACATTTAATCTAAAGACTCGAATTTGCCTCAACTTCCAGCGGCTCAGCTTCCGCTTTCAATGGCTTCTTCGAAAAGGTTTTTATAAATACGATCACGAAGGGGATGATCAAAATCAGACAGGCGTAATTAATGATTTCAGTGATCATTGGACCCTGCGCGCCCGGGATAGGCAGCGTACTCAGGTTATTGAGCATGTGGATCAAAATTGGGAACCAGAGATTCCGCGTTTTGTGATAAACATAAGCCAAAACAATTCCCATCATCGCGGTATACACACCCTGGACCAGCGACCCGTGCCACAGCCCAAACAGCAAGCCAGAAATGATGATCGCGGCCGCGGGGCTGCGAAAAGCGCGTTCCAGACTTTTGAACAACAAACCGCGGAACATGATTTCTTCAAGGATCGGTCCCACGACGCAAATGCTCAGAAATACCCAGAGAAAAGGACCACTGTCGATGGAATCTGAGTATTGACTGTAATTCTCACTCATCCCCTGGAAGACAGGCAGCCTCATCAATACCTTGTCAATAAACATCAGCCACAAGAGCGATATTCCGCTGATGCCAAACGCGCCCAAAACTACCACGGCTATTTTTTGACGGAGCGTCAGCACAACTCTGGAGACCTCTTCTTTACGGGTGAAGAGATAATAGAAAAAGCCGAAAATTCCGATCAGCACAACCGATACCAGAACATAGCTCAAGTTCAGATTGTTATCGAAAAAATTTTTCGGCAGTGAAGTTTGGTTGCCAAGCAGGTTCAAGCCGTTCAAGCCAAGAATTGGCAAAAATATTGAAGCAACAAAGATGATTATCGACAACAGAATATAACCTACAACTCTGAATACTTTATTTTTCATGAAAATTTCTCCTGTTAGATTTTGTTTTGGTTTATAGACTCTATGAAAGGTTTTGGCAGCTTTTGGGGAAGGGCGATTTGAAAAACGCTGCCGGTTGGTTGATTATCAAAAACAGAGACCTTGCCGCCCAGGCGCTGGACCACATCCTGGACAATCGCGAGTCCGATCCCGCTGCCGCCGGTATCCCGGTTTCTTGATTTTTCCACCCGATAGAACAAATCGAACACGAGTTCTTTTTGCTCAGGCTGGATGCCGGGTCCCGTGTCTGCCACGCGGATCAATGCCTGTTGATTTTCTTCGAGCAGGCGGATCTCACATTGCCCACCGGGGTTGGAATATTTGATAGCGTTATCGACCAGGTTATAAATCGCGCGCTCAAGCAGGATGTCATCGCTGCAAATCTCCGCAATCTGTCCTTCCAGCGAGAGGCTGATTTGTTTGGCTTTGGCTTTTTCTTCCAGGTCAAATAAAACTTCTTCGGCTAACTCCCGAAGGTTCACAACCTTTTCCTGAGGGGTGTTGTCGCGGCTGAGAAAGAGAACATCCTCCACCAGTTTTGACAGGCGGGTGATGTTTGCCTCCATGCCGCAAAGGAAGTCCTGAACCTCAGGCGGTTCGCCGGCGGCTTCTTTCCGGAAAATTTCGACCTTGGTCAGCAGCACAGCCAGAGGCGTGCGCAATTCGTGGGCGACATTTGAACTAAAGCGCTTTTGTTTTTCGTAATCTTCATAAATTTTATCGAGCGCGTCCTGAAAACTTTGGGATAACTGCACAAGTTCCCGGCTGCCGTCTCTGAGAGCGATCTCTTTTCTGGCTTCGGAAACGTTATCCACATCGATCCGCTCGATTTTTTCGGTCAGATCGTTGAGCGGGCGGAGGATGCGCGTGATCACCAGCACAAAAACAAACCCACCGATCAGAATGGCTCCGCCGATCACATAACAGGAATACAGACGATATTCCCTCATGCTGCGGATCTGCGCCTGATTAATGATCACCGTCAGCTCGCTGTCGCTCTCAGCCTGCTCAACGTTGCTTTTCACATACAATTCCAATTCGTCGGACAATTGGGTTTGTTTTCGCCCGATCAGGTAATTTGAAAGCAGCATCATCACCACAAAAATCGTGATGGTCGAGATGAGCAGCTTTAATGTGATCGAACTGTTGGTGATCTTTTTGCTAATCAATGATGTACCCTCTTCCGATTTCGTTTCTGACGATGTTTTTGCCGGTGGCTTCTTTCAGCTTTTTTCGCAGTGAGTAAACATGAACCCGCGCGGTGTTGCTGAATTCGTTGATCCCGTCTTCCCAAACATGCTGCAGTAATTCTTCCTGGGAGACGTAGCGCCCCTGGTTCAGCAGCAAATATTCGAGAATTCCGGTTTCCTTGCCCGTCAGGTGCAGAGCTTTGCCGGCGATGGTCGCGCGTTTGCTTTTTGTGTCAAAATCAATTCCCTGACAACTCAAAACAAGCTCGTTCTGGACCTGACGTCTGCGCAGCAGCGAGCGGATCCGGGCTTCCAGTTCTTCAAAATGGAAGGGCTTGATCAGATAGTCGTTCGCGCCCAAATCGAAGCCTTTCACCCGGTCAGACACTTCGGCGCGGGCGGTCAGCATGATGATGCTGATCGTTTTGTTATCCCGCCGGATGCTTTTTAGCACCGTAAAGCCGTCCTGACCCGGGATGTTGATATCCAGCACGATCAGATCATATCGATTGACCAGCGCCAACTCCTCGGCGCTGTCGCCGTTGTCGGCGACATCCACCGCGTAGCCGGAAAGCCGCAGTCCCTGGGCGATGTTTGCCAGCAGTTCCTTCTCGTCCTCAACGACCAGTATCTTCATTGATCACCTTTTCGGTTAAGTTTACCAACTTTGGGGCGTCAGTCGGGATCTTTTTAAAGAAGCCGCTTGAAATCGCGCCGGTTGGGCAGGTTTTTTTGCACAAACCGCAGCGAATGCATTCGAGGGCGTTGCAATTTTTGACCGGATCCACCTGCATTTTGCAGACCCGTTCGCAGGCGCCGCATTGGATGCACTTGTCGCGGTCGACGCGATATTTAAAGACCGAAATCGGATTGAAAACGGAATAGATTGCGCCAAGCGGACAAATATATTTACAAAACGGTCTGTAAATGAGAATGGATAAGAAAAGGGTTACAGCCAAAAGGACGTTTTTCCACGCGTATAGAAAACCGATCGCGCTGCGCATGGATTTATTCAGCAGCAAGAGCGGCAGTCCGCCTTCGAGCGTGCCCACCGGGCAGATCAGTTTGCAAAAATACGGCGAACCTTGCCCGATGATATCCACCAAAAACATGGGCAGCAAGATCACGAAAACCAGCAGGATCGCGTATTTCAGATATCGCAAAACTTTGTCTGCCTTGAATGTTTTGATTTTTTTCGGGAAAGGGATTTTATGCAGCAGGTCCTGGATGAGGCCAAAAGGGCAAAGCCAACCGCAGACAAACCTGCCCACCAGCGCGCCGACCAGCATCAGGAAGCCGGCGACATAGTAGGCAAATTTGAAATTATAGTTGCCGATCACAGCCTGAAGCGCGCCGATGGGGCAGGCGCCCAGGGCGCCCGGGCATGAGTAGCAATTCATGCCCGGAACGCACAGGTGCTTTAGCTTGCCGGTGTAGATTTTTCCGGTCGCGTAGCCCTTGAGATAGCTGTTGGTCAACAATGCCCAAAGTGCCTGGATTCGGTGCCGCGGGAGTTCATTTAATTTGTTCATCTTTTTAGCCAATTCCAATACACTCCAAACAGATTTTGATGGCTTTCGCGAACACAACGTTCACTTCTTCACGGTGAATCCCATACAGCATCATCCCGATGCCCAAAACTGCCAGCAAAGGTCCGATGACCGGGGATGCCTTCAGAGAATCCAGTTTCGCTCTCATGCTTATTTTCCCTGGACGCTTTCAAGCAATTCTTGCGCGATTTTCATCCATTCTTCGTAGGTATGGCTGCCGGTGTAGGTTTCGCCAACGATATTTCCGTCTTTGTCAACGAAGAAGGTTTCGGGCAGGGCGTAGCTGTCTTTAAGTCTGCCGTTCAACAGGCTCGCGTCTGGTTTCAGGAACGAATAGGAAGCGCCGGAGGCTTTTTGGATTTTCTTGGTAAGTTCGATCATGCTTTGATCTTCAACTACGTTACCATCCGAGTCGACCTCGCTGACGGTATCCAAAACGATTCCAACAACATTGAGACCTTTGTCCTTCATTTCCTGATACATTTTTTCGATGTCAGGGATCTCCTGAATGCAGGCGGTGCACCAGGTGGCAAGAACATTGACCATGGTCAGGTCGTGTTTGGCGAAATCTGCCGCGGTGAAAGGAGCGCCGTCGATTGTCTCGGCAGCAATATCCGCGATGTTCCTGATTTCTTCACCGCTGGATTTTTCCTGAATCGGCAGGAAAACAGACCAATTTTCAGGCAGCGGAACTAGTTTCAAATAGGAGATTTCAATTTCATCCAGGAGCTTGGTGTCTTCCGGATCGGCGGCAGAGTTTTTGCTCAGATAATATTTGAACTTTCCATCCGAGGAAGTCCCGATTTCGGTGTGTTGGTCACACATCGTCAACTTGGTCAGCTCCTCTGTGGTGATATCAGGGGAATACATGCCGAGGGTGCCGATCCGTTTGAGACTGTCAAACCAATCAAAATAACCGGTTCCCTGCATGTCGACTTCCGCATTTTTCTGTTCTTCGGTCATATAAGCCCAGAGCATATAACCATATTGAACGGCGTACTTTTCGTCGGTCATTTCATCACCGTTCATGGCGACGGTTTGGTTTTTCATCTTTTTCATTAATTCTTCGGGCAGCTTGAACGACAGCCCGAGGTAGGGGAATTCGTAATTGTCCACGGCTTCCATGTTTAATTCCGAAGGCTTGAACTTTCCGCCCATAAATTCGGATAAATCCATGGTTTCGTCGCCGGTTTGGGAACCGGGCTGGGCGCATCCTGCCAGTCCGAGGATCATAACAATTCCCAAAAGGATGGATAAGGTATTAAAAATTTTTGATTTCATTAGATTCCTCTCTCGTGTCAGATAGATTAACCTCAATATATCATCCCGAAATAAAGCCCTTGTTAAGAAAATCCGGGAAATCGCGGGAATTTGAAATTTGCTGATAGGCTGAGATCGCTGGCGGCAAAGACCGTGGGATCAAGGAGAATCTTGCGACTCTACGCCGCCCCCCATCCCCGTCATCCTAAGGCGAAGCCGAAGGATCTTGCTGTTGCGAAACCCGGTAAAATAGCCCCGTCAGGATCGGACAATGAAAGATTCTTCGCTACTGAAGCATTGGCTGTATGCTTATTGGTTTTGTGTGACAAGTTATTAAGATCAAATAGGTGAAAAATGACCGGGAAGGCTACTGAAAAAGATCCGGCACTAAAAGTCGCCAGGCATCGTCGGAGCGGGGTGGAAGTGGCAAAGGGAATCGGGGATGTCCCCGAACTTGCTTTGGACATGGGATATCCTGCACCCCAATTTCTGGGTTCAACTAATCCTGAAGACAAACACTGACAGGCTTTGGGTTCGGGAGCCGCTTTTTTTACTATTGGGATCTGAGTTTCAGTCGGGGCAGGGAAGTTTCCCACTGATAGAAAGGGTTTGGTCCAATTCCGCTAAGACAATTAATAACCATTTATTCTTAAAACCTTAACCCTCCCAAAACCAAGGATCAGATTGGTTCAGGTATCATCGGAGTATGATCAAAAAAGATATTACTAAGCTTCGTTTGTTGTTTGTATTGCTCATCGTGCTGGTCCAATTTGCGGCTCCAGTCGCCGTCACTTACGCGCAAAGCCCCGAACTTTTGCCATCCGGGCTTGCGGCTTCGGAATTGCCGGGAAAAATTGATGCCTTTGTGGACGAAAATCGAGCTTCGCTCGCGGGAATGGCAACCGCGGTTTTTGATGCCGAGGGTGTGATTTTGGAGCGGCAATATGGTTTTGCCGATTTGGCTTCAAAATCAAAAGTGGACCAGGAAACCGTTTTCGAATGGGGTTCGGTGACAAAATTGTTGACCTGGGTCAGTGTTATTCAGCTCTGGGAGCAAGGCAAGCTTGACCTCGAAGCCGACATCCGCCAATACCTGCCGGATGGGTTCCTTTCGAAGGCCGCCGGATCCAACAAAATCAGGATTCTGGATCTGATGAACCACCAGGCGGGATTTCAGGAGGTTGTTCGGAACCTCTTCAGCACCGATCCAAGCTCGATCCGAGAATTGGAAGTCACTTTACGCGAATCGGAACCGATCCAAATCTACAAGGTCGGCGAGGTGACCTCTTATTCCAACTGGGGTGCGGCTTTGGCGGCGCTGATCGTTGAGCGCGTCGCTGGGATGAGCTTTGTTGAGTATGTTCACGCAAATATCTTCGAGCCTCTGGGCATGGAACAGACCGCGATTTGGATGGATCTTTCGGACAATCCCTGGGTACAAGCCAAAAGGCCGGGAACCAGATGCTATACTGCGAAGCTGGATCAGGCAGCGGGGTGTTTTTTCTACATCCCAATGTATCCGGCAGGTATGGCGACCGGAACCCTGGGGGATTTCTTGCTTTTCGCGCAGGCGCTCAATCCAAAAGGGCAGTCTTGGCAGCGTCTTTTCGCTCAGCAGGCGACGGTCGATTTTATTTATCAGCCCACCAGCTTTTTCCCAGACTATGGGCTGCCGCGAAACGCCCACGGTTTTTGGGCTAATTATTATGGCGTGCTCACCTTTGGGCATGGAGGCAATACGGCCGGGCAATCGGCGAATTTATTGGTGGACCCGAAATCCGGTGTGGGTATGGTGGTGATGACAAATCAGGCGAGCGAGCAGCTTTTTACGAGCAAGATGCCCGAACTTGTCTTTGGAAAGTTTTCGGAGGCTGCCTATAACATCTCGGAAAGAGAGATCCCAAACACTTTGTTCAGGACCAGCCGAACCTTTGAAGTGGGCCCTTTTTCACTGATAAAAAACCTCAACCTGATGACCATGGAAGCCTCAGATCAGGATAGTTTTTGGGAAGTGGGGCAGGCACAGGGCCGATCGGTTTTGAGATTGACTTATTTTGATCTTTTCAGCCTCGATACGGTTGACGCCTTGATCACCTATATCCTTCTGCTGTCTGTGATTTTTGGCGGACTTTACGCGCTTGTGGCATTGATTGTGGCGCTGATTCGAAAGTTGAGAAGGACGAAGCCAACAGGAGACCTTTCGGCGGCTTCTCCTGTTGATGGAGGCTTGAAAAAATGGCGTAATGGCAGCCTGCTGTTGGTTTTGCTCTTGCTGATAGCCGTGATAGCCCTGGCATACTGCGCGCTTTCTTTTGTGGGTGTACTATATTTCTACATCCTGATCGCAGTTTTCTGGATATTGTTCGTTTTGATCCTATGGCAGCTTTTGAAATTGCCTCCGAAAATTAAGGGACTCAAACCCGCAAGAAAAGAATTGCGGTCGACCCTTCTGGTGGTTTATCTGTTGATCGCTGGGCTATGCTCGATCGTTTATTTCCAGCTGTACCAATTCTGGAATCTGTAGGTTGGTTGTTTGTGATGAAGGGACATGGAATGAATTATCCCATGTCCCTCCTTTTTTAACATCCCAGCGCTTTTGCCGTTTATCCCTCAGCCAAAACCCTGGACATCTAGCTAACATTCTGAAAGCAGAGGTATTGGCGCGCCATAGATTGGTGAAACGTAAAAAAAAAGGTAATTATCGAGGGCAAGGAATAATAAAAAAAGCATATTACCAATGCAAATTAGAATCTTCTGGTAATGGAAGGTTCGGGAAGGCTCACTCTGTATTCATCGTTGTATAAAATGGCTTGCTGTTTAATTTTTTCCTTAAGACTTCCAGAAGCAATCGCAGGACTGACCGACAAAGGCATTGCCTCATATGATTTGAAAGAAATGACTTGTTTTTTGGGTCTTTTTTCAAAAAAAGGTCAAGCAAAAAGCCGGGGTACCAAGCAGAAACTGTGCCAGCCTCATTACAGTTATCAGAACATGCTCTCCGATGAGCAAGACGGAGGCCTGGTTACAATCTGAGAAGCGTTGCCAGTAAAATGATTTGGCAGGATTTTGCAGTCTTCTCGAAACAACCGCCGATTCGGTTACTGACGCGAGAAAAAGATCCTGTTGGAAACGAATCAATTTTCACATCTATCAGTGACTTTTCAGAAAGAGCCTGAAACGGCGGTCCCAGACCCAAAACCTTTAGGCTGCTTTCTTCTGGGTTTCCTGTTCTTCCAAAACGCTTTCGATTGCTTTTTTGCGATGTAATTCATTATTGGTCATTCCGATTGTCCATTGCATTACTCTTGGCAGGTAATAGAACATTTCTATTTTCTGCTTTAGAACATTATCATTTTGCTATTACAAATTTACGGAAATAAGGTTGCGTAATCGCCCCAAAATTTTGATGTTGGCTTTTTGCTGGAATTAGAATTTTAACAGCCTAATCCAGACTAATTCCAACGGATATAATAAGAATAGCAAAATCAGCGACTATAATAATTGCCATGCAATCTTACAAACTTTCTTTCACAGCCCTTGGCCTTGCACTGCCCGATTCAATTAAAGTTGCAGAGGTTTTTTTAGCCTGTGATGACTGGGCTCGTACAAGGCAAATCTTAACTGATAATAATTTACTGCAGTCCCGCACACTTTCACGGAATAAACGGGTCATTCACGAGCTCATACAGCGCTTGTCTTTGTTGACCCAAGAACAGTTGTTGCTTTTGGTTGAAGGCAGCCTGGAGGAACAAAAACAATTGCTCTGGTTTGCTGTCTGTAAAACTTACGACTTTATTCGAGATTTTGCTATTGAGGTTCTGCATCAAAAGTTCCTTGTTATAGACAAGATGCTCACCAACTATGATGTCAATGCATTTTTCCTCCAAAAAGTTGATTCACATGAGGAACTTGAAAGAATAACACCGAGTACCAAAACGAAACTTCTTTCTCAGGTTTTCCACATGGTGCAAGAAGCAGATTTGGTAAACACCAGTAAGCAAATCATTCGGGTTATTCCCAGCCGAAGGCTCGCGATTGCCTTGAGTCCGGATGCGGACTTTGCATATCAAATCTATCCGGCGTTCCCGGAGGAGTTTGAAAATTTACGATGAACAATCTTTACAATCAAAGTATTGCCAACCGTTCCGACCACCTCTTCAAGGTCATGTCCAGCCATCAATTCCTGCAGATGCAAGGACTAAACAACGAAATCCCATTCTTTATTTTCCCTTTCAATCCCCAGGAACAGAATGACATTGAAAAAATGGGTAAAGCGTTAATCAAAAAGTTGGAACTCAAAGGCGTGCGAATTCTCAAGATCAACTTATACGACCTGTCATTGGATCTCCTCAAACGTCGTAAAATTTTTGACCAATTTCTTGAAAACGAAGAGTCTTATTCCAAACTTGATTTGTTAAATGATCTGCAAGGTGTCCTTGATGCCAGCAAATATATCGTGCCGGAAATTGCTAAGAGGATGGCTGAACTGCCCTATGATATCGTTTTCATTACAGGTGTTGGAGAAGTGTTTCCATATATTCGTTCTCACAACCTGCTAAACAATCTTCAGAAGGAAGCCAAAGATCACCCTTTGGTCCTGTGGTTTCCTGGTGAATATACATTCACTCCCGAAGGACGCAGTTCTCTCAAACTATTTAGTTGTCTTCCGGATAATGCCTACTACCGAGCATTTAACATTCTCGATTACCAAGTATAGAAGGGTTATTTGTTATGAAAATCAGCGAACTGTTTCTCAAGCCAATCAATCGCGATATTGAAGGCGTAATAAAAGCCGATGATGAAGCTCACCTCAAGACCGAGGTGGAAGAATACGTCATCACAAACGAGATCGCAAAAAATCTCTACTACCTGCTTGATGATTACAGCAAACTTCATCCAATTTCAAATGGTGTCTGGATCTCTGGCTTCTTCGGCTCAGGAAAATCTCATCTGCTCAAAATTTTATCGATGTTGCTTGAAAACCGGCAGTTGGAGGACATCTCCGTTCTCGAAGTACTGCAAGAGAAGATCGCAGCTTCCGACCCTATGCTGCGCGCCGAACTGAAGAAGGCAACGACCGTTCCTTCCAAAAGCATTCTCTTTAATATCGACCAAAAAGCCACAATCGTGAGTCTCGATGATTTTGATGCTGTTTTGGATGTTTTTGAAAAAGTCTTTGACGACTTCTGCGGGTATTATGGCACCCAGGGCTATGTCGCTAATTTTGAACGGGAATTGTCTCAGGCAGGTCTCTATCAAAAATTCATGCAGATCTTTTCTGAAACAACAGGGCAAAGCTGGCACGAGGGGCGTGAATCCTTCAATATCAATCGTCGCAATATTGCGCATGCTTACGCCCTCACCACAGGCAATCAGGAAGAGAGCTCCAGGGATATCATCCAATCCTATCGCGAAGACTACAAACCCAGCATTGATTCTTTCGCCGAAAAGGTGAACGCCTACATCCAAACGCAACCAAAAGGCTTCCGTTTGAACTTTTTTGTCGATGAGGTCGGTCAATACATCGCAGAAAATGTTAAATTGATGACCAATCTTCAAACCATCGCTGAAAGCCTTTCAACAACCTGCAACGGTCAGGCCTGGTTATTTGTCACTTCGCAGGACGATATGAGCAAAGTCTTTGGGGTGCTGAGCGATAAACTGGGAAATGACTTCTCAAAAATCCAGGCCAGATTCCAAATAAAAATTCATCTTAGCAGCCAGGATGTGGCAGAAGTCATTCAGAAACGCCTATTAAAGAAAAACGAAGTAGGAGAAGCCCAAATTCGAGCGCTCTATGCCGAAGAGAATAAAAACTTCGGCACGCTGTTTACTTTTCCTGACGGCGGTCCATTCAATAAATCTTATCGGGATGAATCTGAATTTGTCGCTTCCTATCCCTTCGTGCCCTATCAATATCTGCTTTTTCAGCAATCCATTGAAAATCTCAGCATACACAACGCTTTTACCGGCAAACACAACTCTGTCGGTGAACGCTCCATGCTGGGCGTCTTCCAGGATGTTCTCAAAGCCATAGCAGACCAACCTGCCGGTTCAATGGGCAGTTTTGACCTGATGTTCGAAGGCATCCGCAGCGCCTTTAAAGCAAGCATCCAAAGTTCCATTATTTTGGCAGAGCAAACTTTGGGCGATCCGTTTGCGCTAAAGTTGCTCAAAACACTGTTTCTGGTTAAGTACGTAAAGGGTTTCAAATCCACACCTCGAAATCTACGGGTGCTCATGCAGGAGAGTTTTGACCAAAACATCCAGGAGCTTGAAAACCGTGTCAGGCAGGCTTTGGCAGTGTTGGAGCAGCAGACCTACGTGCAGCGGAATGACGATACCTATGAGTACCTGACCGAAGAAGAGCAGGATGTTGAGAACGAAATCAAGAACACCAACGTCGAAAATGACGAAATCTATAAAGTCCTTGAGGACATTTTCTTTACAGAGATCCTGCGCGATTCCAAAATTCGCTATGAAGACAATCAGCAGGATTATGCCTTTGCCAAACGGATTGATGGCAAACAGCGCGGCAAAGACCATGAAATGGTGATCGACATCATTACCCCATACAACCAATTCAGCAACCAGATTGATGTGTTAAGAGGGCACAGCATGGGGGAAGCGCACCTCCAGGTGGTTCTACCCCAGGACGCCCAATTCATCCAGGATGTCCTGATGACCATCCGCACTGACACCTATGTCAAACAGCACCATGGTGTAAACAACTCGGAAACCAAAAACGCCATTCTTGCCAGTAAAGGCTCACAAAACAGCCTGCGGAAAAAGAATGTTTCCAGGCAGGCAGCCGATTTGGTGAGCAGAGCCCGCTTTTTTGCCTCAGGTGACGAAGTGGAGGTTGGCGGAGAAGATGCCAAAACACGCATCGTCAAAGCCTTCAACCTGCTCATTGCCAAGATCTACCCCCACCTCCGCATGCTGGGTAAGGTAAATTATTCTGAAAATGACATTCATCACCACCTTGAGCACCGGGAGGGCGGGCTTTTCTCAGGCGAAGAACCAGACATGACCGAAGCTGAAACGGAGATGTTCACCTTTATCAACAATGCCAAACTCAAAGGGGAACGTGCCAGCATGAAAAAGCTTGAAGACAATTTTTCCACCCGTCCTTACGGTTGGTACTTGGCTGCCATCCAATGTGTGGTTGCCCAGTTAGTGGGGCGCGGCAAACTGGAAGCATGGCAGGAAGGCAATCTGCTTGAAAACGGACCGCTGGAAAAAGCGCTCAGGAACACATATGGGTTCAATTCGCTCTCCTTTGAAACCGTCAAAACGACCGACCCGCGGGTCATCCAGGCTCTCAAGGAATTCCACCAGGATTTCTTCAATGAACCCACCTCTGATACAGAAGTGCGCAAGTTGACCAGCAACCTTCAGAACCAGGCACAAACCCTCCAGGACAAGCTCAAAACTACCCTTCAGCTGGCAAACCGCTACCCATTCCTGGCAAAGCTGGAGGAGCCGGTCAAACAGCTGGGTTTCCTCCAAAATCAAGGCAAGGATTTCTTCACAGATGTTCTGCCCAATGAGATGGATGTGTGGTTGGACCTCAAGGAAAACCAAATCGATCCTCTGCTGACATTTGTGATCAGTCATAAACGAGAAATTTATGATGAGTTGCTCGATTTCACCACTCAGAAAAAAGCGGACCTAAGCCCTTCTCAACTCGCAAAGTTACAGGCTTTCCTGGACGATCCAAATATCTACGCGGATAACCGCCTGCAAAAGGCCAACGTTGAACTAACTGAGATCAAAGTCGTGTTGCGCGAGGAATTGGAAGAACAGCGTCAACGTGCTCTTGCCCAAATCTCTCAGATGCAGACTCAAATGCAGCAAATGCATGAGTATCAGGTTCTAAATCCTGCTCGACAGGAAGAAGCAGATGGTTTTTTTGAGAGCATAGCTGAAACCATTAAAACGCAGGAACTTGCTGTCAGCATCAGGGATAAAGTGAATGCCTTCGGGCGAGACCAATACCCCCGCATCCTGACCCGCCTGCATGAGCTGGCGGCAGAAAATAATTCTGATGCCGGACCACAGAGGCCAGAGGGTCCGGCGGTCGCGTATATTCATATTCGTGAAATACCAGTGGAGAGAGTTAAACCAATTCTTGTAAATGAAGCGGATGTGGAAGAATATATCGAAGCATTCCGAACAGCCTTGCTTGATGCCATCCACGCAAATAAACGCATTAACCTGTAACGAGAGGGGGAGAAGGTTCATGGACACAACCGCGCTCAAGAATTTTGCCCAGGCTGCCCGGAGGCAGCTGCTGGCACAGATCGGCGCGCGTATGGAGCAGGTGCTCACCACCGATACAGCCCTCCTGCGCGAAAAACAAGCCATCATCAACCAGCTCAGAACAGAGGTGAGCAAGAGGGGCAAACAAGCCATCATCGACGAAGCAGCCTACACCTGGTTCAATCGCCTGTGCGCGCTGCGCTACATGGACGTTAACCACTACACCCCGGTTGGCATTGTCTCACCGACAACGGGCTTTACCCAGCCGGAAGTCCTGCAGCAAGCCAAGCAGGGATTGTTCGAAAAAGACTGGCAATTCGACCGCAAGCGCGTCGGCGGCTTGCTTAGCCGCAGTATTTCCTCCCCCGATGGCGACCAGGAAGCTTACCGCCTGCTGTTGGTGGCAGCCTGCAACAGCTACAATCGCGAGATGGACTTCCTCTTCACCGCAATCGAAGACGTCACCGAACTGCTGATGCCCGAAGATCTGCTCTCCAGCCAATCTGTGCTGCAGGCGGTGCGCGACACGCTCACCCCCGAAGTTTGCCAGGACGTGGAAGTGATCGGCTGGCTCTACCAGTTTTACATCTCCGAGAAAAAAGATCAGGTCATGGCGAAAAAGGGAGCGGTTGCCTCCCAGGACATCCCCGCGGTCACGCAGCTTTTTACGCCGGACTGGATCGTGCGCTATATGGTTCAAAATTCGCTTGGCCGCCTCTGGCTGCTCAACCATCCCGATTCCGATCTCCGCTCCAAAATGGAATATTATGTCCAGCCGACCGACCCGGAAACGGACTTCCTCAAAGTCAGCTCGCCCGAAGACCTCAAAGTGCTTGATCCCGCCTGCGGTAGCGGGCACATCCTGACCTATGCCTTTGACCTGCTCTACGCCATTTACGAAGAACAGGGCTACGACCCTGTGCGCATTCCGCAATACATCCTCCAGAAGAACCTCTTCGGCATCGAGATCGACAAACGCGCCGCCATGCTCTCCAGCTTTGCCCTGATGATGAAAGCCAGGGCAAAGGATAAGCGCTTCTTCAACCGCGGGATCCAGCCCAACATACTCGAGATGGAGAATGTCAGCTTTGAACCGGCTGAGATCAAAGCCTATCTGGATAGACTGGGGCGGGACCTCTACACCCAGGACCTGTGGGAAGGTTTGCAGCAGTTCGAGAACGCCAAGACCTATGGTTCGCTCATCCGCCCTGCCGTCAAGGACGTGCCCGCGCTGCGCGAACGTATGCGGGAAACGCGCATATTTGATGACCTCCTGCTGAGCAGCACCAACACGAAGCTGCTGAAAGTATTGGAGATGAGCGAGTACCTCAGCCCGCGCTACCAGGTGGTGGTCGCCAACCCGCCCTACCTCAGTCGTAAGGGGATGGCTTCTGATCTCGCTCAATTCATGAACGAAAAATATTCAGATAATAAAACCGACTTATTTGCAGCGTTTATCGTGAGGTGCTCTGAACTTGTCGTAAATCTCGGAAACCTTGGGATGATGAGCCCCAATGTTTGGATGTACCTATCATCCCATGAAAAATTGCGCGAATTTTTAACAAATGCTCAAGTATTAACCTCCTTGGTGGAACTTCCGCTGACAGGTTTTAAGGGGGCAACTGTTCAGATTTGCACGTTTGCTTACTCAAAACGAACAAATCCGGAAGCCATAGGATCTTACATCCGGCTAGTTGATTTTAAAGGCGGGGATGAAGAAATGGCCGAACAAACGCGGACAGCCATCGCCAACCCGGACTGCGGTTGGTTTTTCCGCGCCTCCGCCCAGGACTTTAAAAAAATCCCCGGTACACCAATTGCTTATTGGGTTAAAAATTTAAAGAATTTTACTTATGGAAAAATGAGTAATTTTTTTATCTCTGGCGGTAGGAACAAGACACACGATAATGAACGTTACGTAAGATTTGTTTGGGAAGTTTCGAAAGAAAATTGCAAATGGAAAGGATATTGTAATGGGGGTGAATTTCGAAAGTGGTTTGGTAATGATTACTACTATGTGGATTGGTCACCAGAAGCCAGAAAGTTCTATGAGTCATTAGGAGGATTAGTCAATCCGATGTTTAATGATGCAGAAGGTATTACATGGTCATTGATAACATCAGGGAAAAACAGTTTCCGCAAAAAAATTTCTAAAAATATATACAGCTCAGGATCTCCCACAATTATAAAACCTGATTACAAGTTTGACGGTTTTACTTTAGGATTATTGAATAGCAAAGTGTCTATTTATTATCTTCAAGCGATTAATCCGACTTTAAATACAACTGTAAATGATGTTCTAAATCTACCATTCCCGAATTATAAAGATTCACAGGTAATCAATAATACCGAAACATTAATTAATATTGCTGAATCAAGTTGGAACAAGTTTGAAACCTCCACTTACTTTATGTATTCACCCTTAATACAAGCTGGAAACATTGAACAGGTTAAAAGTTTGAGAGAAACATATTCGGATCTATTATTAATTCAATGTAAGAGTATAGAAACAACACGTCGCCTAGAAGAAGAAAACAATCGCGTCTTCATCGAAGCCTACGGTTTGCAGGACGAGTTGAGCCCCGAGGTGCCTTTGGAAGAGATCACCCTCACCTGCAACCCGCATTACCGCTACAAGGGCAACCTGACCGTCGAAGAGCGCGAAGCCCGCCTGTTGCGGGACACGATGAAGGAATTCCTCTCCTACGCCGTCGGCTGTATGTTTGGGCGCTACTCGCTGGATAAACCCGGGCTGATCCTCGCCAACCAGGGCGAAACCCTCCGGGACTACATCGAAATCATCGGCAAAAAACCCACCTTCTCCCCCTCCGAAAGCAACGTTATTCCCATTCTGGACGGCGATTGGTTCCCGGACGATATCACCGCCCGCTTCAGGCAGTTCCTGAAAATCACTTTCGGCGAACCCAATTTTGAAGAAAACCTGCGCTTCATTGAAGACGCGCTGGGCAAGGACCTGCGCGCGTACTTTTTGAAAGATTTCTACAAAGACCACCTGCAGACCTACAAAAAACGCCCCATCTACTGGCTCTTTTCCAGCCCCAAGGGCAGCTTTAATGCCCTGATCTACATGCACCGCTACCAGCCTGAAACCGTCTCGGTGATCCTCAACCAGTACCTGCGGGAATACCGCGAAAAGCTGAACGCGCAGCGCCGCTACCAGGAAAGCCTCAGCATCAGTCCTTCCAGCAGCCCCCGCGAGAAAACCACCGCCCTGAAGGAAATCGAAAACCTCAGCAAAATCCTGGCAGAACTGAAGACGTACGAGGATGAGGTACTCTTCCCCCTGGCTGGAAAGCAAATCGAAATCGACCTGGACGACGGCGTTGTGGTCAATTACGCCAAATTCGGGGACGCCTTGAGAAAGATTTGATAAGAAACCAATTGGTATCTCTGGTATGCGAGGAAGATAAATGGCGTATAAAGAAGTTACAGGAAATCTATTCGCTTCAAACGCAATGGCGCTGGTCAACACGGTTAACTGTGTCGGAGCGATGGGCAAGGGCATCGCCCTGGAATTTCGCAGGCGGTTTCCAGAGATGTTCAGGCAGTATCAAATTGATTGTGACAAAAAGATTTTGGTGCCTGGGCGTATTTACTCTTACATGAGCAAAGATCGGTTGATTCTGAACTTCGCTATTAAGGATAATTGGAAATACCCTTCAAAAATCCAGTGGATAGAAGCATGCCTGAAGCAATTCGCCGCGCATTACCAGAAAAAAGGCATCGATACGATCGCATTCCCATGGATGGGTGCTGAGAACGGGGGTATCCCGCTGGAAATCATTCAGGCAGTCATGAGGAAACACCTGCAGCCTCTGGAGGGAATAGAGATAGAGGTTTACACCTTTGACCCAATCGCGTATGACCCGCTGTTCGAACAACTTCAGAAGATAGCGTTCTCCGAAGATCCCGATAAATATCAAACGGAATCTGGAGTCCAGAGAAAATTTTATTCCCAAATTATTGAAGCAGTCAGAGGCAAGACAGCCAGAGGGATGTCTGAAATCTCTCGGATCAAGGGGATTGGGAAAACAACTATCGATCATTTATACGTTTTCTTGACCCAACAACTGGAAGATTCGGAAGGGCGTCACCAGGAAAAGAAAGACACATCGGAAATTCAACTGACCTTATTTGAGCAATGAATAACAGAACAAAGCATTTTTTGGGGTTTCTGAAAAAGATAACCAATGAAAAGATGGCCTTAAACGGACTGTTGAAAGCGGATCAAAATCGCGCGTTTGCTTATTACATTGCACCGTTACAAAACATTTTCAGAATATTTAAATCCGGCGGCATAATGCCAAGGGCGAACATCTCTGGCAATATTGATGTTTCCAGTTCAATTGTCCAAAATTTTAGGAACAAAAAGGTGTTTTTTTCTGAGTCCAGAAAAACGGTGGATTTACACCAATGCGTCAATTTATTCATGAATCCGATCAATGACACCTTATTCCGTTTTCGTCGCAACGCCTTGATTCACCACCCGACACAAAACCCACTCTTTCAAATTATTGGGATTTTGGAAATTGACTTAGAGTCATTGTTATCTGAAGATGGAGTCGATTGGGAAATATTTCCGGAAAATTTTGTAAAAGCTGCGAAAAATGAACTGATCGATTACGAAAATTTCGCTTGGTCCAGGATCTATACATTGACAACCGATAAGGACCGAAATCCTAATCAAGCTGCTGAGATTATTCTGAATAACACCAGGCATCAAACCATTGTCCCGGATAAGGTTATAACCCGGGTTCTTGTCTTTAACAAAGACATCTCAGCGGGTTCAGATCATCTACTGGATAATCCTGGTTTTCAAATAGAAAAGATTAATAATCAAAAAAAATATAGCGCCTTGGAAGATCCCTTGGATTACGATCGAAAATTCCTAAGGAATCTTTTTAATATTACCGAAAATTGTACCCTGTGCGGTTCACTCATCAATTCACTGAAACGTCTCAAAAACATTGAGCATGAGATTGGCTTAAACTTAATAAGAAATTATCAGAATCAGGATGTAGCTTTTAGATCAATGCATGGGATTGGTCATACGATTAGAGTGATGTTCTGGGTGTTGTTTTTATCAAATAAATTGATTTTAGACAATTCAATTCCTATTACTGTGGAAGATGTCACCGCAAGCTTGTACGCAGCTTTCATTCACGATCTCTGTAGATATAACAATCAGGTTGATAACGGGCATGGTAGCGATGCCGCTCAAAAATTTGCTCCGCACCTAAAAAAATGTCTGCCGCAGCCACACCTGGACAGGTGTTTACATGCGGTGAAAATTCACTCATTGCCCGATGACTCACATTCTCCGGACATCGTCTGGTATTTGCTCAAAGATGCAGATGCTATTGATCGTAGCCGTTTTGGACCTCCAGAAACAGAAAATGGCTGCCAAAAGAAATACCTCCGTTTAAAAATGTTGCGTAAGGACGCCGATTTTACGGATAATGTTTTGTGGGCAGCTTACTTTTTTGCCAGGATGACTAATTACATCAACTGGAAAGATTATTCTTGTAGTGATTTTGTGGTTACAATGTTGGGAAGTCTTCAAGCGTTATTAAATTCTCCCCATACTCCCTCGAACCACAAATATTTTGCGAATAGGATTGTACAAGGGATGAGGAACAACTAAGAAATCCAGTCAGCATACTGGTAACTGCTAAGTAAATTAAGGAAGCGATTATTTAAAGAAATATATTATGAGCAAAATATCAGATAGACTGCAACAACTTTTTAATAAACACCGCATCGTTTTCTGGTATGACGAAGGTGAGGATTTACGGCCGGAGTTCGAAGCACTTTTCATGCCGAAAGTAATAAAAATTGAGCTTAAGAACAACGCTTTTGGCGTCAAGTATCGTGTTTTGCGTGAAGATCGAGAATCGAAATTCCTGATTTACCACGCCGGTGCCGAGCCAAAAAACGAAGAGAACTGGCTCTTGGACCTGCAGCTGGCAAACGTGGTTTTTTCTGCTGACAGGGCTTCGTTATGGCTTGCAGAGCTCGGTTTGCCCCTTGCTTTCAAAAACCTGACAGTGGAACACGAAGCATTTTTCCAATCCAGCACCCGCGTTGCAGCCTTGAAAGACCGGCTGGAAAGCAGCGATTCCCAATTGCAGGTACGCCTGAAAATGATGGCTGCTTGTTTGGGCGGCGCGGTCGAATCGCGCCTTGAGAACATCCTGGTAGCCCTCCTGGAGGAGCTGGCAGGAGACAGGTTTGAGAAATATGAGAGTCTGGAAAAGTTTGCGCTGCTGCCTCACCTGTGGAAAGAGTTGGAACGGACCTATGGATATCAATCAAGCAAACCCCACATCAAAGACTTTGCAATCAAGCTGTTTGAATCTGGCAGCCAACTCAGCCTGCACGAAAAAGCGCAGATGAACCCGGACGCCTTGGTGTTCCTGAACCGCTGGAAGGACAGTGTGCAGGGACAAAAAGCATTTGATGAGCTTGCCAACCAATTTGAAAAAGCGCTGTCGATCGAGAGCAAACTCAACAAACGCCCGATAGAGGACTTGTTGAAAGTGGACGTTTTTAAAGGGATCGATCACCACATCCTCAGCGGCATGATGGAAAAACTGCTTGAACAAAGCCTAAGCCCAGAGGAGTGCCAGGAGATCATTATCCAACGCAAAGCCACCCATTGGTATAAAGGCGAAATCGCTGACATGTACCAGACATTGGAAAAAGCTGCCGGACTTTTGAGCCTGATCAGAATTGCACGGTTTCAAATCCGGGATTTTGCGGATGGGTTCTATAAATACACTAATGGTTGGTATAAAATCGACCAACTTTATCGCAGCTACATTTTTCATATGAGGCGATCCGGGCAAAGCACTTTTTTTGGCAGATTAAACGACCTTGTGGAAGCTCATTACTGCAACAATTTCCTGTTGCCATTGAATAACAACTGGCAGTTGATTGTGGATCAGGTCCAGAATTGGAGCAATCTGCCGGTAAACCTGCAAAAGGATTTCTTTCGCGATAAAGTGCTTCCATTGATTCAAAGCAATGTCAAGGTAGCAGTTATCATTTCGGACGCGCTGCGCTTTGAGATTGCTGAGGAACTTGCAGGAAGAGTGGAGGAATCCGGACGATTTAGCGCAGAGCTCGAGGAGATGGCGGGAATGCTGCCCAGCTATACCGCGCTGGGGATGGCTGCTTTGCTGCCAAACGAGACACTCGAGATCCAGGCTGATGGCAATGTTTTGGTGGATGGATCAAGCACAGCCGGTTTGGACAACCGCGGCAAACAATTGGGACAAGCCGTAAAAGGTAACGCAAAGGCGCTGCTTGCAAACGAGCTTAAGGCTATGAGCCACGATGAACGGCGGACGCTATTCAGAGAAAACCAGGTTGTTTATATTTATCACAATCAAATTGACATGGTGGGGGACAAACGCGAATCTGAGGATAAAACCGTTGAAGCTGTGAATATGACGGTTGAAGAACTGGTGGAGTTGACCAAATTGCTGCGAAGTGCAAACTTTTCCAGAATTTTGATATCATCCGATCATGGTTTTTTGTATCAATATAAGAAATTGAATGAAGCTGACTTGACTGGTATTAAGATTTCTGAGAAAAAAATTTTTCTAAAGAAACGCAGATTCGCGATTGGCAAAGACCTGAAAAACTCCGGTCACAAATTAAAATTCTTCAGCGCAGAACAACTGGGTCTGGCAGGGGACTATGAAATATTGATAACCAAGTCAGTCAATCGGCTGAAACTAAGCGGCGCGGGAATGCAGTTTGTGCATGGCGGTTCAAGTTTGCAGGAAATAGTCATACCTGTACTGGCTATTAATCTGGTCAGAGGAGGAGAATCCCAAGCTCGCGATGTTGAAGTGGATAAATTGGCATCAGCCAGCAATACCATCACAACCGGTCAGATCTCAGTGAAATTCATCCAACTTGAAAAAATCTCTACAAAAGCATTATCCAGAACCCTCAGAGTGGGGATCTACGCAGAAGACGGCAAACTGATTTCGGATGTTCAATCGCTATATTTTGGATTTGAATCTGATAACCAACGTGACCGGGAAATGGAAGTGAGACTGATTTTGAGCAAAGAGTGGCAGCAGTACAATCGCCAGACGGTTTATCTGCGGTTGGAGGAACCGATAAAGCACACGGAAAAATATAAGCCTTACAAAAGTTGGCAATATTACCTGAACAAAACGCAGTTCGCAGAATTTTAATTAAGGAGAAATCATGAATTACCTCGACAACAAAATTAATGAACACTTCTCAGGGCTTGTAGTGCGAAAAGATCTGGTGAAAGAAGTTAAAGGTAATGCGATCGTTCCTAGTTATGTGCTGGAATTTTTGCTAGGCAGTTACTGCGCCACATCAGACGAAGCCGGCATCCGAAGCGGAATTGAGACAGTCAAAGAAATTCTTCGTGCCCATTATGTTCATCGCAACGAAGCCAACCTTGTGAAATCCACCATCAGGGAGCGCGGCCGACATCGGGTGATTGACAAGGTGACAGTGGAATTAAATACAAAACGTGATGCCTATGAGGCTTCTTTTTCGAACCTTGGCATCAAAGAGGTATTGATTGACATCGACACTGTAAAACGCAATGAGAAACTCCTGGTTGGCGGCGTATGGTGCATAGCCGACCTTGCTTATCAATACTCTGAGGATCAGCGGATTGTGCCTTGGATCCTGGAAAAATTGGACCCGATTCAAATGTCACATGTCAGTTTTGGAGAATACCTGGAACATCGCAAAGCCTTTACGATGGATGAGTGGATGGATGTGTTGATGCAGAGCCTGGGCCTCAACCCCGAAAAGTTCACTCGCCGCGGCAAGTTCCTCCAGATATCGCGCTTGATCCCTTTTTGTGAACGAAATTACAACCTGATAGAACTGGGACCAAAGGGAACAGGAAAATCGCATGTATATTCCGAATTTTCGCCACACGGGATTCTGATTTCCGGTGGTGAGGTATCCGTTCCGAAATTATTTGTCAACAATTCCACCGGGAGAATAGGTCTGGTTGGTTATTGGGATTGCGTGGCATTTGACGAATTTTCAGGACACAAAAAGAAGCATGATAAAGCCCTGGTTGATATCCTTAAGAATTACATGGCCAACAAAAGTTTTTCCAGAGGCATAGAGACACTTGGGGCAGAAGCATCCATGGTTTTTGTGGGGAACACCAGCAATGATCTTGAATACATGTTGATGCACACCAATCTCTTTGAAGAATTGCCATCTCAATTCTATGATTCCGCTTATATGGACCGTTTGCACTACTACCTGCCAGGGTGGGAAATTGAAATCATAAGAGGCGAGATGTTTTCAAGGGGCTTCGGATTTGTGGTCGATTACCTGGCGGAGATCATGCGACTTCAAAGAGACTACGACTTTACACATCACTATGCAAAATTCTTCTATCTTCCAACTGAAATTTCTACGCGGGATCGCGATGGAATCAACAAGACTTTTTCTGGCTTATTGAAAATCCTGTTTCCAGATGGCAATGCTGACAAGCAAGAAATAGAAGAAATATTAAAGTTTGCTATTGAAGGAAGAAAAAGGGTCAAGGATCAATTATCTCGGATTGATTCAACTTTCGATGCAGTAAATTTCGGATATGAAGATATGAACGGAAATTATTATTCCGTTCAAACCTTGGAAGAACAACAGTACCCCCAACACTATTACCAACGCCCTTGCTCAACAGATGAAAAGGAAATGCCAGATGCTGGTACTGAGATGGCCAATGCTGACCTAAATTCAGATTTTGAAATCATCCAAAGGGGAGAAAACAAGTTTGTCGAATTTAAGGCAACCCTAAGATGGAATATTCATACAAATCAGTCGGATTCTAAAATTGAGAAATCTTCACTTAAAACCCTGGTAGCCTTCATGAATACAGACGGCGGCACACTTTACATCGGCGTGCACGATAGTGGAGAATTGTTGGGAATTGAAGAAGATCATTTTCCAAACAGTGATAAATTCCTACTCCATTTTGGAAATTTATTTGCTGACAAAATTGGGATAGAGTTTAGCAAGTACATCGATTACCAAATCGTTGAAATCAAGGGGAAAAAGATCTTCAAGGCTGTTTGCCATCGTAGTGACGAGCCGGTGTTTTTCAAGGATAACGACAGACAAGAAGAGTTCTTCGTTCGTCATGGACCTTCAAGTATTGCTCTTTCTATGAGTGAGTTTATGAATTATTCTAAAGATCACTTTAAGAGCTAAACTGGGAGATTCAGTCCTGTTTAACTCGTTATTTCAAGAGCTATAGTTTAACACCTATTATACTTGTGTTAACAATCGAAGAATTTGTTATGACCCACTTATAGAGTTCATAGTTTTTTGTTTTTTATAAGTGTTTAGATTTCTGGAGGTTAAAAATGGCAAAAGCAATCGGTCAACTTAGAGAAGGAAAAGCAACATTCGGAGAAAAAGAAGTTTTCCGGTTACTGACCAAGAATTTACCTAATGATTTCAGTGTTTATGCTGAATGCCCAATTACAGAAAATCGACAAGATTTTCATCCAGATTTCATTGTGTTAACGAATTATGGCTTTGTCGTATTGGAAGTAAAAGATTGGAAATCTATCGATAGAGTTGATGCCTATTATGCCTATGTAAATACTTCTTCATCTGAGCGTAAAAAATTCCGAAATCCTGTTGAGGTCGTCAGGGAGTATGCTCAGAGTCTCAAGAACAAATTCACGTTGCACAAAAAAAAGTACAATTACCAGATCGATGACCAAATCCCTTTCGGTTACGCAGTTGTAATGACGCATGTTGGGTATGCTAAGAAATCGCAATTACAGCGGGCTTGGGGCGAAAACTATGTCTTTAATCTTGATGATTTGAATCCCGGCTACATCAATAAACGCATTCGCGAAACCATTCCTGCAAACCACATCACTCAAATAACAAAAGCACAAATGGATCTGGCGAGGAGTGTTATCAATCCGGAGATCGAAATTGGTGGAGTCATTCTTGATAAGAGTCAGGAAGAAATAGTGATGGAGGACTATAAACCTCAGGAGCGAAAATCCATCCCAACACCATCAAAAAAGAAAATCAATCCTTATGATACGGAATTTGGCTTGTTTGCGACTGGAGACCAGAAAAAAGAGGAAAATATTCCCGAAGAGAACCTCAAGATTGCGAGTTCATCCTGTAGACTCGTTCGCGGACTGATGGGTAGCGGAAAGACCGTGGTTCTTCGGGCAAGGGCAAGGCGTTTGGCTGTATCCAATCCCAATTGGAAGATTTTGGTACTCTCATTCAATAGAGCACTTGCTCAGGAAACAAAAAAAGAACTGGCAGAATGCAAGAATATTGAATCCCAAAACATTCATGCCTTGATCAGTGAAGTATTGCGGAATATGAACAAGTATGAATGGCGCAAGATAATCACTCAGGAGAATTGGATAAAACACGAAGTTGATCGGTTCCCAATAATCAAGGAGTTGGGAGTTGATTTTATCCGTGATGAGATTAGCTGGATTCAGGATGTTATGTTAAGATCGCGCGATCAATATCTGCAAGTGAAACGGGTTGGGCGAGGCAGTATCAAAATTTTAAATCGGGAGAAACGAGAACAAATCTATGATGTGCTTGAAGAGCTCAATGTTTTTCTTGATAAGCAACACCAATTCACGTTTGAAACAATGGTTTTGCATTTTTTGGATAAATTAGAAAAAAATGAGATTTTGTATCCACAGTATGACGCTATCCTAATTGACGAGGCACAAGATTTTTCGCCTGCATGGATTAAGGTGGTCAACCATTTACTAAAAGACGGAGGCAGTCTTTTCTTGACGGATGACCCCTCACAGTCAATTTTTCGATATTTTACTTGGGCACAAAAAGGAGTTGATGTCATAGGTCGCACTCGTTGGTTAAGAAAGCCTTATCGCAATACTGAGCAGATCTTTGAAGCTGCAAGGTCCATCGTGAAGGACGATCCTGTAACACTAGAACGCTTAAAAAAAGAAGGCGATTACGAAGAGCCAGATTTGGAAAGCGAGTTTTTACGACAGGGCGACAAACCACTTCTTAAGCGATTGGGTAATTTTCAAGAGGAATTAAACTTCATAGATACCCGGGTAAATTATTTACGACAAAAACACAATATTCCATTTGACAGGATTGCATTGGTTCACAATGTGCCAAATGTATTATCCAAATACAAAAGAGAATTAGCCAAATATGGTATCAATTTTTTTACTTGCAAGCAGATTAAAGGCCTGGAGTTTGAGGCTGTCATTTTCTGTGGCCTTGAGGAATTCTTTAAAAATGGTGTGGATGATCAGGGCGAAGTTTCACATCAAAAGAGTTTACTTTATACAACGATGGGAAGAACCAAAAATCACTTGTTTATGACATATAAAAATGTCCTGCCGGAGCAATTAAAAATTTTGGAAGACTACGTGGACCATTTTCATTAGAATTTATACGACTATCGGTCTCGACTGACAATTTATAATTATCCGAAGGGTAATAAATGACCGGGAAAGCCACGGAAAAAGATCCGGCACTTAAAGTCGCCAGGCATCGTCTAAGCGTGCTCGAAATGGCAAAGGCGATCGGCAATGTCAGCGAGGCTTGCCGCAGAAGCGGAATGGACCGCACCAGCTTTCATGAATGGAAACGCAGATTTCAAACTCACGGCATTGCAGGCTTTTTGGACCAGCTGTCGATTCAAAGCTTCAATTCGATACCATACTACTCTGAGCTGCTAACAGTACCCTTTGTGAAATGGATGGGTATTGCGAAGGTCCCTGCAGTTGCATGCAGGAGGGAAATCTCTAGCCAGGACGAAAATAAAAAGGATCCTTCACTACGTTCAGGATGACAGAACCTCATCACTCAGCTGAAACCTAGGATCCTAGCCGCAACTGTCACATTTCTCTGGTGTGCTCTCAATACCTGTGGGATCACTCGCCTGGCTGCCTCCGGACTTATCTGCCTCAATTCTTGATAATCTAAATGGGTTATATCCTTGATCAACATACACCTCGATGTCCTGATATCTTATCCCCCATAACTCCAGACATCGATCCCGATACAACTCATATGACTTTTAAAAAAAGTGTATACCATGTGCTGGTCTCCTCACACCACATCAATTCAAACCCTTGACTTTCATCCGTCATTCTCCTATAATAGCAGTTCCGATGCGGGGTAGAGCAGAGGTAGCTCGTCGGGCTCATAACCCGGAGGTCAGTGGTTCGAATCCGCTCCCCGCTATTGAGGAGGAACCAGAGTATGCAATACTCTGGTTTTTTGTTAGCCGCGC